>Ga0210377_10003322_pt1 | contig 13851 bp, 12 predicted proteins | sample PLM4_65_b1redo_FD_155480 | JGI IMG/M metagenome (GOLD analysis project Ga0210377, IMG submission 155480) | Groundwater sediment microbial communities from an aquifer in East River, Colorado, USA - PLM4_65_b1 redo | ecosystem: Environmental > Terrestrial > Soil > Riparian zone | place: USA: East...
GAGAGCACATGGTACTCTCCGACCTCGCCGCCATTAAGAGACTATAAAGAGACAAATTGCTTCTTTGGCTCTGCGGTTTGCGCTATTTGATTCTTTTTTTCTCGCTTAGGGCCAACAGTGACTTGAGCATCGTTACCAGCACCCGTATCAACTCTTTGTTACCCGTCTGTAGCAGGAAATTGCAGAGCCTGAGAGCCTCCAACTGCTCAGGAGAACTTTAAGCCCGTGGATGGAGAAGAGGTGCTAAAGAAGATCCGAGGCCTTGCCCTCACGAGCTGGAACTTCATCAGCCATGATGCCAAACAATTCCGCCACTATGGCCCAGGATTTCTTTGCCGCCTTTGGCCACGATGGCATAGGGACCATTGGCACCCCGACGACCATCTCCTCCACCGACATGGCGGGGATCTTGATGATCGGGGTCAAGGCGCTGGAGAAGCGGACAACCGAGCTTCAGGCCGAAAACGCCGACCTCAAGGCCCGGCTGGAGGCGCTGGAGCAACTGGTAAAGAACCGGCCCTATCTGACAGCAGCTAGTGCACCTATTCAGTAACTAACCTTCCGGGGCCTCGCGCGCTCGCGCGGGGCCCGCGTCCTTCATGCCGCTTGTTTTACGATGCTCCACTCAACCTTGCATCCCAAGACCGTGAGCAGCCGGAGCATTTCATCAATGGACTTGCGATAGTTGGTTGGATCGAGCAGTCGGTAAAGTTGACTGGGGGATGTTTTTAGCCGGCGAACGACTTCATGCTTACTTAAGTCCGAAGCCTTCATTGCCTTAACTGCCTGCAGGGATAATTTATGGAGCGTTATCTTTCTCAAAAACTCTGGATCTCTGTTGTAATCCAGAAAGGCATCAATATGAACCGAGTCCTCTTGACCTGAAACAAGCCGGTAGGTAACAGCCTTGTGTCCGAGCTCGGGATCAACGTAGATCGCGGTGATTTTATCGTGAGCCGTTGGTTTAACTCTAAGCCTGGCGAACGGAAAACTCAAAATACCTTTACGGGTAGTTATCTCGACGCTCTTTTTTCTATTATTTACGCTGACGCTCTTAATCTTCATAATTTTCCCTCCCCGATCAGTTCAGCAATGAGCTTCTTGATTTTCTTAGTCGTTTTTCCGTCTATTGCAACCTCGGCCTCGAGGTTCCACTTAAGCACCTCTTTACCCTCCCTAAAAACATGGACATGCTTGGGATCATGATCTCCCACCCAAGTGATGAAAACGTAGCCACCGCGTTTTATCTTGCCCACTTAAGTTGATCTTCGCAGCGCCGAGTCCAGGATATCACATCTATTACCATTGAAGGTAACAGTTTTCAAGCAGAAAAAAGGGCAGCTTCTTTTGGTATCCTTGGAGGCCCGGCTGGACAGGTTGGAGCGGATGATCGGCGGCTACGCGATGGCTAGAGAAGCCGAATAGGTCAGCGGGACCCAAGCTGTTTTTCACCGCTGCTGGACTGCGTCGAAGAGGTGGAGCTGGCGGGTGCGGCCCTCGTCGTCGAAGTGAACCGGATAGTTGCCGCTGAAGCAGGCGTCGCAAAATCCTTGGGTCCGGCCGTCGAGAAAGCCGTACATGCCCTCATGACTGAGATAGCCGAGACTGTCCGCGTCGATGAACTTGCGGATCTCTTCCACCGAACTAGCGGAGGCGATGAGTTCTGAACGGGTGGGAGTATCGATCCCGTAGTAGCAAGGGCCGGTCGTCGGCGGTGAGCTGATTCGCATATGAACCTTTTTCGCCCCCGCATCACGTAGCATCCGAACGATTTTACGGCTGGTGGTCCCGCGAACGATCGAGTCATCCACTACAACAACTCTCTTCCCCTCCAGCACCTCGCGCTGGGCATTGAGCTTGATTTTTACCCCGAAGTGACGAATCGATTCCTGCGGCTCGATGAACGTTCGCCCCACGTAGTGATTGCGGATCAGACCAAACTCCAGAGGCAATCCTGATACCTCGGCATAACCGATCGCCGCCGGAACACCGGAATCCGGAACCGGGGTAACCAGATCCGCTTCCACCCCGTTTTCCCGGGCAAGCTGCCTGCCCAATTCCTTTCTAACCAGATAGACATTGCGCCCGTAAAGATTGCTGTCCGGACGGGCAAAGTAAATATATTCAAAGATGCACTTGGCATGAGGGGCCGGCGGAAAGGGCTTCAATGATTCCATTCCTTTGGGGCCGAAGGTGATGATTTCGCCGGGCTCCACCTCCCTCAGATATTGGGCCTCGATGAGATCGAGAGCGCAGGTCTCTGAGGCAACGACAAATCCACGGGTTCTGCCGGACTTGAACTCTCCCAAAACCAACGGCCGGAAGCCCATCGGATCGCGCGCCGCGATCATCCGGTCGAGCGTCAAGAAGAGAAGCGAATAAGCCCCGCGCGCGCGGCTCAGCGCCTCGACAATCCTTCCCATAAGGGTCGTCTCTCTGGAGGTGGCGATGAGGTGGATGATTACCTCGGTATCCGAAGTGGATTGGAAGATGGAGCCAGAGGCCTCGAGTTCATCCCGCAGCACCCCGGCGTTGACCAGGTTGCCGTTGTGGGAAATCGCGATCGGACCTTGAACGTATTCAACAACAAACGGCTGCACGTTTTTTATATGGCTTTGTCCCGTAGTGGAATAGCGGTTGTGCCCGATAGCGCTGGCGCCCTCCAGACGCTTGATGACCTCTTCTTTAAAAATATCCGCCACCAGACCCATCTGGCGATGGGAGACGAGGACCTTGCCATCGGAGGAGACGATGCCGGAAGATTCCTGGCCGCGGTGTTGCAGGGCGTAGAGGCCAAGATAGACCATGTTGGCCGCCTCGGGGTGGCCGAAGACCCCCATGACAGCGCACTCATCGTGGAATTTATCGAACATCGTTATTGGTTATTGGTTACTGGTGATTGCCTCCGGTCGTTCCCAGTCTCTCGAAGCCGTCTCTCCAGACTGCTCGACCATATGGACTTGAGCTCATCCACCGGCAGTCGGATCAGAGGATGAACCACCAGACTCGAACCGCCCACCTCACCGATCACCTGCATCGGCGCCCCTTCCTTCTCAGCGATCTCTCTAAGACGATTCAAGTCCTTCTCCTTCAAAGAGACGATGATGCGGGACTGTGATTCGCCAAAGAGACGGGCATCACCGCGCATCATCTCCCTGGGTTCGACCCTTGCCCCTAGCGGCTTCTCCGGCCCGCTGATGCAGCACTCCGCGAGCGCGACTCCCAAGCCACCCTCGGACAGATCATGAGCGGAATGGAGAATGCCCTTGTCGATTGCCTTAAGACAAGACTGCTGTACCGCCCGCTCCAACCTTAAATCAATCCAGGGAGGAGTCCCCTTCGCCAACCCATGGATGACTTTAAGATATTCGCTCCCCCCAAGCTCCTCCCGACTACGCCCGAGAAGCACCACGATATCGCCGGGAGACTTAAACCACGGAGTGACATGGCGCGCCACCTTCGGCAGCAGACCCACCATCGCCACCGTGGGCGTCGGATAAATCGGCACCCCATCGGTTTCATTATAGAAGCTCACGTTGCCGCTCACAACGGGCACGCCTAAGGCGATGCAGCCGTCGCGCATCCCCTGGACGACCTGGGAAAACTGCCACATGACATCCGGCCTCTCCGGGCTGCCAAAGTTGAGGCAATCGCTCAATCCGATAGGGCGGGCGCCGACGCAGGCGAGATTCCGCGCCGCCTCCGCCACCGCCAGAATCCCACCGACATAGGGATCGAGATAGCAATAACGGCCGTTCCCATCGACCGTAAGGGCGAGCCCTTTTTCAGTCCCCTTGATGCGAATTACCGCAGCATCGGCGCCCGGCGCGACCACTGTATTGCTGCGGACGAAATGGTCATATTGCCTAAAGACCCACTCTTTGGATGCAACGTTGGGGGAGTCCAGGAGGCGCTTGAGGGCGGCACCAAGATCCGCGGGCTCTTCGATCTTCTCCAAATCCAGCCTCTGCACATCATCCTGGCTTTGCGGCCGCTCAGCAGGCCGGGTATAAACCGGCGCTTCTGTGGTCAACGCAGCAACAGGAATGCGGACCACCTCTGCGCCATCGAAGAAAGCGCGAAACAACCGATCGCGCGTCACCTTGCCGACCACCACCGCGTCGAGATCCCAGCGCTCGAAGACACGTTTGACCTGCTCCTCTTTGCCTTTCTTGGCCACCAGGAGCATTCGCTCCTGCGATTCAGAAAGGAGCATCTCGTAAGGGGTCATCCCCCGCTCCCTCAAGGGAACGCGGGAAAGATCAAGCTCCACACCAGTTCCTCCCCTGGCGGCCATCTCTGCTGCCGAGCTAGTCAATCCGGCAGCGCCCATATCCTGGATTCCAACCAGGCAATCCCCTTTCATAAGCTCGAGACAGGCCTCTAGAAGAAGCTTCTCGGTGAAAGGATCACCCACCTGGACCGTCGGCCTGCGCTTTTCCGACTCCTCAGAGAAGGCTTCGGAGGCCATGGTGGCGCCGTGGATACCGTCCCTCCCGGTCTTGGCCCCAACATAGATCAGGGGGTTGCCGACCCCCTTTGCCTTCCCTGTGAAGATGCGTTTTTTCTCCGCGATCCCAAGCGTGAAGGCGTTCACCAGGATGTTGGCATTGTAAGATTCGTCAAAGAAAAGCTCTCCTCCGACGGTGGGGACACCCACACAGTTGCCGTATCCTCCAATCCCTGCCACTACGCCGCTTAGAAGATAAGGTGTTCGCGGATGATCGATGGCGCCAAATCGGAGCGAGTTCAAAGAGGCGATGGGACGAGCCCCCATCGTAAAAATGTCTCTTAAAATCCCGCCGACTCCCGTTGCCGCTCCCTGGTAGGGTTCGATGAAGGAGGGGTGATTATGGCTTTCCATTTTGAAAACCACGGCTAATCCGTTTCCGATGTCCACAATCCCGGCATTTTCCCCGGGCCCTTGAAGGACTGCGGGACCGTCCGTGGGGAGGAGTTTAAGATGGACCTTGGAACTCTTGTAGCTGCAGTGCTCCGACCACATCACGGAAAAGACCCCGAGCTCGGTGAAGTTGGGCTCACGTTCCAGGATCTGGACGATTCTCTGATACTCTTCCTCGCTGAAACCATGGCTGGCGATGGTATCTGCGTTGACGGGTGGTTGAGGAAATTGTTTTGCGCTTAATCGAGCCACGCCCTCTTCCCCCGCTTATCGCAAGCCTCTATGACCGAGGAGAAAATTTTAAGCCCGTCCTCGCCGCCCAGGATCTTTTCTCCCGCGTCCTCGGGGTGCGGCATCAAACCGAAGACATTTCTCCCCTCGTTGCAAACTCCGGCGATGTGATCCAGAGAGCCGTTCGGGTTTGCGGCGGGAGTGGTCCGCCCCTTGGCATCCACGTAGCGCACGAGTATCTGCCGGTTCTTGTGCAGCCGCTCCAGGGTAATTGGATCCGCATAATAGCAGCCTTCCCTGTGTTTGATCGGAAGCTTCAAGAGTTGCCCTTTCTTTCCCGCGCAGGTGAAGGGAGTGTCGGTTTCCTCCAGGCGCACGAAGACCCGACGACAGATGAACTGGAGCGAGGCGTTGCGCGTCAATGCCCCGGGCAAGAGCCCGGCCTCGCACAGGATTTGAAAGCCGTTGCAGATGCCCAAGACCAGCCCGCCCTTTTGGGCCAACTCAACGACGCCTTGCATGATCGGAGAGAAGCGGGCCATGGCGCCGCACCGGAGATAGTCCCCGTAGGAAAATCCTCCCGGCAGGACGATGCAGTCGAACTTGCCGGCCAGGGGATCCTTGTGCCAGAGGAAATCGACCTTTTGCCTCAAGTTGTTCTTGAGGCAGTCGTACACATCCTGCTCGTCACAAGAACCCGGAAAGACGATCACGCCCCAACGCATGTATGACTCTCAGACCAATGAAAAATGGAAATTGCAAAAGGCAAATTGCAAAAGTTCCCGGACAAGAAGGAACATTTTAGATTCCCTCCCTTTGCCATTTTGCATTTTCAAGTTTGCACTTTACATTTTGCATTGAAAGGCTTGGCCTTCATTCCTCAATCTCGAAACGGTAATCCTCGATCACGGGATTAGCGAGTAGCTTGTCGCACATTTCGCGGATCCTCTCCTCAGCGGCTTGACGGGAGGGGGCGTCCAGTTCGACTTCCAGATACTTCCCCATGCGCACGTCTTGCACTTCTTTGTAACCCAGCGCGTGAAGGGAACGCTCTACCGCCTTGCCCTGGGGATCGAGGACCCCGTCCTTCAGGTAAACAAAAATTTTAACGCGCATAGCTGAACTTTTTCCTTGAACCCTTAATCGGCCGGCACCCGTTAATGAAACACCCTGTCAAAAATAAAGTCCACGTTTTTCAGGTAATGCTTTAAATCCCAAATCTCTTCAATGTCGCCGGAAGAGAGGGTGCGGCGGATTTCCGCATCTTTAAGGATCTCCCGTTTGAGATCACCGCCGTTTTTCCCCGCCTTCAGGGCATGGCGCTGAACCATCCGGTAGGCCGCGTCGCGCGACAGCCCCTTATCCACGAGCCTGAGCAGAACCCGCTCCGAAAAAATCGCCCCGCCGCTCCGCTCCAGGTTGCGCCGCATATTCTCCGGATAGACGCATAGGTCCCGCAAGACATAGGTGATCCGGCAAAGCATGAAATCGAGCAGGATCGTCGCATCCGGGGCGATCACCCGCTCCACCGAGGAGTGGCTGATATCCCGCTCATGCCAAAGGGGAACGTTCTCCAGGGCTGCCACCGCATAGGAGCGCATCAGCCGCGCCAGACCCGATACGTTTTCCGACAAAATCGGATTTCTCTTATGGGGCATCGCCGAAGACCCCTTCTGTCCTTTGGTAAAAGGCTCCTCGGCCTCCATCACTTCCGTCCTCTGGAGGTGACGGATCTCGACGGCAAACTTTTCCAGCGAGCTGGCGACGACAGCCAGAGTAGCAAAGAAAAAAGCATGGCGGTCCCGCTGAACGATCTGATTAGAGACAGGCGCGGGCTTGAGTCCGCTCTTCTTGCACACGTAAGCTTCTACCTTGGGCGATATCTGCGCAAAGGTGCCGACTGCCCCGGAGATCTTCCCTACGCTCACCTCCTCAGCAGCCTTTTCGAGCCGGGCCAGATTGCGCTTCATCTCCTCGTGCCAAAGGGCCAGTTTGAGGCCGAAGGTGATCGGCTCCGCATGCACCCCATGGGTGCGTCCGATCATCGGCACCCTCTTGTAACGAAAGGCCTGCCGCCGGAGCACCTTTATGAGATCGCGCACATCCTGGCTAAGGAGCGAGGCGGCTTGCTTAAGTTGCAGGGCCAAAGCGGTGTCCATGACATCGGAGGAGGTCATTCCCACATGGAGAAAACGCGCGTCGTCGCCCAAAGACTCCGCGACAGAGCTCAAAAAGGCGATCATCTCATGCTTCACTTCCCTTTCGATTTTGCGTATCCGGGCTATCTTGAATCGGGCCCTTTTTCTGATCCGGGCCACCGCCGCCTTTGGCGCCTTTCCCAATTGTGCCAGCGCCTCGGCAGCCAGGATCTCTACCTCAAGCCACTTTTGGAACTGGTTCTGCTCAGACCAGATCCGAGCCATTTCCGGGCGAGTGTAACGTGGAATCATAAGAAGCTCTCAGCTCTCAGCCTTCAGCAAAACCCAAGAATTTGAAAGCTGATCGCTGATGGCTTTTTAGCTTTTTTTATCCGTGTGTCCGAATCCGCCTTCCTGACGTCTGGAAGAAGGCAGCTCGCTCACCTCTTGCCATTGGGCCTTGCAGATCTGCTGCACCACCATCTGGGCCACCCTTTCACCGCGACGGATAACGACGGGCTCTTTTCCCAAATTGATCGCGATCAACTGGACCTCTCCTCGGTAATCCGAATCGATAGTCCCCGGACTATTGAGCAGGGTAATCCCCTTTTTTAAGGCGAGACCGCTTCGGGGCCGGATCTGCGCCTCAAAACCGGGGGGCAAAGCGACGGCGATTCCGGTTGGGATCAGGGTGCGCTCCAGCGACGCCAGGACCACGTCTGCCTCCAAATCCGCAGCCAGATCCATCCCGGCAGATCCTTCGGTCATATAAGCAGGCAGGGTAAGAGAGTCGTTACTGCGGCGAACCCGCCTAATTGGAATTTGCACCTCTTCCATCGGTATCCAACCCAAGAAGTTTCGAGTCCTGAGTTCAAAGTCTCGAGTTTCAAATCCGAAACTCAAAACCCGAAACTCGATACGCAACCTTCAAATGGACAGGCTCAGCTCCAGTTTTCCTTTTTCGATATCGCCCAGAACGGTAAGGGCCATCTTTTCAGGTCGCAGGATGGCGCCAGCCAGCTCAACGATGTCGGAGCGCGAGACTGAACGAACTCCCTGAGAGATATCCTCGAGAGAAAGGACCTTACCGAAATAGATCTCATTCTTGGCAATATGGCTCATCCACGAATCTGAGGTCTCAAGACCCAAAATCATGTTTCCGATCAGCTGGCTTTTGGTGCGTTCCAGCTCTCCTTCACCGATCTCTCCAGCCACCAATCGGCGCATCTCCAGGAGGATGAGATCCACGACTTCCTCAACCCACTCGAGGCTGGTTCCGGCGTAGACTCCCAGGTAGCCCACATCCTTGTAGGAGGACAAAAAAGAATAAACGGAATAGGCCTTCCCCCTTTTCTCGCGGATCTCCTGGAAAAGCCGTGAGCTCATTCCCCCGCCGAGAATCGTATTGAGGATATAGGCGGCGTAACGCATGGGATGCGACTGGTGGATGCCGGCGACACCAAGACAGAGGTGGACTTGCTCCAGCGGCTTTGAGTGTTGGAATACCCCGCTCCGCAGTGTGGGAGGATTACACAATTCCGAATTTCGAATTTCGAAATTCGAATTTTGATGAGCCTTCAGACTCCGCTCCATCTCGCGCACTAAATCGCTATGGCGGAGATGACCTGCCGCGGCCACGATGACCCGGCCGGGGAGATAGCGCTCCTGAACGAATTGGAGGAAATCTTCGCGGTGAAAGTTTAAGACCGTCGCTGCTTCCCCGCAAATCGGACGGCCCAAGGGATGATCTCTGAAAAAATCCAGATTGAAAAGATCATGGACGTAATCATCAGGGGTGTCTTCCGCCTGGGAGATCTCCTGTAAGATCACCGACCGTTCCCGTTCGATCTCTTCCCGATCAAAAATCGAATGGAGGAAAATGTCGGTTAGCAGATCGATCGCCAGCGGCAGGTTCTCGTCAAGCACCTTGGCGTAGTAACAGGTGTATTCCTTGGCAGTAAAGGCATTCAGCACGCCGCCGACCGAGTCCATTTCCTCCGCGATGCGGGCCGCACTGCGCTGTTCGGTTCCTTTGAAGAGAAGGTGCTCGATGAAATGCGAAATCCCGTTTTGGTGGCGCGACTCGTGACGAGACCCGTTCTCTACCCAGATTCCCAGGCTAACGGAGCGGGTATCTGCCATCTCATGCGAGAGGATGCGAATACCGTTGGTCAGGACGGTCTTATTAAACATGGAGAGGAACGGGCCGTTTAGCGTTCTCCCGGCGCTGGATCGTCGTGATGAGCCCTCGGACCCCTGGGGGATGGCGATTTACCTGTTTCTGCGAGAGCCTCTTTGCGGCTGAGCTTGATCTTTCCCTGCTTATCGATTTCCAGGACCTTGACCATCACCTCATCCCCCTCCTTCAGCACATCGGTAACCCGGTTCACACGTTCGGGCGCCAGCTGAGAGATGTGTACCAGGCCATCGGTACCGGGGAGAATCTCCACAAAGGCCCCGAAGTCCATAATTTTTCTGACCGTCCCCTTGTAGATCTTCCCGATCTCCGCTTCAGCGGTAATCCTCTGGACCATCTCCACGGCCCTGCGAGTGGCGGCCTCATCGCTCGATGCGATGGTTACCGTGCCGTCATCCTCCACATCCATTTTAACGCCCGTCTCCTCGACGATGCCGCGGATGACTTTGCCTCCCGGGCCGATGATCTCGCGAATCTTTTCCTGCTTGACCTTCAGCGTAACGATCCTGGGGGCGTGGCTAGAGATATCTGTGCGCGGCTCGGAGATCGCGGCTTCCATCACCTTAAGAATCCCGATCCTTCCCTCCCGCGCCTGATAGAGGGCCTCACGCATAATCTCCCGGCTGACGCCGCTGACCTTGATATCCATTTGCAGGGCGGTGATCCCCTCACGGGTCCCCGCCACTTTAAAATCCATGTCCCCCAAGTGATCTTCGTCTCCCAGGATATCCGAAAGCACGCGGACCTGATCTCCTTTCTTGATCAGACCCATAGCAATTCCAGCCACCGGGGCAGTGATCGGCACGCCGGCATCCATGAGGGAAAGGGAACCCCCGCAAACGGTGGCCATAGAGGAGGAACCATTGGACTCCAAGACTTCTGAGACGATACGAAGGGTATAGGGAAAACCTTCTTCTTTGGGAAGGACGGGAATCAGCGCCCGCTCCGCCAAGGCGCCGTGGCCGATATCTCTCCGGCTCGGACCGCGCAGGAATTTCACCTCTCCGACACTGAAGGGAGGGAAGTTATAGTGGAGCATGAATTTCTTGTAGTGCTCGCCGATCAGGGCATCGATCTTTTGCTCGTCAGAGGCGGTTCCCAAAGTGGTAACGACCAGGGCCTGCGTCTCTCCCCGGGTAAAGAGGGCCGATCCATGGGTACGGGGAAGGACCTGAACCTCACAACTAATCGGGCGGACATCTTTAAGACCCCTGCCATCGATCCGCCGCCGCTCGTCGACGATGAGCTGGCGAAAATAGTCCTTTTTCAATTCCTCAAAGATCCCCTTGATCTCTCTTTCCTTCTCCGGGTGCCCGAGCAGGGCCTGGGAGAGGACCTCGCCCTTGACCTCATCCAGGCGCTTGTAGCGCTCCTGCTTCTCCGGAATGGCAATGGCTTCGAGGATTTTTTTGCGGGCAAGCTCGTCGACGTTTTGAACCAGTCCCCGATCCCGTTCGACAATTGGGACTGATCGTTTGCTCTTCCCCATCTCCCGCTTAATCTCTTCCTGATAATCCAAAAGTGGCTGGATGGCCTTATGGCCCAGGAACAAGGCCTCTAAGATTGCATCTTCCGGCACCATCCATGCCCCGCCTTCCACCATCACGATGGCGTCGCGGCTCCCTGAGAGGAAGATATCTGTGTCGCTTTCCTGGAGCTGGCTCTGGGTCGGATTGATTACCCACTCTCCCTGGACCCTTCCGATCCTGACACCGGCGAGCGGTCCTTTAAAGGGGATATCAGAGACCTCCAGCGCGACGGATGCCGCCAGCATGGCGACCAAATCCGGGTCATTTTCCCTGTCGGCCGAGAGGACCGTGGCGATCACCTGTGTTTCGCATCTCAGCCCGTCGGCAAAAAGCGGCCGGATCGACCGGTCGATCAACCGGCAGGTCAATATCTCTTTTTCCGAAGGGCGCCCTTCCCGCTTAAAAAACCCGCCGGGGATTTTTCCGGCCGCGAAGGTTTTCTCCTGGTAGTCCACCGTCAGGGGAAAAAAATCGGTATCCCTTTTGACCTCTTTGTCCGCTACCGCCGTCGCCAGCACCACCGTCTCACCATAACGGACCAGGGCGGAGCCGTCCGCCTGCTTTGCCATTCTGCCTACCTCTATGGATAGGGGACGGCCGTAGTACTCAACCTCAATTTTTTTTGTCATATTTTGATCCCTTCGAAGGAGAGGGATTTCACGGAAAAATAAAGGAAGGGGACTTCCAGCCGGCGACCACTACTTCCTAATACCCAACCGATGGATCAGACTTTGGTATCTCTCGTAATCGTTCTTCTTGAGATAATCGAGAAGCCTCCTCCTCTGCCCTACTAGCATAAGGAGACCCCGGCGGGAGTGGTGATCCTTAACGTGAATCTTGAAGTGCCCGGTAAGGTGATTGATGCGCTGGCTGAGCAGCGCAACCTGCACTTCAGGCGAGCCGGTATCGGTCTGATGGAGTCTGAACTGCTCAATAACGCCTTTCCTGTGATGCTGAGCAATCTCCATGTATCCTCCGTTCGTCTTCTCTCTTTCCTTTTTATTTACTAATTTTTTAGCATACTACCATTGCCTTGTAAAGCCGTACATCAAGAAAACTCGCGGCATAATCGGCTGCCCTACTCAACCCTTCCCGCACAGACCTGCCCCAGTCCAGGGACAAAAACAGTCATGACGGCAGCAAGCCAAGTCCTTTTTAACTTTTTCCGCCATCACAAAGCTTACGGCCTACTATGGAAGGGTTCACTGAACTTTGTCAAGCAAAAAAGGATGATGCAAAATTCTATGGTAGACCCCATATACGTGGGGGAGTCTCCAGGGGAAGGTGGACGTGGTTGGATAGAAGACAATAGCAGAGCAGCTCTACGCTTTTCTGCTCACAGTAGGCAAGGAGCTTTTCCAGGTAGGTAGTTCGGTCGTGGTCGTCTTCGAAGATGGCTTGGCGGTTGTTGCCTCGACAGATGACGTGGTAGACAGCTCCGGGGTATTCGATCCGAACAGGGCGGGCCATGAAGAGCGCCTATTATAGTCCATTCACGTATTCAAGCCTGACCCTCTACCTCCCCAAGCGTAGCGTCTCCGCCTGTGCCGCAGTCAACCACGCAGATGCCGCCCCGATAGAGATTGTTAAAGCCAGCTTGAGGAGGAAGCGGATCATTGAGGGGGGAGGTGCGGGGTCAGACCCTTTCTCCATCTTTTTCCACTTTTCGATCAGAAATACCATTGGTCTATGCTTTGGCTGGGTTCGTAGTGAAAAGTTTCCCCGTTCTCGGAATACCACCGAAGCCATTTATCGATAATTTCAGTTTGAGCATCTGGAGGGGCTATATATATAGCATCGCGTGACATCCAAACGCTAAAAAATGGTAATTGCTCCACCCCTTTCTGTGTGAGAAAATACTTTCGCTGTTTTTCTGATTCTTTGAATTTGTACTCTGTTCTACCAGTAAAATCTAATCCGCCAGTTAGATAACGTAGGGCGCGGATGGACCATATTACATGCATTGCTAGTCCATGCTTCTGCTTATCCCTCGCCGCTATGTGTATTTCTCGTATAACACGAAGTGCTTTTACCAGGTAACAAGCCGCTACCGCTGGGGCGGTTCCCAGCACCTCGAAATCCTTATGAAAATCATAATTGTCATCCGCATGTCCAAGTTGACTCACAACACTGCGAATCTGGTCATTGTTGATGCAGGAAATGCTGGCTTGATCCGAAACTACAGCGCCCCAGCATAACCAGGGGAAAAGAAGTACAAATGTGAGACTTGCAAGGTACTTCACTTACGGAATTCCTCGGTAGAAATCAATATAGACTTGAGTGCTCCTCGGCACTGGGCCACCACCAACATTAATAAACGGACCATAAGAACGATACGGTTCGATGGTTTGAGCCCAGGGCGGCTTCTGAGGGCCGATTTCAGCACGCATGAAAAAATGTCGTGTGTCACCAGGCAGATCCGAGGTGCGGCTGGCGGCCTCAACAGAGTACTGCCACTGATTGACTGCCAGACTGTCACTGGCAGATGGTGGACCCGCCGCATAAATTCCGCCTCGAGTTCCCACATCCAGCCGGTTTCTGTAAACCTGCGCAAGGTCTCCGCGGGCGCTTTGCAATTCTTCTAGGGAGCTTGGATCCCAATTCCGAGGATTGTATACAGCGCGGTAGGGATCTGGTACCGGTCCTCTCGGCTGGGGATACAGTCCGCTAGTCTCCCCAAAAACAACTCGTGTTTCGTTGTGGTGATCTCTAGCTGCATGTGAGGCTATGTCGGCTGCAGTCACACCAGCAGAGGTGGCAAAGAGGGCTGAAGTACCTACCCCGGGAAAATCGTTCCCAGCAAAACTAAATCCTCCTCCAGCTCCAGGTGGACCAGTGTCTCCCCCTAGCAGA
>Ga0210377_10003323_pt1 | contig 13849 bp, 11 predicted proteins | sample PLM4_65_b1redo_FD_155480 | JGI IMG/M metagenome (GOLD analysis project Ga0210377, IMG submission 155480) | Groundwater sediment microbial communities from an aquifer in East River, Colorado, USA - PLM4_65_b1 redo | ecosystem: Environmental > Terrestrial > Soil > Riparian zone | place: USA: East...
TCAATCAACATCTTCGCCTGGGTGCCTTTGCCGGCGCCGGGCGCTCCGAGCAGCACAACCCTCTTAGCCATCGAGATGATCCTCCGTAGAAAAGATTATGTATCAGAGATAAAGACGGAAGGCGCAATAAGCCCTTCTCAAGATTTTAACCGGCTTATAATGGTTTAAAACGAGTTAATTTTCAAGTTAAAAATTATAATTTGAATATTAGTTTTGTTTATAAACGCGGCTGTGAATGAAGGAAATCGGCCAGTTTTTCAAGGGCTTTACCCCTATGGCTGAGACGGTCCTTCTCGTCTCCGGTCATCTCGGCAAAAGTCCTCTTATGACCATCGGGAATAAAAACCGGGTCGTATCCGAACCCCGTCGTCCCCTTCGGTTCCCGCCCTATGCGACCTTCTGCATACCCGAAGAACGTCTTGACCGTTCCGTCCGGGAAGACCAGGGCCATGCAGCAGACAAACCGGGCGCCCCTCTTGCTGTCCGGAACGTTCATAAGCTCGGAGAGGAGTTTTTCGTAATTTCCGACGTCATTCCCTCCGCCTGTCCCGCCGGCATAGCGGGCAGAGTACACCCCGGGAGCCCCTCCGAGGGCATCGACTTCGAGCCCCGAGTCGTCGGCCAGGGCGGGTTTGCCCGTGCATCGGCAGACCTCGAACGCCTTTTTGACCGCGTTCCCCTCGAAGGTGTCCTTGTCCTCCACGGTCTCCGGACAGTTCGGGAAACTGTCGAGGGAGCGTATCGTGATCGTCAGATCGACGGTGATCCGCCTGATCTCCTCTATCTTTTTTTTATTTCGCGTGGCGAGAACGATTTCCATACAAGAAGCTTCCCTTCCTGTCCCTTGCCTGCTGACTTTCGGAGGCGTTACAGTATCACAAAAAACAGGGGGTTGCAAGAAGGAGAAAAACGGGTTTTGACGAAAACATTTCAGTGCCTCGTTTCGGCTGCGGAGTGGCCCCCCGGATGTCCCTTGTTGTATAATAAGACCCATCTATGGTATAGTTAAACAGATGCGGGAAACGGGAACGCATCAGTGAATTGCGGAGAACTTTTCTTTGAAATTTTCCGAAAAACAAAAAACCGGCGTCCTCATCGGCCTGGGGCTTCTGATCTTCATCTCCGCTGTCGCGCTGGCATACAAGCCGTTTACGACGGTCCTCTCCGCAGTCAAGTCTTCTCAACACGCCTATGACCGCCCTGCCGAGGTCGCGCAGCTGCGCTCCCTCCTTTTGTCCGTATCGTCGGCCGAAAGGGGCTTCGCCGCGACGGGGGATCCCGAATACCGGGTCGCGTACTACGAAGCGGCGCCCAAAATTCGTCACATCATCGATGACCTCAAGGCCCTTCGCTCCGGTGACCCCGGGCAGAAGCTGCGGTTTGACCGGCTGGGCGACCTGATGGGCAGAAGGCTCGCGCTTGCCGAAGAAGCGGTCCACGCGCAGAAGGCCGCCATGCCGGCACAGCTCGACAAGGAAGACGGCCTGGTGCGCGAGATCGAGACCCTGTTGTCCGGTATGGAGAATGAAGAGATCGCTCGGCTTTCGCAAAAGGACGCGGCTGTTCGCGAGTCAATGCTGATCGTACTCTTCCTGGGCGGAGTGGGCATCTCTGTCTCGCTTCTCGTCATCATACTCGCGCTGGGCTTCATGAAACGCGAGGGCCGGCGGCGGCGACGGACCGAGGAGTACGCGGCCAGACTGCTGCGGACAGCGGAGCAGGCAGGAGACCTGATTACGATCATCGACCAGGACGGAACGATAGAGTTCATGAACAGGGCCGCGGAGGAGGCGACGGGGTATGAGCGGGACAAGTTTGTCGGGACGAGGAGTAAAGCATGGTTCCCCTGGTACGCCGACGAGCAGTTCCTGCGCACGATGCGGGAGACCGTGCTCTCCGGCCGGCCCTTCGAGGCCGCGGCAACGGGCAGGAAAAAAACCGGGGAACCGTTATTCATAAACGAGGTCGTGACGCCGCTTATGGACCGCGACGGGAAGATTACACGGATCATCTCGACGGCGCGCGATGTCACACGGCAAAAACAACTGGAAGGCAGGCTCGATTATCTTGAAAAATTCGACCCCCTGACCGGCGTCCCGAACAGGACCTATTTTGTTGAAATGCTCGAACAGGAGATCGCGAGGGCGAAAGAAGGCGGCTTCCTTTCGGTAATGATCGTGGACATCGACCGTTTCAAGCACCTCAATGATCTGTTCGGATCGGACGCGGGCGATGCGGTCTTGAAATGGGTTTCGGAAAAGCTGGGCGCCGCGCTGGGCCGGCACGGCTTTGTGGCGCGCCTCGGCAGCGATGAATTCGCCGTGGTCCGCTTTGCCGACTCGCGGACCGTCGCTGCGGCTGCCGTTGCCGCGAACCTCCGACACGCGGTGACGGAGAACATCGACGTCGGCGAGCACACGGTCGCGATAACCGTTTCCATGGGCGTCGCGCTGTACCCGGACAACGGCACTGACGCGCACTCGCTCCTGACAAACGCCGACCTCGCCCTCGCCGAAGCCAAGGCCCAGGGCCGGAATGGGATCCAGTTTTTCAACACGGGGATCACCACGGGCGTTTCCGAGCTGTTCTATCTCGAGAAACGCCTCTTCAGCGCGCTCAAAAAGGGCGAATACCTCGTGCACTATCAGCCCTACTGCGACCTGGCGACCCAGAAGGTGGCGGGCGCCGAAGCGCTCATCAAATGGAAGAACAACGATCTCGGCATGGTTTCGCCGACGAGGTTCATCCCCTCGCTGGAGAACACGGGGATGATCATCGACGTGGGAAAGTGGGTCCTGGAGACCGCCTGCGGCCAGATCAGGGAATGGGAAATGAAGAAAAAGACCTTTCCCATCTCGGTCAACCTTTCGCTGATCCAGTTCCGCCACAAGTATCTCGTCGGGATGGTGTCCGATGCGATCAAGGATTTCAAGCTCGATCCCCGGCACCTTACGCTCGAGGTGACGGAAAGCGTTTTTATCCACGATCTGGAGTTCGCGATCAGGACCCTCAAGCGGCTGAAGGACGTGGGCGTCTCGCTCTCCGTCGACGACTTCGGGACCGGGTACTCATCGCTCAGTTATCTGAAAAAGCTGCCCGTCGATATTGTCAAGATCGACATCTCCTTTGTTCGGGACGTAACCCGGGACCAGGACGCGGCTTCGATCGTTACGGCGATCACCACCCTGGCCAGGAGCCTGAACCTGAAGACCATCGCGGAAGGCGTGGAGACCGAGGAGCAGCGGAACATCCTGCACCTCCTCCGCTGCGACATGGGCCAGGGCTATTACTTCAGCCCGGCCATACCTCCTGCGGAATTCGATAAGTTCCTCGCTCAGAAACGAAAACCTTTTTCAACATAGATACATGTTCGGAGTGGGACAGGAGACGTCACAAGAACGCCCCCTCCCGGAGACGGGGGTCCCCCAGTTTGGACCGGATCACCCGCAGCAGCTGCTTGCACCGCCGCTGCAGTCGCAGGAGGGCGGGCCGCCGTTTATAATGCTGTTGATGATGGCCGCGGCGCAGCCCACGCCGGAGTTGACGGCAATCGCGCCGAACTCGCAATTTAGTGCGCAGGCCCCGCATTCCATGCAGAGGTCGCGGTCCGTGACCGCGGCCCGTTTGCCCTGCATCTCGAACACTCCCCGTGGACAGACCTCGACGCAACTGCCGCAGCCCGCGCATTTTTCGGATCTGTATTTCAAGGTAGTAACATTGGCGAGGTACTTCATACGAGCCCCCATTCCTTGAGCTTGAATACGATCATAAGCGCCAATGATATGCCCGCCGCTCCGATATAGACCGGAAGACCGATCTTCAGTTCCTTTTTGACTCCCGACATTCCCGTAAAGGTCGTTGATCCCGTGAACTGGAGCGCAATGTAGGAGCTCAAGGCGGGGAAAAAAAGGTAACTCACGGCAAGCAGAATTGTATTGTGGCCGTCAATGATGCCCAGGGTCCCGACGGCAAGCGCACTTGAAAGCATGCCGACGATCCACCCTTTGACGGCAAAGGACCGGAACGGCACGAATGGGAGCAGCGCCGGCGTCAGGAATGCCCCGGCAACGACCGTAAGCAGAAGAAGTATGAGAAAGGGCAGGCCGTTCGACCATGCCGGATGGAACAACAGCCCCGAAGGCTGGAGCCCGAAAAGAACGAGTATGCCTCCCGCGAACCAGGGAAACTTTTTCATCGCCGGATTGATCTCCATGGGCGTGAGGATCAGTCGATCGATCATCGAGAACGTGATCGTGCGCATTGCCTTGTTCTTTTTATAACCGGCACGAACGTAGGCGGGAATATCCCTGGCCTGTACCGGACCGAAGGAGACGCGGAACCCCGTTTTCTCATGAACTTCACTCGCGCACACGCCCACAGCGCCGAGCTGCGGGAGAATGAGACGGCGATGGGTCACGACCTTGTCCAGGCCTGTTGCAGCAATCCGCTGGACCAGCTCATCGGTCCCGAAGGTCCCCTTGCCCGCCGCACACCAGACATTGATGCTCTTCGTGTCGAGTACGAGGATCCAGGCATTCATTTCTTTGAGCGAGCGGCGGAGGATATCGAAGGTAAGTTTATAATTGGCCGTGACGAAGACATCCGAATCCTGTTTCGGCTCTCCCGCCGCGTAGAGCCCGGGCGTCACGGCGTAGTTCATGCGAAAGGCGCCGACCCTGCTCTTGATCATGCCCCAGGTGTCGGCGCGGGACCAGTCGGACGTCACTCTAAATACCGGACCGCCGGGAGTCGAAACGCTGCCGATCGAGAACGGCGGCAAGACTTTCTTCACGAACTGCAGTGTTTGAAGTTGCATGGGACCTCCGAAACGAGTCAAAACTGACGGACGAGAGACGAGTGTTCGCTTCGCTCACGAGGACGAGGGACGCGGCATCCATGCTTTTTCGTCCGTCTTCCCTCGTCCTTCGTCCCTCGGGCTAAATAGTCTTTCTACAGAATTTCCTTCATCACCGGGCCGAGCATGCCTTTTACCATGGTCTCAAGGCTCCCCGCCTTGATAAGCGCGATGCAGCAGATCTTCCCGTCCTTTTCCCAGCTGGTTACCGCGAGCTTGTCCCCGGCCTTGATGCCCGCTCGTTCACGCAGCTCCTTGGGAAGGACCATCTGTCCCCGCTCATCCACCGTCACAAGGGCCTCGACGGCGCAGCAGCTTGCCTTGCCGAAGGGTCCGGCAACGGGAATTTTCGACTTCTTCGTCGTTGTCATCGTTCCTCCGGATATCCCGCATAATCAGATTAATCAGATAGGTAAGTAATACCTGAAATTGCGGGAGTTGTCAAGCGGAATTTTGCCACAGGAGAAACCTTCGAAGCTGTCACGGCATGCGTTTCTCGCCACGGGGGGAACGGATGATTCCCATCACCGCTGATTGCCATAAAATCCGAGGCATAAGCCGGACACGACGAAGGCATTTGTTCTTGTTGCGGCTTTGTGCAACATCAGGCAGGAAACGCTTTTTCATTTTACAAAGGAGTGATATTTCTGCTACACTTTTGACCTAATTAGGATGAATATCTCACTGTACATAATTGTTTTCTCCCTGGCGTTGCAGTTAATTTCGGTAGGTCTTACTTTTCGTTTAATTGTGCAGCAGGGGAATCGAAAAGCAGGGGTGATCATTCTCCTAACGATTGCTCTTATGGCTTTCCGACGAGCTATTCCGCTCTACCGGTTGATTGAGGGAAACGACGTAAAAATCGACCTTTTCGCTGAGGTTGTGGCCTGCGCAATTTCTTTTTTGCTTTTCCTGGGGATCGTATTTATCGGGAGGCTTCTATCATCTTTACACATGCTGCGCGGATTGCTGCCGATATGCTATTCCTGTAAGAGAATACGGGACGAAAAAGGGCATTGGAAACACGTTGAAATATATGTCGAGGAACATTCAGAAGCCCAGTTCAGCCACGGCCTTTGCCCGGACTGTGGAGAAAAATTTAATACGGAGATCGTCAAATTCAAGAAATACCGCGGGCACGCTCAGGAGTGATCCTCCTCGGCATTGTTGATTCCTCGCACCATGATATGGTGCGGGGCTCCGGGTACGTCCAGTCTCGCTTGGCGTGGCATACGGTGATTTTATTGAACAGGGTATGGCATGTCAGGCTTATTGCTCGCTAGGTATCAGCGTCCTCTGTGTTGCCTTCAAGTCCTTTTCCGGGAAAAAGCCGAGCGTCCGATGCGGATGGATATTGAGCTTCGATTAGGGAGTGGTGATGCCTTCGCGGACGGCAAATTTGGTAAGCTCTGCAATGCTGTGTATATCGAGTTTCGTCATGATCTGCTGCCGGTGCGCTTCGGCGGTCTTCAAGCTCATGTTATGTATGACAGCTATGTCCTTTGGTTTTTTTCCTTCCGTCAGGAGTTGAAGGACTTCTCGCTCCTTCGATGTCAGCAGGGATATCAATGAAAATTCTTCTTTCGGTACTCGTTGGACATAGTCTTTGATTACTATTTCACTTACCTTCGGACTCAGGTATATACTGTTCGCAGCAACGATATGAATGGCACGTACCAAGTCCTCGAAGGCGTTGTCTTTCAATACATAGCCGGACACCCCGGCATTAAGCATTTGAGACACCATTCGTCTTTCTGTGTTCATCGACAACGCTATAACTTTGATGGACGCATTTCCCGCCAATATTTGAAGGGTCGCTTCTATGCCGTTTAACCCCGGCATCGAAATATCCATGAGGATGATGTCTGGCGATAGTTTGGCTGCCAGCTTCACCGCGGATATACCGTCTTCAGCTTCCGCGATCACAGTCATGTCCGGCTCACTTTCAAGTAAGGATCGGAGCCCTTCACGCATTAACTTGTGATCGTCGGCAAGAATAATTCGGAGCCCCATGGCGACCCTTTCTGTTTAGCCGAAAAACTTCTGCTGACAGATGGTAAAGCAATTAGACTCTCTGGAAAAATGGCACTTTTCGAAAATGAGATTCGACGACTGCCTGGTCCGGAAACTGAGGCGCAGGAACCTTTTTACATGTATATACGTATACGTGATTCTATCTTATCAGCAGACAATTTGCCAAGTCAAGAAATAAATTGCTACTTTCTGCATTGGGGCCATGGCAAACCGCTTTGGCGGGAAACGCCCTGAGATTTGATTGAGAGGCCGGCGTCCGACGTTACAGTGTGCCGATTCTCGAACTTAGGGGACGAACTTAGAGGAGAACTTAGGGGACATACGTGACGAGCATTTAGCCTGATCGTCACTTTTTTCCCATACTCTCAATTAAACGCGAAACACTGGAGGCCGCCACTCCCAGATGACGCGCCATTTCAGCGGATGATAAACCGAGTTCCGTCCGGCCCCGTGAAGCAATGACGGCCCTCAGACGACTTACCGCTCTCCGGCGTACACCGTTCATGACTTCCAGAGTGCTGATTCCTCTTTTTTTGCATTCTTCGTCGATGATCTTTTGAATGGTCTTCCCGGATCGTTTCAGCTTGAGCTGACGGAGTTCTCTTTCCTCAGTCTCCTTGAGTATCGCATGAACGAAATCGCCGCCCCCGAGTATCCGCTCGTCCCCTTCTTCCTCTTTCCCCGTCCTGCGTCTGGCTATGACCTGGGACCAGCCGCCGAGGCTGCGGAGAAGCCCGCCGCCGGTCAACTCCGGCTGATGCCCGAGCCCAACTCCTTCCCGCATGAACTTCCTATACCCTGCCAAGCCTTTTCGTCTCGTGCTTCCAAACTGCAAAAGAACATAATCCGCGTCCGTCCACGGATGCTTGGCCTTCCCGATGATGGACCGGTGGCCGCAGAAGGGGTAGCGGTCAAGCTCTTCGATGGCCTTTACAAGGTGCGCCCGCAGGGGGTTCAGGTGTATGTAGCGGACCAAAGCAAGGAGATAGTTGTCTTCGTCGCAGAGTATGGATTTGTAGCGGTTCTCGAACAAATGGCCGGTGCGTTTATGACGGCGGTTGTAGTACTGAGCATACCACGTAAGCTGCTTCCGCATGACGGCGGAGATGCCGTGCCTGCCGCTCTTAAAAAGAATATGTACGTGGTTGTCCATGAGGACCCAGGCATAGACGGAACATTTTCCCTCTATAACGTTCTGCCCGAGGCGTTCGAGGAACCTCGCCTTGTCCTCATCGTCGTCGAATATCCTGGCTTTGTTGATTCCCCGCACCATGATGTGGTGCAGGGCTCCCGGTACGTCCAGTCTCGCTTGGCGTGGCATGAAGTAATTTTATTGAATAGGGTACGGCTTGTCAAGCTTATTGTTCGCTAGGTATCAACGTCCCCTATGTTTTCAACCTGCCGAGACGCTTCGGACGTTCCTGATCGGCCCTGACCAAAAACATCTCTTTACCTTCCTGCGCATCCCCGGTGTGCCACCCACGAACAATCATGCCGAACAATCACTGCGCAAGGTCGTGATCTCCAGAAAGGTCAGCTTCGGAACACGATCGGACAAGGGGATAAAAACCCACAGCATCATCCCTACCCTTGTTCAGACCGCCAGAAGACAGGGCATCCATCCAAGGGAATTCCTGCACAACCTCCATACTTCCGATACCGCGACAGCACAAGCCTCGCTGTACAACAATACCGGTTGAAAAGAAATCCATCTAAGAATACAATAACGGCATGGTGACTTCCGGACTTCTGAAATGTACTGATATGGGTTGCAGAGGGATGCGCTGTCTCGTCGGGATGGCAGGAACGGTCGGCAGTAAAAAGGGCTAAACTGTTACCTTGACAGGGGGATTGTAGGATGTCCCCAAATATGTCCCCGCCCTATGTAGCCCGCGTTGATTTACGGCTAACAATTATCGTAATAAAACCAGCAAAAATAGAACAACACAATGCGGCATAAGTGAGCACCCAAAGCATTAATATGAAATTTTTCCCAAGCACAATCGTGTCGATAACCGAGCCCGCCTCAATCGATAAAATATAAAGCATCTGAAGCCCAATCAAAACAGCATTTATCGTAAAATCCGCTAATCCAGATTGCGCCCTATAGCGCAGAAATCCCCAAAGGAGTGCAATAATAGCAAATGCAACACCGATCTCGATACAAATATTGTCATCCCCTCCAGAACTTTGCAGTTCGTTCACGTAGCTGATACCAGACACGGAATCGGAATCCGAATATGCCAACCCTTGTGTATAGAAAAATAGATAGCTGAACACAGCAAGCAACAGCCAGAGGATAATTATAATTCTCCCGATTACTGGTGATTGCTGCATCATTGTTCACCACTTGTCTTATGGCATGGTAAGGGTTCTATTGGTGGAGATGATGGCGATTCTAATGCTTTGCTTATTTCCTTCTGGTAACCCCAGGATCGAGAATATATCTTACCTTCTGTCTTCTTGACCTCACCTTTAACGAAACTCTCAAGTCCTTTTCCCCCGGCATTATGCGCGACTGTGGCCTCCTGCACTGTCATTTCCCTTCCAAGTTTCTTCTCATATGCCGAGATATTCCTTGCGATGAGGTCGATCGATGTCTCATCATTGGCAAGCGCCGCGATTGCTTTGTCCAAACCCTCCGGCTTCGATATATCAAGGCCAAGCAGTTCTGCAGCGCGTCCCAACTGCATTTCCGCCAATCCAATGCTACTCGTTTTGGTGTATTTAGCGCTCAATGTTCTAACTGCGATATCCGCAGGAATATCTTTTAAGGTTGCTCCAATACCATATAATTTTTCTTGGAATATGATGCTCGCGATTGCCTGCGCAGACACCCCGCGCCGGACTGCCGTCGCGTTAATCGTGTCGCGGTGTTCACTGATAAGTGCCAAAGCACTATCAACCGAGTTCCCGTCAGGATCCATATATTTAATCGGATTCTGGTGACTGTAACTGTACAGCCCTAAGTTAAGCGGATTATAGATACCCCCCATACCTGGCAATTGACTGACCTGCCCGCCTGTAGGCAAATACTTATCCAAGAATTGATCCGCACTGATCCACTTGCTCAAGACCGGATCATAGTACCTCGCCCCATAATAGTACAACCCGGTCTCCGGGTCAAGCTCCTTCCCCGTGAACTTGTACCCTGTCAGGTTGCCGCCATGGGAGCCGCCTTCTTCGATCCAGCTTTCTCCATACGGGAAGTACTCAAGGTGCTGATAGACCGCGCCGTAAGAGTCGGTGATCATGTTGGAGCTTCCGAGATGGTCGCCGTGGTAGTAGAACTCGTCTTTTTCGATCGGCGGGATTATGGTGGTGGTTGTGCCGTCCGGCAGCCTCTTGATGATCCCGAGCTTCTTGCCCTTGCCCTGGTTTAAACCATTTGAACCGGGTATGGTCGTGGTCGTGTTGGCCGTTGTGGTGTTCGGGGTCTTGACGAGCTTGGACAGGACTCTCGTTTCTCCGGCGAAGATGTGCTTGGTGCCGAGTTCGCCGTTCTTGACCGCATAGAACCGGTTAACGTAGATGGATTCGCCGTGCTGGCCTCTTTTTACGACGCGCTCTCCGGCATCGTCATAGAGGAAGTAGGTGGCCTTTCCGTTATCGTCTATCTCTTTTACCCTGTTTTCTTCATTCCAGATGATGGTCCGCTTCTGGCCGGTGGCTTTGCTCTTCCATTCGGTCATGTTGCCGCCGGCGTCGTAGGTGTAGAGCTTATCTCCTGCATCGGTTACGGCGTGGGGCTTGGGGCTTCCGTAGACGTAGCTTAGGACGTAGTTCGTCTCTTTGGGCAGGGTCACGGTCGCCGACGGCTGGATGATCTGGTTGACCTGCTCCTTCCGGGTCATGTTGCCGATGGTGTCGTAGCTGAAGGCGTTGGTGTAGTTGTTCTGCTTGCCGGGGCCGAAGCCGTATGCTCCCTTTGCGGCGGTGAGCTGGTACAGGTCGTCGTACCCGAAGCTCTGGGACACAGGGCCTGCGGGGAGGGCGGTGTTGGTGGCTACCAGGATGCCATTTACAAGGCTCATGATGTTTCCGACAAGGTCATAGTGATAGCTGAGGTTCTGGACCTGCCTGTTCCCCTGGGCCGCATTGAGCGTGGTGACCAGGGTTTCGAGCCTTCTGGTCTTGTCGTCGTAAGTGTAATTCGTGGCGGTGCCGTTCCCGTATTCGATATGGGTCCTCTGGCCGAACTCGTCATACAGCAGGCTGTTTATGTAGTTGTAGCGGCTTCCTTCTTTTTCTCCCCAGGCCGCTTTTAAGAGGCCACCGTTGTCGTAGGCGTAGTGCAGGGTCTCGCCGTCGGGGTAGGTCATATCGACCATCCTGCCGAAGGAGTCGAAGACGTAATCGGTGGTGTACTTCTTTTTCTGGACGGACGGGGTGTGGGCCTCGACCATCTTCTCTTCCCGGGTGGTCTCGCCGAGCTTGCCGTAGTAGCGCCATTCGTCGCCGGACTCGTCGTTTACATGCTTGATCCTGCCTGCGCGGTTGTAGTGGGTGTCGCCTTTTTCATAGGTGACTCTGTCAAGCGTTTTGCACTAAATGCATTAACGAGATGTATCCTTGTACGAGATTTTCTTATCTTGAAATTACTCAATCTCAAATTCCAGTTTTGTTGTATTTCCTTTCAATAGTTTCGGCTTAAAAATCTCGACATCTTTTTTACCATTCGCCATGTGGTGCAATACGATCAAATCCTCGCCAGTAATCTCGACCTTATCGATGACAAAAAGTGGGCTTAGTGCACTGGAATCATTAGTAAGATCGAAGTCTACCTGAAATTTTTCCGGACTATCTTTCCCAAACACTTTACCGACTTTAACACCACGTTCATAGAAACAAACATAAATATCTAATACATCAAAGTAAGAAAGAACGTCATCGATATGTACCTTCGCTTTAGTATTATCTGTTTGAAAAAAATCTGACATTCGATATCCAATTCCGCCCCACCGTACTTCAAACACTTTATTACCATGAAAAATTACCCTTACATTATTGCCAGGCTCTGTATCAATTTTAATAGGGTTTGTCTTGGTATAGCTATCATAAAGCCAGATATCAACGTTCAGCCTATATCCGGCCTGGATAGTTATCCACCTTCCATCGGGAGAATTTTTGCACGCTATGACAGCCTCATTACCAAGTGGATATCGGGGCTCCAAAAGATAGTCATAAATTTTTATTTTTCCATCATGCAATTCAAATTGACATTCAATTTGATTCGCAAAAGCAGACAACTGCATAAAAAAATATGCAAACGAAAAAAGAGCACACTTTGATATGACTGACACGTGATTCATTTTGACACCCCCACGCTCCAAAAGTGAAAAGCTTTTTTGCCAAAACATCTTGGGTTATTCGTCTGTTTTTGTTTTCTTTTCAGGCTTTGGTGGCGGTGTTACTTTTTTAAAGAAAAAAGTGCCACCTAGTTGCACCGTTTTTTCCATCTTTCCCGTATCAACAAAACGCTGCTTAAATTTGCTTTTCTTCGTCCCGTATAACTTAACACCTTCAAAATTCTGTGCACCGCCTGTCGGATCCTTTTCCCCTAGCATCATGCCAAATATTCCCTCTCTTACCCTTTTTGCTTTCTCTCCGGGTCCGTTGTTATATTTAAGCTTGTCCCTATAATTATTAGCCGCATCATTTGTTCTGCCAAAAAACTGTTTTGGCTCAACAGCAACATCATACAAGCTTTTCTGCTCTTCCTTGGATCGAGTGTTAACAACATGAGCCATACCTAAAGTTTCTGATGCCGGTGCTTGTTCGGAAGACTCACCATATATGGTGGCCGCGACTTCATGAAATTCAGCAGCTGTTATGTTCTTCGTTGCGTAGAAAGTCATAGAACCATCGTTCTCAAATTCCACAATCTGCACCGATTGATCGCTGCATTTATCGCATTTCATAATGAATTCACCTGTTGATTTATACATTTCCCATAACCCATTTGGATCCACATATATAACCGGATTCCAAGATGTGTATGCATACAAAGATAGCTTAAGCGATTTATAAACTCCATCGTTTGGCTTTCCATCTAAATATTGAATCATCATCGGATCCGCACTTATCCACCTGGAAAGTACCGCATCATAATATCTAGCTCCATAATAGTACAGCCCGGTCTCCGGGTCAAGCTCCTTGCCGGTGAACTTGTACCCTGTCAGGTTGCCGCCATGGGAGCCGCCTTCTTCGATCCAGCTTTCTCCGTACGGGAAGTACTCCAGGTGCTGATAGATCGCGCCGTAGGAGTCGGTGATCATATTGCTGCTTCCCAGGTGATCGCCGTGGTAGTAGAACTCATCTTTCTCTATAGGCTGGACGATGGTGGTCGTTGTCCCGTCAGGCAGTCTCTTGATGATCCCGAGTTTCTTGCCCCTGCCTTGAGTCAGCCCGTTGGAACCGGGTATGGCCGTGGTGTTGTCCGTTGTGCTGCTCGGCGTCTTGACGAGCTTGGAGAGTACCCGAGTCTCTCCGGCGAAGATGTGCTTGGTGCCGAGCTCGCCGTTCTTGACTGCGTAGAACCGGTTGATGTAGATGGTCTCGCCGTATTGGCCTCTCTTTACGACACGCTCTCCTGCGTCGTCATAGAGGAAGTAGGTGGCCTTGCCGTTGTCGTCTATCTCTTTGACCCTGTTTTCTTCGTTCCAGATGATGGTGCGCTTCTGGCCGGAGGTCTTGCTGTTCCATCCGGTCATGTTGCCGTTGGCGTCGTAGGCGTAGAGCTTGTCTCCTGCGTCGGTTACGGCGTGGGGCTTGTTTGTGCCGTAGACATAGTTTAGTACATAGTTCGTCTCTTTGGGCAGGGTCACGGTTGCCGACGGTTGAATAATCTGGTTGACCTGCTCCTTCCGGGTCATGTTGCCGATGGTGTCGTAGCTGAAGGCGTTGGTGTAGTTGTTCTGCTTGCCGGGGCCGAACCCATAAGCTCCCTTGGCAGCGGTG
>Ga0210377_10003324_pt1 | contig 13849 bp, 10 predicted proteins | sample PLM4_65_b1redo_FD_155480 | JGI IMG/M metagenome (GOLD analysis project Ga0210377, IMG submission 155480) | Groundwater sediment microbial communities from an aquifer in East River, Colorado, USA - PLM4_65_b1 redo | ecosystem: Environmental > Terrestrial > Soil > Riparian zone | place: USA: East...
CATAAATAATCGCTTGATCGAGCTTTGAGGCTAAATGGCCCATTGAAAAGCTCGTCAACAGCGTCTCTAAACGGCAGTGTAGGCTAAAGATTGGGTTAAGCTACGAATTATGAAACACTCTCTAACACCCCGGCGTTCAACACAGCGATGCGATCGGCGCCGGTGAGGCGGACAACAATCAAGCTTTCACGGGTATCATTTCCCGGAGGCTCTGGCCGCGCGACGCTTCTTCTCGCCGGGAATCCGGGTCAATTGGATTACCAGCCGAAGCGCGTCATTCACTGCCCGATCATCAGGAAATGCTTTCGCCACGTCCGGGTCAAGCAAGACGAGGTTTGTCCCGGCTCGATAGCGATCAGCGTACTTTCCACGCTCGCCGTCTTTAAGCAGTTCCTTCAAATCGTATTCAGGGCGAAGCTCGTCCTCAATTTTCAGATTAGATCGTTTCTTCATACGCTTCTCTCTCGGATCGCGTGAGTTCACGCGCGCTGATAATGCGAATCTTATCGCCGCGCTCAGTGAATGCCACCATCAGCAGCCGAAGGCGCGCCGAAATTCCGACGATGATTTGCCGATTCTCGTGGGTTGAGTGGTCAGGATCGCGAACCCTGACGCTCAATAGATCATTGAACACGGTAGCCGCTTCACCAAATGAAACGCCGTGTTTTCGTAAGTTGCTGACGGCTTTGCGCGCGTCCCACTCAAATTCCATCATTTGAGTCTAATCTTATTTGGTCGATCAGTCTAGTGACGCCTGTCCACCCATGTCGATATCCAGAGGGGTGGTCTGAAACTGCATGTTATACAGCTTCGCGTACAGCCCGTTCTTCTTCTTGATCAGTTGGTCGTGCGTGCCCAACTCCTCTAACACGCCAGCGTTCAACACGGCGATGCGATCGGCGATATGCACGGTGCTGAGGCGGTGGGCGATGATCACCGTCGTGCGGTTTTTCATCAGGCGCTCCAACGCATCCTGAACCAGCCCCTCGGACTCGCTGTCGAGGCTGCTGGTGGCTTCGTCGAGCAGCAAGATGCGCGGGTCTTTGAGGATGGCGCGGGCGATGGCGACGCGCTGGCGCTGGCCGCCGGACAGCTTGACGCCGCGCTCGCCGACAATGGTCTCGTAACCATCCGGGAAGCCCATAATAAATTCGTGGGCGTGGGCGGCTTTGGACGCCTCGATGATCTCCGCTTCGCTGGCGTCAAGGCGCCCGTACAGGATATTCTCGCGGATCGGGCCGCCAAACAACAGCGTCTCCTGCGGCACGATGCCGATTTGCTGGCGCAGGCTGGCCTGCGTCACGTCGCGCAGATCGACGCCATCGATCAACACGCGCCCGGCGGTGGGATCGTAGAAGCGCGGGATCAGGTTGAACACGGTCGATTTGCCCGCCCCGCTGGGGCCGACCAGCGCCAACACTTCGCCGGGCTTGACGGCAAGGTCTATCCGGCGCAGCACGGCGATACGCTCGTCGTAGCTGAACTCAACGCCTTCAAACGTAATCTCGCCTTTGACGGCGGGCAACGCGGCGGCGTTGGGCTTGTCCTGCACATCCGGCTCAGTGTCGAGAATTTCAAAGATGCGGCCTGTCGCGCCGAGCGCTTCCTGAACCTGACCATACAGGCTGGTGAACGACCCGACCGACGCGGCGATAAACACCAGATAAAACAGGAACGAGGCCAATCCGCCGACGGTCAGGCGGCCTTCCAGCGCTTCGCGCCCGCCGTACCACAACACCCCGACAATGGCGAGAAAGGACAGCGTGTAGATGGTCGGGATGAACAGCGCGCGAACCCGCGCCTGGCGCATGGTGGTCTGGAAGTAAGCGACCAGCGCGGTTTCGTAGCGCCGGACTTCGTAAGGCTCACGGGCAAAGCTCTTGACGACCCGCACGCCTTGAAACGCCTCATCGACAATCACTGACGAGTCGGCCATGCGATCCTGTACGGACGAGCTGATCTTGCGGAGCGCCCGCCCGAACAGAGCCGAGACGATGCCCATCGGCAGGGCCACCGCCAGCAGGAACAATGACATCCGCCAGTTGAGCACGATCACAATGGTCAGCGCGCCGACCAGCACGATGGCCTGACTGACGATGGTGGAAAGGTTGCCGGTGACCAAAACCCGCACGGTCTGGACATCGCTGGACAGGCGGGAGACAAGCTCGCCGACGCGGCGTTCGGTGAAGAATCGCAACGATAGCTGGTGCAGGCGCGCGTAAACCTCGCGGCGAATGTCCATGACGATCCGCTCGCCGACATAGGTCAGCGCGAAGGTGTGGACAAAAGCCGTCACAAAGCGCACGAGGAAGATCGCCACGAGCCCGAGCGCGATCTGGTTGAGGAGCGCGAAGTCCTTCTGTTCGATCACGCTGTCGAGCAGGCTGCGAATTTGGGTTGGGAAAACAAGCTCGATGCCCGACGTGACAATCACCGCGACGAGGGCGACGGCGACCTGCGGCAGATACGGGCGGAGATACTTTAGAAGCCGCGTGGCGCGGATTGGGGGCGCGGCGGGAGTCTCGGTTGAAGCAGGGGTGTCAGACGGGCCGCCGGTGAGCAAGCGAGCGCGCCTGCCCATCGGCATGTTGGGCGAATCCATGCGGCGTATCCTTTCAAAGGCGAACAAGGATTATAACGCCGGGACAGGCGCATGGCTCACTTGGATGTCAGCGATCATCCCAGTCGGGCACGTCTTCGGCGACCTGATACAGAAGAACGAACACGCCGGTCTTGCCCAGCCACTTGAACTGCTTTTCCAGCTCTTTGCGGCGTTTGGGGTAGGGCAGGCCGTCGAGCGTTCGCAGGTAGGCATGAAACGATCCATGCTCGGCGATCAGGCGCTTCATGGTTAGCGCGTTGGCGATGGCGGCTTCGATCTTGCGGGCGTTGCGGACGATGCCTTTGTCGCCCAGCAGCCGATCCACGTCGTCGGGGCCGTAGCGCGCCACCTTGTCCACGTCGAAGCCGTCAAAGGCTTTTTGAAAATTAGGCCACTTGTTGCGGACGACTTCCCAGCTAAACCCGGCTTGAAAAGTCGCCTCGCATAAAACCTCAAAATAGCGCGCATCGTTCTTGGGCTTGCGGCGCGGCGGGACGTAATAGCCCTCGGGCGAGTGGTAGCCGTCGTGTTCGTTCAGGTCGGGCATGGCTTGGTCAGCGCTTAATCGGCAAGCCCACCGCTTCCCATGCTTGCATGCCGCCTTCGACATCGGTGACGTTGGTGTAACCCAGCTCGACCAGTTTTTCGGCGGCGATCTTGCTCATGCGCCCGCTGCGGCAGTACAGGACGATCTTCGCGTCTTTGGCCGGAAGCTGGTCGAGCTGGGTTTCGATCTGATCATACGGGATCGAGACATCCGTCCCGGCGATGTCGCCTTCAAATGGAATATGGACGTTGACAAAGGTGAAGTCTTTGCTTGCCAGCATGGGTTGAAGCTCGGCGACGCTGACCAATGTATAGTTTCCGCCGGGGGCGGATATCTGCTGGCCCACGCCATCAGGCCCGGCGGCGGGCGCGGCGCAAGACGCTAACAATATCGCCATCAGAACGGACAACGCAACAAGTGAAATTCTGGCTGCTTTCATGGGGGTGCTTCTCCGTGTGAATAGAGGATCACTATTGAGATGCGATTGTCATCCCAATGCTTACAACCCAGCTGCCGCAAATTCGCTATCGGCGCGACATGCAGGGCTCCGGCGTGACTTGCCTGATCAACCGTTCATGACGATGATAGACTTGGTTTGATCGAGACAGTGACACGGTCATTATAGTTCAGAAAGGCGCCCATGAAACTCACGATTGCCACCGCCGGATCGCGCGGGGACACGCAGCCCTACCTCGCGCTCTGCGTGGCGCTCAAAAAGGCCGGGCATGACGTCACGCTGGCCGCGTCTGAAAACTTTGGCGAGTGGATTAAATCGTATGGAGTCCGTTTTCACCCACTGGCCGGGGATTTCACCAAACTGGTCCAGCAGGCCGGGGTTGGATCGGGCGGCAGCGGCAGCCCGCTGGAATTTTTTCGCACCATGCGGGGCACACAGCGGATGGTTGGGCCAATCTTGTTCCAGATGGGCAAGGACCTCGTCGACGCGTGCCGGGGAGCGGATCGGCTGTTGAGCGCGCTGCCTCTACTGAGCGTCGATGTGGCGCAAAAGCTTGACTTGCCGCTGACGTACCTCTCGGTCATTCCAATGGTCAAAACCCGAACCTTCGCCATCCCCATGCTGCCGCCCGTGCCTGCGTTTGTGAACGAATTCAGCTACTGGCTCGCCCAGCGCACGGCGTGGGGATTATTTGGCAAAACGGTTGACGCCTTCCGGGGCGAAATTCTCAATCTGCCCGCGTGGGGATCCGCCGGGCCGTTCACATTTGAGCGGCAGAAGGGTTTCCGGACGCTGATCGGGGTCAGCCCGGTCGTGATCCCGCCGCCCCCGGACTGGGCGGGCGTCGCGGAGGTGACCGGCTACTGGCTGCTGGATGATCGGGATCGGGTGGATGGCAAGGGGGATGCCGGTTACCAGCCATCGGCGGCGCTCGCCGACTTCCTGAACGCCGGGCCGCCGCCTGTCTTCTTAGGCTTCGGCTCGATGCCGGACAAAGACCCCGCCGCGACCACGCGCCTGTTTGTGGACGCGCTGCGGCTGGCGGGCCAGCGTGGGATCATCTCGATGGGCTGGGCGGGGCTTGGCGACATCGACCTGCCGGAGACGATCCACAAACTGGATTACGCGCCTTATGCGTGGCTGCTGCCCCAGATGGCGATGGCAGTTCATCACGGCGGGTCGGGCACAACCGGCGCGGGGCTGGCTTCGGGAGTCCCGTCGATGGTGGTCTCGCACGGCTTTGACCAATTCTTCTGGGGGAACCGCATCCACACGCTGGGGGCCGGGCCAAAGCCGCTGGCGCGGGGCGATCTCTCCGCCAAACGCTTGGCGCAGGCGATCACCCAAACACTGGCCGATGCCGGGATGAAGCAGCGGGCAGCGGAGGTCGGGGCGCAAATCAGAGCCGAGGACGGGGTTGGCAGCGCGGTCAGGTTGATCGAGAATGGCGCTAAGACCCAGGCGGCGTTGTGACATCACAGGCGCACCGGCGGCATCTGAATGATGAACTCGGTTTCCGGCTGGATCAGCACGCTGTGGGTGGCAAGCTGTTCCGCAAAGGGCACGATGCCCAGCCGATCCAGCAAGTCAATACGGGCGCGGGTGATCTTGCCGACGGTCAAGTTTAGCCGATCATGCCAGACGCGGTAGCTGCCCAACGCCCCATCCCGGCGATAATATACGCCGATCAGCGGGTGAGTCAGTTTGACCAGCGCGGCTTCCAGATCGGCAAACCCCGAAAGCGACATCACCGGCTGGCCTGTGTCTTCCAGTTCGATCTCTGCGCCGCCCCAGCCGCTGTGGGCGTTCAGGCGGTAGCGGGTGTAGCGGCGAGCCGCCAGATCATAGCGCGTGTCGATGGCGTAGCGCGCGGCATGCCATGGCAGCCGCCAGACATAGCGTGGGATGGCCACGGGCCAGCCCCCCAGCGTAGTCCCGAAGAACCACACGGCGGCCTCGTCGGTCAGCCGGTCAATCACATAAGTGCGGTAATTGGTCTGCCCGAAGCGGAATTTGAACCGCGGCAGCGCAGCCAGATGGAAATCGACATCTTCAAACGGAACCACCGAGACCCAGACGACCTCCTTGCCGTCCGGCCCACGATGGGTATCGAGATCAAAACGCGGGTCAACGTGCGGGCGCACCCGTTCCGGCGGCACGGCATAGGTGATCAGCGCAAAGTGGCGCAGGCGCGTGCGCATATCGATCAAGCCAAGCCGGGGCCTTGTCAGCAGATCAGTGGTAAAACGGGTGGGAACGGACATGCGCTCATTCCATAGCCGCGACAAACTCGCCCGCCGTTTCGTAGCGCTGCTCAGGCTTCTTGCTCATGGCGACCATGATCGCCTGCGCCGCTTCCTCAGGGATGTCCGCCGCAATCAGGCGCGGGTCGGGGGCGGGCTGCATGATATGGGCCAGCACCATCGCGCCGGGGTTGCCATGTTTGAACGGCAGTTCCCCGGTCAGCATCTGGTAGGACATCACGCCGAGCGAGTAAACATCGGCGCGCGAATCGACCTCGGACGCGCCGCGAATTTGCTCCGGGCTGATGTAGTCCAGCGTTCCGATCAACCCGGACTGGGTGAGATTGGTTCGCTCACCGCCGCCTTTGGCGATGCCAAAGTCCATCAGGACGGCGCGGCCACCCTCCCCCGTCAAAACGAGGGAGGGATTGGGGGCGGGGACGCTTTCGAGCATCACGTTGCTGGGCTTGATGTCGCGGTGGATCACGCCATTCTGATGGGCATAGTCCAGCGCGGCGGCGATATCGCGCACGATGGGCATGGCTTCGGCGAGAGCCAGCCGTCCGCGCTGTTTGATCAGGTCGCTCAGGTCGATGCCCTCGATGTATTCCATGACCATGTACGGCTTGCCATCTTGATCGCCGACCTCATACAGCTTGATGATATTAGGGTGCTCTAACTGGGAGATCGTCACGGCTTCGCGGGCGAAACGCTTCTCGGCGTAATCATTAATGGAGTGGGCAGGCATGATCTTGATGGCGACGGGGCGGTTGAGCGTCTGGTGCTGGCTGCGGTAGATTTCGCCCATGCCGCCGCGCGCCACCAGCTTCAGATCGGTATAGGTCCCAAATGAGGTGGCGGTGTCGCCGGTGGAAACGCCGCTCGGCGAGGTCATGCTGCCGCTTTTCGCCAGCGCCTTGTAGTCGATGTCGATGCCATACAGCCGTTTGTCTACCAGCCGCCGCAGGCGGGCGCGGGTGGGAGAAAACGTGGCGGCGACGACCAGCGTCGAAACGCCGATGGACAACAAATCCTGCTGGCCGCCGAGAATGATCTCCAACAGCGCATGGGCGCCAAGAAACACGCCCAAAAACACAATGCCCAACAGCAAGGTCAACCCGCCGTAGACCAGCGAACGATTGATCAGAAAGTCAATATCCCACAGGCGGTAGCGGGTGATGGCGGCCATCAGCGACAGCACGCCAAATAACAGGAACATGGTGGCAATCGGGCGGACGATCAGGTAGATGGTCATGCCCTGCGCGGCGCGCAGCCCGCCAACGCTGAGGATGGTGTCGCCGATCACGCCCAGCACGAACCCGGTCACCGTCCACTTGGAGACCTGCTTTTCGGCGGGAGTGGACACTTTGAAATAGCGGTATACCTGCGCCCCGGCGACGACCAGATTGAACGCCGATTCGCGGATGAACAGGTGCCAGTCCGGGAACGAGTAGAAGCGATCCGGGAACAGCAGGTTCGCGCCGTTGATATAGACGAAACCGACGAGCAAGAACGGGGCGATCCAGCAGGGCTGCGGCCTGCCGTTGGCGAACAATGCCCCAAAGGTGAACCACGCGCCGGTTTGCACGGCGTCCAGGAACAGATCGACGGCCAGCGGCGCGGCTTTCAACTGGTAGTAGCGGAAGACCATGTAGGCGGCATACACCATCAGGAACAGGGATGTCGTCAGCGTCAGCCAGTCATCGTTGCGGCGCAGAGCGATCAGCAGGCCGGAGAAGAAATAGACCGCGACCAACAGCCCTGCGCACACGGTCTCGACGGGGAAGAAGATCGACGGGACAAGCCCGTTGTTGACAACCGTATTGGTCAGCGGCCCGCCCTGCTGCCAGTCGCGGAAATAAGCGGCCCCATTGACCGCCAGCGAGTAGATGATCAGCGCTACGCAAATCGCCCAGAACGCGCGCGCGGGCCACACAAACAGGTTCGGCAGCCGGGTATGGGTTGACGTGCTGGATGATGATTTGCGAGCGCTCACAGTCGCCATGATTTCCCCCTCAAGCCGCCGCGCGGCTGACGATGGTCGCTAGTATAGCAGAATCCCGATCCTGCCATCAAACAACAAACCCCGCCGATAGGGGCGGGGCCTGGCTTCGCAGACTGATCGCGCGGGGGGCTTACGCGACCATGGCGTTGACAAACTCCCCCGCCGTGCTAAAGCGCTGCTCTGGCTTTTTCGCCATTGCCCGCATGATGGTGAGAGCGGCAGGTTCGGGCAAACCCTTTGCCAGATCGCGCGGGTCGGGGGCGGGCTGGCGCAGGTGGAGCATCAACAGCGCGCCCGCGCTGCCCGCGATGAATGGCAGTCTGCCGGTGAGCATCTGATAGGCCATCACGCCGAGGGCGTAGACATCGGCGCGGCCCTCCACATCGCTGGCGTCGTTGATCTGTTCCGGCGACATATAATCGAACGTGCCGAGCATCCCGGTGGCGGTCAGGCGCGTGCCGCCCAGCGCCATGCGGGCGATGCCAAAGTCCATCAGCACGGCGCGGGGTTTGTCGCCCGATTCGAGCATGACGTTGGAAGGCTTGATGTCGCGGTGAACCAGCCCCTGCGCGTGGGCGTAATCGAGCGCGCTGGCGATGTCGGCGAGGATCGGGATCACCCGATCAAGCGGCATTGGCGCGGACTGGCGGATGTCCACGCTGAGGTCATGTCCCGCGATGTACTCCATGACCATATAATGCGTGCCATCGCTTTCGCCAAAGTCGAGCATCTGGACGATGTTGGGATGTTGAAGGGCGGCGACTGTGCGAGCTTCGCGCTCGAAGCGTTTGCGGAAGTCGGCATCCTTCGCCAGATTTGACGGGAGAATCTTGATAGCAACGGGCTTGCCGAGCGTTGGGTGGGCGGCTTTGTAAACTTCGGCCATGCCACCCTGCCCGATGGGTTCGAGATTCTCATACACCCCGGCGCTCGTGGTGAGGGTGTGGCTGGCGGCGACCGGGCTGGGTATCGGCGTGTCCGGGTGCGAGTAATCGATCTTGATCCCGTACAGGCGCTGATCAACCAGCGCGCGCAGCCATTTGCGAGCCGGGTTGAACAAGCCTACCACGACCGCCGCAGGGAGCGCGACCGCCAGCAGGTCTTGTTGTGCGCCAAGCGTGGCGCTGAGGATCGCGCGCGCGGCAAAAAACAGTGCGCCAAATACGCCCAGAACCAAGAGCGTTAGCCCGCCATACACCAGCGAGCGGTTGATCACGAAGTCCACGTCCCACAGGCGATAGCGCAGCAGCGAGATGCCAATCGTCAGCGGAAAAGTGAGAACGACCACAGGGAAAATCAGTATCAGGTCCAGCATGTAGATGAGCCGCCATACGCCGGCATTTGGAGGGGAAATGACGATGAAGCCTCCTACGTATGAGAGGGTGATTATTACAAAGATCAGGCTGATCACATTCCACTTGGTTTGCTGCCTCTCAACTGGCGTAGAAACCCGGCGATAACGCACGAACTGGGCTGCGGCCACCAGCAGCATGGCTGACACGAGCAGCACGATACTAAACTGGCCGATGACCCCACCTAACCGGCTCTGATCGTCCAAAAACAGCCTGCTCGTGAATATGATTAGAACGGTCCAAACCGGCGCAACGAACCGCGTCCAGCGAGGGAAAAATCGCCCGTTGGGGAACAGCAGGCCGAATGGGAGGATTAGCCCGGTCGCAAGCCCGTGGAGCAGGGCGAGCGGATAGTGCAGGGCGGGATATACCCTGATCAGCTCCTGTTGGTCGCCGGTGGACAGTTGTGTGCCGACCACGACCAGAAACAGCGCGGTTAGCAATCCCATCCAGTCATCTGACCTTCGCCACAAGATCACGACGGTCATAGACAAACAGACGAAAATGAAACTCGCGGCGAAGCCGACTACCATGAGGCGAACGCTGCTCATACTCAGCCCTATGCTCTCTATGAGCTGCGCGTCCTCCACAAATATACCGTCCTCGCAGTTGATCCCCTTAGCCCTGTCGCAAGGGAGCAACATCGCTTCCCAACTGTTCACAAAGCTCAAGATCGTGAGACTCAACCCGACCACCGCGATGGCGATCACGATCAGGCTTCCGATCAAAGGCCAGGGCTGGCGCAGCCGCGTCCGCGTGCTGCTCGATGCGCGATCCTTCACCATCTCGGTGACAGGCGTGTCTGATGTGTTCATAGGCCTCTTCCCTTGACGAGCAGCCAAAGACTAACCACTCTTACCATAGCCCAAGTCGGCGTGGGGGCAATCGTTGTCAGGCCGCCAACACGCTCACAAACTCGCCCGCTGTGCCATAACGCTGATCGGGCTTCTTCGCCATCGCGCGCATGACCGCCAGCGCGGCGCTGTCCGGCAAATCCTTGACGATCTCGCGCGGGTCGGGGGCGGGCTGGGTGATGTGGGCCAGCACCATCGCGCCGGGGTTGTTGTGAATGAAGGGCAGTTGCCCGGTCAGGATTTGATAAGCCATCACCCCGAACGAGTACACGTCGGCGCGAGCGTCCACTTCGGACGCGCCTTGTATCTGCTCCGGCGAGATGTAATCGAGTGTGCCGATCATCCCGGTTTGCGTGAGCTTCGTCCCGGCGGCGTAGCTCTTGGCGATACCGAAATCCATCAGCACGGCGCGCACCCCGCCCCGGCCCCCCCCTTGCAAGGGGGGGGAGAAGCTCGCGGGGCGAGCTTGGGTGGGGTCGGTGACTTTCTCGACCATCACATTGCTCGGCTTAATGTCGCGGTGGATCACCCCGTTCTGGTGAGCGTAATCCAGCGCCGCCGCCATGTCGCGCAGGATGGGCAGGGCTTCATCCAAAGGCAGCCGCCCGCGCTCATGGAGCAGGTCGCTGAGGTCTTGCCCGTCGATGTACTCCATGACCATGTACGGCTTGCCGTCCTGCTCGCCGACATCGTGCAGCGTGACAATGTTCGGGTGTTTCAGCTTGGCGATAGTCTGAGCCTCGCGCAGGAAACGCTTTTCAGCGTCGGCCTTGCCCGCGATATGCTCCGGCAGTATCTTGATCGCCACCGCCCGGTTGAGGGTCGGGTGCTGGCTGCGATAGACCTCGCCCATCCCGCCGCGCCCCAGCAGAGTCAGCCCGGTGTAACTGCCGAAGGTGTCCTTTGTGTCGCCTGTTTTGCGTGATTCGCGCTTCGTCCCGCCGTAGGCTTTGACCGCTTCGACGTAATCCAGCTTGATGCCGTAAAGGCGCTGATCGACGAACTTGCGGATGTTTCTTTGAAGCGGATTGAAGGCGATCCCAAATATCAGCGCCGCCCCTGTAAGCGCCATAAGCGGGCCGCCAGCAAAGCTCTCAGCCAGCCGTGAGACGGCCAGTAGCAGTGCCCCAACCAGCACGACCAGAATGATGGTCATCAGCCCGTAAATGATGGTGCGGCTAATGACGAAATCTGCATCCCACAGTCGGTATCGAAGCACAGCAAACCCAACCGACAGCGGGACAAGCAGCAAGAAGACTGGCGCGAACAGGGCTAGCGTCACGAGCACTACTAGAGATTGTTCTCTTACCGTCAGGCCCAGTAAGTTTAGTTGTGGGATCAGCGCCGTCTCAATCAATTGCCAGAAGGCAATGCCAGCCATTGCGAATATGATCCACTTGCTTTGCTGGCGCTGTTGCTGCGTTGAACTCTGTTGATAGCGATAGGCTTGCGTGACGACTCCGATCAGAACGCAGACTCCATAAATCGCCCACGCAGGGGTTTCAAGCGGGGCCGCCAAGTTTCTGAGGTCGGCAATCGCCACCAGCGCGGGGATATGAAAACTCAATTCGATTGAGCGCAGGGTTAGCGGGACAAACAGCCCGGCGCAGGCCGCGACCAGCCATAATGACCACGTTGGCCTAAGGATGCCATCCGGGAACACATAGAGCAGCAAGAGAAACACGAGCAGGAGAAGATAACCCGGAATCCTATTGGAAAACTCCCATGCATCGTTTTGATAATCGGGCGCAACAAGGCCACCCGTGACCAGTCTTGCGGCGATAGTGACCAGCGCGAGTGTGGTCAACAGCGCGATTCGATCATCGGACTTGCGCCAGAATATGACTGCTGCAGCAAGAAGATAAAGGACCGGCGCCAGCTCAGTTCTGATGTGAGCGCCAATCGTGCAAAAAGCTGCGAGATCCATGGCGCCGCTTGCATTTCGTAGACACCCTGGCCACACATCAAGTAGGTATTCAGGGTGGGTCAAAAACCGTGTTTGAGCCAGGAACACCCACACGAGCAGGGTCGCGGCCCAGCCAAATATCACAACCCAGCCGACGCGCGCGATCCACAGCCACGCCCCGCGCAGTCGGGTCTGAGCGGATGTGTCGTGTTTTGGGATGGCTTCCGTGACAGGCGATAGTGCGGTCATGTATTACCCCTGAGACGTAATCGCGATCTCCATCCTACAGCATCAATAAGACCATCTCCCCGGCGGTGTTGAATCGCTGGTCGGGCTTCTTCGCCATCGCGCGCATAACGGCGTTGGCGGCCCGTTCCGGTAGATCGCTTACCGCGTTACGCGGGTCGGGGGCGGGCTGGTTGAGATGGGCCAGCACCATCGCGCCGGGGTTGTTGTGGATGAAGGGTAGCTGCCCGGTCAACACCTGATAGGCCATCACCCCGAAGGAATAAACGTCGGCGCGGGCGTCGACTTCGGACGCGCCCTGAATCTGCTCCGGGCTAATGTAATCCAGCGTGCCGATCATGCCGGTCTGCGTCAGCTTGGTCCCGACGGCGTAGCTCTTGGCGATGCCGAAGTCCATCAGGACAGCGCGGGTAGTCCTGCCCGATCCCGTCGCAGTGACTTTCTCAATCATCACATTGGACGGCTTGATGTCGCGGTGGATCACCCCGTTCTGGTGGGCGTAATCCAGCGCGGCGGCGACATCGCGCAGGATGGGCAAAGCTTCGTCCAGCGGCAGCCGCCCGCGCTCATGGAGCAGATCGCTAAGGTCTTGTCCGTCGAGGTATTCCATCACCATGTACGGCTTGCCGTCCTGTTCGCCGACATCGTGCAGCGTGACGATGTTGGGATGTTTAAGTTTGGCGATAGTCTGAGCCTCGCGCAGAAAGCGCTTTTCGGCGTCGCTCTTGCCTGCGACGTGCTCCGGCAGAATCTTGATCGCCACCGCCCGATTCAAGGTGGGGTGCTGGCTGCGATACACCTCGCCCATCCCGCCTCGACCCAGCAGGGTCAGCCCGCTGTACGCGCCGAAGGTGTCTTTGGTGTCGCCTGTCTTGCGCGCTTCGCGTTTGGTCCCGCCATAGGCTTTGACCGCCTCGACATAGTCCAATTTGATCCCAAAACGCCGATCCACAAAGCGGCGCAAAAACTTTTGCGATGGCGCGAACAGCCCTGCCACCGCGAGCGCAGGCACGCCAATGGAGATAAGCGGCTGCTGCGTCCCGGCGACCATGGTCAGAACCGTATTCAGCCCAAAAAAGCCAATCGCAAACACGCCACCCAACACTGCGGTCAGCCCGGCATATATCAGGGCGCGGTTTATCAGGAAGTCGATATCCCACAGGCGGTAGCGGGTAATGGCGGCGCCAAACGAAATCGGGATCAGCAGCCCGGCCAGGCCAAAGCCTATCTCAAATATAAGCAAGCCGCCCAGCGGCTGGTTGCCCTGAGTTGTCCCCCCCGGAAAAAGCGCGCGGGCGAGTTGGGCGCTGCCAATCCGAATCAGGATCAACCCTGCCAGCCCGGCCAGCACCCACGCGGTCTGGCGGCGCTGCAAAGGCGTGGAGACGCGCAGATAGCGGTAGACTTGGGCCAGAATCGCCAGCAAGATGCCGAACAGGTAAACCGGGAAGAAGAACCATGGGAAGCCCGGAACATGGGGCGATCTAGTGATGCGAGGGAGGACAACATCCATGATTACAGCGCCTAACACTACTGGAATGGCAAGGATTGTCCAGCGTGGGACAAAGCGGCCATCGGGGAAAAAGTACCCAAACAGGGCCACCAACACAAAGCCCAGCGTGGTGACGATTTCAGCG
>Ga0210377_10003325_pt1 | contig 13847 bp, 10 predicted proteins | sample PLM4_65_b1redo_FD_155480 | JGI IMG/M metagenome (GOLD analysis project Ga0210377, IMG submission 155480) | Groundwater sediment microbial communities from an aquifer in East River, Colorado, USA - PLM4_65_b1 redo | ecosystem: Environmental > Terrestrial > Soil > Riparian zone | place: USA: East...
AATGTCAAAGCGGAAGATATTGTGCCCTTCGATGACATCCGGGTCATGTTCGCGGATTATCTCTGAAAGCCTCTCCAGCATGGCCGCTTCCGCCATGTCGTGACCGCTCAGTACCTCGGCATAGCCGTTTTCATCCATTACGGCAATGGAGATGATCCGGTCTTCCTCCCGCTGCGGGTTGGAAAATTCGAACCCCTCGGCGCAGTAGGTCTCGATATCGAGGGCCAGCCGCTTAACGGCCGTAAAACCAATCCCCTTGAACAGGGTCTTGCCGCTCGCCAGCAGATGCTGGTGAACCGGGTCCGACAGGTAGAGGTAGGGGGCGTCGCGGACTGACGATGTTTTGCCGCTCTTGCGCGCAAGAAAATCACGGGCGGCCATGCAGTCACGCCAGTCGCTGAAAATCGCCATGGAGCGGTACTCGCCGCTGCCGGTCAGGGGTTTTATCGTGAAATTGGCGGCAAACCCGGCGATGAGCCCGGGGTCTGCGAGGAGGATGAAAGGGTGAAAGGGGTCATCGTGAAAGAAAACGCCGTCCCCGGTGCGGATAAAGAGCCGGATGAAGCGGCCGGCAAGTTCAGCGGCCACAATCCCCGCGGTTCTGTCAGCGCCGAACAGGACTTCGTTGTCGCCCAAATTCAGCTCAGCCATTTCCGAACCCCCGGCTGGAGAACGGCGCGGCAAATAAGCCGCGCCGTCCCCTTATTCCCACATGATGCTACTTGCCGTGTTTGGCCAGGTAAGCCGCCACCCCTGCCGTGGAAGCCTTCATGGCCTCCTCCCCCTCCTGCCAGTTGGCCGGACAGACCTCACCGCCGTGGGTTTCGACGAACTGAAGGGCGTCGACCATGCGCAGCGCCTCGGTGACGCTGCGGCCGAGCGGCAGGTCGTTAATGACGGCGTGGCGCACCCTGCCGCTGGGATCGATGAGGAACAGGCCTCTCAGGGCCACGGACTCGTCAAGGAGGATGCCGTAGGATCTGGCAATTTCCTTGGTCAGATCCTGCAGCAGCGGGAACTGGACATTGCCGATCCCGCCGTTTTCAACCGGCGTATTCTTCCAGGCGAGGTGGGTAAATTTGGAATCCACGGAAACCCCCATAACCTCGCAGTTCTTTGTCTTGAAGTCGCCGATGCGCTTGTTGAAGGCAAGGATCTCGGAAGGACAGACGAACGTAAAATCAAGGGGATAGAAGAGCAGGATTACATACTTCCCCCGGTAGCCGGAGAGTTTGACTTCGGCAAAGCTGTTGTCCGGCATTACCGCCTCAGCGGTAAAATCCGGGGCTTCCTGGGTGACAAGGGTACAGATGCTCATAACTGGGTTCTCCTTTGTATTGGTCAATAGATTACATCTAGAGAAATAAATACCAGCCAACACACACCTTGTCAACTCAAAAAAGACAAATATAGTCTTTTTTATCCTTTTGCGGTTTTCCTGCTGCGCAGTTCATCACCCAAGCAGAAAATCGAAATCCTCCCTGGTCAGTCCGGCGCCTCCGCCGGCGGTTCCCTCCTCCAGTATGGCCGTATACAGCTTGAACTTCTGTTCCTTGAGGGCCATCATCTTTTCCTCGATGGTATGACGCATGATTAGTCTGGTGATGGTGACCTGGCGGGTCTGGCCGATGCGGTGAGCCCGGTCGGAGGCCTGATTCTCCACGGCCGGATTCCACCAGGGGTCGAGGTGATAGACATAGGTGGCGCGGGTCAGGTTGAGCCCCTTGCCGCCTGCCTTGAGACTTATCAGGAAGACCGTGGGGTTCTCGGAACCCTGGAAGTCCTGTACCAGCTTCTTCCGCTGCGGCACCGGGGTGGAGCCATCCAGGCGCAGGCAGGGGAGGTGGTGGCGCTTGAGCCCGGCTTCGACGATATCGAGATAGGAGGTAAACTGGGAGAAAACCAGGACGCTGTGCCCTTCATCGCGCAGTTCAATCAACTGCTCCATCAGAAAGTCCAGCTTGGGGGATGCGTCGGATGCGCCCGGCAGGGCCAACGCAGGGGCAAGGCAGATCTGGCGCAGTCGCAGGATGGCGGTCAGGGCGATGATGCGGGCCTGGCCGGGGGAGCGGTTGGTAAAGGCCTCGTCTATCCGGCCGCGCACCTCCTCGATGGTGCGCTGATAGAGCGTCTTCTGTTTGGGCGACAGCTCCAGGTGGATGTCGGTCTCGATCTTATCCGGCAGGTCGGCGGCGATCAACTGCTTGTTGCGCCTGAGCACAAAGGGGCGGGTGCGGCGCAGCAGGGTGTCGATGCCACCCTGTGCCCGGTTGCCGATCGAGCAACGGAACTCCTCCGGCGTCCCGAGGAGTCCGGGGAGGCAGAGGTCCATGATGGCGTAGTACTCTTCGATGCGGTTTTCCACCGGGGTGCCGGTCAGCGCCAGCTTGAACGCCCCCACAAGCCGCCGCACGGCGCTGGTGGTTGCGGCCTGGAGGTTTTTGACCAGTTGTGCCTCGTCATAGATGATGACATTGAATCTAAGAGCAATCAAAAGTTCGATGTCGCGCTGGATGATGCCGTAGCTCGTCAGGATGATGTCGTGGCGCTTGAACGCCTCGATGGAGCGTCCCGGTCCGGTGTAGGTCAACACCGATGCGCCGGGAAAAAAGCGGGCGATCTCGCTCTCCCAGTTGAAGAGGAGCGAGGGGGGGACCACGATCAGGTGCGGGGTATCGGGGGGAGCGGCAGTGGCAATGATGCCGTCGGCGATGCCGGTCAAGAGGGAGATCCCCTGGACGGTCTTGCCCAGTCCCATGTCGTCGGCAAGGCAGGCGCCGAAGCGGTGTTCGTAGAGAAAGCCGAGCCACTGGTAGCCGTCGCGCTGATAGGGACGCAGGGTGGCCTTGAGGCCGGGGGGCAGGGGGCGTCCGGGGATATTGCCGAAGTTCAGCAGGCTCTCCAGTATCCCGGCATCATCGGGCGCCAGCCGCACCGTGACCCCGTGGCTGCGTAACTGGAGCCAGTCGAGGATTTGCAGGCGCGGGATGCGTGTGGCCTGCTGCGCCCCTTTTTTCTTCCGTTTGCCGGGGCTGACCGTGCCGGCCAGCATTGCCAGTATCCGGGCGCTCAGGTCATCGATCAGGATCAGCCTGCCGTCCCGCCGCAGGATCCCTCCCTCCGTCAGTCGCTGCAGTTCCTCCGCGCTCAACAGTTCGCCGTCACAGCGGATCTCGGGGCGCAGCTCAAACCAGTCGAGGGTGCTGGAGGTGGCATCCAGGGCAAAGTCCCAGGCTGCCTTTGCCAGCGGTTCGCCTCCCAAACGGAGCGAGAATCCCCCCTGCTGGAGTCGTCCAGCCAGGAGCGGCAGCACCGGGAGCAGATCCTCCTGCTTGACCGTCATCTCACCGGGGCTGGCGCCTGCATCAAAGGCGTCGACGCCGAACAGATCATGGAGAATCCGCACCAGGCGGATCTGCGCCAGGCGGTCATCCTCGGCGAAACGCCAGCCGTCCGCCGCGGCCTGGATCATGAGCGGCCGCTGGAGGCTCTCCTCAACAAAGGTGGAAAGAATCTGTTTTGCTTCTCTTTTTACGCTGCGCTTGACATAATCCGGCCCGCTCAATGCGGCCTTTATGACTTTATTCCGGGCTGCGGGCGTGGCGGCCTCCGCCAGCTCAAAGCAGGCAGCAACGATGGCGCGCACCCGTTTCTTTGCCTTCAGCGGCGCGGATAAACATGAACGGCTCTGTTGATCAAAAAAGCGGAAAAGATCGCTGGAAAAAGTGTAGAAATGATCAGCGAAACCGACCAGCGGAATCAGGTCAACGAGTGGGGCGTCGAGAGTTGCGGGCAGTTCCAGAGAACAGGAAGGTTGCAGCCGTGCGACAGTATTGACCGCGACCCCGCCGTGAAAAAAGAGTACCGAGTCGCTGAAATCCGGTATGAGGTTCGGGTTGAGCCTCAGGGCCAGCGCATTGAAGCGGTCAACGGTCGCGGCGATCCGGCTCTCTCCTCGTTGCAGCAGCCCGCTGTCGTCGAAATCGTCAAAGTCATCTTCATAGTCTTCATCGAAGTCATCATCAAAGTCGTCCTCCTCCCCGCTAAGCAACTTGTCCTCGATGTTGTCCCAGACCCTCCAGACTTCACGGTTGGTGAGCGGATGAATTGTGCCGGCATTCAGGTCGAAGAGAAGTTCATGCGCGGTTATGACGTTGTCGGGCAGTGGTGAGTTGCCGTCAAGTGTGCGGGTGATGGCCACCCGTCCACCAAACAGCGAAAAAGCGAGGCAGGCCCGGCGCGGAGCATCGGCACACAGGGTCAGAGGCAATTCCGTACCTGATTCATTACGGTAGACAATGGGATACTTGTCTTTGGTCAGCGAACTGAAGAAAGAAAAGTAGCGTATGGTCGAATCGTAATAGGGTAGCCGCTGGAGACACTCGGCAATATCTTTCGGGACGCCGCGGGTCCATTGATTGATCGATTCAGATCCGTGCTTGATGGTGCCGCGCAGTCGGCCGTAGTTCTCTTCCAGGACGAGACGCACGTTCCTTTTATCCATGGAGATGCAGGACTGACGAGGTTTATGCGCGGTAATCAGGTCGTCGGCATATGTCACGCCAAACTTTTTCATCAGGAATGAGAGCCGCGGATCAGGCAGGCGCTTTTCCTGCTCAACCGGCGCAGGCCCGGGAATGCCGACCAGGGCGCTCAGCTCGCGCAGCACCTGACTGCTGATTTTCAAATGGGGAAATGAACCTGCGGACAACAGACGCTTCATTTGAATCCAGGTGGTAACGACATGGGGGCACTGCGAGTTTCGCGTCCATGACCAGCAGTCACAGCGGGTGACAAGCTGATCGTCGCTGCACATGGTTACCCTCGCGCCATCTGCGCAGATCAGCGTCAATACCGTATTCTCGGGTCTGTTCCACTCTGCGCGGGCAACGATATTCCTGTCGCAATGGCTGGAGGCCAGCATGATATGAGGCTTGGATGCCAGCGCATAAAGCAGACCCGGCGGGGTTTGCTGCAGCAGCTTGAGTGGAGGGGGGAGTTCGAGGTGTAAAATGGTTGCGCTCATCACCAGTTTTTTATCATCTCCGGCAGTCATAATCAAGCCGGATGATACAGATGGTGCGATGGTGGGGGTGGGGGGCTTTTCGCTGCTCCGCAATGAGCTGCTGGCGGATGTCCCGAACTCCCCGACCAGGTTAAGCCTGTCACACATAAATCACTCGCCTGTAGGGCCGAAAAGTGCTATTTTCGCATACCCTGATGTTTGAAAAAGAGCGACCCCATGACCGCCATGGACGTACTCCTTCAGCACAACAACCGGATAGCGTTGGGAGGTTATAGCTTGAGTCGTTTGGGACATATCCACGTCACCTGCGCCATCATCGAACGTGACGGTCTCGTTCTTGCCGCCCAGAGGAGCGCCGCCATGAGCCTGCCGCTCAAATGGGAGTTTCCCGGCGGCAAGATCGATCCGGGAGAGTCACCGGAGGAATGCCTGCGACGTGAATTGGTCGAAGAAATGGGCATTCACGTTTGCGTGGGAAAAAGCCTGCCATCCAACACACACCATTATCCGACGTTCATCGTTACGCTCTACCCGTTCATCTGCTCAATCGAGTCCGGCGAGATCGTTCTCCACGAACATGCTGCCATCGCCTGGTTGCCATCTGTCGAGCTCAATACCCTCGACTGGGCCGAGGCGGATTTGCCGGTGATCGAATCGTATCTTGCGGAAAGTCAAGTGCGAGCTTGCCCTGTATGACAAGATGAAGGCCGCCGGGCGGACCGGCGCCGCGCCGGTCAAGCTCTACGGCCAGGATTACGTGCCGGAAACCTGGGCCATGACCAACATGAACATCAAATTTGATGTTGAGGGATTATGGATTTCAGTGTAGAATTTTACGAGTCAGAGAACGGGGCATCTCCTGTGCGCCAATTTCTGGACGAGTTGAAAGTCAGCGATCCGGATGATTTTGCGGCGGTACTTGCCGGACTGGCAAAACTGCGTAACCGACAGTATCACCGGGAGCCTTTATCCAAGGCGCTTGGCGACGGTCTATTTGAACTGCGCCACGTGGGGAAGCTCAATACCGGTGTGCTCTGGTTTTTCGTCAAGAATCGCCGCATCGTCGCGGTGCATGGCATTCGCAACAAGGGGCTGGCTATTCCGGCCCGTGATCTCGCAACCGCACGGGAACGGATGCACGACTGGCAGAAGAGAGAGCCAAAATGAAAAAGACCAACTTCGACCATTACCTTGAAGAACAGCTGCAGGACCCGGCCTTTGCTGCCCGCTTCGAGCATTCCGGCGAGGCCTGGGATGTGGCGCTGCAAATTACCGCCCTGCGCCAACAGGCCGGACTCTCCCAAAAAGAGCTGGCAAAAATACTTAAAACCTCCCAGCAACAAATCAGCCGCCTGGAGTCTGCCAGCTATGAAGGCCATTCGCTCAGCATGCTGCGCCGCGTTGCCGAGGCCTTGCATGCACGGGTGCGCGTCATTTTCGAACCGATTGAAAACCGGACAGGGATGCATGTTGCCGAAGGTCCTGCAGCGTATGGCACAAAACGTAGCGCAACCAAGCGCACATGAAAACCTGAATCAACCACGGCAATCACGGGCCGGTGGAGCGGCAGATCAACTCCCTTCTGAATTATGAATTATGACGGTTGAATTATGAGGGATGAGAGAAAAGATTTGAGAAATCGGACGAAGGAGTAGCTACTGGTTCGAGTTACTCGAAGGGACCGGAATTGCTACATCGGCAAAACTTGAGCCCTTGCAGAAAGAATTAATGAACTGTTGGCAAGCTTAATCACGATTACAAAAAAGCAAATAATTCCCATAATTCATAATTCAACCTTCATAATTATAATCCGGGCCGGAAAAAGGCGGGTAGTGGGAGATTGTGAAAGCGTGAATTCTGTCTCGTGTCAGTGGCTGACCCCTTTTTTGCGTGTTCACCATTTGGGTGAACTCCTTCGCTTAAATTGTGCGAAGGATTATAACAACTTATACTGTATCAGCCCAATACTTTTGCATATTCGGGTTTAAAGAAACGATCACCACTGGTGAGACTATTGTCTTGGACTCACAACCTCATAATCATGGTCAGATAGAGAAAAATGCAATTTAGTGACTAATGATGTCTTTTTGTTGTAGTATGTTTCCCCGGCCTCTTACAGGCAATGAACATCTCCCATGAAAACCAATAAAACTATGGATCGCATGGCATTCGACAACAACAAAAATGAGGCATTCACAAGGCAGGAGAAGGTATGAGAACTGCGAAGCGGCGTCTGTTGGATCAGATTTCTCTGACGGGATACAAATCTATCAGGGCACTGAAAGAATTTCACCTGGAGCGCGGCCTCAATGTACTGATCGGCGCCAACGGCTCGGGCAAGACGAACTTCATCCGCTTTTTCGAACTTCTGGGCCATATGATGGACCCGAACAAAGGGCTGCAAAACTACGTCAGCGGACGTGGCCGGGCGGACGCCTTTCTGTTTCGCGGCATGAAGGTTACGCCGGAGTTCGCGACTCATCTCACGTTCGGTCAGAACGAATACGCATTTACCCTCCGTGCAGCAGATGACCGGTCGCTTTTTTTTGCACGGGAGTTGGCGCCGTTTCACGGACCGTATCACGGCAAGACTACTAACGATCAGGGTAGCGGACATCTGGAGAGCGCACTGGTCAAGAAAAAGGGTTTGAGCGCCAGCGAGAAGTGGGTGGTGGAGACTATTCGCGATTGGCGGGTATACCATTTTCACGATACATCGCCTTCGGCACCTGTAATGGGGTTATGCAACATTCCGGACAACGATGTACTACACGGCAACGCGGCGAACCTGGCGGCATTTCTGATGCGCATGGAAGGCAGCTATCCCGTACACTTTGCGAACATAGTTGAGACTGTGCAGCAGGTGGCGCCTTTTTTTGGGTCATTCGTGTTGAAAGAAGTAGCGGCAGGGCAGACGCAACTGCTCTGGAAAGACCGCTATTCGGACCTTCTCTATTATCCGCACCAGCTGTCGGACGGTACCTTGCGCTACATCTGTCTGGCTGCCCTGCTGCTGCAGCCGAACCCCGCGTCCACGCTCATCATCGACGAACCGGAACTGGGTCTACATCCCTTCGCCATCAAACTATTGGCCAGCCTGCTGCATGAGGCGTCACAGCGCTCCCAGCTGATCGTATCCACCCAATCGTCTCTTCTGCTGGACGAACTGACCCCGGAGCAGGTTATCGTGGTGAATCAATCGGACGGCGAGACGGTTCTGGAGCGGCAGGACCCGGCCAGGCTCGCCGAGTGGCTGCAGGAATATACCCTGGGGCAGCTGTGGGAGAAGAATGAGCTGGGAGGACAGCCCTGATGGGATGGCTGCGGCTGTATATCACCGTGGAGGGGCAGGCGGAGCGGAAGTTTGCCGATGACGTGCTGCGGCCGCATCTGGCCGCGTTCTCCGTTGATGTGAAAACCCGTGTGGTGCTGACCAACCGCAAACTGGGCAAGCGGGGCGGCATCCTGGATTTCGAAAAGATCCATGGCGACCTGCACCGGCTCATGCGGGAGGACCGCCACCCCGAGGCCCGCTTCACGACCATGGTGGATCTCTATGCACTGCCGTCGGAGTTCCCCGGCTGGGCTGAGGCACGCCAGAAAAGAGAGCCGAAAGAACGTGTTGCTGCGCTGGAAGAGGCTTTCCGGGCAAATCTGGGAGACAGCCGTTTTCTGCCGTACATCCAGCTGCACGAGTTCGAAGCGCTGCTCTACTGCGATTTGTCGCAGCTGCAGCAGAGGATTGCCGATTCGGAGAGGGCTTTTGCCGCCTTGGCAAAAGAGGTGCGGGGCATAGAGCCTGAAGAGATCGATGAAGGGGCAACGACCGCTCCGAGCAAGCGGATCATCAACCATGTGCCGATCTACGACCGGCTCAAGGTGCGGGTCGGCGCCCCGGCTGCGACAGCAATCGGCCTGCCGGGGCTGCGGGCCAAGTGCCCGCATTTCAATGAATGGGTAACGAGGCTGGAAAGATTGGCTGCTTAGGTCTCGTAGCACGGGAAAACTTATACAGTGCCGATAATGCCGGCAACCGGATTTGGTTGCTGCCCCGATGAAATGGTGATGACTATGGACAATTGTTGCTGTGCTGGATGTGGCATAGAGCTTATGGAAGGGCAAAATGTGTATGGCTTGACACGAGGTTCTATTAATTCGGAGTTATACGGATTTCGTATAGATGATAATTCTGAATGGGAGTATTTCTGCTCGGATTGTATGAATAAGATTGACCAGTTCCTTGCTGATTGCAGGAAGAGTCTCTTATCATGAGTCGCGCTTACTACTCTGATTCAATTACAATCTTTCGAAATAAGTCGTCAGACGAAATTCTCGGCCAGCTTGCACGGGTTAGCGAGTTTTCTGTTTTGCAAACTCAGCAACAGGCATGGCTTTATCAGATCAATCTACTGAAAACTGTTCTTAAATCATATGACGGTGCAATATATTTCGAATTTGATATTCCTCGGATGGGGCGGCGCATTGACGTTGTCCTTTTGCTCGGTCCAGCAATATTTGTTCTTGAGTTTAAGGTAGGAGAGCAGAACTTTACCACTTATGGAGCCGATCAGGTTTGGGATTATGCCCTTGATTTGAAAAACTTCCACGATACAAGTCATGAGCGGTATATAGTGCCGATCTTGATAGCTACTGAAGCAGATAGTTTCGCTATCTCAGCTACACTCACGCCTCAAAATGATCTCCTTTTTAATCCTGTTAAAACTAATGCCAAACAACTTGGTGGTGCCATTGAAAGCGCTCTCGCTCTTATCGACGGCGAAACGGTCAATCAACTAGAGTGGGAGAATGGCCGCTATTGCCCGACGCCGACTATCATTGAGGCTGCAATGGCGCTGTATAATGACCATACCGTTGAAGACATTTCCCGAAAAGACGCCAGCGCAATCAATCTGCAACAAACGACTGATGCAATTTCAGAAGTGATTCGCTCATCAAGAATAAACTCCTGTAAATCGATTTGTTTTATAACCGGCGTGCCTGGAGCCGGCAAAACACTCGTTGGACTTAATATCGCCACCAAGCATATTGACAAGGAGGACGACCTTTTTAGCGTATTCCTTTCCGGAAATGGCCCTCTCGTGGCCATTCTTCGCGAGGCTTTGGCACGTGATAAAGTGAGACGAGAGAAAGAGAAGGGCAATCGATTTAAAAAAACTTTTGCTCTTAGTGAAGTAAAACTGTTCATCCAAAATGTGCACCATTTTCGAGATGACTGCCTAAGCGATGCTCAACCGCCAAAGGAGCATGTTGCCTTATTTGATGAAGCCCAGCGGGCGTGGAACGTTGAGCAAACGTCCTCCTTTATGAGGCGGAAAAAGAATACTCCCGGCTTCAATCAATCTGAACCGGAGTTTCTAATTTCGTGCCTAGATCGTCACGCTGATTGGGCAGTGATCGTCTGCCTCGTCGGCGGCGGACAGGAGATAAACACCGGTGAGGCTGGTATTAGCGAATGGATAGAATCTTTAAATAGGCACTTTCCGGAATGGCATATTCATATTTCTAGTCACTTGCATGATAGCGAATATGGGGCTGGTAACGTGTTGCAACAAATTTCCACTCGATCATATGTAACCTATAACGACTATCTTCACCTTTCAGTGTCAATGCGATCTTTTCGAGCAGAAAATGTTTCTCTTTTGGTCAAACAACTTCTTGACCATGATCTAGATGCAGCTTGTAAAACGCTTCATACTGTTCGAGATAAATATCCGATAGTCATTACACGGGATCTGCACAGAGCAAAGCGATGGCTTAAGGAGAAGGCTAGGGGGTCTGAGCGTTATGGGATTGTGGTGTCATCGCAAGCGGAACGATTAAAGCCCCATGCGATTGATGTCAAAACGCCCATGGACCCTATCCATTGGTTCCTCGATGACAAGGATGATGTTCGTTCATCATATTATCTCGAAGATGTTGCAACAGAGTTTCACGTTCAAGGGCTTGAACTTGATTGGGCATGTGTCACTTGGGATGCAGATTTTCGATATTCAGAGAAAGGGTGGGAATATAAGTCGTTTTGCGGCAATCGCTGGAACAACATCAATAAAGAAGAGAGAAAAATTTACCTCAAGAATGCCTACAGAGTTCTTCTAACTCGGGCTCGGCAGGGGATGATAATCGTTGTTCCACATGGCGACAGTGAGGATCAAACCCGAAATCCTGTTTTTTATGATCCTACGTTCAATTATCTTCGAAATATCGGTTTTTCAATTTTGGAATAAGGAGAGTGGCCTGTTGGACAAAGGCGAGCCAGAAAGAAAGGCTGCCGGGTCAGGCCTGAAAGAGTGAAAGACGTTGATTTGGGGGCAGGCATAGGGTCAGGCTTTGGTAATGGTAATTCTGTGGGCAGTATAGATACTACTTTCTCATTGCATCCTTTATCAGCTTGTGTTATGAGCAATTTTACTCAATACATTGAGCAAAAACAGGCCAGAGGTGTTGAAATGTTCAAGCGTCCGTTATTGACAACGATTCTGGAGCGACTACGCGAGCCCCGGCGCTTTATTCAGGTGCTTGCCGGTCCCCGACAGGTGGGTAAGACAACTCTGGCTGAGCAGGCAATGGCTGAGTTGGCCACGCCCTGCCATTATGCATCGGCTGACGATGCGGCAACGGGGAGTGCTGTCTGGCTGGAACAGCAGTGGGACATCGGCCGGATCCGGGCCCGCCAGGATGGTGGCGCCCTGCTGGTACTTGACGAGATCCAGAAGGTACAGCGCTGGTCCGAGGTGGTCAAGCGTTTGTGGGAAGAAGATGGCCGTACGGGGACCGACCTGAAGATCCTGCTGCTCGGCTCGTCACAATTGCTGCTGGCGCAGGGGCTGACCGAAAGCCTTGCCGGACGGTTTGAGGTGGTGCCGGTGCGGCACTGGTCTTTAACAGAAATGAAAGATGCCTTTGGTTTTTCTCTGGAACAGTTCCTCTTTTTCGGCGGGTATCCCGGTGCAGCTCCGCTGATCGACGACCGGCAGAGGTGGGGGCGTTACATCATCGATTCACTCATTGAATCAACCATATCGCGCGATATCCTGATGATGACGCGGGTCGACAAGCCGGCGCTTTTACGGCGTCTGTTCAAACTCGGTTGTGACTATTCCGGCCAGATGCTCTCCTATCAGAAGATGGTGGGGCAGCTGCAGGATGTGGGTAACACGACTACACTGGCCCATTACCTGGACCTCCTCGAAGGGGCCGGGATGGTGGCAGGTTTGCAAAAGTATGCCGGTCAGTCTGTTCGTAGTCGTGCCTCAAGCCCGAAACTACAGGTGCTCAATACCGCTCTTTTATCAGCGCAGTCCCCTTTTGATCTGGCAACGGCAATGGAACAGCGTGACTGGTGGGGCCGGCTGGTGGAGTCTGCCATAGGCGCACATATTATGAACGGCCTTGTCGGCACTGATATGGAATGTTTCTACTGGCGGGAGGGGAGCCTGGAGGTCGATTTTGTCGTGCGGCGCGGCGAGATGGTAACAGCTATTGAAGTGAAAAGCAGCCGGTCCAAGGAGACCCTGCCTGGTATGGATGCCTTTAGCCGTGCTTTCAATCCGCAACGAAAACTGCTGGTCGGCGGTCAGGGAATACCGGTTGGTGAGTTCCTTTCTGAGCCGGTGGAGAGATGGCTTTAGAGCTTATCCGCACCCACATCGCAAGGAATGGAGGCTTTGACCGTCAATGAAGGCAGAAATCTATTCGATTACTTACAGGATACCCTTGACCGATGCCCAGCAGGCCAAACTGGACAGAAAGTGGCCTGACGGAGACCCGTTCATCTCCTATGAGAAGATTGATTCTCTACTTAAGCCACTTCCGGTCGATGACATCTACTGGTCACATCGCACGGGACAATTTCTCTATTTTACCGTTCACGGGGACGATATTGAGGGCACCGTTGCCGAGGTCATCGAAAGGCTCGAGAATAAGCTGGGTAAGCTGTGATCCAACTAATACAAGCTGGTTTGAATGAGGTCTCAACCAGACAGCAAACCTCTGAATTGAAGGTTCAATTGCAGGAGGCGTATGAAAAAAACTCCCGTCACAACCACAACGAATGAACTCGCGCCACTCATCACCGAGCTCCGTCGACTCATCCAGTCTGCACGCCACGCTGTTGCCACCACGGTTAACACTCTTCAGGTTATGACCAACTTCGAGATTGGACGGCAGATTGTTAAACACGAGCAGAAGGGAGCTGAGCGGGCAGAATATGGTGAAATGATGATGCGCACTCTGGCAGAGCAGTTAACGGAGGAGTTCGGCCGTGGTTTTTCAAAGCGGAACCTGGACTACATGCGGCGCTTCTATCTGGACTATGCAGACCGCTTGCCAGGAATTGTGCAGAAGCCTTCTGCACAATTCCTGGCAGGAGAGATTTGTCAGAAGCCTTCTGGCAAATTGGCAATTGCCGAAAAGGCTTCGCGGAAATCTCCCTTCACCCTGAGCTGGTCTCACTATGTCCTGCTGCTTACCATCAAGAATCCTGAAGAACGCAGTTTCTACGAAATAGAATCCACCCAGACCGGTTGGTCTCTTCCGGAACTGAAACGTCAACTTGCCTCAGGCCTCTACGAACGCCTTGCTCTCAGCAGGAACAAGGAAAGCGTCCGCCAACTTGCCAACGAGGGACAAATCATCGTTAATCCTGCGGACATGCTTAAAGAGCCTTACGTCCTCGAATTTCTTGGCCTCGACGAGAAGGCGGGCTATTCCGAATCCGACATGGAAACCGCCATCATCGATCAGCTCGAACATTTCCTGCTGGAACTCGGCAAGGGTTTTCTTTTCGAGGCCCGCCAGAAGC
>Ga0210377_10003326_pt1 | contig 13844 bp, 15 predicted proteins | sample PLM4_65_b1redo_FD_155480 | JGI IMG/M metagenome (GOLD analysis project Ga0210377, IMG submission 155480) | Groundwater sediment microbial communities from an aquifer in East River, Colorado, USA - PLM4_65_b1 redo | ecosystem: Environmental > Terrestrial > Soil > Riparian zone | place: USA: East...
CCTCCCTGGTGTAACGCAGGGGAGCGGCAAAGAGGCTGGTACCCAGCCAACGTACCAAAAACGGATCGAAGTGATTGAGAAAGATCTGGAACAGGTGCACATGTGTCTGGGGTTAAAAGGGCTGCCGCAAAATCACCCGCAACGCTATGAAGCGTTCATGATGAATACCATCCTTGGCGGAAGCATGAGTTCCCGGCTTTTCCAGGAAGTTCGCGAGAAGCAGGGGCTGGCTTACTCGGTTTACTCCTACATGGCATCCCATGCGGACGCCGGTTCCCTGGTTGTTTATGCCGGTTCCAGCCAGGACCATTTCATGGAGGTGCTGGAAATAACCCTTCGTGAGTTGAGACGTCTGAGAAGTGAGCCGATTTCAATGATCGAGATAGACTCCGCCCGTGAACAGCTCAAGGGAAACCTCATTCTCTCACTTGAGAGCAGCGACAACCGCATGTCCAAGCTGGCAAAAAACGAGATATATTTCGGCTGTTACCAGCCATTGCAGGAAATAATGGCCGGTTTTGACCGGGTAACCTCTGAGTCAATTCTCCAACTCTGCGCTGAATTGTTCGATGATGATTATCTGACTGTAGTCCTGCTGGGGAAGGTGGGTAATCCCCAGCTTGTCCCGGCGGACCTGACCCTTTGAAAGCCACCTTTATGCAGACCATTACCGTAAAGATAAAACGGATTTGTCCTGAAGACGGGAATCCACTTCCCCACTATATGACTCCCCATGCGGCAGGGGTGGACCTCTCTGCCAACCTGGATAATGAGGTCGTCTTAAAACCAGGGGCCAGGACTCTTGTACCGACAGGAATCGCCATTGAGCTGCCGGAAGGTTATGAAGCGCAGATCAGGCCGCGCAGCGGCCTTGCCCTCAAGCATGGCATATCGCTCGTCAATTCCCCCGGCACGATAGATACGGATTATCGCGGTGAAATCGGGGTGATTGTAATAAACCATGGTAAAGAGCCGTTTACCATAAAAAACGGGGAACGCATCGCACAGATGGTCTTTGCCCCCTTTATCAGGGCGGTTTTTGCTGAAGTTGCCGAGCTGGGAGACACCCTGCGGGGTGCTGGCGGGTTTGGTCATACCGGCCGGTGAAGGCGGTTTATTGTTGATGGTTGAAGATGAAAGTGACCAGCTGAGGAGATTGTCGTGAAAGATCCGCGTGTCAGGCAGCTTGCCGAAGTACTGGTTAATTATTCCACCGGTGTGAAAAAAGGGGATACCGTCCTGATCTCCGCTTCAGGGGTGGAGTCCGTTCCGCTGGTTAAAGAGCTGTATGCTCTCTGTCTGGGAAAGGGCGCAAAATATGTGGAGTATGATTTAATCATCCCTGAAATCAACCGTTCTTTTTACGATGAGGCCTCAAAAGCGCAACTCTCATATTTTCCGCAGCACAAGCTTGACCTGATGAAAAAGGTGGATGTGTACATCGCCGTTTCTGCTGCTGATAATTCCATGGTAATGGCCCAGGCCGATCAGGCGAAAATGATCGCTTATTCGAAGGTTGTCCGGCCAATCATCGACTGGAGGGTGAAAAATACCCGCTGGGTCATCACCCGTTTCCCGACACACGGAGCCGCCCAGGAAGCAAAGATGAGCCTGGATGAGTATGAAAATTACCTCTTCTCTGCCTGCTGTATCGATTGGCTCGCCGAGTCCCGTAAACAGGAGAAACTGAAAAAGCTGATGGACAAGGCAGACCGTGTCAGGATAAAGGCGTCCGACACTGACCTGCACTTCAGCATAAAGGGGCTGCCAGGCATCAAATGCGACGGACGCTTCAACATTCCAGATGGTGAGGTCTTTACCGCGCCGGTGAAGGATTCCGTCGAAGGACACATCACCTATAACTGCCCGACGGTGTACCAGGGGAAGGAGTTCAACACTATCCGCCTGGAATTCAAGAAAGGCAAAATCGTGTCGGCAACGGCGCCGGGCATGGACGATGCGCTTAACCGGATACTCGATACGGATGCAGGGGCCAGATATATCGGGGAATTTGCCGTGGGGGTCAATCCCAACATCCGGGTGCCAATGCGCAATATTCTTTTTGATGAAAAAATCTTCGGTTCCATCCATTTTACCCCGGGCCAGTGTTATGACGAATGTGACAACGGCAACCGCTCCGCTGTCCACTGGGATATGGTCAAAATCCTTACCGGCGATGGTGAGCTATGGTTTGACGAACTCCTCATCCAGAAGGATGGTCGATTTGTCCATAAAGATCTTCTGGAGTTAAATCCGAGCGATTACTGATGCTACTTGAGATCAACCCGTACAATCCGCAACCGCGGCTCATTGCCCAAGCGGTGGAAGCTCTCAACAAAGGTGGCGTGGTGGCTTATCCCACGGACACCACCTACGGCATCGGCTGCAGCATCCTGAACAAGCGCGGCATTGAGCGGATTTATTCAATCAAGCAGCGTGAGAAGAAAAAACCCTTTTCTTTTATCTGTGCCGATCTCTCTGATATCGCCCGCTACGCCAAGGTCAGCAACTACGCCTTCAAAATCATGAAGCGCCTGTTACCGGGCCCGTACACCTTCGTCCTCGATGCAACCAGCATCGTCCCCGATCTTCTTCTGACCAAGCAGAAAACAGTTGGCATCCGTATCCCTGCAAACAGAATCTGTCTTGCCGTGGTCAAGCAACTGGGGCACCCAATTGTTACCACCAGCGCAAACCTTTCAGGAGAGGAGCCGATCGGCGACCCTCTGCTGGTGGAACGCTTGCTGGGACCGCTCCTTGATCTGACCATTGATGGCGGGATTCTGACAGCTGAAGTAAGTTCCGTGGTGAGCCTGATTGGTGATGTCCCGCAGGTGCTCCGTAAAGGGGTAGGGGACGTTGGCTGGTGTGAGTGAGGTATTTTTCCTGAATGCGCAAAAAAACGGTCAAACTGGGCTTGAATTATATCCTTGTAGGAATGGTGCTGGTAATTCTCGCCACCTTTTTCCATGAAGAAGTTGCCTGGCTTTTCCTGCTCTCGGCCGGCGGAGAGGTGCAGTTTACCTTCCTTGGGCTTTTTATCGGTGGGATGAGTGGCGGATTCGGCGTGATCATATCGGCGGTTGGCTTGCTGCAAGGACCTTCGCTGGAGAGTAAAGTTTATCTGAAGCCTACCCTGCTCATCCTTGTCGCTACGCTTCTGCTCTTCTTTGTGCTGTTTTACTCATCCTTCACGAAACCTCAGCCGTCCAGGGTGCGCCCTGGCGAAACCATCACAATCTGAGTTTAAATACCCCACTTGTATTCAAGGTATTTCATGGTTTGCTCGTAACCCTGATCAAAGAGATACCCCTTTTCGTTTTCCGACAGGGAGAACTTAGCCGGCGCGATATCTGCGCAGTAAAGAAGTATCGTGTTCTTCCATTTCCCACCCTTTATGAATTCTTTTTCAATGGAGTGCATCGAGAAAGTCAGCATTTCCAGGAAGTATTTCTTGAGGGTAAGGCTGTTTGATGGCGGATGGTTTAAGGTTCTTTTAGAGACTACTTTCAGAACCAGGGTTTTTTCCTGTTTGGAGAAAGATTCCTCCACCAGCCCTGACATGAGAGTGCCATCGATGAAGACGTGTTTCTTTTCCTTGTAGGTGAACTGGCGGTAGCCATATACCCACGGGACACCGGTGGAGAAGCGCGCAGCGGTTGCAACCTTGAGGTCCGGAAATGTTTTTGCGGAAAAGACTATCGGTTTGTAGTTGAGGATGTCGGTTGCAATGACGTGGGGGGGGATGCGGAAGTCGTCGGAAAATTTCAGCCCTTTCAACTTTTCGTCAAGCCAGGATTCCAGAACCTTCCCTTCGTAGAGACCTTTGCCGGCATAGAGGCTTTTCAGGCTGAAATCCTTGAACCTGTTGGTATCGGTCGCCAAAGTTTCACGCTGCAATTCCTCCGGTGACATCCCCGACGCATAGAGAGAACCGACAATACTTCCTGTCGATGAGCCGACAATCTTGCGGACATTCAGCCCCTTCTCTTCAATAGCCTTCAACGCACCTATGAAAGCAGGAAAGCGTATCCCTCCACCAAGAAGCATGAGGGTGATTGGTTCGCCGTTTGAACTGGTACTGCCCATCATCATAGTGGATTCCATTGCAGGAGTCTTACAGGCGGTAAGAGAGAAGCGGGAAGCACTCCCCTTTTAATCCTGAAAACTTCCTTGTAATATATTTAAAGCTCCCGGCGCTGTCAATATATATCTCTTAACCGTATACATACAAAGCATGAACCAGGGCGGTGATACCTTTGTCATCGGATTGACGCGCAAGGGACCAGCGTATGCGATTAGATGTGTTTTTCGATCAATTTCTCAAGTAGTTCACCGATGGTCGTTCTCTGGTGTGCCGCAGCAATTTTGAGTTTTAGATGAAGGTCCTGGCGGATGTTGGCAGTGAGTCGTACATCACCAGCCGGGATTAAACCTGAAACCTTTGTCGCTATCTTGCCGGCAGTTTTCCGTGCTTGCCTGGTTACCGGCTCATTCTTGGCTTTAACTGCCTTTTGCGGCTTGTTTTCCTGCTTTTCTTTGTTCACTTCCAGATCAAACAGGCCCATCTGATTCTTTACCGTGTCCATATGATCAGCTTTCTTTTAAAAGTAAAGTTATGTCTGCTGGAAACTTACCATTACTTACTTACCCGTACAAGTAAATATCGCTCTGTGGTAGATATGTTTGTTGATTTGTGGCAAGCGTCAGCCCTGTAAGCGTAGTCAGGTAATCAGATATGCAAATATTTACCTAATATCTGCGGTTGGGCTGTAGAGTTGTAATGGGCGGATTAAAACTTGAGTGCTAGCATGGAAAAGAATTGACGGAACCGGCGCAACTTGATGGCCGCAAAACAAAAAGGACCTTGCGAGTAATCAGCAAAGTCCTTAAAGCTTTTGGTGCCGGAGGCCGGGGTCGAACCGGCATACCCTCGCGGATGCTGGATTTTGAGTCCAGTGCGTCTACCAATTTCACCACTCCGGCACAAATTGTCGGGTGATTATAACGAATGGCCGGCAGCGGGTCAAGCAGGAAATATCTTTTAACCGAGAAATAAAGATTGACACGTAATAACGCTTTTGCTATAAAAGGTGTTCTTGAATGGGGCTGTAGCTCAGTTGGGAGAGCGCTTGAATGGCATTCAAGAGGTCGTCAGTTCGATCCTGATCAGCTCCACCATTACAATAATAAGGGTTTACGGTGATTCCGTAAGCCCTTTTTTGTTGCATTTGCGCTCAGGTAAACCTCTCAACTCTTTGTCAAAGCAATCCCGCGTTGAATAACATAGCGTGACAACTGCAACGAGCGAAGACTTGGTAATACATGGTCATTTACCCTTCCCGTTTCGGCTTGAGCCGCTTCAGCAGTTCCGGCAGCGCCAACGTGTTCAGTACATCCCCCTTTTTCAGCTGGCTTCGCCGGGCGATGGCGATGCCCCTGAGGATGTTCTCCTCGGTCTTCTGCTGGATTCCAGGTATCCCCGCCAGGCGGTGCTCGGCGGCCGACCGTTCCAGTTCCTCGATATTCGTTATGCCGAGCTTCTCAAAGAGGAGCCTGGCGGTCTTGGGGCCGAGGCCGGGGACCGTGAGGAGGGCGAGAAGCCCGGCCGGGACATCCTCCTTCAGCTTTTCGTGGGCATGCATGCTGCCGGTCTTTATGTACTCCTCGATCTTGGCGGCCAGTTCTTCGCCGATGCCGGGAATCTCCAGGATCTCCTCCCGCGTCAGCTCCTCGACGTTCCTGGTAAGTCCCTCAATGTTGAGGGCGGCCCGGCGATACGCCCTGATCTTGAACGGGTTGTCTCCCTTGATCTCGAGGATTTCCGCCATTTCCGAGAATATTCGGGCGATTTCCTGGTTATTCATGGCAAATACCTCGTGAAATCTAAAAACCCACCTGCTGCCTTACATCCACACGTTCCTCAAACCAGGTCTTGTAAGGTGTTATACGAAGTCGCAATCAAACGCTGACTGTGTTGGGCTCAAAGTCGGCTCATCAGGTGAAAAGTACGCCTTCGTTGCCTCCTCGTTGCCTGCCGAGATCAGCAGACGAGCAAATTCAGTAAGAAGCGAAGTTGACAATTGTGATCGAGACAGCCAGCAGCTAGCGGGCAGATGGCCGGTTTTACCGCTGGCACATGTCCGGGCCGCAGGAACTTGTTGAACAGACAGGGAGCAGGAATCGCTCCAGTTCCTCAAATATCTCCTCCATCTGCACGTAGAGCGCCTCAACGTGGTCGAAATCCGGAGGTGTTCCGTCAGCGGTATACCGATTACGCATCGCGCTGATGCCGGATCTCAATTCATGTAACCGGCAGTAAGTCTCCTTCAACACCTGGTATTCGCTCTCTCCCAGCTCTTTCAGGTTTGCCAGCGTTTCCTGTTCGTTCATGACGCATCTCCTTCCTGGTTGTTTGATCCTGTCATTATACTCAATCGGTGTCGGAGGATTTCACGACGGCTCCTTTTTTGCCGCCGTACCTGAAGACGTGTTTTCTCAATAGTCGATGCCCGGCTGCGGCTCAATCTCCTTGCGAAAGGCGTGCTTGATCTCCCGAATTTCACTGACCGTGTCGGCCAGCTCGATCACATGCGGGTGGGCATCACGGCCGGTGAGGATCAGATGCATCATCGGCGGTTTAATGCGGAGGATCTCCAGCACCTGCTCCAGGTCGACCAGCCTGAGCTTGAGGGCGTTGTTTATCTCGTCGAGTATCAGGAGGTCGAACGTGCCGGCGGCGATTTTCTCGTGGACCAGGTCGATGGCATCCTGGGCGTTGGCCCGGTGCTCGGCCCACGGGTAGGGGTTCCCCTGGATGCCGCAGAACCCCTTGCCGGTTGCGTGCAGCTCGATGGCGCAATTCATCTGCTTGATGCCGTCCCACTCGCCGGCGTAGAGGTCCCCCTTCATGAACTGGATGATACAGACCCGCATGCCGTGGCCGCAGGCGCGCAGCGCCATCCCAAGCGCCGAGGTGGTCTTCCCTTTGCCGTGGCCGGTGATGACTACAATCAGCCCCTGGCGCACCCTGGGCTCGAATCGGTCAATCCTGTCGGGTAACGTGCCGCGTTTGTCCATGGTCTTAATCCTTTCCCTCACCATTCACTATTCACCCTTCACCGCTTCTAAACCATTTTACGATAGCTCCCCCCAACATCGACCAGGGTCCTGCTGATCTGTCCCAGAGTGGCGTGCCGGACCGTCTCCAACAGTTCGCCGAAAACATTCCCATCCTCTAGCGCCACCTGCTTTAGCCTCGCCAGGTAAACGGGAGCATCATCGCGGTGGCGCTCCTTGAAGTCGCGCACCCTGGCGAGCTGCCGTTCCCAGTCGGCCGGGCCGGGGCGGACCACTTCGGCCGCGGGCGGGTGCTTGTCGGGGTGGCCGTCAGGGAGCTCAAAGACGTTGTAGCCGATGATCCTGCGCTGCGGCGGTTGGGGGTGTTCCGCTGTCACCCGGTGCCTTTCCCGCTCGTACTTCGCGCTGTTCTCGGCAATGCAGCGCCGCTGGTAGCCCATTTCGGTGGCCGGCCCGACACCGCCGAGCCGGTCGAGTCGGTCGAACTCTGCGAGGACCTCCGCCTGCACCTCCTTGAGCAGCGCGCGAAAGGCGTAGGAACCGGAGAGGAGGTTCTGGATGACAAAACCTTCCGCCTCCTCGCGCAGGTAGTTCTGGATCATGGTTGCCTGGCGAACCCACTTCTCGCCGGGGGTGGTCATCGGTTCGTCGGCCGAATCGACGTGGAGCGAATTAGTGTTCGCCAGGAGCCCCAGCAGGGCGTGATAGGTGAGGCGCACCGGGTTGAGGGTGTCCCACTCCTCGGCCTGCAGTGCCCGGCCCGAGGTCTGGCTGTGGAATTTGAACAGCTGGGAGTGCTCGTTTGCGCCGTAGACGTCCCGCAGGGCGATCGCCCAGATCTTGCGGCAGACCGCACCGTACGCGAGCCACTCGGCCTCATGGGAAACCTTGAAGAAGAAGGAGAGACTGGGGGCGAAGGCGTCTACCGCCATCCCGCGGGCCAGGAAATTTTCGACGTAGGTGAAACCGTTGGCCAGGGTGAAGGCGAGTTCCTGAATCGGGCTGGCACCCGCCTCGCCGATATGGTAGCCGGAAATGCTCAGCGAGTAGAACCTTTTCACCCCATTGACGATGAACCATTCCTGCACGTCGCCCAAAAGCTTGATTGCAAAGTCGGGCTGGAAGAGGTTTTCGTTCTGGGCCTGGACTTCCTTGAGGATGTCGGCCTGCACGGTCCCCCGCAGCAGCTGCAGAGTGCGCCGACAAACCGTCTCCCGCTCGGCCGCGGCAAGCGGGGCTCCCTTTTCGCGCTCGACCCGCTCCACCTCGATTTCCTGGGCGGCGACGAAGTACATGGCGAGGAGCATCGGCGCCGGACCGTTTATCGTCATGGAGGTGCTGATGTCCGGGATGGAGAAGCCATCGAGGACCAGCCGCATGTCCTCCCACGTGTCGATGGCCACGCCACCCTCACCGATTTTGCCGATGCTGCCAGGGTCCTCGTCACTGTCGGACCCGTAGAGGGTAACGCCGTCAAAGGCGATGGAGAGGCGCGGCTTGGCCACCCCGCGGGCCAACAGATGGAGGCGGCGATTGGTCTCTTCGGGGCCCCTGAGACCGGCGAACTGCCGGGTGGTCTCGCCTGCGGAAAGGGGCCGGTAAGGGTAGATGCCGGTAGCAAACGGGAACCTGCCCGGGAGCCCCTCTTCGAGGAGAAAGCGCAGCGACTCGGCACGGTCTGCCGGGTCGGGGAGCGCGACCCGCGGGAGTTTCAAGCCGTTGGGGGTCTCTACAAAGGTGTCCAGCCCCATGGCGCGGGCAGCCTGAAGGGAGAGCTCCTGCCACTGCTGCGGCCACTCGGCCAGCAACAGGGCGCAGGGCGGGTCGAGGCGGGCGTCGCCGGGATTCTCCCGGATTTTGTGCACCTGGTCGGCCGTCCACCGGTCGTAGGCACGAACCTTATCGGCGATCTCCGCCAGGTAGGCGCGCCGCCGGTGCGGCACCAGAACGCTCTGCTTGGCACAGAGGAAGATGTCCGTGGGCCGCTCAGTCGGCGGGGAGGGCCAGCCGAGCCGGCGGCAGATTTCGGCGAACAGGTGGTCGAGGCCCGGGTCGCGGGCGGCCTTGGCGGTGGTCGGGAAAAGCACCTCCTCCTTCCCCAGCTCGGTCAAATAATTCCGCATCTCAGCGAAGGCCGCCTCGGCCCCTTCCAGGTCGGCCTTGTTCAGCACCACGAGATCGGCGTCGCGCAGCAGCTGGTCTTTCTGCAGTTGCAGGCCGCTGCCGTACTCGCGGGTCTTGACGTAGAGCAGCAGATCGGCGGGCAATGTGCCCGGGTCGAGACCGGTCTGCCCGGTTCCCGGCGTCTCGATCAGCACCAGGCCGAAGCCGGCGGAGCGGAATACCCGGATGAGGCGCGGCAGAGCCGGACTGAGCGGCGCATAGGCACTCCCCGTGGCGATGCTGCGCAGCCAGACGCGATCATCGTAGATGTGATTCATCCGCAACCGGTCGGCGAGAAAGGCGGTGGCAGCCCGGCCGGTGGTGATGGTGGGATCGTTGGTCAGGACGGCGATCTTCTGCGACGGGAAGCGTTCCAGGTATCGCCGGACCATCTCGTCGATCAGGGTACTCTTGCCACTGCCGCCATCACCGGCAATGGCCACGACCGAGGCCATCCCTTTCTCGGCCCGCGCCAGCCATTTCTGACAGGGTCCGAGGAGTTCTTCGTCTGCGTGCTCGGCCAGCGTCAACAGACGGCTTAAATCGGCCGGGCCGGGGAGCCCCTCGTCCCATGAGACCGGGTCGGGCGGAGTAGGTGTGTTCCGCCTGCGGTTGAGGGTCCGCTCGGTAATATCAGCGGCGATGGCATCCAGTGGCCAGCCGGTGCCGTAGATCTTCTCTGCCCCTGCGGCCTCGATGGTGGCGGCGTCTTCGGGGAGGATGGTGCCGCCACCGCCGCCGAAGACCAGAGTCCCGCCCATCCCTTTCTCCGCCAGGCGTCTGACCAGGTGGGGAAAAAAATGGAGGTGACCGCCGTTGTACGAGCTGACAGCCACCGCGTCGGCCCCTTCCTGGAGCGCCGCCGTGGCGATTCTCTCGCCGGTCATGTTGAAGCCGAGGTAGATGACCTCCACCGGCCGTGCTCCGGCCAGCAGTACCCGGTTCAGGGCCAGCACCGAAGCGTCGTGGCCGTCGTAGGCAGCCACTGCGGTCATTATCCTGAGTGTCCTCTCGCCCATTGCTCATCCGATCCTTTTGAATCCCTTGGGGTAGCGCTCGCTGGCCAGCTCGGCGTATTTATCCTTGTAGTAGCGCCATTCATCTTTCTGCTTCTCACTGACCCGACCGATCACTCTGGCCGGAACGCCCACGGCAATGGCACCGTCGGGGATATCCCCTCGCACTACGGAGCCTTCACCGATTATTGCCCAGTCACCGACATTAACATAATCGGTGATTATGGCGCCGACCCCGATTACGGCGTTATTTTTCACCGTGCAGTTATGCAGGATGCAGCCATGCCCCAGTTGAACGTTGTCGCCGACCACGGTACGGTCACCGTCACGGGCGTGGATGACGACGTTCTCCTGGACCGAGGTGCGGCTGCCGATGACAATCGCACCGTAGTCGCCGCGGATACGCGCTCCGACACCTATAAAGCACTTCTCGCCGATGGTCACGTCTCCAATCACGTCCGCCGATTCGGGGATGAAGGAACCTGCGCCGATCGATGGACGTTTCCCTTCAAATTCATAGAGGGCCACGTTTCATCCTTGTGTCATAATAAAAAATGAAATCGCTCGGTTATTCACATAGAGTATATCTTCTCCTTCGGGATTGTCCAAAAGTTGCAACATGTCCCTGAACCTTCAAATCCTGACACATTCGATAGAGGATAATGCGTTGAATTGGCTCCAGCGAAAGTTTAATTATCCCCATGTAGCGCTCCATTGCGAAGAACATCAGAGCTTTCTGAAAAACCTGGAACGCCTGAAGTTACGGATAGCAGCGGAGGGATCAACCGACGCGGTGGTGAAACTCACCCGGGATACACTGGTCAACTGGCTGATTCATCATGTCTGCTCCACGGACAAGCATCTGGGCGACTTCGTTAAATTGTATCGCAATTCCCAGTGGGAAAAGTGGATGCAGTCGCAATTCTGAGGATAGCGGCGTGTCAAATCAGCGGCACCCCATCGTTGTGACACCTTCCTTGCACCATCCTGGCACGATGCAGAGTGCGCCTCTCTATTCCCTTATTCGGACGTTGACTTGACATTGCACGTACGGTTGGTTTAATTGAAGTCAACAGAGGCGATGGAATAAAATTAAAATTTGGGGAGAACGAATGCAATGGCACACGGAAAGGTAAAATGGTTTAACGACGCAAAGGGGTTTGGTTTTCTTGAGCAGGATAATGGTGAGGATGTTTTCTGTCATTTCTCCGCTATCACGGGCGAAGGCTTCAAGTCCCTGCAAGAAGGGGATGAAGTAACATTTGACGTAGTTAAAGGACCGAAGGGTCTACAGGCGGCAAATGTAAGGAAAGCTTGAGGACCATCCGCTGTTGACACGAATTGCCCGGAGAAATCCGGGCTTTCTAGTTCCTGCCTGCAAGACCTGTCGGCCTTCACCGTATCCACTTACAGCCGGCGGCTCTTCGGCCAGCCAGTAGGTGTAGCTAAAGCGGAGCCGTGCCGAAGCCGTCCCGTCCCGGAGCCGAAAATTCATATGGAAAGGCGCAGCTGGTCTGAGAGGACAATCAGCCACACATATCCGGTATCACCATCCAGTAGAGCGACCAGTATCCCGCTTCGCCCCTTTCCAGGGCGACGATTCCCCCCATGACGAACGCCACTGCCTTATTCTCCGCAGTGCAGAGGAGCCTTGATCAGAAAAGGGTGCGGCTTTTCCTCAAACTTTCATCAAAAAAATGATCCGGATAATTCCTTCCCTGTCTAGGTAATTTCAGGCGCACCAGGGAGGTGGCGGATCATTTCCTTGTACTGCCGCCATTCCGTGGCAGCCAAAATTTCTGTTTGGGCATGGCCGAAGGTACGGATGATGGTGGAAACCTTCATCGCCGTTTCGATGTCTGGGGCATTGAAAATGTCCAGGTAGTCATACCTACCCAAGACGGCGTAATTGTGGACCCATTCCACCTTTGGGCATTCAGACTTGATCTTATCCATCGCAAGACGTTCAAGTTCCTCCAGTGTCTTTGGCGATTTCAGGGCATCGGGAGAGAGGCTGGTTAACATGACGAATGTCGGCATAGTTTGTTTCCTCCTTTGCTGATATTATAGTCACAATAATAATAAGCTATAATTATAGAATCTCAAGGTTGCACTTCTGGTTTTTTCTGGTTTTTCCCAGCAGCAGGAATAATACCGGACTGAGCTGGACCCTCAGGCAGACTCGCATGCCGACAGGGGGCATTTTGTCAACCGGCTCACAACACTTCAAAGGCGCCACAAAGGCAGCAATGGGTTGAAATAATGGAATTTCGTAAAAATAGGCTGCATATAGTAGATTCCGTTTTTGGTGATAGAATTCAAGGGTCAATGGAGATGAAAGTTTTGGCGTATCCGAGGTATTGACCAGGCTGAAGCCATCGACCTCTGTCCGATGTCGTGTATCCACTGGCGAGAGTAGTCCGGAGACGGTGACGCAGAATCTCCCCATGCTTCCTGCTAACAGGGATTTGCGAGAAAGATGGCTCTTCTCGGAGAAACAGGAAAAGGTCCTTGCTCAAAAGGAGACTCGTGATGGGCACATTCGAGCCGGGTTACATTGATCTACACAAGAGCGGTGAGCTCGCCAAGCGGGTCGAGGCCACCCGGAAAATCCTTGCCGACTGTACCCTCTGCCCGTGGCACTGTCATGTCAACCGTCTCGAAGGAGAAAAAGGGGTTTGCCGGGTCGGGGCGTTACCCATGGTGTCAAGCTGCGGCCCCCACTTCGGCGAGGAGCGTCCCCTCGTGGGGGTGCACGGCAGCGGCACCATCTTCCTTACCTACTGCAACTTGAAGTGCGTCTTCTGCCAGAACTACGACATCAGCCACCAGGGGGAGGGGCGTGAGGTTCAGACTGAGGAGCTGGGGGCGATGATGCTGTCGCTCTGGCGGCAGGGATGCCACAACATCAATTTCGTCACCCCTTCCCATCAGGCCGCCCAGATCCTCGCGGCTCTGCCGTATGCCATTGAGAGGGGGCTCGACATCCCCCTAGTCTACAACTGCGGCGGCTATGAAGAGCTAGCCACTCTCCGCCTTCTCGAAGGGATTTTCGACATCTACATGCCCGACTTCAAGTACGGTGACAGCGAGACGGCACTCCTCCTTTCCGGCACCCCCCACTATGTGGAAACTACCAAAGAGTCCCTGAAGGAAATGCATCGACAGGTAGGGGACCTGGTCATGGACGAAAGGGGGATCGCCTTGCGCGGCCTCCTCGTCCGGCACCTGGTCTTGCCTGCCGGGTTTGCCGGTACCCGCCAGGTAATGGAATTTATCGCCCGCGAGGTCTCTCCCGACACCTACGTCAACATCATGGACCAGTACCGCCCCTGCTTCAAGGCCTCCGGACACCCGTCGATGAACAGGAGGATAACCAGCGGTGAATTCGAGGAAGCGGTGTCAATAGCACGGGATGAAGGGCTCCGCAGGCTGGACGGGATTACAGCATGACGGCGATGATGTCGAGACGCTTGCTGCTGAGATTCTCCGCGGCGCTGGGGGCGCTCCTCGCCTTTCACGGTTCGGCCGCCGCGGAGCTCCTCTTCGTCCGTCCCTTGCGGAAGGAACGACCGCGGGTGCGGC
>Ga0210377_10003327_pt1 | contig 13842 bp, 11 predicted proteins | sample PLM4_65_b1redo_FD_155480 | JGI IMG/M metagenome (GOLD analysis project Ga0210377, IMG submission 155480) | Groundwater sediment microbial communities from an aquifer in East River, Colorado, USA - PLM4_65_b1 redo | ecosystem: Environmental > Terrestrial > Soil > Riparian zone | place: USA: East...
GCCGAGTTCCAGAAGAGGGGTTGGAAGAAGATCGTCGGCTTCCAGACCCGCAACCCGATGCACCGCGCCCACGCCGAGCTCGTCAAGCGGGCGGCCCGAGAGGAGGAGGCCTGCCTGCTCATCCATCCGAGCGTGGGGCAGACGAGGCCGGGGGACGTCGACTACTACTCCCGGGCTCGGTGCTACAAGGCCATACTGCGCCACTTCCCCGAGTCGACCACCATGCTCTCCCTCCTCCCGCTGGCCATGCGGATGGCGGGACCGCGCGAGGCGCTTTGGCACGCGATCATCCGGAAGAACCACGGCTGCAGCCACTTCATCGTGGGGCGTGACCACGCGGGCCCGGGAAACGACTCCGCGGGGAAGCCCTTCCACCCTCCCTACGAGGCGCAGGAGCTCGCCCTTTCGCACCAGGCCGAACTGGGAGTGACGATCCTGCCCTTCGAGGAGATGGTGTACGTGGAGGACCGCGCCGAGTACATGCCCACCTCGGAAGTGCCGGCGGGCTCGCGGGTGCTTTCTCTCTCCGGCACGGAGCTGCGCCGCCGGCTGCGGGACGGCCTCGAGCTGCCGACCTGGTTCTCCTACCCGGAGGTGGTGACCGAGCTGCGCAGGTCCTTCCCTCCTCGGCCACAGCAGGGCTTCACGGTCTTCTTCACCGGCCTGTCCGGCTCCGGGAAGTCGACGGTCGCGAACGTCCTGCTGTCGAAGCTCCTGGAGCTCGGCACCCGGCCCGTCACCCTGCTCGATGGCGACATCGTCAGGAAGCACCTCTCGAGCGAGCTCGGCTTCTCCCGGAAGGACCGCGACTTGAACGTGACCCGGATCGGGTTCGTGGCCAGCGAGATCACCAAGAACCGCGGGGTGGCCATCTGCGCTCCGATCGCGCCCTACACGGCGACCCGACGGGTGGTACGCGAGACCGTCGCCCAGTACGGCGGCTTCATCGAAGTGTTCGTCGACACCCCGATCGAAGTGTGTGAGTCGCGCGACCGCAAAGGTCTCTACGCCAAGGCGCGGGCCGGCCTGCTCAAGGGTTTCACCGGCATCGACGATCCCTACGAGCGCCCCGAGAAGGCCGAGGTCGTGATCGACACCTCCCGATGGACGGCGGAAGAGGCGGCCCAGGCCATCCTCCTCCACCTGCGCAAGGAGGGTTACCTGAGCGTCGAAGAGGTCGACAACCCCCCCGGCGCGTGAGGCAAGACGACCTCCATCGCATCGGTCAGGCCCTGGCCACCGCCCAGGAGGTGCTGCGCACGCTGCCCGGGTTCTGCGTGACCAGCAAGGGCACGGCGGGCCCGGTGACCGATGCCGACCGTGCCGTCGACGGCGCCTTGCGCGCGTTCCTTCCGCGCCCGGGCGAAGGCTGGCTGTCGGAGGAGACCGCGGACGACCGGAGCCGGCTCGCCTGTCGGCGGGTGTGGGTGGTCGATCCGGTGGACGGAACCCTGGAGTTCGTCGAGGGCATCCCCGAGTGGGTCGTTTCCGTCGGCCTCGTGGAGGACGGCCGGGCGGTCGCGGGCGGGATCTGCAATCCAACCATGGGGGAGACGTTCCTCGGATCCATCGAGCACGGGCTGACCCTGAACGGGCATCCGGTGGGCGTGCGTCAGCAGCCCCGTCTCGGCGCAGCCCTGGTGCTGGCCAGCCGATCCGAGGTGAAACGGGGCGAGTGGAAGGGCGTAGAGGGCGCCTTCGAGCTTCAGCCGATGGGGTCCGTCGCGTACAAGCTGGCTCGGGTGGCGGCCGGGCTCGCAGACGCCACCTGGACCCTCTCGCCCAAACACGAGTGGGACGTGGCCGCCGGCACGGCCCTGGTCCTCGCGGGAGGAGGGCGGGTGGCGTTGCCGGGAGGCGAGGCGCCCTTCTTCAACCGCGCGGAGACGCTCTTGCCCGGCCTCGTCGCCACGAGCGTCGCGCTGGCCAGTCAGGTGGACGGTTTTCTGCGGCAACGGGCCGCGGCGGGCTCCGCTTCGGCCGCCCTCGAGCGCCCGCGGAGGGGATGACCGTGCTCGTGGTCATGAGGCAGGATGCCACGCCGGAAGACCTGCGCGGGGTCGTCCAGGCCATCGAGGCGCGGGGCTACAAGGCGCACCCGATTCCCGGGGGTCAGCGGACCGCGGTGGGCGTGACGGGCAACCGCGGCGCGGACGACGCCCCGGTATTCGAGGGATTGCCCGGCGTCCTGGAGGTGATCCCGGTAACCCACGGCTACAAGCTCGTGTCCCGCGAGGCAAAGAGCGAGCCCACGGTGGTGAACGTGGGCGGAGTCCTCGTGGGAGGAGCCGAGATCGTGGTCACCGCGGGTCCGTGCGCGGTGGAGTCGTTGGAGCAGACCCTGATCGTGGCTCGGCGGGTCAAGGCGGCGGGGGCGCACCTCCTCCGCGGCGGGGCCTACAAGCCGCGCACGAGCCCCTACTCCTTCCAGGGTCTCGGCGAGGAGGGGCTCAAGATCCTGGCCGCGGCCCGGGAAGAGACGGGCCTGCCGGTGGTCACGGAAGCCGTGGACCTCGAGAGCCTGGACCTCGTGGAGAGATACGCGGATGCCATCCAGATCGGGGCGCGCAACATGCAGAACTTCTCGCTGCTGCGCCGCGCGGGTCGCGCCCGAAAGCCGGTGGTGCTGAAACGCGGGATGTCCGCGACCCTCGAGGAGTTCCTGATGTCGGCCGAGTACGTCCTCTCGGAGGGCAACTACGAGGTCGTCCTTTGCGAACGCGGGGTCCGCACCTTCTCGGACTTCTCGCGCAACACCCTCGACCTGGCCGTGGTCCCCGCGGTCAAGGGGCTCTCCCACCTGCCGATCCTGGTCGACCCTTCGCACGGTACGGGTCGCCGGGACAAGGTAGCGCCCCTTTCGCGGGCGGCGATCGCGGTGGGGTCGGACGGGGTCATGGTCGAGGTGCACCACGACCCGCAGAGGGCCCTCTCGGACGGTCCCCAGTCCCTCACTCCGGACATGTTCGACGCCTTGATGGCGGAGCTAAGGCAGATTGCGCCGGTGATTGGCCGCTCTTTGCTGAAACGAGACTAGAGGACCGCTCGTTTCAGCAAAGCTCCGTTGTTGACACATCCCAGAAAAGCCGTCGGGTAGGACGCCCCGGTTCCCTGTCCCCGCGGGCGAGCGCAAGCGAAGCGAGCGCAAGCCCCGGCTAACCCCCGCGCGCGAAGCGCGATCCGTCAAGCATCCTTCAGCGCAATAGCCTTCCGCTCCAGGAGCCGCGAGAAGATCAAGAGGGCGTCCTCTTCGGCCATCGGGCAGAGCTTCAGGATCGACTGGACGTCCCACTCGCCGTTCACCCGCGAGAGGACGAATCCCTCGTGCGGATCGAAATTCTCCTTGGTGAGGGCGATCAGGTCCATGGTGAGGATCGGCACCTTCGTGAGCGGGACCGACTTCACCGCTTTCTCCCGCCCCCGGGCGTCGATGGCCGCGATCAGGCCTTTCTTCGCGTGCTGGTTCAGGCGGTCGAGGTTCAGCACCTCTTCGTAGGCGTTGATCGCGCCGTCGTAGCGCTTCTCCTGGAGGCGCTGGTAGGCGAGGCCGAGCAGGGCCTGGATGGCGCCGATGGGGTCGGGAGTCCTACCCTCGTCCCGCGTCTGGTCCACGGCGACGAGCCCGCGGAGAAAGAGCCGGTGCGCGAGCTCGGCGGTGTCGAACTCCGAACGCCGCATCTCGAGGCTCATCTCCGCGAGGGTCTTGCCCGCGGCGACGAGGCCCAGGATCTGCCGCTCCAGGGAGTCCTCGACGGCATGGGAGTCGCTCCGGATGCTGAGGGTCGTCTCCAGGGTGGGAAAAACCTGCCGGATGCGGGCCCACTCATCCACCCGACGGATGCCTTCCAGGATCACGGGGGTCACGGGCATCTCGAACGAAATCAGCACGTCGTGCGGGAACTCCCCTTCCTTGAACTGGAACTGGCCCTCCGGCCAGAGGAAGAGGTCGTAGATGGTCTCTGTGGCCTTGGCGTGGAGGGCCAGGCGCAGCTCTTCCTCCTCCAGCACCCCCTCCGAGGTGAGGATGGATCCCAGGAGCCGGCCCTTCTCCTCCTGGGCCAGGAGGGCCTTGAAGAGCTGCTCCTCGGTGACGAAGCGCTCCCGGATGAGGAACTGGCCGAGCGATTCGCGCGGGTCGTTGGACCAGGACGAGAAGATGAGCCCCTCGCGGACCACGATCCGTTTCTTCACGGACCGCCGCTCGATGTGGAGAGTGCCCGTCTTCTGTCCCGCCGAGATCCATTGCAGGATGTCAGGGAGGGACATCGTCCGGAGATTGCCGGCGAGGCTCATTTAGGAGGCGCGACCGCGGGGTCTCAGCCCCGGTCCCAGGAGAGGTCCCAGAAGAAGTAGTCCCGCCAGCTCTCCGGCGCTCGTTTGAGGCCCAGGCTCAAGGTCACGGACGGAAGCGCTTCTGGCCGGCGCGGCTTGCGGATCAGCCTGATGCCGGCCTCCTCGGGGGTGCGGTCGCCTTTGCGTCGATTGCACGGGATGCAGCAGCTGACGATGTTGTCCCAGCCCTTGTGGCCGCCGCGGGCCACCGGCACGACATGATCGAACGTGAGCTGAGCGGGCGCGAGCTGGTGACCGCAGTATTGGCACTGGTGCTCGTCGCGGGCGTAGACGTTGGCGCGGGAAAAGGGGACGTCGGCGAAGGGACGTTTCATCCGGACGTGACGGAGCAGGCGAAGCACCGAGGGGAGCTTCACCCGGACCGTGACGCCGCGGATCTCCCGGTCATAAACGGCAATGACCTCCACCTTCCCCTGGAAGAGCAGGGTCATGGCCTTCTGCCAGGACACGATCCTCAGGGGTTCGTAGGTCGCGTTCAGGACGAGGGTATGGTCCATGACCCGAACTCGGCAAAAATTGTGCGCCGGCCGAACGTTGCATGTCAAGGCGGGCGGGCGGCTACCCGGCCTTGACCTCGTCCCGTGTTTGACTCACCCCGCCTGCGGGTTGGGGCAACTCCTGGCCGACGGTCTTCGAGGGAGTGTCAACGGACCGGTGCTGAAGAGGAGCGGCCCTCGGGCCCTTCTTCAGCACCAGGATTAGAGCCGCCAGTACCGCACCCCGTTTTGGGCGGGATCGAGGGCGCCGAAGACGTCCTTCACGTCGATGAGAACGGGCTCCTTGCCCATCAACTTCTTGACTTCGTCCAGGCCGAGCTTGCGGAACTCGTCGTGGGCGACCGCGGCCACGACGGCCGCCGCCGGGCGGAGCTTCGCCAAGGGGACGAGATCGAGGTCGTACTCGTCCTTGGCCTCGTCGGCGTCGGCCTGCGGGTCGCACACCTGGACGCTGAGGCCAAACTCCCGGAGCGCTCGCACGATGTCGATGACCCGGGTGTTCCGGGTATCCGGGCAGTTCTCTTTGAAGGAGATGCCCAGGACGGTGACGGTATTGCCGAGGACGTTGTGCCCGGCCAGGATCATCTCCTTGATCGTCTTCTCGGCGACGAACCGGCCCATCCCGTCGTTGATCCTGCGCCCGGCCAGGATCACGTGGGGGCTGTAGCCCATCTTCTCGGCCTTGTGGGTCAGGTAGTAGGGGTCGACCCCGATGCAGTGGCCGCCGACGAGACCCGGGCTGAAGCGGAGGAAGTTCCACTTCGTCCCCGCCGCCTGAAGGACGGCCTGGGTATCGATCCCCATGCGGTCGAACACCAGGGCTAGCTCGTTCATGAGGGCGATGTTGAGGTCGCGCTGGGTGTTCTCGATGACCTTGGCCGCCTCCGCGACCTTGATCGCGGGCGCCCTATGAACGCCCGGCTCCACCACCGCCGCGTAGACGCTCGCCACCACCTCCAGGGACTCCGCGTCCTGCGCGGAGACGATCTTCCGGATCTTGCGGAAACGGTGCTCGTGGTCGCCCGGGTTGATCCGCTCCGGGCTGTAGCCGACCTTGAAGTCCTTGCCTCCGGTGAGGCCCGAGACCTTTTCGAGGATGGGAAGGCAGTCTTCTTCGGTGGCGCCGGGGTAGACCGTGGACTCGTAGACCACGATGTCCCCCCGCTTCAGGGCCATGCCCACGGTCTCGGACGCGCGGTAGAGCGGGGTGAGGTCGGGCTGCTTGGCGTTGTCCACGGGTGTGGGCACGGCCACGATGAAGAAGTCGGCCTGCTTAAGGTCTTCGAGGGAGTCCGAGAAGACGACCCTCGAAGCCCGAAGCTCGGCGTCCGTGACCTCGCCCGTCCGATCGTGCCCCTTCTTGAGCTCGGCGATGCGCCGGGTGTTGATGTCGAACCCGATGGTGCGGAACCGCTCGCCCATGGCCACCGCCACCGGCAAGCCCACGTAGCCGAGACCCACGACACCGACGACTCGGTCTTTCATGCCTTGGACCTCGTGGGATTCAGGGTCTGCTTCTCGTACCAGGGCAATGCCTGGTCGAGGCCCTGCTCGATGCTGTAGTCCGGACGATAGCCGAGAAGCCTCTCCGCTTTCGAGATGTCGGCCTGGGAGTGCAACACGTCGCCTGGCCGGAACTCACGGTAGACGGGCTTGAGCAACGCGAGTCGCGGCCGCTCCACGGCCAGACGATCCCGCAATAGGACGAAGAGCTCGTTGAGCGTGGTCCGGCGGTTTACAGCCACGTTGTAGACCTCGTTCACGGCGGCCGGGTTCGCAGCCGCCGTGGCCAGGAGGTTGGCCTGGACCACGTTGCGGACGTAGCAGAAATCGCGGCTCGTCTCGCCGGTGCCGTTGACGTAAATGGGCTCGCCCAGGAGCATCGACGCGATCCACTTGGGAATCACCGCGGCGTAGGCGCCCTCGGGGTCCTGGCGTGGTCCAAAGACGTTGAAGTAGCGCAGCCCCACCGTCTCCATGCCGTAGGTCCGGGCCACGATGTCGGCGTAGATCTCCCCCATCCTCTTGTTGCCGGCGTAGGGCGAGAGGCAATTGCCGATCACGTCCTCGCGCTTGGGCAAGCCCGGGTGGTCGCCGTAGACCGCGCTGCTCGAGGCGTAGACGAATCGGCGAACGCCCGCGTCACGGGCAGCCACCAGCATGTTGAGATGGCCGGTCACATTGCTCTCGTGATACGCGAGGGGCTTCTCGATCGACCGCGGCACTGAGCCGAGTGCCGCCTGGTGGAGGACGAACTCGGCTCCCGTGCAGGCGCGCCGGCAGCTCTCGAGGTCGCGGACGTCGCCTTCGATGAAGGTGAAACGTTGCGATCGCTCGGCGGAGACCTGCGCGCGAAGCTCCTGGAGGTTATCGGGCTTGCCCAGGGAAAAATTGTCGAGGCCGACGACGGCCTGGTCCAACTGGAGCAATGACTCGACGAGGTTGGAGCCGATGAAGCCCGCCGCCCCGGTCACGACCCACTTCCGCGTCCTGGCCCGCAGGCCCGCCTGCACCTTCTCGAAGGCGGTCATCGACCCGCACCCCGTTCCCGTTCGGGGGGAGGCTCGAGCGCCGAGCCTAGGCAAGGGTGGCGCTGGCGCGCTCTGAAGTCCCGATAGGAGGTGCTCGTTCGGGTGCTGCTCAACGCCGCTCGCCGGCGGCCGCAGTCCCGTCGCGAGCCCCTCGCCACCTTGGGCGATAACCGCGCGCAGGGTATTCTGTCCTTCTCGGGAGGGAGGGCGTGGATGCCGAGCGTTCTCGTAACGGGCAGCGCGGGGTTCATCGGGTATCACCTGGCGGAACGGCTCCTTGCGGCTGGAGTCCGGGTAGTGGGCCTGGACAACCTGAACGACTACTACTCGGTAGCCCTGAAGGAGGCGCGGAACGCGCGCCTTCAACGGCAGGCGTCGTACGAATTCGTGGAGCGCGACTTGACGGACCGGGATTTCCTCGCCGATCTCTTGCGCCGAGAGTCATTCGCTACGGTCTTCCATCTGGCGGCTCAGGCCGGGGTGCGCCACAGCCTCGACAAGCCGGAGGACTACCTCCGCAGCAACGTGGATGGGACCCTGAGCGTGCTGGAAGCGGCGCGCCACGCCCCGAATCGGCCACATCTCCTCATGGCCTCGTCCAGCTCGGTCTACGGCGCGTCGGAGAGATACCCGTATCGGGAGGACGACCCTGCGGACCGCCCGCTCGCGCTCTATGGTGCCACCAAGCGGGCCGGGGAACTGATGGGCCACGCCTACGCCCACCTTTTCGGCCTTCGCGTGACCATGCTCCGCTTCTTCACCGTGTACGGCCCTTGGGGCCGACCCGACATGGCGCTCTTCAAGTTCGTTCAGGCGATCCTGGAACAGCGAGAGATAGAACTCTACAACGGCGGAGACATGGTTCGGGACTTCACCTACGTGGACGATATCGTGGAGGGGATCCTTCGGCTGGACGAGGAGCGCAAGGCGCCGGGTCAGCCGATCTTCGACATCTTCAACATCGGCGCGGGCCAGCCGCGGCCCTTGCGCGAGTTCGTGACCGCGATCGAAGAAAGCCTGGGCCGGCGGGCGCGGGTGAAGCTCATGCCCTTCCAGAGCGGCGACGTCTACAAGACTCACGCCGACGTGAGCCGGCTGCAGGCGCTCTGCGGCTACGCGCCCCGAACCACGGTCCGGGAGGGAGTCCGCCGGTTCGCCGAGTGGTACCGCGAGTTCTACCGCGTCGACCTCGGCCATCGCCCCCGCCCGTGAGAGCGCGGCAGACGCCGAGGTCACTTTCGCTCGAACACGTGGCGAGAGGGGCGACCGGCCAGGTGTCGCTCGACACCGTCGTTCAGCGCCCTGGCGTAGACTCCGAACGCGCCGTCAAAGGCCTCGGTGGTGCGGTCGATGTCAGCGTCGGAATGCGAGTAGCTGACCACCAGCGAAGGAGCCAGAATCCCGCGGCGGATCGTCTCCTGGAGCAGGAGGGTGCGGAACTCCTGCGACGGTCGGCGATCGGGCCCGCGAGTGACGTAGAGCAGGTTACAGGGCCGGCCCAGCACCTCGATGTAGGCTTCGAGCCCGTGGCACCGGATGCTCTCGCCCATCTGCGCCCTCAGGCGCGCCCCCTGCCGGTGGAGGTGGTCGACCACAGGCTCCGTCCGATAGATCTCGATGGTCTTGACCGCGGCGGCGAGAGCCGGGCTCTCCGCTCCGTGGGTCGTGGAGAGGAGGAAGACGCGCTCGTCCTCACGTTCCCGTCCTCCGAGACGCATGATCTCGCGCCGGCCGGTGAGGGCCGAGAGGGCGAAGCCGTTGGCCAGGGCTTTTCCCCAGGTCGAGAGGTCGGGCTCGATCCCATAAACCCCCTGCGCCCCGTTCAAGTGCCAGCGGAACCCGGTGATCATCTCATCCAGAATGAAGACCGCGCCGTGGTGGCGGCACATCGCCTGGAGGCCCGGTAGGAAGCCCGCCGGCGGCTCTTCGACACGAGCGGCCTCGAGGATGACGGCGGCGATACGACCCGGGTTGGCTTCGAAGAGGGCCGCCAGGCCATCGAGGCTGCCGTAGGGGAAGCGGAGGGTCTGGCTCCGAAAGGAGTCGGGGATTCCCGCGTCCATGGTCGTCGTGCAGATGAACCAGTCATCGTAGGAGAGGAACGGATGCTCCGCGCAGATTGCGACGAGATCACGTCCGGTGTAAGCACGGGCGAGCTTCAGCGCCGCGGTGTTCGCGGTGGAGCCGTCTTTGGTGAACTTGACCATGTCCGCTCCCACCACGTCCAGGAGGGCCTCGGCACACTCGAGCTCCAGGATCGACGGCCGCGTGAAGTTCGTCCCCAGGTCTAGGGATCGACGTACCGCCTCCACCACCGGAGGAAAGGCGTGACCGAGCGTCACCGCTCGCAAGCCCATGCCATACTCGATGAACTCGTTCCCGTCGACGTCCCAGACGTGGCACCCCCGGCCGCGGGCGATCAACCCAGGCGCCAGCTCGGGGTATTGGTCGTCGCCCTTGGCATAGGTGTGGGAGCCTCCCGGCACGAGACCACGCAAGCGTGCCTGGAGCTGTCGAGCGCGATCGGTCGTCATGCGTGGTTCACCTGTAGGGAGGATGCCGGTGGCGGCCTTCTCGCCCCTAGTCGGATCCAAGACCGTACTTCTTGTAGGCTTTGGTTCGGTAGGACGCAAGGATCTCCCGGTAGTTGTTCAAGATGATCCCAAGGACGAGGTCCCGCTTCACGTCGGCGAGAGCCTTTCGGAGGTCGTTGCGGGGGGTGTGGCGAGCGCGCACAACGCACAGGAAACCGTCCACCAGATCCTGCAGGAGAAGGGCGTCCGCCACGGGGACCAGGGGCGGGCAGTCGAGGATGACGAGGTCGAAGGTCTGTCGGGCGATTCCCAGAACGACGTCCATCTTCTTCGAGCCCAGGAGCTCCGGCTGCTCGAGGGGAATGCACCCGGCGGAGAGCAGGAAGAAACCCCGGGGTCCTACGCGCCGGAGGCAGATGGTCCTGCTGTCACCGGCCAGCCATTCACCCAGACCGGAGATTCGGGGCAAGCCGAGGTGGGTCTCCAGCGTAGGCCGGCGGAGGTCGGCCTCGATGACGAGAATCCGGCGGCCAGGCTCCTGGGCCATGGTCGCGGCGAGTCCCAGGGTCAGCGTGCTCTTGCCCTCCCCCGGACCCGCGCTGATCATGGCCAGGCACTTCGCAGAGCGCTCTTGGCTGATCCGCCAGACTTTGGCCCGGAGAAGCCGCAACTCTTCGCCCAGGACGGAACCAGGAGTCTGCACGGCTTGGAGCACGGGGACCGGGATCTTGGGGACGACGGCAGACAGTTCTTCGAGCACCGGCTCACGCACCTTGGCCGAGGGCCCGGCCCCCTCCAGGCCAGACACCAGCTGCGACAGCGTACTCTCCTCCCTCGGGTTGGTCATCCCCGCCTTCGGCACCTTTCTGCGTCGATCCTGTTATTATCGCCCGGTCCGCCGACTCCTGGCCCTCATCGCCGGGAGCTCAGCAACCGCGAAGCGGCCTCGACCTGGGAGACATACGGAATGGTCGCGAGCACGGGATAGGGCACCAGTTCCTGCAGGTCATCCACGTCCTTCACCGAACCGTCGAGGAACTCGGCCGCGAGTGCGGTGCCCAGGCCGAGGAACAGGCCCAGCACGAGGCCCACACTGAGCAGTAGCGGCCGGTTGGGGGAGTAAGGACCTTCCGGAAGGTGCGCGGGATCGAGGATCCTGAAGTGCTCGCCTTTCCATCTCTTCTCGAGCTTCGCCGCCATCTGGGCGTCCAGCTTCTTGTTCAGCAGGGTCAAGTAGTGCTCGTTGAGCTTCTGATAGTCGCGGGTCAGGGTCGCCAGCTCCTGTTCGGTGCGGGGAGCCTGTTCGACACGAGCCCGAAAGGCCACTATCCGTTCGTCGAGATCGGCTCGTTTCCCCTCCAGCGCCCTGATCTCGAGCTGAGCCTTGGCGAGCTGTGCCCGGGTGGACGCGATGGAGGGATCGACGGTCGGAAGGCTCTCCGTGGCCGTGGCGTCCACAAGTTGCCTCTCCAGTCGCACGATCCGCGCCCTGAGGCTCTGGACGTCAGGATGCTCTTCCGTGTAGCGGCCGCGGAGCGCAAGAAGCTGGCTCCGGAGCTCAGCCAGATCGGCGCCCGCTTCGGGAGCCGTCGGGGGGCCCGTGTGCGACGCCGTCCCGCGATCGGTCAGGGCCTTCTCAAGGAGGTCCTGCCGCTGGCGGGCGTCGCGCAGACCGACCTCCAGGCCCTGCTGTTCCTGTTGGAGCATCTGCAGGGTGGCAAGGTTGGCCTGGGTCTGCTCGGGCAGGTTCCCCATGTGCCTTTCTTTGTACTCGCGCACCGCGTTGTCCTTCACCTCCAGTTCAAGGCGTGCGTTCCGCACCTCGGACTCGAGAAAGTCGGTGGCTTCCTCGACCTGCTGTTCGCGGGCCATGACCGACTGCTCGATGAACAGGGTGGCGAGCCGGCTCGTCACCTCCTGGGCCTTCCTGGGGTTGTTATGGACGTACTCGATGGAGAAGGCGTCGTTGGCCTTCACGTTCATCTCGATGGCGTTTCGCATGAGCCCCACACCCTCGGTTGTGGAGGCCAGGTGCGGGTAGGGGTTCAGCTCGCTGAGAATCGTTTCCAGTCGAGTGCGACTGAGGATCTCCTGCTTGATGGTGATCAGCCGCCGATTCGTGTTTTCGGTAGCCATGCTCCGTACGAACGAGTCCGGCATCTTCTCGGACTCGACGAGGATGAGCGTGGCCGAGCGGAACATCCGAGGTTGCAGGAACCCGACGCCGACAGCGAGCGCCATCATGATCGCGAAGGGGATGATCACGTGAAGGGGGCGACGTATCGGGGCCTCAAGATAGTAGCGAAGCTTGCCGGCACCGACGAAAGGGGCCCCATACCCGCGTTTGCTGGGAGGGTCGGGCTGTTCCCCGAACACGGTGAGCTGTGTCTCGTTGGTCATCGTGACCTCGCGTTTCCAGGAGCTTTCATCGCGGCGCTCGACGATAGTTGAGAACTGCCGAGATACGGTGGTTGTCCAGGTAGGGGCGCCGATAGGTGCTCCGCTCGTAAGCGTACCCGAAGTCGACGGCCAGGGAGCGCAGCGCGCTCCAGCTGAAGCCGGCCCCTGCGGTCTGCGTGGTGAACCGGAGAGGCTCGGCACCGAACCCGATGTCCCGGCTGAACGCATAGCCGGAGTTGAGCGAGCAGGTGACCTTCCGGCCCAGGGCGCGGGAGAGCCTGAACGACGCCAGATCGGCCATCCTTTGGCGCCCGAGGCCGAAGGATTGGCTGACGCTGTGTTCGTACGCGAGGTCGAGTAGGAGTCGGCGGCGGGAGCTTTGTACGGCGAGGCCCGCGCTGCCCGTGGGCACCAACCTCCGGCCCGACCCGTCGAGGGCGGGGCTTGTCGTCGCGCCGAAGCTGGCCGTGGCCGTGGCGTAGGGGCTGAGAACGGCCGCAAGTCCCAGCTGGACGGAATGAAACTCCTCCCTCAGCTGGCGGGTTTGGCTGGTCAAGAACGCGTAGGCAAGCGAGAGCGTGTGTCGGCGGCTCAGGGTGCGTTCGAGGGAGATGCCCGCCTGGAGCTGGCTGCCGTCCAGGAGGCTGCTGGTCTTGAAGTCTACGTAGTCGAAGCGGAGGCGGGAGACGACTCTCAGCTCCCGAGTCATCGCGTGGGACAGGCTGGCCGTCGACCGCGTGGTGAGCGCCCGGTCCAGGGGCAGGAGGATGCCTTCCGCGGCCAGGAGTGGCGATCGACGGGCGTAGTCTGAAGTGAGGGACTCACTGAACGTGATCGAGGTGCGGCGAGAGAAGCTGTGGGCGGCGCTGATCTTGCCTGAGACGTAGTAGTAGTTCCGCCGGCTCAGGCTGGCATAGAGCGTCCCACCGCCCTCGGCGCCCAACGAGAAGAAGCCGCGACGGCCGGTCACGTCGTAGCCGATTCCCGCCCCCAGACGGCTGAGGACGCTGGAGGTCTCGTTGAACGCGTCGTCCTGATTGAATACGGGGTTGCTTTCCCAGGATTCTTCAGCGCGAGCAGACAGAGTCCAACCGTGCGGCCGGGACTCGGGCGCCGCGACGTCCTGGCCGAAGGCCGCCGCCGCGCCCAGGGTCAAAGAGAGTGCGGCCGGCCCCAGCCGTGCGAGTGCTTCAGGCCCGCCACAGGAGTAGCTCACGGCACGACGATGGTGTCGCCCGGTCGGAGCGTGACGTTCTGGCTCATGTCCTTGCCGTCTTCGAGCTTCTTGTAGTTAACGGGAATCACGAGTTGTCCGGTGCGGTCCTGTCGGACGATCACGATGCTGTCCGTCTTTGCGAAGTCCCGGAAACCGCCGGCCAAGGCCAAGCCCTGCAGGAGCGTGGTGCGTCCGGACAGGGGGAAGTCGCCGGGCTTGCCGACCAGGCCAACCACGTAGAACCGGGTGCTGTTGGCCTGCAGAACCCCCACCGTGACCCGCGGGTTCTCCATGAACTTGCTGAGGGCCTT
>Ga0210377_10003328_pt1 | contig 13838 bp, 12 predicted proteins | sample PLM4_65_b1redo_FD_155480 | JGI IMG/M metagenome (GOLD analysis project Ga0210377, IMG submission 155480) | Groundwater sediment microbial communities from an aquifer in East River, Colorado, USA - PLM4_65_b1 redo | ecosystem: Environmental > Terrestrial > Soil > Riparian zone | place: USA: East...
CGGCCTGGGGTGGGGCGGGCTTGCTCCGGGTCGCCCCGCCCTGTGGCGGGGCTCCGTGCCGGACCCGCCGCCCCCGCACGGCCCACCGCTTCGCAATACCCCCGGGAGCGCCGGAAGTATGGTGTATAGATTATTACGCACATCGCTTCGCTCGTTCAGCATGTGCAATCGCTTCCGGGCACATGTCAGAAGTTCTGAAATTGGGCAGGCGCTCCCCCCTGCACAGCAGGCCCACGGGGAGGATGTGTCGGGGTGCCGACAAGGGCTGCGGATTCAGCCCGAATACAGCAGTTCAACCGCAAAGCGCGCAAAGTCCGCAAAGGAACCTGCTGTATTCAAAGGGCTCTCGCGGAGGAGATCGGAGGAACGACCCGAAAGGTTTTGGTCCGGGTGCCCTCCTGGCTTGATGAGAGTTGGCGAGTCTTTGCGATCTTTGCGGTCTTGGCGGTGAGATTTTTGGATTCAGGCGGCGGGCTTCCACATCAGGGGAGCTGATGCCCAGGTCGAACCGATCGAAAAAGGAGACCGGCCGGGCGAGTCGAAATGGGCAGCCAACGGTTTCGTGCCACCCAGTCCGGTCATCTTATTTCGCTGCATCGGCCCTATCGGAGCGTCGCGCCCTGAAAAAGCATCCACTGGTCGGGGCGCGGCGTCCAGTCCACGCGGTCACGCATGGCGTAGATGTCCACCTGCTGCATCAAGAACACCCAGGTGGCGTCCTCGACCATGGCCTTGGCGAGGTCGCTGTAGATCTTCCGGCGCCTCGCCGGGTCCATCGTGCTCCGGCCCGCATCGAAGAGCATATCCACCTTCTCGTTCTTGTAGTAGAGCCCGCGGCCTTTCGAGGAGACCAGGTTGTACAACTCGTCGCCGTCCTGCATCGGCCCGCCCAGCCCGAGGAGATAGGCGTCGGAGAATTGCCTGCCGAGGTAGCGCTTGAAGTAGGCGCCCCACTCCGCCACCTGCACCTTGGGCTTGAACCCGGCCTTCTGCCACTGGCCCGCCAGCGCCTCGGCGATCTCTTTGTCACCCTGATAGCGCCCTTCCGGGGAATCGAGAGTGATCTCTAATCCGTCGGGGTAGCCGGCCTCGGCGAGGAGGCGCCTGGCCTTGGCAGGGTCGTACGGATAGCCCTTCACCCCAGGGTCATAGCCGAACATGTGCGGCGTGAGCGGGCCGGGAGTCCGCCGGCCGTTGCCCTCCAGGACAGTCTTGATGATGGCGTCCACGTCGGACGCGTAGTTGAGGGCCTGGCGCACCCGGACGTCGGAGAGGGGCTTCGCGAACGCATTGAGTCCGAGGTAGATCATCCAGGTGCTGGGGACGCGCTGGACCTTGATGCCAGGAACGCGCTCGAGTTCGCGGGCCAAGCTCGGCGGGAGGTTGGTGATCAGGTCCAGTTCGCCGCTGCGCAGGGCGGCAACTCGCGTGAAAGGCTCCGGGACGGGCCTGAAGGTGATCCGGCGAATCCTGGGCGCGCCCCGCCAGTGCCGGTCGAAGGCCTCGACGACCAGGCGGTCGTCCTTGACCAGCTCCACGAACTTGAAGGGCCCGGTGCCCACCGGCCTGAGGGCCAATCCCTGGTCTCCCTTCTCGGCCGTGTATCTGGGGGGCACGATGGGGAAGTCAATGAGCCGGTTCAAGAACGGCGCATACGGCTGCCGGGTGACCAGCCTCACGGTGAACTCATCCACCACCTCGACCTTCGAGACCTCGGCGATGTTGGCCCGGTTGGGGGACTTCTGGTTGGGGTCGAGGACGCGCTGCACGGTGAACCGGACCGCCTCGGCGTTGAAGGGTTCGCCGTTGTGAAAGACGACCCCCTTGCGGAGCCGGAACTGCCACGTGGTATCGTCCAGGAGCTTCCACGACTCCGCCAGCTCGGGGACGATCCGATTCTCCGCATTCCTGCCCACCAGCGAGTCGAAGATGCTCACCCCGACCTGCGCCCGGATGGAGGAGAGGTTCATGGTCGGGTCGAGGTTCTCCGGGGTCCAGGGGATGGCCACGCGCATCTCGTCCTTGGGGTCGGCCGCGTGCGCTGCCGGGCAGAGCGCGAGCAGCAAGGCGGCCAGCATCGCCCAGACACGGATCGTCATGCAGGATTCCTCCTGACGACAGGATTCGGCGGATGCTACCCTTCGCGGGTGAGCCGGGGCTGCCGCTTGAGGGTGTTTGACGGTCGGGTGTGCTCGAGGATGGCGGGCTGAACGAGCTCGAGCGCGGCCAGGAATTCGGGGTAGAAGTTCCTGGAGGCAAAGCCGAACCGGGGACCGGTGTAACGGGCGATGATCTCCTCGACGGCGCTACTGCCCACGGCTGCCCGGGCCGCCAGCATGCCTCCCGTGCCATGGTTGTAGGCGATGATGGCCAGGGGCCACGATCCCAGAGCCTCGTAGTTGTGCCTGAGCAGGTGCGCGGCGGCCTCGGTGGCCCGGATCGGGTCACGGCGATCGTCGCGCCTGCGCGTGATGCTGAGGTAGCGTTTTCCCGTGGACTTGATGAACTGCCACAGGCCCACCGCCCCGGCCTTGGACTGGGCCTTTGGGTTGAAGGTGGACTCCACCAGGGGCAAGGCAGCCAATTCCTCGGGAACGTCGTGCTGGCGGAGGATGGAGAGGATGCGAGGGAGCAAGCCGCGAGCACGCCGCATGCCCTCGTCCACCTTCTCCCGGAGTCCCTGCTGAACCCGGATGTTGGAGGCGGCGCGGAGCAGCACCTCGGGCGGGCAGGGGCAGCCCCAGGCTTGGGCCGTCCAGCGGCCCTCGAATCCCAGCTCCTCGGGCGGCACCCCCTGGGCGAGTTCGGTGAGGATGCCCTCGTACTTGGCCCGCAGGCGCTGGATCTCCGGGTCGGCCACTTCGGCGGCGCGATGCTGGTTCGTGGTCCCGGTCACCCGGACCACGTCATAGACAACGGCAAGATTGTCGCGATCGTGGAGGACGAAGTCACCCACCCCGAACTCGGAGTAGATCTGCTTCCAGAACCCGACGGTGGGTTGCAGGGCGGGCGGGTTGGGGAAGTGAAGGCTGCCGGCCTCCTGCTCAGCAGTAGCAGGCATGGGCAGGGCCAGGGGAGCGAGCGCGGCGGCGATCAGGATGGCTGCCAGAACACCCGGGCGACCGAATACTCGCATTCGACCTCCATTCGTTGAATCCGTGCGACATTGATGGCCGTCTTGTACTGGTCCGTATCTAGCAGACCGTTTCCCGGAGCGCAAGGATTTTCCTTTGCCTCGGAGGAGGCGCCTCACGGCAGCTTCCGAATACGGAGCGCCTCTATCTCGTTGGTAAAGGTGTACCGCCCGACGCGCCGCTCCTTCTGAAACCGCCCGTGGACTTCCACGCGGTCCTCCGGAGAGATCGTCAGCTTTCCCCACGAGAACACTTTGACGGATGCCCCCGTCTCATCCGCGAGCCGGAACGTGAAATAGTCGTTGCCGCGTTGTGATGTCCGAGGATCCACGGCGCTGGCTCTGCCTACCAGAAAAACCTCGCGGCGATCGAAGGTGTCCGGCCGCGCCAGGATGTCGCCGATGCGATCCCGGTCCAGCGCCATGGCCGGGAGTCCTGCTGCCAGGATCACGGCGACCCACAAGAGGCGCGCGAGCTGATGCCTCACTCTGCTCATTCCCTTGCCTCCCGCCACAGGCGGTGAAACTCCTGCTGGAAATGCCTCACCACGTCGGGAGCCTCCAGCACCACGAGGTTCTCGTAGTTGGCGCGCTCGGCGCTGTTGGTCCAGTTGTAGGAACCGGTCACCACGAGGCGCTCGTCGAACACGGCAAACTTGTGGTGCATCAGGCTTTGCTCCGGGACGCCGAGCGACCGAACCGCCACATCGTTCAGGCGCAACCCACGAATTCCCGAGGCACCCGCTTCTGCCCGCTCCCGATCCACCAGGACCCGAATGCGCACCCCGCGGGTCTTGGCGGCGTAGAGCGCCTCGGCCAGCTCGGACGCCGTGAAGGTGTACACGGCGATATCAATGCTTCGTTGCGAACCCTCGATGGCGCGCACCAGGCGCTGGCGAGCGCCGCCGTTGGGCGAGAAGTAGACCTCGGAGGCACGGGCGGCAATGCCGGAGAGGAGGAGAGAGAACAGGAGAATCACTCCGAGGAGACGCGGTCCTCGGAGCCAGGTTACGGACTGGGAAGGAGTGGCTGTTTCGTGCACGGCGCGCACACAGGCATTGTAGGAAGGCTAGCTGCCGGCGTCAAGCGGCAAGGCCGGGTTATGTGGCAAGGCCGGGTTATCCGGGTTAGTAGTCGTTCAGGCATTGTGGTCATCATCCCACGAGGCGTGGACGCACTCCGGGCCGAGGCCGCGGCGAATGGCTCCACGCCCACCCCTCAGGCAGGCGAGACTCGATGGCTTCGGGGCGAGCCTCACGCGCTTTCCCAGCGCGTCGCCACCTGCAAATCGTCGCGGTCTATCCGTGCGATCGTCAGCCTCCCACCGGGCGGAACCTTTCCCTCGTTCCAGAGGAAATTGTTGAGGACGCGTTCGGCCTGCCACGTCCAGAATGCGTTCTCGAGTGGAAGACGGCGGCCGGTGGCATGCTCCACAAAACCAACCGCCGCCGGGTCGATCTCGATGACGACCTCTTGCTCCCACCCGTCCGGGTGTTGAACCATGAACAGACGCCTGGCGGGCTCCGGTGGTTGGGCGCCAGGCACCTCGGGGGCCCGCCAGAGGCGAAAGCCGTTCAACGTCAGCCGCGTGATCGACGGCTGCGAGGGGACGAGAGCCGCTCCTGGGGCCGTCGAAGGAGGCACCCCGCCGGCCGCCGCCGGCCGTCCCAGGGCGGCGGTCACCGCGTTGCGCACGATCTCGGGCGTCATCGGCTTGCGGACGAAATCCGTGGCGCCGAGTTTCATCGCATCCACCGCAAGCTCGATCGAGGCGTAGGCGGTGATCATGATCACCCGGGCGTCGGCATGGCTCTGCTTTATCCGTCGCAAGGTCTCGAGGCCATCCATGCCCGGCATTCGCTGATCGAGGAGCACCGCATCCCACGCCGAGCCGTCGCCAAAGGCCTCCAGCCCCCGAGGTCCGTCGGCCGCCTCGCCAACCTCGTAGTCCGCGGCCTCGAGCGTCATGCGTACCACGCGCCGGATGTGCTCTTCATCATCAATCACCAGAATACGTTTGGCCATGCCAATTCCCTCAGATGCGGAGTGGTGTCGTGCCCAGGGGTTCGCCCGTCATCCGGAGGGTGAACGTGAACGTCGTGCCATGGGCGACCTTCGACTGGACGACGATCTGCCCGCCGTGGGCCTCGATGATGCTCTTGGAGATCGCCAGGCCCAATCCCGCCCCTCCGGACGGAGCGTCGGGCACCCGGACGAACTTATCGAAGATCCTCGGAAGGTATTCGGGTGGGATGCCGCGGCCGGTATCCGCCACGGAGACGGCCACGTGATCGTCCCGGCGGACGGCACTGATTCGAATCTCGCCGTCGGGTTCGGTGTGGCGCAGAGCGTTGCTGACCAGGTTGCTGATGACCCGCTCGATTTGCGGGCGGTCGGCGAGCACGGATGGCAACTCGGGCGGTGCGTCCAGCGTCAGCAGGATCCCCTTGGACTCCACCTGGGTCCGGAAGGCCTCCGCCGCGGCGACGATCAAGTCTCTGGCACGGATGGGCGCCAGGTGCGGCGCGGTCTCCCCCGCTTCGATCTTGGAGAGGTCGAGCAGATCGCGCATCAGCTTCTCCAGGCGGCTGCAATCCTCGCGGCACGCTTCCAGCACCTCGTGCTGTTGCTTCGTGAGGGCTCCGGCGGCCTCCTCCAGCAGCAGATGCACGCTCATCTGGACAGTGGTGAGCGGGGTGCGCAGCTCATGGGACGCCGTGGCGATGAAGTCGGACTTGATGCGGTCGATCTCTCGCAGATGCGTGATGTCCTCCAGCAAGGTCACCGCCCCGAGCAGCCGCCCCTCGTCATCCCGCATCGGGGTCGTGCGCAGCCGAAAGGCGTGCTCGGATCCGTCCACCACCAGGGGCAGCACCGAGGCTGCGCCCTCGCCGGCCACCGGCCGCTGCGAACTCAACGTCTCGGAGACGGCCAGAGCGATCCGGCTATCGTGGGCGATCTCTCCCACATGCTTGCCGATGTTCTCCTTCTCCGGTCCAAAAATCTCTTCGGCTGCGGGATTGAGCTTTGTCACACCCCCCTGGGCGTCCGTGACGATCACCGGATTATACAGGGAATCTATCGCCGCCTCGGTAGTCTGTTGCGCCACGAGGAGCTTCCCCAGATCCGACCGGCGCAACTGGCGGATGCGCTCGGCCATGCTGTTGAATCCCGCGGCCAGGATGCCCACCTCGTCGCGCGAGTCAACCTGCGCCTTCGCCTCGAGGTCGCCGCCGGCTATCCTGGCCATCGTCGCGGTCAGCTCCCGCAGGGGACGGACGATCCGGTTGGCGAGGAACGCGGCGAGCCCGCCGCCCGCGACGACGAGCGAGCCTGCGATGATGAGCGTCGTGAGAAACCACCGTCGAGCAACCCCTGCGGCGGCCTCGGACTTTGCCACCATGGCTCGCTGATTCACCTGGATCAGGTTGTCGCAATCGCTCTGGAGCTGATGCAGAAAGGCTTCGAGTTGAATGAATTTCCCGCCGGGATCGTAGGTCTCTGCCCTCTGCGCTCCAGGGGCTGTCGAGGCGGCGCGGCGCGAGGCCTTCATTTGGGAGAGGAAGGCGTCCACCTCCTGGTAGTACGCGTCGCGATCCCGGCGGATCGACTCGATGATTCCAGGTTCGGCGGGCTCGGTGATGTTGTTGGCGGCCCGCTGGAAGTGGGTGTCGAACCGCTTTCGCTCCTCGGAGAGTTTCGTCAAGGCCGGTTCGAGGTGGCCGAGCAGGGCAAAGAGGACAGCGGAACCCTGGCGGTCAAGGCTCTCCCGCATTCCTTGTGCGGCCACAACCGAGTCGTAGTTGTTCGCGAGGATGTTCCGCGACACCCCGCCCATTTCGAGCAGGTGCCACGCGCTCCACCCGCCAAGGATGACGAGAGCGGTGACGAAGGTCAGGTACCCGAGGAGCAGCTTGGTGCGCAGGTTCACGGCAATGCCCCAGGCGCAGGCCAACGACCGGGTCGCCGGGGGCCGCAACAGCCCGGTCAGACGCACCAGCCGTTGGGATGCTCCAGCCGAGTATAGCACATCCCACAGGGGTTTCCCCTTGGGGTCCTTCCGGATCGAGTGTGGGTTACCCCAATATATAGGGGGTGACGGCTTGGTGCTGGCGGGTTCCGTCGTTCCCCTCTCCCCCCGTGGGAGAGGGCCAGGGTGAGGGGAACTCGCGGCCGCCTCTCGTTCACCCCCACCCCACCCCTCCCCCGTCCAGGGGGAGGGGGCAGGAATGAGCGTCGCCGTACTTGTCCGCCCGCCGCGCGCTCGCCGGGCTCCTGATTCAGGCTATCCTGAGGACCACAACATATTGTGGGTATCCACACTGAACCCGGACGCGGCCCTCTCGGTTTAACTATCCGCGACGGCGGATGGCACGGCCGACGCGGCGTCATCACAGATGATAGGGCACACTGACGGTGACCTTGCCCGGCTTGAAGAGAAGGGCGGCCTTGACGAGGAGGGCGGTCTGGTTGTGCAGGAAGTGCTCCCACCAGTGGGACGGGATGAACTCCGGGAGAACCACGGTCAGGTAGCGGCCCTCGCCCTGCCGCTCCATCCGGTCAATGTAATCCAGGAGGGGTCGGAGAATGGAGCGGTAAGGCGACTCCAGGACTACCAGCGAAACATCCGGCGCCCATTCCGCCCACCTCAGGCGGAGCTTCGTTGTCTGGGTCGGGTCGAGGTCCACGGTCAGGGCAGTGACGTTGGGTGAGATGGACTTGGCATACTCCAGGGCCTCCACGACGCCCCGGTGGATCCCGGAGACCAGGACCACCACCGGATTCTTCCCGATCTTGGGCCGGGCGGCGCCCTCCAGGGACAGACGGGATCTGACATACTCGTAGTGGCGCTGAACCCTCAAGAAGCCGAGAACGATGAGCGGGATCAAGACGACAACCATCCAGGCCCCCAGGGCGAACTTGGAGGCCGCGATGACGATGGTCACGATGCCTGTGGTCAGCGCCCCGAGCCCGTTGAGTATGATGTGGTGGGGTGCAGGATGCTCTTCCTTCATCCAGTGCCGGACCATGCCGGCCTGGGATAGGGTGAAAGAGAGAAAAACACCCACGGCGTAGAGGGGGATGAGGGCGTGCGTACTGCCCTGGAAGGCTACCAGGAGGAGGATGGAGAGAGCCGCAAGAATCAGAATGCCGTTGCTGAAGACCAGTCGGTCGCCTCTGTTGGCCATTTGACGCGGCATGAATCCATCGCGGGCCAGGATGGAGGACAGGCGGGGGAAGTCCGCGAAAGAGGTATTCATTGCCAGGAACAGGATCATCGCCGTGGCGGCCTGAACATTGTAGTAGAGCAAGTTCTCGCCGAAGGCCGTGCGGGCCAGGACCGACACAACGGTTTCCGTCTCGCGAGGCACGATGTGGTAGACGTGGGCGAGATAGGCGATACCCAGGGACGTCACCGCAAGGAATCCCGCCATCCAGGCCAGGGTGATGCTTGCATTGCGGGGTTCCGGCGGCCGGAAGGCAGGGATACCGTTGCTGACTGCCTCGATTCCGGTTAGGGTCGCGCAGCCGGAAGAGAAGGCTCGCAGGATCAGGAACAGGGTGATGGCGTGGGATGCAGGGATCTCCTTGACCGGAAGTGGCTGGGCCGTCCCGGTGGCCAGCCGATAGAAGCCCGCCAGGATTAGCAGGACCAGGCTGCCGATGAACCAATAGGTCGGCACGGTGAAGAGTCGCCCGGACTCCCTTACCCCGCGGAGGTTCGCTACGGTCACCGCCGTCACACAGACCACGCAGATCGCCACCCGCCAGGGGAAGAGGATCGGGACCGCGGAGGTGATCGCGGCCACGCCTGCGGCAGTACTCACCGCGACGGTCAAGACATAGTCGATGAGGAGCGCCGCCCCGGCGATCAGGCCAGGCAGTGTTCCCAGGTTGTCCTTGGCGACGATGTAGGAGCCTCCCCCGGAGGGATAGGCATGTATCGTCTGCCAGTAGGAACTCGCCACGATCACCACCAGGACGGCGATCCCGCCCATGATGGGGAAAAGGTAGGCGAGTCCTGCGGTGCCGGCCACCGTCAGGACTAGGAGCACCTCCTCCGTACCGTAGGCCACGGAGGAAAGGGCGTCCGAGGCGAAGACCGCCAGCCCCGAGATCCTGCCGAGCCGCTCGTGTTTTTCCGCAGCGGTCTCCAGGGGGGTACCCAGGACGATGCGCTTCAGAGAACTGGTCATCGGGCCTCCACAAGAAGGGCCACAGGGGGTTTCCCTGTGGCCCGGGGGCGTATGCTATAGGCCCTCCCGGGACCTGTCAAGTTGCGCCGGAACTTACTAATCGAGGTGATAGGGGATACTGATGGCGACCTTCCCGCGGCGGAAGAGCAAGGCGCCCTTGATGAGGAGGGCCGTCTGATTGTGGAGGAGGTGCTGCCACCACTTGGCCGGAATGAACTCGGGGAGAATGATGGTCATGTATGTGCCCTCCTTCTGTTTCTCCATCTGGTCTATATAATGGAGGACGGGAAGGAGGACGGACCGGTATGGAGAGTCCAGGACCACGAGAGGCACGTCGGGCGCCCATTCCTGCCATTGCATCCGTAGGCGCGAGGTTGCAGTGGGATCCAGTTCCACGGTGATCGCCGTCACATTGGGCGAAATGGCCTTGGCGTAGGCCAAGGCAGTGACCACCCCCCGGTGGATGCCCGCCACCAAGACCACTACGGGATGCCGACCGAGCTTGGGCGGCGAGAAGCCGTCCAGGGAGAGCTGGCGCCTCAAAACGTCGTAGTGCCGCCGAACGGTGAGGAATCCCAGGACCATGAGGGGGGTAACGACGACGACGATCCAGGCGCCGTGAACGAACTTGCTGGCCCCAATCACCATGACCACGACGCCGGTGGCGGTCGCCCCAAGGGCATTGATGGCGGCGTGCAAGCGCCAGCGAGGGCCCCGCTCCCTCCGCCAGTGCAAGACCATGCCGGCCTGGGACAGGGTGAAGGCGGTAAAAACGCCGATGGCGTAAAGCGGGATCAAGGCGTGGGTGCTGCCACCAAAGATCACCAGCAACAGGCTGGAAACGCCTGCCAGGATGATGATGCCATTGCTGAAGACCAGGCGGTCGCCCAGGCTGGCGAACTGCCGTGGGACGAAGCCGTCCTTGGCCATCAAGTACGCCAGCATGGGGAATCCCGCGAAGCTGGTGTTGGCTGCCAAGAGCAGGATGACCGACGTCGCCGCCTGGATCATATAGTACAGCCAGCCTCGCCCGAAGATCTGGCGGCCGAGCATCGAGACCACTGTCTCCTCCGGGTGGGGCACAACATGGTAGAAGTGTGCCAAGAACGTCACCCCGAGAAATGAGCTTGCCAAGATTGTGGCCATCCAGATCAGGGTGATGCCGGCGTTGCGGGATTCGGGGGGTTTGAAGTATTGCACGCCGTTGGCGACCGCTTCGGTCCCCGTGAGCGCCGCGCACCCCGAGGAGAAGGCGCGTAAGATCAGGAACAGGCTGAGGGGTTCCACAACCGGAACCGCTTGGGGCGGCGGCGGCGGGCCCTGGGTCAGCAGTTGGTAGAATCCCCCGCCCACCAGGATCATCAGGCATAGGATGAACCAGTATGTGGGAATGGCAAAGATGCGTCCCGTCTCCCGTATTCCCCGCAGGTTCGCTCCCATGATCGCCAGGACAGTGACGACGCAGATCGCAACCCGCTGCGGGTACAACCCTGGGAAGGCCGAAGTGATCGCCGCCACGCCCGAGGCCGTGCTCACGGAGACGGTGAGGACGTAGTCTACGAGGAGGGCCGCACCGGCCACCAGGCCCGGGAGGGTACCCAGGTTATCCTTGGCCACAGTGTAGGCCCCCCCGCCCGAAGGATAGGCGTGGATGGTCTGCCAGTAGGAAGTGGCGACGATCGCGGCCAGTGTTCCGATGGCAATTCCGACGTACGGCGAGAATTGGAGGGCGATGGTTCCGCCCAGCACAAGGACCAGGAGAATCTCCTCCGTCGCATAGGCGACGGAGGACATCATGTCGGAGGCGAAGATGGCGAGGGCGGGAATCTTGGCCAGCCGCTCGTCGCGCGCTTGGGCCGTGGCCAGGGGATTGCCGATGAGGACTCGCTTCAGCGTCGTGTAGATCACGGGCGAGGGCTATGAGGGTCCGACCAGGAGGCCCTTCAGGGATTGCTCGGCGGCCACCGTGCTGACCGCCAGGATCTCGTCTCCGACCTCGAGCTGCGTGTCGCCGCGGGGAATGACCAGCTTGCCGCCGCGGATCACGCTCACGATGATCGCGTCACCCGGGAGAGCGAGGTCACGGATGACCTTTCCCGCGCAGGGCGATGTCTCGGGCAGGCGCACCTCCACCAGGGCTGCCTCACCCCGGTTGAGCTTGAGCAGCGTGATCAGCTCGCCGAGGCCGATCTCTTCCTCGATGACCTTGGAGGTGAGGTGGACCTGGCTGATGGCCACGTCCACGCCCCAGGCTGTGGTGTACAGCCACTCGTTGAGCGGGTTGTTGACGCGCGCGATCACGCGAGGGACGTGGAAGTGGTGCTTGGCCAGGCGGCAGACCACGAGGTTGTCTTCGTCGTTGTGAGTCAGGGCCACGACCAGTTCCGCCTTGGCGACGCCCACCTGCTCGAGAACCTGCGGACTGGACCCGTCACCGCAGATCACGTCGCCTCCGATCTCCTGGCGGAGCTTGGCCACCACTTCGGGCCGGCGGTCCACCACCTTGACCCGATAGCCCTGGGCCTGCAGATCTCTCGCCAGGTAGGACCCACCCCGGCCGCCGCCAATGATCACCGCGAGCATGTAGCACTCCTCGCCGTCAATGGGCCAAGAGTTTCTCCAGCTTGGGGACGGCCGTCACCGCTGCCGCGATATGAAGCACGTCCCCGGCCTCCAGGGGGGTATCGGGTGTGGGAACCATGGCCTGGCCCCGACGGACCAACGCGCTCACCAGATATTCCCCCGGGATCGTGAGGTCCCGAACGGTATGGCCGGCCAAGGCCGTCGGCACTTCGATCGTGATGAACTCCACCTCACCGCTCCCGCAGGTGGCGAGTTTGGCCAGCCGCGGATGGACGATCATCGTCCGCATGGTGTTGGCAGCCATCAGGGTCGGGGTGACGGTCGGGATGCCTTCTTGGCGGTAGATCTCGGCTGCCTGAGGGTCATAGATCCTGGCAACGACGTGGGGGACCTTGAACGTTTCCTTGGCCGTCACGGCGACCACGATATTGACGTTATCACTGTCAGTCGTTGCGGCGAGGGCATAGGCGCCCTCGATGTCGGCCTTCTGGAGGATGTCGCGGTCAAATCCCACACCGGTGAGCATCCGGCCGCCGAACTCCCGCGACAGCCGCGCGAAGGAGAGCGGGTTGCGATCAAGCACTACCACCTCGTACCGTTCGGCCGAGAGGGCGTTCGCCAGTTCCGATCCGACCCGGCCGCACCCCACGATGATCACTCGCATGTCGCTTCCTCCTGAAGGGGACGCCGATCCGAAAGCGAACGAGCCGCAGCAGGCACGCTCTGCGGCTCCTGGACCGGCATCCCGAAATGCGGGGGCATGCTAGAGCCGATCATTCCCCGTTGTCAAGCGGAGACGGGATCTCCTCCCGGAACGGCAACAATTGGGTGGCGGGCTCGGCGATCGGGAATGGACTTCAGGAGGGGAAGGGCGGTGCATCTTCCAGCCGCTCGAGCGACGCGGGGGACTTCGGCGGGAAGATGGACTCCTGAATCCGGCGGTGGAACTCGTCCAATCCGGTCACGTAGCGGCTCAGGAGGATCACGACGAGTCCCACACCTACGACCGGCGTTCCGATGATGAATGTCAGGGAGAAGGCGTGCCAGCCGCTCATGCCGATGATCTTGACGACGAACCAGATCGTGAGCACCAGGAGGACCAGGGCCAAATTGCCCGCCGCATTCGCGGGGCTCAGCAGGGTGGCCCGGGCATGCCGGTAGAGTGCATAGCGCTTTTCGAAATCTTGGGGGAATCCGCCGAGGTGCTCGATCCATTGAAGCGGAGAGGTGGGTCCCCGCTTTTCCTGGTGGGTGCGGGGCAGGCCCAGCCACACCTCTCCCACCACATGGCGCACGCTGTCCACCACCAGGCCCACCGGGAACGCCATGAGAATGGCAAGGAAGACGAAGTAGGGGAGGAGGCCTTCGCTCCCCAGGATCTCCTGGATCAGTGTCGTGTAATACGAGCCCTCCTCGTGGTAGACCTCGTACATGATCGTCCATGCCACGGCGAGGAGGAAACCGGGGACCAGTTGGGCGAGCAGGAGATCTTCCATGGGAAAGGCGCGGAGCCGTCGCATCAGCATGCCACCTGCGCGGGAGGAGTGGTCGGGGTCTCCATGAGGATCAGCTCCCAGGTGTCATGCTCCCGGTCCTGACGGAGGATATACAGTGCGCCATCCTCACCGGTCAGTTTGAAGTAGGCATGGTCCTCGCCCTGCCAGCGATCGAGGATCTCCCGAACCCCGATCCGCCGCTCCCCCAGTCGGAACGCCACGGGCCGCTCGTCCCCCCGGTAGCCAGAGTAGCTCTCCACGACGAGGGGAATGCGTACCGCTCCCGCCATCTCTTCTCCTTCCCTCTCTTTCCCTCCGAACCGGATCAGCGTGTCCGCTCGCCGCGGCGTGCACGGGCTGTGCGCGCCATTGCCCGGCGGACTCCGGGCAGGATGACGGTACCCTGGATCGCCCCCACCATTTGTGCGC
>Ga0210377_10003329_pt1 | contig 13838 bp, 13 predicted proteins | sample PLM4_65_b1redo_FD_155480 | JGI IMG/M metagenome (GOLD analysis project Ga0210377, IMG submission 155480) | Groundwater sediment microbial communities from an aquifer in East River, Colorado, USA - PLM4_65_b1 redo | ecosystem: Environmental > Terrestrial > Soil > Riparian zone | place: USA: East...
GACACCGCCGGCGCCCGAACGCGAGCTGTTCGTCCCCGTTCGCGGCGGCAGGATCTGGGTGCGCGTCAACGGCCCGCTCGATGGACCAAAAGCGCCAGTGCTGATGGCGCATGGCGGACCAGGCGGCAACCATGTCGGCTTTCTCCCAGGCCTTGTGCTTGCAAAAGACCGGGGCATCATTCTCTACGACCAGCTCGACTGCGGCCGTTCAGACCACCCGCAGGATCGCTCCAACTGGACGGTCGAGCGCTTCGTCTCCGAGGTCGACGCCATTCGCGCGGCGCTGAACCTGAAGCAGCTCCATCTGCTCGGGCACAGCTGGGGCGGAACCATCGCGCTCGAATACGCCGGTCGCCAACCCGCCGGTCTCAAAAGCACAATCCTGCAAGGCCCGCTCATCTCGACAAAAGGCTGGATCGCCGACGCCAATGCGCTGGTCGACTCCATGGATCCGAAAGAGCGCGACATCTTGCGCGAAGGCGAGCGCACTGGTCTTCGCGACACGCCGCAGTATCGCGCGGCGACCTCCTCTTTCTATCGCCAGTTCAACGGCCGCGGCTCACGCCCCGCCTATGTCGGTCCCTACGCCGCCAAGATGCCGCGTACGCCTTCAAGCCTCTACCAGGACATGTGGGGGCCGACCGAATTCGTCTCCGACGGCATCCTCAAGGACTATGACGGCGAATGGCTTCTGGAGCGCATCGAATGTCCGGCGCTGTTCCTCGTCGGCGAGTATGACGAGGCGCGGCCGGTCACCGCCGAGGCGTTCTCGAAGCGCGTGAAACGCGGCGAATTCCAGATGATCCCCGGCGCCGCCCACGGCATCCAGTACGACCGCACCGAGGCGTGGCAGGTCGCTATCGAAAAATGGTTCGACCGCTTCGACTAGAGGCGCATGCCGCCATCGTGGATCAGGCGCAGAACTTCCTGCGTGATCGGAACATAGAGTTTCCGCTCATGGTCCGCGACCAGCACGGGGTCACTCGTGTTCATCGGGTCGAACCCTTCGGTGACCAGATCGACCTTCCGGTATTTCAGCGTGCCGGTTGTCTCCACCTCGCCGCGCAGGCGTAGGAACACCGGCCGCGCATAGGCCGGCAGCGTCCCGGAAAGATGCACGTAGAGCCCGGGAACATCGATCCCGTTAGGCGTTATCGCCGCCATGCCTGCCCGGCCGTCATAGCCCGGAACGGCGACGCCATAGACAACCGCGTGCTTCACGCCGTGCATGGATGAGATCGCCATCTCGACCTCGCTGGTGGAGACGTTCTCGCCCTTCCACCGGAACGTGTCGCCAACACGGTCGACGAAATAGACATAGCCGTCCTTGTCCATCCGCATCAGGTCGCCGGTGCGGAACCAGAGATCGCCCTTCACGAACACGTCGCGCAGCAGTTTCTTGTTCGACTGCGCCTGGTCGTCATAGCCGTCGAAGCGCTGCCGCGGCTCGCCCGTGATCGGACCGATCGCCTCGCCTGCCTCGTCCGGCGCCGTCTCGATGCAGAACCCGTCGGGCCCGCGCACCGGCTGCTCGCTCTCGACGTCGAACTTGATGATCCGCGCCTTGAGCTTGCCACGCAGCAGTGGCGGAACCCGGCCGACGGCGCCGATGCGACCGTCGAGATTGAAGAAGTTCACATTCCCCTCGGTCGATCCGTAGAACTCGACCAGACGCTTGATGCCGGTTCGCTCAACGAACTGCGCCCACACATCGGCGCGCAGGCCGTTGCCGAAGCCTTTGGTGATCTTGTGGCTGCGCTCGAGCGAGGACGGCGGCTGGTTCATCAGATAGCGCCCGAACTCGCCGATATAGACCAGCATTGTGGCGTGACTATCGATCGCTTCCTGCCAGAAATGCGAAGCAGAGAATTTCCTGCGCAACACAACCGCTGCACCGGCGTTGAGCGCCGTGCCGACGCCGCACATGCCCCCGGTCGCGTGGTAGAGCGGCAGGGTGAGGAAGATGCGGTCCTCTGGCTTGGCGTCGGTCGCATCGTAGAACACGCGCATCAGCCCCTGCCCGCGGATGTTGGTGATCTTGGCCGCCTTGGGCAGGCCAGTGGTGCCCGACGTGTAGATGTAGAGCGCGACATCGCCGCCCTTCACGCCCGCGCGCGTCGACTTCGGCAGCCGCTCGCGCGGCATTCCGGCCATGTCGGGATCCATCGGCTTCAGGCCATTGCCTGGCTGACTGGACGCCTCGCCCCCCAGCACGAATGCACCAAGATCCAGCGGCGTCAGCGCCTCGGCCGACTTCCACTGCCCGGCCAGCTCCTCGTTCATCACGATGGCGCGACAGCCCGCCACTTTCACGCAATGCGACAGGCCCGCGCCTGTAAGGTTGTAGTTGATCAGCGCCGTCTTGACCGCGATCTTCGCCATGCCCGCCCAGAAGGCGATATAGTCGGGCCGGTTCTCCATGAACAGCGCAACGCAATCGCCCGGCTTCAGGCCGATGCTTAGCCCCCAGTGCGCGAACTGGTTCGCCCGCGCATCGAATGCGGCATAGCTGGTGTCGCGCCCCTCGAACGAGATGAAGGTGCGGGTGAGATGCTTGTCGACCGCCTGCTCGATGGCGTCGGCGATCGTCTCTTCGGCTTCGGGATCGAATTTCGAGATCGCGCCAACGATCCGCATGAACCCGGTGACGTAGATCCAGTCGCTCTTGACGCGTTCGAGGATGTTCATGGATCGGGCGGACCAGGGAGGGCGTATCGTTGAAGACTACACGCCCGTAATTAAGCCCACGTTGACGAGCCCTGCGGAGTGCTAACGAGGAGTTAGGAAAGCGCTTCGCTCACACCAGCTTCAGGGCGCGAGTTGCAGGGCGCGGCCAAGTATCGCGTCCTCCGAGCCCGCTGCTGCTAGTTCCGCTTCCGTCACGATCACGTCTGGCTGGGCCAGTTCGCGAGGCGTCCCATCGACCGAGTAGAGCCGCTCCACCGGCAGCCGCACGCTCGCGCCGAGACATGGCAGGGGGAAACTCTCGATCGCGCCCCGCAGCCCCGCCATCGGCGTGCCGACCAACGTGGCGCCCGCCGCGGCGCGAAGCCCGATAGCCGCCCCCTCGCCCATCGATCCGGTCCAGTGGTCGACCAGCACGATCAGCCGTCCCTGATACACATCGCGCCGCCCGGTCACCTGCTCGACCCAGATCTTCGCACCACGTTCATGCTTTTGGTAACCGCGCGTGCCTTTGACGAACCAGGCCATCAGCGGCTTGGCGACAGCCGAATCCCCACCCGATGGCGTGTCGCGCAGATCGAGTATCAGAGTACCCGCTCCCTTCGCCTGTTTCATCAGCCTGTCGAACTCTTTCGGCAGGCCGCTATTGCCTATCGCGTTGTTAAGGCGGATCAGCGCCACGCCCGGGCGCGGAAAGCTGAGTGAGGCCGGGCTGTCATCCGCATGCTTCATCTCGGGCAGGTTGGTCTCGATACGTGCGGCGCCGCTCGCGACGATTACTGCATCCCTTGCGTGCGTACCCGCCAGCGCCACACGCGCCGCAAACCCGCGCATCGCCTCGGCTCGCTCCGGCGTCGCTGGCGGTGGCTTCAGGGCGCCAACGGTCTCGCCGTTGATGCTTTCAACCACCATCCCCTCGCGCAGCCCGGCCTGACGCGACATCGATCCCGGCCGCACTTCCGCAACGACGATTTTCCCGCCGCTGCTCTCCACCCACACGGTTGCGCTGGTAGGAACCAGCCGCGGCGACTGCTGGTCGTTGGTGCTGAGATGCGCATGGTGATCGCCCAGAGCATAGACGAACGCCTCCAGCACTCTCAGATGTTCGGCATCCGTCGTAGCGGTTTCCGCCCGACTCCTGAGCGTTTCAAAGATGCTGTCCACGCTGGCGCCGCCGCCGGTTGGATAGCCCATCGACTTGTTCGCTGCATCGCGAATCGCCGCCAGATCAACAAGAGCTCGGCCAGCAGCGCACTGCCCGGCGTCGGGCGCATCCGCCGGCCCGCTGGCGCAGGAAGCAACCAGCAGCAGCGACGCCGCCGCAAACATCCGCCATGACGCCATATGATCCGACTCACTCCGCAAGGCTCAATCGCGTAGCCTTCGCTTTCAGGCGCCTCAACCCCTGCTTTGTTCCGGCGCACGCATCAGCCTAGACTTGTCTTGCCATCACGCCGGAGTCCTTCATGCGCGCACTCTTCGCACTCGCCCTGTTCGCTGTCGCCGCCTGCGCCACCGCACAGACACCCCAGGCGCCGCCCAACAACAATCCCATACAGATGAATCGGGAATCAGCCGGCTCGCGTGGCCCGGTGCGCAACCTCAGCCCTCAGGCCGGCGAGGAGATCGTCACCATCCGCTACTGGAAGATCAAGAAAGGAACCTTTCCGCAATTCCTCGAAGCCTCGCAGACCGGCATCTGGCCGTTCTTCGAAAAGATCGGCGCGCGCATCGTCGGCATGTGGCAGGTGATCCCGCCGCCCGACGGCAAGGAAGCTTCGCCCGACTATGACGAGGTTTATCTCACCACCCGCTACGCGAGCCTGGAGCATTGGGCCGCGACCCGCGACGCCGCCGCGCTCGGCGGCGACGGGCCGGACTATGCCGCCCTCCAGAAAGCGCTCGCCGTGCGCCAGTCACTCACCATCGAAACGAAAGTGACATATCTCAAAGGCGTCGTCGGCCCGCTCGGCCCCGTCTTCATGCCCGGCACCGGAGAGAAGTTTGTCGCCGCGCCCTAGGCGAGCTCGTCCGCACTCATCACGCCCGCTTCGACGAGCACCTTGAGAGCCGGATCGATAGCCGGACGGTATTTTCGCCAGCGGCCGACCGAGGAAGCATAGATCGGCTGGCGCACCTGCGCTGCGCTCGCGGTCGCGACCGGTGCGGCGTTGTCCTCGAAATGCAGACACGCCTCCTCGAAGCCGAGCCCGCAGAAATCGAGCAGGCGCCGCACCTGGTCTTCGAGGTCAGCGACAATGTCCTCGTAAGCGACCTCGGTGAACCGGTCCTTCGGCAGCGCCTCCGCGAACCGTCTCACCATTCGGTCCCAACCCGCGTAGTAGGTCGCCGCCGCCTCGAGATCGAAGGTGTAGTCCAGCATGTCAGCCGAGACGCCGAAGTCCTGCCGATAATTGCTCAGCACCGCATCGGCCGGATGCCGTCGCAGGCAGATCACCCGCGCATCCGGCAGCGCCCGCAGGATCAGCGGCGCAAGGAACGCATTGAGCGGCAGCTTGTCGACGAACCTTCCGCCGAATCCCAGCGCGCCCTTCACGGCCGCCATGTAGCCGCGCCCGACTGCCTCCATGTCCGCCGAGGCCGCACGCTCGATCATCTCCGGCGTGATCATGCCTCCACCCGCAGCGCCCGTCGCCCGCCTCAGTCCATCCGGAAAATCGTTTAGCTCGCCCGCGGACTCCACCTCGCTGTGGCTGGTGAGAATGCGCTCGACCAGCGTCGTCCCCGTCCGCGGCATGCCCACCACGAAGATCGGCGCGGCGCCCGCAAAGCCTTTTCCCCCAGCCGTCGCCGCGCTCCGTTCCGCCGCAACGAACAGCGCTTCGTCCGCCCGCGCGTCATGCCTCCCGCGCAGCCCCGCCTTGGCGCGCTGCAGCCACGCCATCGCCTGGGAGTACTCGCCGAGATCCTCGTGCGCCTTCGCCAAGGCGTGACCCAGCACGCGCGTCGCCTGCACATCTTGCGTATACCGCTGCGCAATGCGCGTCAGCTGCGCGATCTCGTTCTCTTCGCGCGTCTGCCTGGTGATCTGCACCAGCCCCGCCCACGCCGGGCCGTGGTTCGCGTCGCGCTTCAGGCACTCGCGGTACGCCGCCCGCGCCTCCTCCAACTTCCCCACGAACTGCAGCGCCGCCGCATAGTTATACCAGTATCCCGCCCCGCTCCCCGCCCGCGCCGCCCGCGCATAGACCTCCACCGCCCGTTCGTGCAGTCCCGCCCGCGTCAGCACCACACCCACCGTATCCAGCGAATACGCGTCCTGCGCGCCAACCGCCTGCTCGGCCGCCTTCAGCGCCTCCTCGCGCCGCCCCAGCGCGTCGAGGCTCCGCGCGCTCTGCGCCACCGCCTGCACGAAACCAGGCTTCAGTTTCAGCGTGTTTCGGAACGCCGCCAGCGCGCCTTTATGCTCTCCGCGTCCCGCCGCAATCACCCCCAGCATGAAGTGCGCTTCGGCCACCTGAGGGGTGTCTTTCACCAGTTCAGCCAGCAATTCATGCGCCCCACGCGCATCTCCCGCCGACAGCTTCTGGCTCGCCGCCTGCAGCTTCGCGCCGATCTCGACAGACGTCAGCGGCATTACTTCGCGCAGGCCTCCGGCTTGATCTCCACCCGCGTGAAGCGCACCTCGACCGGGCCGGCATTGGTGATCGAATGCGGGCCCTCAGGCGCCGTCCACACCGCGCGATATCCTGGCGTGGGATTCACTTCGTTGCGAGACGTCTCGATGAACTTGCCGTTCGAGAAGCGATACTCGGTGTAGATGAACTTCGCCCCGCCCTTGCCGCCCGTCTCGCCCATGATCACGCTCGGCAGGGCATGGATGTGCACCGGCTCGATCGCGCCCGGCGGCAGCACGATCTCCAGCACCCGCACATGCTCGTCCTCGAACTGCACTCGGTGCGAATAGGGCGCCGCCGCAACGGCGTCATAGGGATTGCTCTCCGGATTGCACAACGTCTCCCGACTCGGAGCGACCTGCCCCGAAGCGCCGCCCATCACCATCATCAAAGCCATCGCAGCCAGCATCCGCATGGCGCTCTCCCTCATCTGCAGCGATTAAGCGCCGCCGCCGAACCTGTCGCAAGAGTGCTCTTGACCCCGCGCGTATCCCGTGGATTAGGCAGCGCCATGAGCACTCCCACCTTCCGTTTCGCCATCCAGGACGACGCCCCCGCGCTGGTGGACCTGATCGAGCGCGCCTATCGCAGCCCGGAAACCGCCGGTAGCTGGGTCTCCGAAGCCCATCTCCTCACCGGCCCACGCACCTCGAACGCCGAAATCTCCGGCCTGATCGCCCTCACCGACTCGAAATTCCTGGTCGCCGAACTCAATGGCCGCATCGCCGGCTGCTGCCTTCTCCAGAAGACCAAGGCGGTTGACGGCCAGACGGCGAAGCCCAGCCAGAACGCCGCCTATTTCGGCATGTTCGCCATCGACCCGTCGATCCACACATCGGGTCTCGGCAAGACCGTCCTCGCCGAAGCCGAGCGCCGCGTGCGCGATCTCTGGAGCGTCAGCGCGATGACCATGACGGTCATCAACCTCCGCACCGAACTCATCGGCTATTACGAGCGCCGCGGCTATGTCCGCACCGGCGTGACCGTCCCCTTCCCGTTCAACGAGACATCCGGCGAGACCACGCGCGACTTCCATCTCGTCGAAATGAAGAAGCCGCTCTGATGCGCTACGCCGCCCTTCTCCGCGCCGTGAATGTCGGCGGCCGCAAGGTGACGATGGCGGAGCTCAAGACAGCCGCGACAAAACTCGGCTACGAAAACGCCCGCACGCTCGTCGCCAGCGGCAATCTCGTGTTCGACGCGAAGACGACTGCTCCGGCAAAACTCGAAGCTGCGCTCGAATCAGCGATCGAGAAAACCTTCGGCCTTGTCTCCGAGGTAATGGTCCGTGACCCGAAGGAATGGACCGCGATCCTCAAAGCCAATCCCTTCCCCAAGAAAGCCAAGGACGACCCCGCGCACCTCGTCTGCGTCATCTGCAAGGACAAACCCGACGCCGCCCTGCTCGCCGCCTACCTCAAATCCTTCCGCGAGAAGCACGACAAGGGCGAACAGCTCAAAGCCGTCGGTCGCGAGATCTACATCGACTACGGCGATTCAATCGGCCAATCCAAACTCATCCTCCCGAAAAAAGTCTGCACCGGCACCGCCCGCAACTGGAACACGATGCTGAAGCTTGGCGAGATGCTCACAGACTAGCCCTTCCCGCCCACCTTTCCTTCGCTAGAGTGCTGCGCGCAGAGCGGGAGACATCCATGATCCTCGAAACCATCGAAGTCGGCGGTTGCCGCTCCTACATCATCGGCTGCCCGAAAACGTTCGTCGGCGCGGTCATCGATCCCGAGATCAGCGCCATCGAGCGCTATCGCGGCGTCGCGAGCCGCCATGGCCTCGTCATCCGCTACGCCATCGACACCCACACGCATGCCGATCATTTTTCTGCCGCGCGCGAGATCGCCCGCGCGCTCAACGCCCAGGTGGTGATGAGCCATCTCAGCCCCGCCCCCTTTATTGACCTCAAGCTCGACGGTGGCGACATGCTGCTGGTCGGCGAGACGCGGCTCCAGGCCATCGCGACGCCTGGCCACACCGCCGACTCGATCTGCCTCCTGACAGACGGCCCAGACAACAAGCATGTCTTCACCGGCGATACGCTGCTGATCGGCGGCACGGGCCGCACCGATCTGCCGACGGGCGATCCCGACAGGCTCTACGACAGCCTGTTCAACCGCCTGCTGAAGCTCGATCCGGCGACCCAGGTCCATCCCGCTCACGAATACAAGGGCCGCGCCGGCACTACGATCGGCGAGGAGGTCAAGACCAACCCGCGCCTCCAGAAAACCGACCGCGCCGAATTCATCGCCATGATGCGCGCGCTCGACATCAAGGCGCCCACCCACCTCACCGAGGCGCTGCGCGTCAACATGAGCGGCCGGAAATCTGTCGCCCAGCTCCTCGCCGAAGCCGCCTCCGCAGTGCCCTTCATGTCGATGAGCGAGCTTTCAACCCGCATCGCCAGCCGCCAGAACGATCTCGTCGTGCTCGATGTGCGCGAGAAGGATGCCTACGACGCCGGCCATCTGCCCGGCGCGATGTTCCTGCCGCGCGGCCAGCTTGAGCTGCGCGTCAACGACGCCTTCCCCGATCCCACCGTCCGCATCGTGGCGGTCTGTGAGTTCGGGAAGATCTCGACCCTGGCCGCCGCCACGCTCCGCTCCCTCGGCTTTGTCCACGCCGCAGCGCTCGACGGCGGCATGAAGGCCTGGCGCGAGGCCGGCCTCGCCGTCGAGAAATAGCCAGAGCTTGCCCTCTTAGCCTTCGCCGCTAGACTCGCCTTCATGACCGACACAATCCGCATCGCCAGCCGGTTCAACGGACCGGTCGCTTCCGGCAATGGCGGCTATTCTGCAGGGCTCGCCGCACAGCTGCTGGGAAAAGGCGCGGCTGAGGCTACCCTGCGCGCCGCCATTCCGCTCGAACAGACGCTGCGCGCCCACGCCACCGATACCGGCCTCGACATTATGACCGACGACGCAGCGACCCGCATTCTCGTCATGTCGCTGAAACCCGCCAGGCTGGAAGCGCCGCGCGTCAAATCTCCCGGCCTTGTCGCCGCTGAAGTCGCCGCCGCCACTTTCCGCTCCGCCGACGAGCACGTCCTGCCCACCTGCTTTGTCTGCGGTCCGGCTCGCGCCGCAGGCGATGGCATGCGCATCTTTCCGGACTGGCTGAAGGACCCGGCCGGCGTCGACAATCCCAACATGTTCCCCATCGTCGCCGCGCCCTGGACACCGACGCCCGACCTCGCGGACGCCACCGGCCGCATCGCCCCGGAATTCCTCTGGGCCGCGCTCGACTGCCCCGGCGCCTTCGCGGTCGACAAGGAGCCGATCGTCCTCGGCCGCATGTCGGCGCAGATCCTCGAACGCCCGCGCCCCGACCGCCCCATCATCGCCATCGCCTGGTCGGCCGGACACGAACGCCGCAAGCATTTCGCCGGCACGGCTCTGTTCTCGGATGCAGGCGATCTTCTCGCCTTCTCCGAACAGACCTGGATCCAGATCGACCAACACGCGCACATGAAAGAGGTGTGAGCGCCGACTTTGTGCGCTTCGTGCGCCCTTCGTGTCCTTGGTGTTTAAACACTAAGGACACGAAGGGCGCACGAAGGTCACTAGGAAAGCGCGCTGATCTCAGCCGCAGCTCAATGCATCGCTGCCGGCGCCGGCTCACCTACTCCGTGCGGCCGTTCGCGCAGCAGCACGCCGCCCAGCACCGCCGCCGTGGCAGCGCACCCCGCGCCGATCCAGAACGCGACGCTGTATCCTGCCGTTAGCGCCTCCGGCAACGCCGCCCCGCTCGCCAGCGCCGCCTTGGTCGCTATGGCTGCGAGGCTCGCCAGCACGGCCAGGCCCAGCGACCCACCCATCATGAAGGACGTGTTGACGATGCCTGACGCGAGCCCCGAATCCTTCGGCTCCACATCGCTCATCGCCGCCAGCAGGACCGGGTTGAACGCCATGCCAGCGCCGACGCCGAGCAGCAGCATGGACGGCAGCACATGCACCACGAACGATCCATCCGCCGGCGCCAGCGCAAACAGCGCTAGCCCCGCCGCCGCACAGCTAAGCCCCGCCGCTAGCGGCCGCTTGATGCCGAACCGGTTCACCATCTTCGCCGACAGCGAAAACGAGAACGCTCCCATGATCAGGTTGGAAGGCAGGAAGGCGAGCCCCACCTGCATCGGCCCATAACCCAGCACGAGCTGCATGTAGAGCGCCGACAGGAAGAACCACGCGAACATCGCCGCCGCCCACAGCACGCCGACAATGTTCGACACCGCTATGTTGCGCAACTTGAAGAGGCCGAGCGGCACCAGCGGCGCTTTCACCCTGGCCTCGATCACAAGGAAGATCAGCAGCAGCGCGACCGATCCGGCGATCATCCCCAGCGTCTGCACCGACATCCAACCCGCTTCCTCGCCATTCACAACTGCATAGACCGCAAGCAGCAGCGAAGCCGTGATCGTGACGGCCCCGGCAATGTCGAGCTGGCGCGATGCGGTCTCGCTCCGCCCTCCCGGCAGAAGACGCAGCGACAGGAAGAAGACGACCGCTCCGATCGGCAGGTTGACCAGGAAGATGGAGCGCCAGTCGAGCGATCCGGTCAGCACGCCGCCGAGCAGCACGCCCACGCTGCCGCCGCCCGCCATGACGAAACCGAAATAGCCCATCGCCCGCACGCGCTCAGGCCCGTCCGGGAAGAGGCTCATGATCAGCGACAGCGCCACCGCCGAGACCACGGCCCCGCCCACGCCCTGAACCGCCCGCGCAACGACCAGCATATCCTGCGTCACCGCAAGGCCGCACGCGGCCGAGGCCGCCGTGAACACCACGATGCCGATGAGAAAGAGAAGCCTCTGGCCATAGAGATCGGCCATCCGGCCACCCAGCAGCATGAAGCCGCCGAAGGTCAGGAGATACGCATTGACCACCCACACCAGCCCTGTCTCGGTGAACCCGAGGCTGGTGCGAATAGTGGGCAGGGCCACGTTCACGATCGTCGAATCGAGCACGATCATGATGTCGCCAAGGCAGAGGATGGCGAAGGCGAGCCAGCGCTCGCGCGCGCTCAGGGCGTGTTGTGTCATTGTCTCGCCGTCGGGGAAGCTGCTTCTCGGGCGCCTCCATAACCGATCTGGCGCTTTGGTGGAAGCTTCAGGCTGGAAGACCGGAAAAGCGTAAAACCCTATGGACGCGGAGCCCTCCCGGGGCGACATTTGATCTGGGGCAAGTTGCTGGAGCGCCAGCTCCGGCAGCTATTCGAGTGGAGGACAGTCCGTGCCCGCACTCCAGTTCGCCCTGCTCGCGATCGCCCTGCTTCTCTTTCTGTTCAGCACGCAGCAGTTCAAGCTGCCGCTCCGCGCTCTCATCTGGTTCATCGGCGTGGTCGTGCTGAGCTGGGCGGCATGGTTCTCCCTCTCCAAGCCCGGTCACACCGGCCTCTTCGCCGTCGTCGGCGACTTCTTCGGGCATCTTGGCGATCTGGGCGAAAGCCTCCTCGTCCAGTCGGTCGACGGCAATTGGGGCACGATGGGCATCGCCATCGGCCCGATGTTCGACGCGTTCCTGATCCTCGCCGTGCTCGTTGCGATCGTCGCCCTGATCGCCTTCACGCCCGGCGAAGGCGTCGAGCGGGCCGAGCGCCCGGTCAACGTCGCGCTTATCGGCGCAATCTTCGGCGGCCTGTTTGCACTCCTCATCACCAGCATCGGCTTCGGCGGCGTAGCCAAGCGCAAGGTCTATCTCAACACGGTCTCGGCCGCGGACGTCATCGACGGCGACACCATCCGCATGGGCGACGTCTCGCTGCGCTTGTGGGGCATCGATGCGCCGGAAGCCGATCAGCTCTGCCGCAGCGCTGCGGGGGAAGCCTTCGTCTGCGGCCCCACCGCGGGCGATCACCTCGCCAGCCTCATCGCCGACAAGCTGGTCTGGTGCGGTCCGCCGCTGTCGGAGGACGGGCGCCAGCTCCACCCGGCCGACCTGCCGGTGCCGAGAGAAACCTATGGCCGGCCCATCGTGACCTGCCGCATCCGCACCGGCGGCGCCGAAACCGACATCGCGCAGGCCATGGCGCGCGACGGCTTCGCGCATCTCTATGAAGACGCCGACGGCGTCAAATCGATCTACCAGGCTGATGTCGAAAAGGCGCTCACCGCCCGCGCCGGCCTCCATGCGGGCGACTTCCTGTCGCCTTGGCTATGGCGCAACGACCCGGCAGCCCGCTGCGGCTTTCTCGAGACACGCATCGGCTGGGACAAGCTCGGCGACCGCCTGCGGAGATCTTGCCTTGGCTTTGCAGCCGCCAACGACAATCCCGCCCCCGAAACTCCCGCGCCCGTGACGCCGTAGTTCGCGTCCATCGCGGTTCCGCGCACGGCAACACGATATCGGAACGCCCTGCCTGTTGATGCGCTATGCTCCCGCGCATCCACGGGAGCATCCCATGATCGAGACTTTCTCCGTCCTCACCCTGCAGCTGGCGAAAGCCTACGGCATCTATGTCTTCGCCACCGGCCTTGTCGGCCTCACCGCGCCGGATCGCTGGCGCCTCATCATGGAAGACTTCCAGCGCTCGCCGGCCCTCACCTATGTCACCGCCGTCATCGCGTTTGGCCTCGGCATCGCCCTGGTGATGCTCCACAATAGCTGGACCGACCCGCTGGCGATCGTCGTCTCGCTCGTCGGCTGGGTGATCCTGGTCGAGGGCATGCTGCTGATGGCGGCGCCCGAGGGCCTCATGAAGGTCGGCGCGGCGATCGTTGGCACGCCCGGCCGCTCTCGCCTCTGGGCCGTTTTCGCCCTGATCGCCGGCATCGCGCTTCTCGTTGCGGGCGCCGCCGGCCACGCCAGCGCCTAGCCCTGGCTGATCTTCAGGCGAACACTTCCGGATCCAGCAGCTTCGTGCGCTTCATCTGGTGATAGCGCTGGGCCGCGATGATGGAGCGGATCAGGTAGAAGGGTCCGACCACCATCATCAGGATGCCCGCCGGCTCGAATCGGCCCGCCATCAGTTCGAGCACGAAGTTCAGCCAGTTGAGCGAATAGAGCAGCAGCCCGACCACCATGGCGATCCGCGAGCGCATCAGCCAGGCAAAAAGCATCGTGATCAATGCGACGAGGAAATAAAGGCTGACATAGATCGCCAAGACCATCTGGATCGCGGCCGCTTGATCGCCTGCCACAGCGGCGTCCCAAGCGCCCGGGGGCAAGGTCAGCCAGAGGAAGATCGTCTGCCCGCCAGTGAACACCGACGTTATCGCCAGCACGATCGCCGCCCCGCGAGACCGCGCAAAGGCATCGTCAAATTGCGCGCGATCGGATTTGGCCGCGCCAGCGCCCTGATACATGTGTCCCCCCGAATGCTCTCGAACTCCGTCCCGTCCACCATACAGGCGCCCCGCTCGTCTGGCGATCCCCGGTGAGGAGCGACTGTCGCGGCTGCGTCTTAGCTGAAGACTTCCGCGTGCTCCTGCTGCTTCAGCGCGTGGTAGCGCACCGCCGCTTGCAACGCGCGGATCAGCAGCGCCGTCCCCACCACCGTGAACACCAC
>Ga0210377_10003330_pt1 | contig 13838 bp, 14 predicted proteins | sample PLM4_65_b1redo_FD_155480 | JGI IMG/M metagenome (GOLD analysis project Ga0210377, IMG submission 155480) | Groundwater sediment microbial communities from an aquifer in East River, Colorado, USA - PLM4_65_b1 redo | ecosystem: Environmental > Terrestrial > Soil > Riparian zone | place: USA: East...
CCGAACCAGCCGGTGTTGGCGCTGCCCGAGATTCGCACGCGATCCGCCCAGCTGCCTCCGCTCTCGAAGTCCTTCTCGTGGAACTCCAGGGCCTGGGTCTCGTTCGCGGGCTGCGCGTGCTCGTCCCCCTCGCGCGTCTCGAGCTGCTCGACGCGCTGCTCTAGCCGGTGGATGATGTCGAGCAGCTCCGACTCGCTCTGCGCGCGCACGCTCGCCGCGGGCACGAGCGCTCCAAGACACAGCAGCGTGACGAAGGCGCTACGGCTGATTCGCCGGCGCGTCATCTGAAACGTCACTCTGGTCTACCCCCATCTCCAGATCGACCCGCACGACGCTGTCGGGTGCGAGCTCCAGCGCGGCGCGCGTCGCGGGAAAACGCGGGTGCCAGGCCAGCAGCGCGTGGCGCCCGGGCGAGAGCCCGCTCAGCTCGAAACGACCGTCCGCGGAAACCACGACGAAGGGCCCCGGCGAGACGAACACCGTCGACTCGCAGCGGGGCACGTCGAGCAGGAAGAGCGATTGCTCGCCCGCGGTCGGAACCGCGAGCTCCACCTGCTCGCCGGGCTCGAGCCGCCGCACGAGCCCCAGCATCGGGGCCGAGAGCACGTGCGCGGCGCCCGATGCATTCGTGACGACGACGGCGCCTCCCGCCCCCACCGCGGCCTGCGGGGGGTCGATCCGGGTGCGCACGCCACTGGTTCGGATCTCGAGCTGCGCGCTGCCGCCGGGGCTGGGGCCGGCGTCGAGATGCACGACGGCGAAGCCGGGCTTCGAGTAGTCGACGAACTCGACGTCGCGCATGCGCCGGTCCGCGTAGGGCGAGCTCCCCGGCTTGCTGGGCGTCACGCCCTCGTGCGGAACGAGCCGCAGATAGCCCCAGGCGGTAGCCGTACCCGCGCTGGGCGGAGCCGGAGCGCCGGTCGCGCAGGCGAACGCCGCAAAGGCGAGCAGCAGCCCCGCGTGCCTCGCCCAGGGGCGAGAATCGGGGGCGCGCGGGAGGCAGGTCGAGCGCATGGATCGCTCCTCGCGAGCCGACAGATCTCCCCGTATTCGGCTGGCGCCCCCCCCGCCTTTACCCGCTCGCGGTGGGCTGGCTGTGGTTCCTGGGCATGCTTCGTGCCGATGATCGGAATCGCGCACGTCGGACGCCAGGCGCTCGCCGATCGCTACACCTACCTCCCGATGATCGGTCTCGACGTCGCACTCGTCTGGGGCGTCTCCGAGATTTTCGCGCACGTCCCCGCGCTGCGCCGGCTGCTCTCCGCGGCCGCCGCCTGCGTCCTCGTCGGCTACGGCGTCGTCGCCTTCGCCCAGACCCGGGTCTGGCGCGACTCCGAGACCCTCTTCCGTCACACACTCGCCGTGAGCCCGCGCGCGAGCGTGATCCACCGCAACCTCGCCGGCTGGCTGCGCACGCACCGTCATTTCGACGCTGCCGTGTAGCACTACCGATCGGCGCTCGAGGTGGATCCCCGCAACGCGCAGCTGCACTTCGATCTCGGCCGCGCTCTGCACGCGCAGGAGCGGACCGCGGAGGCAATCGTGGAGTACCGCGCTGCCGCGGTGCTCGACCCCAGCGACGCGCGCACCGCGTATCAGCTCGCTCTCACCTACGAGACGGAGGGACGCCTCGCCGAGGCGATCGAGCAGTATCGGCGCGCGGTCGAGCTCGATCCCGCGAACCCGAAGCCGCGCCAGCGGCTGGCGACGGCGATGGCGCGCCAGGGCAGCCGCTAGCGCTCGCGACCCGCTGCGCGGCCGCGCTCAGACGCGGCCCAGTCCGATCAGGTTCCAGCTCCACCGCGTCGCCCTGGGGATCCAGGCAGCGGCGCGCGAAATCGGGCGGCGGAGCCACAGGGGATCACGCCGAACCGCTCGCTTCGGCCCGCGCTGGGATCTGCGCCTCCCGTTCGAGAAGCGCGAGGAAGAAGCCATCGGTCGCGTGGCGGGCCGGCGTGAGCAGGACGGCGCCCTCCGGCGTCGAGGGACACTCGCCGCGCAGCTGGCGGCGCCAGACCTCTTCGAGCGGCACGGCGCGCAGGCCCGGCTCCGTGTCGAGCAGCCAGCGCACCTGCTCGCCGGCCTCGCGCGGGAGCCAGGTGCAGACGGCGTAGAGCAGGCGCCCGCCGGGTCGCAGCAGCCGGGCTGCGGCGCGCAGCAGCCGGCGCTGCAATGCGACGAGCGCGGCGACCTCACCCGAAGACAGGCGCCAGCGGGCGTCGGGGTTGCGCCGCCAGCTCCCGATCCCGCTGCACGGTGCGTCGACCAGCACGCGGTCGAAGCGTCCCTTCTGGCGCGCGAGCCAGCGATCGTGCTCGTCCGAGAGCGTGCGCTCTTCGACGTTGTGCGCACCCGCGCGCCGCCGGCGCACCGCCGCGCGCCGGCTGCGTCCGACGCTCACGTCGCAGGCGACGAGCCGACCGCGGCCCTGCATCGCCGCCGCGAGCGCGAGCGTCTTGCCCCCGGCGCCGGCGCACAGATCGAGCACCTGCTCGCCGCTCTGCGCTTCGAGCAGCAGCGCCGCGATCTGCGCGCCTTCGTCCTGCACCTCGATCCAGCCCTGGCGAAACGCTTCGAGCGCGGCGACGTCGGGCGCGCCGCGCACGCGCAGCCCCAGTGGCGAGAGCGGAGTCGGTGCCGCTTCGACGCCCTGCGCGGTGAGCGAGCGCAGGGCGTCGTCGCGCGTGCTGGCGAGCGTGTTCACGCGCAGGTCGATCGGCGCCGGCTCGCGCAGGGCCACGAGCTCAGGCTCGAGCGCGGCGCCAAGCACGGGCTCGAGCTCCGCCAGCAGCCACTCGGGGCACTCGAGGCGCACGCTGCGCGGCTGCTCGGGGTGCTCGATCGCGCGTCCCGCGAGCGCCGCCACCAGCGCGCGTTCCGGCGCGCGCAGCCGCTGTGGATGGCCGGGCGCGCCGCCGAACACGCGTGCGAGGCGCGCCGGCGTCCAGCCCTCGAGCAGGCTCAGCGCCGCGAGCGCGCGCGTGCGCGGCTGCGGTCGCTCGCCCATCCGCTCGATCCACCAATCGAGCGCGGCGCGCCGGCGCAGCCACGCCCGGACTCGCTCCTGGATGCTGTGGCGCTCGGCGCCGGAGAGCCGGCGCACGCGGCGATGAAACGTGGCGAAGGCGACGTCGGCGGGCGCCCGACTGCGCTCGAGCTCCACGAGCAGCTCGAGCGCGGCCTGCACGCGCGCGCCCTCACCGCGGGCAGGCGGTCCGCTCACTCGACCCGCGCCGTGATCGAGAGTACGCGCTCGTCGCGCGCGCTCCCTCGCTCCGCGCCCGCGAAGGCGTCGAGGCTCGCGGCGCCGCGCTCTTCGCTCAGCCCCCCGATCACCACCGTCTTGCCCGGCGTGAGCACCAGCGTGGTCGCCGCGCCCGACGTCTCGATCCGGCCGTCCGCTCGAAAGCGCGCTTCGAAGGGGCGCAGCTCGAGCTGCACGCGACCGTCGCCCAACACGCGCGCGTACGCCTCGAATCCGGAATCCGCCGGGACGAGCGTCGTCGACGCGCCGCGAGGGCCGCGCGTGCTGAGCGCCCGGGTCTCGCCCGCGGCGATCTGCGCGGAGTGTCCCTCGAGGATGCGGACCGTTCCACCCAGACTGCCGGCGCCGCGCGCGCGCTCCACGCTCCCGGCAACCCGCACGCGCGCCTCGCCCGCCGGAACGATCAGGTTGCCCATGCGCACCCCGCCCCTCGCGACGCCCCAGTCGATCCGGATTCCCTCGGCCGCGAGCTCGCTCGCGCGCTGCGACGCGTATTCGAGCACCACCGTTCGCAGCGCACGATCCTGCGCGGCGAGCAGCGCGAGCGCGCTACGCAGCAGGTCGGGGCGCTCGCTGAAGAGCACGAGCGAGTTCGTGCCAGGATCGACGACGACCCGTCCGTCGCTACCGAGCGTGGCTTCGGCATACGGGAGCAGCTCCTCGGCTGTGCGGTGCTGCACGCGATACACCTCGGCCTGCTGCGCCGCCGTGGCCGGCGCGGCGAGACCCAGCGCGAGGACGACCCCGACGAGCAGACCTCTCGCTGCCGCTGCCCGCTGGCTCATGCCGAAACCTCCCCCCGATCCGCCGGCTCCGAAGCCACATCGAAGCGCCGCTGATAATCCGCGAACGCGGGTCTCAGTCGCTCGGCCTCGAGCCCGGCGAAGTCGAGCGAGTAGCGGTGCGTGCCGTGCTTGTCGCGCGGGTTCTCCGCGAGGAAGCGCCGCATGCGCGCCTCGGCCTCGGGCAGGAGCGGCATGCCAAAGTGATCGTAGATGCGACGCACCTGCTCGAGCTCGTGGCCCACGAGATCCCGGAAGCGCAGATCGAAGAAGTGCGCGGCCCCGCCGCCCGCGCGCTCGCGCGCATCGCTCGCGAGCCGCAGGCCCGCGGCCAACCGGCTCGCCCAGTCCGCGCCGATCTCGAGCGGATCCACCGCGTCGCTCCCGAGTCCGCGCAGCGTCGTGATCAGACTCACGAGCGAAGCGACGACCTCGAGCGGGTCCCGGTGCGTCTGTACGATGCGCGCGTCCGGGTAGATCGCGAGCAACGCGTCGAGCGCCCACAGGTGACCGGGCGACTTCAGCACCCAGCGCTCGGCCGGGCAGCGCCATTGCAGATACTGGAGCCAGTGCCGATGGGACGCGTAGACCGGGCGCAGATCCGCGCGGTCGAGCCACGCCTGGTAGCTCGGGACGCGGTAGCTCGTGTGGAAGATCAGGCTCGCGAAGTCATGGGCCGTGAGCGCTACGCACTCCTGCGGCAGCCGCGCGCCCATCGGATGCATGGCCTGGAAGCCGGGCAGCACCCGATCGATCCCGCTGAAGTGCCTCTCGACCTGCGCGATGCGCGCATCGCTCTCGAAGCTCGCGCGCTCGGGCGGCGGCCAGGGGTGCATCACCTCCCAGGTCATCGGCACGCGGTTCGCCGGGTCCTGGGCCAGCAGCTCGTGCAGGATCGAGGTGCCGGTGCGGGGCAGGCCGATCACGAACACGGGCTGGCGGATCGCAGCCTCGCCGATCTCCGGATGACGCACGCACGTGTCGTGCATGCGCAGGCGGTTCTCGAGCAGGCGGAGCAGATCGCGTCGCGCGAGAACACGGCCGAACGGCGTGAGACCCGCCTCGGATTCGAGGGAGGCGAGCAGGCGGCGCAGCGGCTCGCGGAAGCTCGGGTCGCCGAAATCCCGCAAGCCCGTGCGCCGCATCGCCCGCGCGAGCAGTCGCTCTTCGTCGAGGCTGGCGAACTGCAGCCCGGCACCACGCAGCGCCCGGCCGACGACATCGAACGCTCGCAGCGCAAGAGGGCGCCGCGGCGCACCACCGCTCGTCACGACCGCCGGCGCGTGGCCCCTTGCCTGCTGCATCGGGCTCCCCGGCTCGCTCGCGGGCCGCGCCTGGCGCAGCCAGAGCCGGCGTCACTCTAGACTCGGGTCGCGCCGCTCGGCCAGTCCCTAGCGGGATTCCCCGGTCCGCGCGCAGTCGATGCACTGCGTCGTGCCCGGAAGCGCTCTCAGTCGCGGCAGCGAGATCGGGCCGCCGCACCCGTCACAGCGGGAGAGGCGACCCTGGGCGGCGTGATCGAGCGCGCGGTCGAGCGCGTCGAGCCGGCGCGCCGCGAGCGCGTCGAGCGCTTCCGTGAGCTGGACCTCGCTCAGCTCGGAGCTGCGCTCTGGCATGTCCATGGGACGCTCGCGCAGATCGGACGAGAGATCCCGTTCGACCGCGTGGTAGCGATCGAGCCGCTCCGCGATGCGCGAGCGCTCGCGCTCGAGCTGCGTGACCAACCCGGCGAGCGCGTCCGGCTTGCCGCGATCTCGCAGGCTCTGGCTCGAGAGCACGTTCGCAAACGCGTGCAGCAGATCCGTCTCCGAGAGCAGGCCTTCGAGGCGACCCGTCTCGTCGACGATCGGCAGGCAGCCGAAGCGTCCCTCAGCCATCCGCTCGGCCGCCTCGGCGAGCGTCGCGTCGCGATGCAGTGTCTCGGGAACGTGGGTCATCAGCTCGCCCACGCACCACTCGAGCGCCGCGCGCCGCTCTCCCGCCTCGAGCGCGCGCCGCGGGCGCAAGGGAAGCGCCAGAGCCGCCGCGAGATCGTCGGCCGTGAGCACCCCGATCACGCGTGCATCGGGCCCGAGGACCGGCAGGTGGCGAATACCGTGACGCAGCATCGCCTCGTAGGCATCGAGCGCGGAGGCGCTGGGTGCAATCGAGACCGGGTCGCCGCTCATGAACTCCTTGACGCTCGTCTGCATGCGACACCTCCCGGCCAAGGTGGTGCATGGCGCGTGCCGGACCGGTCCTAGGTGCGGCGCTGCGTACGACCGCGCGAGCCTTCCGGCGTGGGGCGGCCCTCCCCTTGGCACGCGGCGCTGGGGCGGAGCGTCGCAGGGAGCACGGCGAGCCCCCTCCCCGGTTTTTGCGGGCATCGCCCTCCGATACGCTCGCTCGCGCGCACTGCTGGCCTACCGCCTCCGCGGGCTCGCTCGCAGCGCGCTGCAAGCGATCGGAGCCGTCCTGGGCCAACGTTCAACGGCATTCGCATCCGCGCTCGCAGCCGCCGCCCTGTTCGGCGCTTCGACACCGCTGTGCAAGCCGCTCGTGACGACGCTCGGACCCACGACGCTCGCGGGACTGCTCTACCTCGGCGCCGCCGCAGCGCTCGCACCCATGGCGCTACGCGGTGGTCTCGCGCCGTTTGCGCAGCGCGGCGCGAACCTCGCGCGGCTGGCGGGCGTCGTCTGCTTCGGAGGTGCGCTCGCGCCCGTGCTCCTGCTCGCGGCGCTCGAGCGCGCGCCCGCCGGATCGGTCGCGCTCTGGCTCAACCTCGAGGTCGTCGCAACGGCGCTGCTGGCGCGCGCGTTCTTCCACGAGCATCTCGGCGCCCGCGGCGCACTCTCCACCCTGCTCGTGTGCGGCGGCAGCGCCATGCTCGCGCTCCCTGCGTACGCCGCGGGCACTCCGCCCTCCGCGCTGCTGCTGGTGGCGGCGGCCTGCGTCTGCTGGGCTCTCGACAACAACTGGACCTCGCGCATCGACGCCCTCACGCCCGCGCAGTCCACGTTCGCGAAGGGGCTGGTCGCAGGCAGCGTGAACCTCGCGCTCGGGCTCGCCGGCGGAGACAGCTTCGCGCCCGGAACCGCAGGCCTCGCGCTCGCTCTCGGCGCCGCCTGCTACGGGATCTCGCTCGTGCTGCTCGTAGGGGCTGCGCAGCAGCTCGGTGCCGCGCGCTCTCAGCTCGCCTTCGCCACCGCGTCACTCTGGGGAGTCGCCCTCGCCTGGCTTTGGCTCGGCGAGCCCGTGCTCCCGGTGCAGCTCGCCGCCGCCGCGTTGATGGCGCTCGCGCTGGCCCTGCTCGCGCTGGAAACGCATGGACACTGGCATCGACATGCTCCCGTGACCCACCGCCACTGGCATCGGCACGACGATGAGCACCACGCTCACGCGCACCCCGAGGGCCGGCCGCCCGCGCGCGGACACTCCCACGAGCATTCGCATCTCGCACAGGCCCACGCCCACCCCCATCCGCCGGATCTCCACCACCGCCACCGCCACGGCGCGGGACGGAAGTCCGGGTTCGATTGACTCCGCTCGCCTCCGGCAGGTTTGTTTGGTCTCCGCTCGCCTGCGGCTCGCTGCGCGCTTCGCTTGCTGGGGATCGCTATCCTCCCGGCCGCCCGGCAGGCGCCGGATCGAAGTGCCGAGCGCGCCGAAAGCACATGCAAGTCCGCGCGCAGAGAGCCAGAGGCGAGCGAAGTCCCAGGACTTGACGCGCAGCGAGCCGCAGGCGAGCGAAGTCAAAATACCCCGGAGGTCCCATGGAACGCGTTCTTGGCAAGTATTCAGAACCCGCCTACGCGGTCATGAGAATTGTCGTGGGCTTCCTGTTCGCCTGTCATGGCGCGCAAAAGGTTCTCGGGCTGCTGGGCGGCATCGACGGAGTCGGGGGAAAAGTCGGCGACTCGCTGATGCAGGTCGCCGGCGCGATCGAGCTTGTGGGCGGAGCCATGGTGGCGACGGGCTTCTTCGCGGGAACGGCCGCCTTCGTGTGTAGCGGTCAAATGGCCTTCGCTTATTTCATGGCGCACCAGGGCCTCGCGCTGTTTCCGATCCACAACAAGGGCGAGCTCGCGGTGCTCTACTGCTTCGTCTTCTTGTTCATCGCGACGAAGGGCTCCGGGATCTGGAGCCTCGGTCCCAAGGGCGGCGCGCGAGGCGACCGCGCTTGATCCACGTCCGCCGCAGCGACGAGCGCGGGCACGCGCGCCACGGCTGGCTCGAGAGCCGTCACACCTTCTCGTTCGCCGAATACCACGACCCGCATCACATGGGCTTCCGCGCATTGCGTGTGATCAACGAGGATCGCGTGCAGCCGGCCCAGGGCTTCGGCACGCACGCCCATCGCGACATGGAGATCGTGACCTGCGTGCTCGAGGGGGCGCTCGAACACAAGGACAGCCTCGGCACGACCTCGGTGATCCGCCCCGGCGAGATCCAGCGCATGAGTGCGGGGACCGGCGTCACGCACAGCGAGTACAACGCCTCGCGCGAGGCGCTCGTGCACTTCTTGCAGATCTGGATCCTCCCGGAGCGCGCGGGGCTCGCGCCCGGCTATGAACAGCGCGCTTTCGAACGGGCGGATCGCCTCGGACGGCTTCAGCTCGTAGCCTCGCGCGATGGAAGCGAAGGATCGGTCGTGGTCCACCAGGACGTCCAGCTCTATCTGGCTGAGCTCGCAGCCGGCGCCCGAGTCGTCCACCCGCTCGGACCCGGTCGGCACGCCTGGGTGCAGGTGACGCGTGGCAGCGTCTCGCTGGCGGACCAGCGACTCGAGACGGGCGACGGCGCCGCCATCTCGGACGAGCCGCGGCTCGAGCTCGCGAGTGTCGAGCTGGGCGAGCTGCTGCTCTTCGACCTCGCGTGAGCCGGGCCCTCCGCGCACCCGTTCCCCTCGCGGGAGCCGCCGCCGCAGGGCTGCTGATCGCCGCCGTCCTCGGCGCGTCTGGCTGTGCCTACTCGCTCGTCTCGAGGGGTCTCGTGCGGCCCGAGCCCTTCGAGCAGATCATGACCCGCAGCGTGCGCGCGCGCGGCATCGCGCCCGAGGGGGAGGTGCGCACCCGCGTGATCGCTGCCGCCGAGCTGCCCGGAATTCTGCGCAGCGCGCTCGCCGCAGAATGGACCGGCGCGCAGATCCAGAGTTACCAGGAGGGCCTCACCACCCTCGGGCTGTGGCCGGCGGACCGCGACCTCGCCGGCGAGCTCGTCGCCGTCTATGCCGAGGAGATCGCCGGCCTCTATCTCCCGGCGCAGCGGACGCTCTATCTCGTCGACGACGCGCCGAGCTCGTGGTCGCTGCGTCTGCTCTCGACGTTCACGCGCCGCGACCTTCAGCTCGAGATGATCCTCTCGCACGAGCTGGTGCACTTCCTCCAGCACCAGGCCTTCGCAGACCTGATGGATCCCGATCCGTTCTGGAGGAGCCAGGGCGACGTCGCCTCCGCCATCCAGGCGGCGCTCGAGGGCGACGCGCTGCACTTCGGCTTTGCCTCGCTCGAGATCGAGCCTCCCGCCGCCGACGAGCTGCGCGCCGCAATGGAGGAGGCGAACACGACGCGTTCCCACGGCACCCTCGCCGAGGCGCCCGCGCTGCTGCGCCTCACCGTCAACTTCCCCTACGCCCACGGCTACGGACTCTCGCTGCGCGAGGGTCGCGCGCTGCTCGCGGCGCCGCCCGCCTCGACGGAGCAGGTCCTGCATCCCGAGAAGCGCCACGAGCCCTTCCAGGCGATCGACCTCGCGGGCCTGCGGGCGGCGCTCCCGGCGAGCTGCAAGGTCGATTTCGAGGACACGCTGGGAGAGCTCGGTATCTCGGTGCTGCTGCGCGATCTCGGCAGCGACGAAGCCGCGGTGGTCTGGGAGGGCTGGGACGGCGATCGCTGGCTCGCAGCGCGCTGCGAGGGGCGACGCGAGCTCGTGTGGCTCACGGCGTGGGATTCCGAAGCGGACGCGGCCGAGTTCGCGGCGGCCTATGCGCGGATCGCGCCTCGTGTGGCGGAGCGCGCCGGCATGACGTCGCCCCCCGTCGCGCAGATCTCGGGACGCGAGATCTGGATCGCGACTCCGGCGCTAGCGCCCGTCGCGGTGCATCTCCACGCGCTCGCGCGCTGCGACCGCGTCGCGGACCTGCCGGGCGTGCGCGCGCACTTCCCGGCGTCGCACTGAGGGGTGTCGGGCGAGCAGGTCCTTGCACGAAGGAACGCAGCGAGCGAGCCCCTGCTCGAGCGTCACCGTCGGCACCCAGCCCAGATCGCGCGCGGCAGCGTCCGTCCGGAACCAGTGGCTCCAGGCGATCTTGCGGATCTCGATGCGCGAGAGCAGCGGCGCGCGGGTGCCGAGCAGCCGGTGCGCCCATTCGGCGAGCCACGCCAGGCTGTGGAGCGGGCGCGCCGGCAGCCAGGCGCTGGGAGGACGCCGCCCGAGCGCGACGTACAAGGGGCCGAAGAACTCGAAGTAGTTGATCGGCTCGCCATCGCCGATGAAGTACGCGCGCCCCGCGACGGGCGATCCGGGCACGAGTTTTTTTGCCGCGAGCAGGTGCGCGACGACGAGATCGTCGACGTAGACGTTGTCGCTGCGCGCCGCGCCGCGTCCGACCTTCACCGAGAGCAGCCCCTTCGCGAGCGCGTCCACCATGCGCGCGAGCATGTAGGGCTCCCCGGGCCCGTAGATGCCTCCGGGCCGCAGGGCGCAGGTGAGCAGCCCACCCTGCGCGTTGGCGGCGAGCACGGCCTGCTCGGCGAGCGCCTTCGTCTCGCTGTAGAGATCGACGAAGCGGCGCGCGTAGGGCAGCCGCTCGTCGCCGCCCTCGATCTCGCGATCGAAGACCACGTTGTTCGAGCTGGTGTAGACGAAGCGCGCGACGCCCGCCTCGCGGCAGGCACGCAGCAGGTTCCGTGTGCCCCCGGCGTTCACAGCGTGCGCCCGCTCGCGCTCGGCGCGTCGCGTGACACCCACGAGCGTCATCACCGAGGCCGTGTGGAAGACCGTGCCCACGCCTTCGCAGGCGCGGCGCACGTCGTCCTCGCGACGCAGATCCCCCACGAAGACGCGCAGCTCCGGGTGCTCGACGGCAGCCGGCCGGACGTCGAGCACGTGCACCCGCTCGCCGCGCGCGAGCAGGGCCCGCACCAGGTGCGAGCCGAGGTAGCCCGCACCCCCCGTGACCAGACACGCGGAACCCCGCGAGGCCGTCATCGTGCAGAGCGGGTAGCACATCACGTCGGCGTGGGTCTCGGGTGTGTGGCCAATCCGGTGAAGCCGCGGCTCGTGCGCCTCCTCTCTCTTCTGTGGCCACGGAGGGGGGGCGCCGCCACGCGTCGCCGGGTCAGCTTAAATACGACATCGTTGTTGACTTTACGCCAACCCCGAGCTAGAGCCCTTACGTGCCCCGACCTTGCCATTCCACCCCGCGCCGCGCCCGCCGCATGGATTTCGAGCGCACCCGGCGCCGGATCCTCGACGCCGCGCGCCGACTGATGGCCGATCGCGGCCCGGAGAGCCTCACCGTCTCCGCCGTCGCGCACGCCGCCGAGATCAACCGCACCACCGCCTACCAGCACTTCCGCACGCGCGACGACCTGGTGCGCGCGGTGACCGACGAGCTCGTCGCCGAAGTCCTCCGGCTGCTCACCGATCCGCGCCCCCTGCCCGAGCGCATCGACTTCCTGGCCAACCATTTCCTCGAGCACCCGGAGTTCGCGCGCCTCGCGCTCCACCTGATGCTCTCCGAGAGCCCGCTCCCGCGCGAGGCCTGGGATCGCGCCACGGCCGAGGTGCGCAAGATCACCGAGGGCCCGGGCGGCCAGGACGGCGTCGATCCCGAGATGCTGCTCCACGTGCTGATGGCGGTCGGCATCCTGTGGCCGCTGCACGCGCGCAGCGAGTTCGAGGACGCCGGCGCGGCGCGGCGCGCGACGCAGCGCCTCACGCGCGAGCTCAAGCGGCTGCTGCTCTACGGACTCTTCCGCCCCGCGGCGTGGCCCGAGCTCGTCGCTTCGCTCGAACCCGACGCGCCCGCGAGCGGGCGCCGCAAGAGGAGGGATGCGTGACCGCGATCTCGTTCGACCCATTCAGCGAGGCGCTGCGCGCAAATCCGTACCCCCATTACGCCGCGCTGCGCCGACAGGCTCCCGTGTACCGCGTAGAAAGCTCTGGCAACTACGTCGTCTCACGCTACACCGACGTACGCTACGTTCTCCGCCACCCGGAGCTCTTCTCGTCGAGCGCCATGCAATCGATGATGCTCTCGGGCTTCGTCCCGGGCGCCGGCACGCCGGGGATGGGCTTCTCCGGCGCCGACGCCGCTCGCCTCGTCGAGCTGATGCGCGAGCTGCCGATCAGCCTGCCGGAGGTGCTCGGGTCGCGCTCGCTGATCGCCTCCGATCCGCCCGCGCACAGCCCCATGCGCAGCCTCGTCAATCGCGGCTTCACACCGCGCCGGATCGCCGCGCTCGAGCCCCGGATCCGCGCCATCGCCCGCGCGGCGCTCGACGCCGTCGAGAACAAGGGCGAGTTCGACCTCGTGCATGACTTCTCGATCCCGCTGCCGGTGACGGTGATCGCCGAGATGCTCGGCGTCGAGCCCGATCGGCATGCCGACTTCAAGCGCTGGTCGGACTGCATCATCTCGGGAATCACGGGCGCGGCGGCCGGCCTGCGCCCCGAGATCCTGCTCCAGGTCTTCAAGGAGCTGAGCGAGTACGTAACGGGCGTGATCGAGGCGCGCCGGACGCAACCCAGGGAGGACCTGATCAGCACGCTCACGCACGCGGAGGACGGCGAGACGGCGCTGACTCCCGTCGAGATCCTGATGTTCACGCTGCTGCTACTCGTAGCCGGCAACGAGACCACGACGAACCTGCTCGGTAACGCGATGCTCGCCCTGCTCGCGCATCCGGCCGAGCTCGCCCGGGTTCAGCGCGATCCCGGGCTCATTCCCGGGCTCGTCGAAGAGGCTTTGCGCTTCGATTCCCCGGCGCAGTTCGTCTTCCGGCGCGCCACGCGGGACGTCGAGCTCGCGGGAACGTGCATTCCCGCTGGCGCAACCGTGATGCCCTTGATCGGCTCGGCCAACCGCGACGACGCGCAGTTCCCGGACGCCGATCGCTTCGACGTGGGCCGCAACCCGCAAGGCCACCTGGGCTTCGGCGTCGGCATTCACTTCTGCCTCGGCGCATCCCTGGCGCGCCTCGAGGCCCGCGTCGCGCTCGAAGCGCTGCTCACGCGGTTCAGCGCGCTCGAACGCCTCGAATCCGACATCGCGTACATCGATTCCTTCCTCGTCCGCGGCCCCCAGCGCCTGGCGCTGCGCTTCCAGATCGCGTAGGCGCTGCGCCGCTGCGTGGATTTGGAGCCCAGGCGCGATAGGATCCCTCCATCTCGAATCAATGGGGGAATGAGATGGCCGCCAAGACTACGAAGAAGACCTCCCGCGCGAAGGGCCCGAGCAAGAAGGCATTGTCTCCGGAGGCGCGGGCCGCCTATGGGGAGATCAAGCAGGGGATCGGACATCTCGAGAAGTCGATCAGCGAGATCAACCGCGGCCTGCGCAAGGCGGAGCGCAAGATCGAGGGCGATGCGCGCGCGCGCGTCCGCGAGCTCAGAACGCATGCGCGTGCTCAGCTCGCCGTTCTGAAGTCGAAGCGACGCGACGCCGGACGTGCGGTGAAGAGCCTGACGACTGCCGCCGAGGTGTCGTGGCAGGAGATCAAGCAGTCGGCCGACGCGATCCTCGCCGACGCCCGCGGCACGGCGGCCTCGATCATCGATCGCCTGCGGACGACGATCAACCGCTG
>Ga0210377_10003331_pt1 | contig 13836 bp, 11 predicted proteins | sample PLM4_65_b1redo_FD_155480 | JGI IMG/M metagenome (GOLD analysis project Ga0210377, IMG submission 155480) | Groundwater sediment microbial communities from an aquifer in East River, Colorado, USA - PLM4_65_b1 redo | ecosystem: Environmental > Terrestrial > Soil > Riparian zone | place: USA: East...
CTTGGCGCCATGCGTAAGAAGCTGTTGAACAACTTCTACATGGCCGTTGGCAGCGGCATAATGCAGGGCCGTTTTCCCCTTATCACTCTGTGCATCCACCTCGGCCCCCCGGTGGAGCAGGTCCTTAACCGCTTCGAGATCCCCTCCCTTTGCCGATTCAATCAGCGGAGTGTGGCCGTGACGGTCCTTTGCGTTAACATTTTGCATGTTTTCCTCCCTCTTTCAGATAGGACTCTCATGCCGCGCCACTGCTTCCATCACTCCTGAGCATCTTTACCGCAAATTTCTCATGAAAGGTTATGACGGAATACCAGAAGCCAGCCGGTCACTAGTATATTCAGCAATGCCAGCGGCGTCAATAGTTTCCATCCGAAATACATCAATTGATCGTATCTGAGCCGGGGCATAGTCCCCCGCACCCATATGAAAAAGATGGTGAAAGCCAATGTCTTGATAAGGAACCATACCGGCGGCGGCAAGAGCGGACCATGCCAGCCGCCGAGGAAAAATGTCGTCGCCAGTGCGCCGAGGAGGACAATATTTATATATTCCCCCAGCATGAAGATGGCAAAGCGCATCCCCGAGTACTCTGTGTGGAATCCCGCCACCAGTTCCGACTCCCCCTCCGGGAGGTCGAAGGGGGTTCGCTTGCACTCCGCGATGATGCTTATCAGGAAGATGATGAAGGCGACCGGCTGGTAGACAATAAACCAGACATCCGCCTGGGCATTGACGATATCGGAAAGCCTGAAGGAGCGGGCGAGCATGACGACCGGCACAAGGGAGAGCCCCATGGAGAGTTCGTAAGATATGAGCTGCGCCAGCCCCCTGATGCTTCCCATCAGGGAATACTTGTTGTTTGAAGCCCAGCCGCCGATCGCCACGCTGTAGACCGTAACGGATGAAAGGGCCAGGAATACGAGAAGGCCCACATTGACGTCGGCCATCTGGAGGTTGACCGTCTTTCCCATTATGACAACCGGCGCGCCGAAAGGAACGACGGAAAAGGTCATGATAGCGGGTATCGCGGCGATGCACGGGGCAAAGAAGAAGAGCCAGCGGTCCGCGCCGTCGGGGCAGAAGTCTTCCTTGGTCAGGAGCTTGACAAAATCGGCCATGGGCTGGAGGAGCCCCTGGTAGCCTGTACGGTTCGGCCCCTTGCGGTCCTGGATCCAGCCGAGGAGGCGCCTTTCCACCCACCCCAGATACGCAGCCAGAAACATCATGACCGCGAAGACCAGCAGAAGCTTGCCCAGCATAAGGACTATATCGATCGTATCCATTCCCGTCATGTCGCGCCTATAAAATCCTTATCCCTTCCCCGTCAGGGGGAATGTCCCGCAGCTTTTCCCATCGGCCGGTTAGCGGCTCCACTACTTTGTCCCCACCCAGCCGCTCCATCAGCTGGGCGATCACCCGCCATGCCGGGCGGAGATCACTGCCGGGGGCGGTTTTGCTGTGGATTCTGGGGGGATGGATAGCCGGGTCGAGCCCCTTGATCGGCAGGCCCGGATTCATCACCCGCCTGAACCTCTGACCCCTCCCTTCGTTGTTGACGAAGGTCCCATCCATCTCAACCCAGGCTGTGGTCGGGAGAAATATATCTGCCCTCTTCACAAGGTCGGTTGGGAGCCAGTCGGCCGCCGCCACAAAGGGGATGCCTGTAAGCAATTCCGCCGGAATATCCGCCTCGATGGCGAGCACCCCCTTCACCTTTCCCGATGCCAGCGCCTCGGCGAGAGATGTCGTTTCGTGCTCCTTAGCCAGAAGCGCCGCTCCGCATGCATTGGGTCCGGAAAGGAGATGGGCGGTTTTCACGCCGGCTTTCGCCGCGTTCTCGATATACGCCGGATTGTTGCGCAGTGTGCCGCAGATGACAACAGGCCTCTTGAAATCAGCAAAGGGGACCGCGTCCAGCGTGTCGACATCCGAAACTTCGATGGAAACGGTCTTTGTCCATTCCTGCGAAGAACCACCCACCAGGAAAACCCTGGCACCCTTTCGCCAGGCCTGGCGGACCGCCAGCGCCATCATCGGCCCTTCGTCAAGGAGATCGCAGTTTAAGACAGCAATGCAGTCGCTTGCCTGAACATCGGCCATGCTGGCGGTGTTATCGTCGGTCATCCGGGACACAGCGGTAACGTTCCGGTCTCCCTCCTCCTGATCGGTGTAGTAACAGAGAAACCCCGCACCGCAGAGCCCGGCAAGCTGCGCAAGGAGAGTGGCCCCCTCCAGCGCCATGCGCGTCGAACCGACCAGGGCAATGCACCCCTCGCCATGGATCTGATTCAACTCTCCAAGTCGCCCCACAAGCATGTCCAGTGCCACATCCCAACTCACTTCGCGGGAGTCCAGGCGTGGAGAGCGGGGGCGTTCCGGGTCGTTCACCTGCGAATTCCCAAAGCGGCCGCGGTCGCATAAGAACCAGCCGTTGACCTGGTCGTTGCGCCTGGCCATGGTCTTGAGCAGCTCCCGATAGCGGGCCGCCGGTATTGTGTTGCACCCGAGCGAGCACCAGGGGCAGACCGACGGGGCCATTTCGTAGTCCCAGTAGCGGGCGCGGAAGCGGGCCTTCTTGTCCGTATAGACGCCGGTCGGACAGATGTCCAGGAGATTGCCTGAGAAGGGGGATTCTAGCTTCCCCTCCTTGAACCTGCCGAAGTATACCCGAGTGGCGCTCCCCATTACACCCAGGTCGTCTCCCCCCGCGAACTCCTGGTAATAACGGGCGCACCGGTAGCACTCGATGCAGCGGTTCATCTCATGTTGGACATGGGGGCCGAGGTCCTGGTTGAGGAAGGTATGTTTCTTCCCCTTGTACCTGCGGATGCCATGTCCGCTCGCAACCGTGTAGTCCTGGAGGAGGCACTCACCCCCCGCGTCGCAGACCGGGCAGTCGTGGGGGTGGTTGATCATCAGCCACTCTATGACGAGCTGACGCATCCGGAGCGCCTCGGGATCAGTGCTGGAAACCACCATGCCGTCCTGGGCAGGCAACATGCACGACATCTGAAGCCCCTTCACCGGCCCTTCGATGAACTTCATGGCGCAGAGACGGCAGGCCCCAACGCTTCCAAGCGCCGGGTGATAACAGAAGTGGGGAATCCAGATTCCCGCCTGCTTTGCCGCCTCCAGCACGTTGGTGCCGGCAGGGACCTCTATCTCTATGTTGTCTATGGTCAGTTTGGGCATAAGGTCATTAACTCTTTTATCTTCTGAATGGGCAGCACTTCTTCGTGATATGCTCCCTCAACTCGTCCTCGAACAACCGCAAAAGCGCCTCAATGGGTCCGGTTGCCCCAGGAGCAAGGGCGCAGAATGCATAGTTCAGATACTTGGCATGCTCGGCCAGGATGTCGATATCTTCCGGGACACCCCTCCCGGCCTCGATGCGAGTCAGGATCTCCCTGACGTATGGGAGCCCCTCCCGGCAGGGAGTGCACCAGCCGCACGATTCGTGGGCGAAGAAACGGGTCAGGTTGAGGGTTGCCCCCACCATGCAGGTGTCCGAGTCAAAGACCACGATGCCGCCTGTACCGAGACGCGAACCGACCGCTGCAACCGTATCGAAGTCCATGGGGAGGTTCAGATGGTCCGCGGTCAGATAGGGGGTGGCTGCGCCGCCGGGTGTGCACCCCTTGAATTTCCTCCCCGGCAGCATCCCGCCGCACGGGCCGTCGATAATCTCCCCGAGGGTCATGCCGAGAGGCAGTTCCACGCAAACGGTGTTGTTGACATGGCCGCTGATGCAGAAGAGTTTCATCCCGGATGCTTCGGGCAGCTTCGCAAGCTCCTTGAACCGGGTAGGGCCATGGCTGATGATGAACGGGACGTTGGAGAGTGTCTCCACATTGTTCACCACAGTCGGGCTTTCCCATAATCCCTTGATCGCCGGGAAGGGGGGCTTGGAGCGGGGGTTGGCCCGCCTTCCTTCCAAGGCGTTCATGAGGGCGGTCTCTTCACCGCAGATATAACGCCCGGCGGAGAGATGGAGATCCAATTCAACGGAAATACCGCTGCCGAGGATATTCTTGCCGAGGAACCCGGCCTCATGGGCCTCCGTGATCGCCCGGCGCAGGTTCGCGGCCGGTGTCTCGTAGCCGCGGCGGATGAAGATGAAGGCATGTTGAACACCGATGGCATAGGCCGTAAGGATCATCCCTTCCACAAGAAGGTATGGATTCTTTTCGAGCAGGACCCGGTCCTTGTAGGTTCCCGGCTCCATCTCATCACAGTTGCAGATGAGATAGCGGGGACCAGGCAGGTTGCGCGGCACGAACGACCACTTCCTCCCGGTCGGGAATCCGGCGCCGCCGCGGCCGCGCATGCCTGAGTCGATCACCGCCTGCTGCACGTCATCGGGAGACATCCCCGCCAACGCCTTCTTCAAGGCCGCGAACCCACCTTCGGCGCAGTACTCTGCGAATGTCACCGGACGACCCGGCTTGTTATGTCTGAATAAAACCTGTTCCATAATTAGTTCTTGATGAATTGCATCCTGTTTTTTCTAAACGCTATACGCTAACCGCTATTCGCTATTCTTCTACTTAAAGGTCTTCAGTATGTATTCGGCAATCGCCTTCGCTTCCTTGTCGGATATGGATTTCTTGTCGAATGCGGTCATTCCCGGACCCGGCTTGCGCATCTTGGCGATTATATCCTTTGCTTTCTTCACACCACTGGCTTCGAGCTCCTTCTTACCCAGGGTCTTGGCAGGGTTAATCACGTTACCACCGTTCGGGTGGCATACTGCGCAGTGCTCCTCGAACTCTTTCTTGCCGTCAATCTTTCCGCCTTTTTTGGTGTCGGCAAGGCCCGTGGCTGCGAATGATAAAAGCACGATCATCGTAACTGTTGCGGTCACTTTCCTTTTCATAATGTTCCTCCCGGATCTTTTCGAAGTTGTATTCCATAAAATAAACAAGAATTGTTATCCTGCTGACAGCACTGTTTTATCCCCGCTCTTTTTCCAGTATCTTGTCCGCCTCATCGGGAGTGAGTTTTTCATACATGTTGTCTCCCAGCATCATCGCCGGTCCATTACCGCAGTTGCCCAGACAGGAACAGGGGAGCAGGGTGAACATGCCGTCTGCCGTGGTTCCCCCCGGTTCCACGCCGAGACGCTTTGCCATATGCTCCATGAGCGTTTCACAACCCATTGCCCAGCAGGAGATGGAGTCGCACAGATGTATCACCTTTTTCCCCACCGGCCGGCGGTAGATCATCTCGTAGAAGGTAGCCAGCTCATCCACCTGGAGAGGGGAAAGGCCAAGTATCTCCGCAGCTTCCACTACACCCTCGTCGGTCAGCCAGCCGTAATGGCTTTGCAGATCCTTCATCACATCGACCGCCGCCTCGCGGGGGGTAACGGCCGAGGCGACGCGGGCCTCAAGTTCTTTTTTCAGTTCTACGGGTATCATATGGAATAAAAATCCTTCTGCATAATGTTTCTTACCTGTCCAGGTCCGACAGGACGAAGTCAATCCCCCCCAAAACCGCCAGCAGGTCGGCCACGAGCCACCCGCGGGTCATGAGCGGGAGTGCCTGTATGTGGGGGAATGTCGGTGTTTTGATCCTCATCCGGTATGGAATATTGATGCCGTCGGAGACGATGAAATAGCCGTTCTCACCCTTTGGCGCCTCGGTGGCCGCGTAGAACTCACCCTTTGGCGGTGTCATACCGCGCGATGAATTGACAAAGTGGTGAATGAGCGACTCGATGTCCTGGAGAGTGTCAGGCTTCTGAGGGAGGGCATAGCGGGAATCATCGGTGATCCATCGCCCGCCGGGCATCTTATTCATCGCCTGTTCCACGATGCGCATAGACTGCTTTATCTCCTCGACCCTGACCCTGTAGCGCGCGTGGCAATCGCCCCCCTCGTCAACTACCATGTCGAAATCGAAGAGGTCGTAGCCGCTGTACGGAATATTTTTCCTCAGGTCCCAGGCAACGCCGGCTGCCCGCAGGCTTGGTCCGGTGAATCCCCAGTCAATGGTCTCTTCCTTGGAGAGATATCCCACTCCCTTGATGCGCGCCAGGAAGATCGGGTTTTCGTTTAGCAGGTCCTCGTACTCCTTGAGGCGCGGCGGGAGCCAGCGGAGGAATTCCCTGACCGGCGCTTCCCACCCTTCCGGAAGGTCATCTGCAACTCCGCCGATGCGGAACCAGGAGGGGTGCATCCTGCCGCCGGTGATCATCTCTATGATGTCGAAGATCTTCTCGCGGTCGTAGAATGTATAGAATACCGGGCTCATCGCGCCTAAGTCAGCGGCAAAGGTGCCGATCCAGACAAGATGATTGAGGACGCGGAACAGTTCGCAGAGCATGACGCGGATATATACGGCACGCTCGGGAACCTGGATGCCGCAGAACCTTTCCACGCTGTTCAGGTAAGCAAGGTTGTTCTGGACGCCTGACATGTATTCGATACGATCGGTGTAGGGGATGAACTGGTGCCAGCTCTGGCGCTCCCCTATCTTTTCGGCGCCACGGTGGTGGTAGCCGATATCGCAATCCACATCCACGATCTCCTCGCCGTCAAGCTTGAGAACAACCCTGAGGAGGCCATGGGTGCCCGGATGCTGGGGGCCGAGATTGAGAATCATATGCTCATCGTCAATCTTTTCGAAAAAATCCCCGGCAGGAAGCGGCTTATGGGCCCGCGCGTCCTCGGTGGTGTAAGGGTGCATCTCGGTTGCGCGGAATGGGTGATCCTTGCGCAACGGATGCCCTTCCCAGTCATGGGGCATGAGTATCCGCCGCAGGTCCTTGTGTCCCGCAAAACGGATGCCGTGCATGTCATACACCTCACGCTCATACCAGGAAGCGGAAGGCCAGACTCCGGTGACTGTCGGCACTTCCGGGTAAGCCCCGGTCAATTCGGTTTTGATGCGGACATAGCCCGGGGTGTCAAAGCAGAGGAGGTGATAGTTGAGGGTAAAGTCCTTGTATTGCTCCCGATCTCGGCGGCATGACTCGTCCACGGCGGCGATATCCTCCAGGCGCTTGAACGGATTGGCGGGACGGGACTTGAGATGGCGAAGCACTGCGGGCGCCAGTTCGGCGGGGACCCTGTAGGTGAGCATATCGGTTGAGGCCGGGTCCAATTTTATCTGATCGCCGAAAACCGCCTCCAGTTCACCGCTCAGGCCGAATTCGGGGTAAGCGTGCTTCGGCGCGGGGGGACGCCACATCTGATCGGAGCGGGGCATCCAGAAACGAGGGTGCTGCACCGAGGCGCCGCGGATGGATATCCCCTCCATGCCGGGACCACGGGTGTCGCTGGTTTTTGTCACTCCGTTTACAAGGACAGGTGCTATGGTCCCCTGAGTCCCGCCCGGCAGGTGGAAGACAGGGCGGGCCGGGCGCTCCTCTTTCCGGATTTTCTCCTGGAGCATCATGAGCCCCTGAATGAAAGCCTCGGGACGAGGGGGGCAGCCGGGGATATAGAGGTCCACCGGCACGATCTGGTTGACACCCTGCACCACGCTGTAAACATCATACATCCCGCCAGAGTTAGCACAGCTCCCCATGGAGATGACCCACCTGGGCTCGGCCATCTGCTCATAGAGGTGAAGGACGGTAGGGGCAATCTTCTTGAATACGGTGCCCGCCACGACCATCAGGTCCGCTTCCCTTGGGGTGGCGCGCAAGACCTCGGCGCCGAACCTTGCTATGTCGTAACGGGTGGTGAAGGCGGTCATCATCTCCACAAAACAGCATGAAGTACCAAAGAACAACGGCCAGAGGGAGTTGGACCTCCCCCAGTTGATGAGGCTATCAAGATTGGAAAGGAGGATATTATCAGGGATATGTTCAGAAGGTGATTGCGTCACCTGACCTCCGGTGAATTTATAATAATGAAATTAAAAGAGTCTTTTGGCCGGGTTAAAGAGAGATTCCGGACAATCAAAATAAAATTGATAAACTCATAAATCCGTTTCATTGAAAGAACCCGTGTTACGTCTTCTTAAGGGCGCTCCGCTTCCCTGCCGCGGATGGCCCCCAGTCCAACCCCCCTTTGAGCCAGAGCCAGACAAGACCCAGCAGGAGGATGATAATGAAAAAAGTAATATGGATAAGGCCGGGAAAACCAAGTTCGTCCCAGTCCACGGCCCATGCAAAGATAAAGGCGGATTCAACGTCAAAGACAATAAAGAAGATGGCAACCAGATAGAAAGGGACCGGAAAGGCAAAGCGGGCCGTGCCGGTGGGAATGATTCCGCATTCATAGGGCATTCCCTTGGTTGGAGAGTGGGTCTTTGCCCCGAGCCACCAGGCTGCGATATGGATAAAACCGATGAGAAGGATGGCTGCCGCTGTATGAAATACAAAAGGCAGGTACTCACTGGCGAAGGCTTGATTCATGGCGATTGTCTGGGCTGCTTCGACGTGCATGCGGACCTTTCACATTAAAATCCGTGACACTTTAGCGGAGAGCTTATTCAATGTCAAATTAATTAAAAACAACGAAAAACTTCAAATCCCTAAATTTGCAGGGTAATTCCGCAACTATTTAATAAAACGGTGTTATGGGGAAAGCTGACGTCTCCACCATGCCAGAAAATTAATTTTGTCCATGACGCCGCTCACTCTGTCCGTGGCAATCCCTCTGCGGATAAGCAGGACAGTTGGAACGCCCGTTATATTGAACCTGTTTGCCAATCCTGGATTCTCTTGGGTGTTTATCTGCACAATGACTCCCTTTCCCGCCATCTCCCTTGCCGCTTCTTGCACAACCTGTGCAAATTCGATGCAATGTGGTCACCAGGGGGCCCAGAATTCCGCCAGTAACGTCCCCCTGTAGCTCTGTACGAAACCGTCGAAACTATTATCCGTCAGCGGAACCGGTCTTGTATAGAGAGGCGGAAGTGACTTGTGACAGGCGCCGCATTTCCCCGTTTTTGCCTCGCTCGAAGCAGGGACCCGGTTTGCCGTGCCGCAGGCCCGGCAGCGAATAATGTATGTTGCGTCTTTCGTTTCCATCAGTTTTAACCCGGGTTGCGGCTTTTGCCGTGTTGTGGTCCGGTTACAGGCAATAGGCCCAGGGTGAAATGAGTAGCGATTCCGGGCCTCTTGCCATTACCCCTTCGCCTGTTTCCTGAGGAAATCCAGAACATCCTGGGGGTGTGATTCCGCCTTGGCCACCTTCCGCCAATGCTTCACTACAGTCCCGTCCGGACCGATGACGACGGTCGAGCGGATCGTCCCCATGCTCTTTTTGCCGTACTGCACTTTTTCACCATATGCGCCGTAGGCCCGCATCATGACGGCATCCGGATCGGAAAGCAGGGTGAACGGAAGCCCGAAATCCCTGATGAACTTATCGTGGGACGTCATGCTGTCCTTGCTGATACCGAGGAGGACGACATTCATGGTGTCGAGCATCGGCTTCAGGTCACGGAAACCGCATGCCTCTTTCGTACACCCGGGCGTGTTGTCCCTGGGATAGAAATAGAGTACGACAATCTTTCCCGCATACTCTCCCAGTCCGTGCATTTTACCATCGCTCCCCGCCAGATTGAAAGCTGGAGCCATTTCATTTTCAAGCGATGACATATTTTCCTCGTAGATAGCTGGTGATTATTCCCAAGAAATGCAGTTCACCGGGCAATTGTCGATCGCCTCCTGTATCATCTCTTCGGGGGCTCCCAGGGGATCGAAAACTTCCGCCAGATTTTCGTCGTTCATGCGGAACACCTCGGGGGCAGTTGCGACGCAAAGTTCGCAAGCAATGCAGGTATCCTGGTCGATATACGGCTTCTTCGCCATTGTTTCCTCCTGACTATCCGGCCCATTTTGCTGACATCTTTGTCAGCAGATGCAGCAGAGAGAGCCGATCAAATGTCTACTGCCATAAGAACCTGTTGGAATTTAATTGTACTGGATAATTTCCCGCATGCAAGATAAGGCGGCTCGGATTTGAGACTTTTTTCCGCATGGAATGGATCGCATAATCTGAAGGGAGGTTGATTTGAGGGGAGGGGATCTTGATAGGGTTGAATTTTTTCCGTCAGAGCATATCAACCGGGTCAACATCGATGGAGAGCCGCACAACAGCCGGCAGCTTCAGCTTATCTTTGAAAGTGGCGAGGAGGCGGTGAAGATCCTTGCGGACCGATGATTTCAGGAGAATCTGCCACCGGTAGCGACCGCGGACCTTTGACAGGGGTGCTGCTGCCGGTCCCAGGATTTCGACCCTGGTTTTAATATCCTGTTTGGTCTTAAACAACAGCCGGGCAGCCTCTCCTCCCACTTTTTCCACCTCGGCGGCGCTGTTGCCGGAGAAGAGAAGCGCGGCCAGATGCGCAAACGGCGGATAGCCGGCTTCGCGCCGGAACTCCAACTCCTCGGCATAAAAACCGGCAAAATCATGGAATACTGCCCGTGTGATCGCGTAATGCTCCGGCGCCAGGCTCTGTACAACGACCCGCCCCGGCATGTCTCCACGCCCCGCCCGCCCCATTACCTGGGTTATAAGCTGGAATGCGCGCTCGGCGCTGCGAAAATCGGGGAGGTTCAGGGTCGCATCCGCGGAGATGACTCCCACCATCGTAACTCCGGGGAAATCATGCCCTTTGGCGATCATCTGCGTACCGATGAGGATGTCGATACTGCCGTCTTCAAGTCCCCTGAGAATGCGGGCATGCCCTCCCCTCCCCCTGGTCGTGTCCCTGTCCATCCGGCTGATCCGGACAGTGGGAAAAAGCGCCCTCGCCTCTTCTTCGACCCGTTCAGTCCCTCTCCCCAGGAGTGTGATCTCCTGGCTCTGGCATGCCGGACAAAGGGATGGCGCGGGAATGGAGTAATCGCAGTAATGACAAAAATGGCGTTCCTTGCGGCGGTGATAGGTAAGGGTGACTGAGCAGTTAGGGCAATTCAGGACATGGCCGCACTCTGCGCAGATGAGAAAGGTGGCGAAACCCCGGCGATTGATAAAGAGGAGCGCCTGCCCCCCCTGGTTGATGTTTTTCTCCAGAGCAGCTTTCATCTCCGGGAGAAAGGTCTCCCCTTTCCGGCCGCGCCCGTCAATGAGTTCCACAACAGGCATGGGGAGGTCGCGGACTCGCGCCGGGAGATGCAGATAACCGAGCTTCCCCCCTTGCGCGGCATGAAAAGTCGTCACCAGCGGGGTTGCCGAGCCGAGAATGACGCATGCATGCTCCATCTTCCCTCGCACCAGCGCCAAATCCCGCGCATTGTAGCGGAGCCCTTCCGACTGCTTGTAGGAGGCGTCATGTTCCTCGTCCACAACGATCATGCCGATACGCTCCAGCGGGGCGAAAATTGCGGAGCGGGCGCCGATGACTATTGCCGCCTCGCCGCGCCTGATGCGCCGCCATTCGTCAAAGCGCTCACCGTCGGAGAGCCCGCTGTGGAGGACAGCTATGCCGCAGGTGAATCGGCGTTTGAAACGTGTCACCAGTTGCGGGGTGAGTGCGATCTCCGGAACCAGCACAAGTGCGGTCCTCCCCAGGGTAAGGATGTGGGAGATCGACTGGAGGTAAACCTCGGTCTTGCCGCTGCCGGTCACCCCATGGAGAAGGAACGGTGCAAAGCTGTCCTTATCAGCGGCAGCGGTTATCCGGGTCAGCGAATCTTCCTGTGCCATGTTCAGGTTGAGTGGCTGGTCATGCTCGAAAACCACTTCCCGAAACGGGTCGCGATAAACTTCGCGATCTTCCCCGGAAATGTATCCCTGCTCCTGCAACCCCTTCAGCATCGCAGAGTCAGCGCCGCATTCCCTGCGCAGGACCGCCGCCGGGGCCTCGCCCACCTCTTTCAGAAATTCGACCAGAAGCGCCCGCTTCCCCTTAAGTGCTTTCCCTGATGGAAATGCTCCGGTCGGCCTGTAGAAAACGGCTGTTTTGACCCGTTTTCCGCCGGTCAACACCTCTTCCTTAACAGATACGCCATCCTCTGTCAGCGCACCCTTCTTGCGGCTTTCAATATTGATCCCCGCGGGGAGCGCCCCCTTCAGGACCTCCCCAAGCGGATAGAGGTAATACCCCGCGGTCCAGCGCAGGAATTCCAGCTCTTTTGCCGTGAAGAGCGGCTCCTGGTCAAGAATGTCGATGATCTCGCGTAGATCTCCGTCAGCAATCCCTACTTTGCCGATGATGTAGCCGGTAAGCTTGCGTCTGCCGAACGGTACCAGTACCCGTTTCCCTGTTCGGACCAGGGGCGCGAGACGTTCGGGGACCAGGTAGTGGAAAATGGTCTCGATGTGGAGAGGAATTGCAACTTCGATGATGGTTGGAGATTCGGGCACGGTCGAAACCTGGAAACTATTCACCGCTGATGACGCGGAGGAAGGCAGAGATATATCTATGCTGTTGAGGCTCTTGTATTAACGTCGAAATGGCCGTGACCCTTCAGTTGTATGCGAAAAATGGCCTTTGCCGTCAAGGATATAGCCCCCTGAGCTGGGAGGCTTCAACTACCCGGCCTATTCCCAGCACATTGGCGGCGGTGCGGTTGTCGATCCGTTTCTTCTCCGAGATGGTCATTACCTGCTTGAAAGATGCGGTCATGATCTGCCGAAGCTTGTTGTTGATCTCCGCCTCGTTCCAGAAGTAGTTCTGCAGGTCCTGCACCCATTCGAAGTAGGATACCGTCACCCCTCCGGCGTTGGCCAGTATGTCGGGGAGAATGAAGACCCCTTTGTCGTAGAGGATCTCGTCGGCAATGGGGGTTACCGGGCCATTGGCCCCTTCGGCCAGGATGCGCGTCTGCACCTTTCCGGCGTTTTCCTTGTGGATCACATTTTCCATTGCGGAAGGAACGAGGATGTCGCACTTGAGGGCAAGGAGTTCCTCATTGGTGACCATGTCACATCCGGGGAATCCTTCAAAGACTTTGTGTTCGGCAAAATAGCGCTGCAGCTCAAAGGGATTTATACCTGCTTCGCAATAATACCCCCCTTTGCTGCGGCTGATGGCGATTATCTTCACCCCTTCCCTGGAGAGGTTCCTGGCAACGGAACTCCCCACGTTGCCGAACCCCTGCACTACCGCGGTTGCCCCATCCAGCCTGATCCGCAGTTTCTTTGCCGCCTCGATGATCATATAGACCACCCCCCTGCCGGTCGCCTCGCTGCGCCCCTCGGAGCCGCCGATGGCGATCGGCTTGCCGGTCACCACACCGGGGACGGCGTGCCCCATCTGCATCGAATAGGTGTCCATCATCCAGGCCATGATCTGGGGATTTGTGTTCACGTCCGGAGCAGGGATGTCCCTGTCGGGGCCGATAAAACTCATGATTTCGGCGGTGTAGCGGCGCGTAAGGCGTTCCAGTTCCCCAATGGAGAGTTCCGCCGGGTTGCACTCCACCCCCCCCTTAGCTCCGCCGAAGGGGATGTTCATAACCGCGCACTTCCATGTCATCCAGGCGGCAAGAGCGGTCACTTCATCCAGGGCAACGCTCGGGTGGTAACGGATACCTCCCTTGCCGGGGCCGCGCACGGTGCTGTGCTGAACCCGGTATCCCTTGAACACCTTAAGCCGGCCGTCATCCATCCGCACAGGAACCGAAACCAGCAGCGACCGTTCCGGGTAACGGAGCTTCTCTATCATACTCGGATCGCAGTCGAAATGCTTAACCGCCTTGTCTATCTGCGCCTGCACCATCTCCCATGGGTTGATTCTGTTGGTTGCATCTCCCATATGGTCACCTCGCAATTCCGGTTGAGCTAAAATATTAACCTCGATCCCAATCTGATGCTTATTAATATTTAGCACACTTTCCCTGACACTTCACCAGATAAAATGTGATTTTTATCACAGATCCCTCACTCTCTCTGTTTGTTGGGACGACCACAAACTTCTCACGCTCGG
>Ga0210377_10003332_pt1 | contig 13836 bp, 13 predicted proteins | sample PLM4_65_b1redo_FD_155480 | JGI IMG/M metagenome (GOLD analysis project Ga0210377, IMG submission 155480) | Groundwater sediment microbial communities from an aquifer in East River, Colorado, USA - PLM4_65_b1 redo | ecosystem: Environmental > Terrestrial > Soil > Riparian zone | place: USA: East...
GACGACTCCATCGGCCGCACATTCGCCGAAGGCCTGCTGAATGCCGTCGAACGGGGCGTCGAGGTTTTCCTGATATACGACTATATCGGCTGTTTCGACACCCCCGGCGCTTATTTCAAGGCCCTGGAACAGGGTGGAGTAAAATGCCTGGCGTTCAACCCTCCCCCCTTCCGCCGGGGGCTCGCCTGGTTCGACAAGCGCGATCACCGGAAAATGGCCGTCATCGACGGGAAGAGCGCATTTGTGGGTGGGATCAATATCGGTAATGAGTATACGGGCTCCGGAGAGAGCCTTGTGCGATGGCGCGACCTGGGGATGCGCATCGACGGTCCGGCCGCGGGTGAACTCGAAAAGCTGTTCCGCGCCAACTGGGAGGAAGAAAAGGGGGCCGTGCCCCCGAGGTGGATGGAAAGTACTCCATCCATTGCCGTGGGAGACTCCGAGGTGATGATCATCAACGGCGGTCCCCACCACAGCCGCTCCCTCATCCACAGCGCCTTCCGCATGGCCATTGCCGGAGCCTCCGACAGCGTCAGGATCGTGAATCCCTATTTCGTGCCCGGACCAAGGGTGGTCCGCTCACTTCTGCGCGCGACAGGGAGGGGGGTTCGGGTACAATTGATACTCCCGGCCAATAACGATGTGCCTCTCGTCAGGCTCGTCAGCCGGAGCTACTACACACAACTTCTCAAAGGGGGGATCGAGATCTACGAACGGGAAGGGACGGTTCTCCATGCCAAGGTGATGCTGATCGACGACAGCTGGGTGGTTATCGGTTCCGCCAACCTCGACCAGCGAAGTTTTCACCGCAATTTCGAAGTGAACTTCATAGTGGACAGCCCGGGATTCGGCCGGCAGGTGGCGGAGATGATCGGCGAAGACCTGGCCAAATCCCGCCGGATAATTGTCGAGGAACACGAGCGGCGCGGCTTACTGGTAAGAATAATGGAGAGGTTGTGCGCGCCCATAAGCTGGTTTCTTTAGCTTACTTCAGGTAATCGTTGGATTGCACCGAGGGGGGGATGAACCTTTTTCCCAAAGAAGGGAATAAATTGAATTTTGTGACGCGATCACTTATGTCGCGCTCACTTGAACGCCTCGGCCAGATAGTCATCGTGTCTGGTGGCCAAGTCGCCGCAAACGGAGTGGAAATGCCATTAAAACAACTCCTGTGATAAAATTGAAGTTCATTGTTGCATGTCACCATATTTTCATTTCGCCAGGCGCACACGGGGGCCGCGCTTGACCTGCCGGGCGGGTTTATGCCCGGACATGGTCTTAGCGCTTGCTGGAAACTTCGCTTTTCGCCACACTTCATCAAAATGGGAAATGTAGTATTGCCGTCATTTCTTTAATAACCCATCAAAAATCAGTTGATATATTACCTAAATTGATATATCAATATAAATGTGAACGGCAAAGAAATCATAAAAAACTCAAGACACTGGGATGGGAAATCAAGTCCATCAACGGTAGCCATCATCAGATGATCAAAGATGGCATTAAGGTCACTGTACCGGTACATGGAGCACAAGACGTTAAAATCAAAACCTTGCTTTCCATAGAGAAGCAAGCGGGGTAAAACTAAAATGAAAATCGAATATCCAGCCATCTTTGATCCTGCCGACGAAGGCGGATACACTATTACCTTTCCTGACTTCTCTGAAGCCATCAGTGAAGGGGATACCCTTGAAGAAGCTAATTACAACGCTATAGAATTATTGGACCTAACTCTGAAATCAAGGATGGAAGATAACGAGATTATCCCTCTTCCACACTCCGAATCAGGGACGAACGTGCATATGATTGCACCGGATGTCAATATCCAGGCGGCCTTGCTCGTCAAGTTAAACCGGGGAGAGAGAAAATTCTCCGACCTCGCACGAACCCTCGGCACCTCATGGCCTGCGGTGTCCCGTTTGGAGGACCCGAAACATTGGCCGTCTCTTCGTCAACTGGATAAGATAGCGGCGGCTTTAGGTAAGCGATTAGTGCTTTCACTTGAATAACAGCAGGGTCCAACCTTACCCTTGATAACGTTCAGGTTGTGATCGAAGAATGGATTGAAACCGCCCAGGATATGGGAAGAGATCTTCCAGAGCCGCGCGGGAAGCTGATGTACGCATAACCAGGGAAAACAGGTGTCAAGACTAAGCATTGGAATAAATAGGGGCACTCCCCACAATTTCTCAAAATATGGGGAGTGTCCCTATTTCCCGCCGAAACTCTAAGGGACTCGGTAAATACGGATATACCAAATATTGCGCCCGGATTTGGGTCAGATTTTGTCGTGCTGATTGAGCAAAACCGCAGGCGTAACCAAGGCTACGTCGAGAATTTTGCGATTGAAGCACGGCGAAGGATGGCCCGAAGACCGGATGCAATACGGGATATTGGTATTTTCCGGGTCCCTAAGCATACCCCGCTGAATCCCCCTTCATGGCGTTAAGCTCGGGATAAAAATCCAAATAGATAAATAGATAACAGCGTCCCACCAAGCCCCCCCTCCGTTAAACGGTTCCATAGAGCCGGACAAGGAGAAAGAGGCCCACCATGGCGATGCCGATGGCCAGCTTGCCCGCCATGCCCACCGCCATCCCCACAACAGTCCCGAAACCGGCGCGGCTTGCCTGATTCAGGCCGCGCTGCAAAGAGAGTTCCCCCAGTATTGCTCCGGCAAACGGACCGAGCAGAATCCCCGGTATTCCGAAGAATATGCCCACTATACCCCCTAGGGCCGCCCCGATCATAGCCCGGCGCGATCCGCCAAAACCCTTGGCGCCCAGGATGGTGGCTGCAAACTCCACAAGATAGGTCAGTGCCGCCATGGACCCAAGGAGCAGGAGGGTCCATAAACCTATGTAGCGAAAATCCTCCGCCCAGGCGGCACAGAGCAGGCCAAGAAAAAGAACCGGCGCCCCCGGCAGAAATGGCAGCACCATCCCCGCCAGACCACCAACGGTAAGTATGCCGCCGATGATCCATAGTATCAGCGACTGATCGGACATCGGAACCCCCAGTTTGTTCCTATTGAATCAAGGTGATGGTGATCGTACTGTTTAATGAAACTTTTACATATTTCCCTTTTCAATGGCAGACCCCTGATTTCCTGTTGCTGATTTGTAGTTTGCGAATGCCAAACGGCCATCGGAATATCGATATCACAACCAATGTAACATTCCTAGGTAGGCCAGCGGGACGCTATTAGCTATTTATTTACATGCGACAGATGAAATGGTATAAATAATTTCCCCTTTTCATTTAGAGGTAGTTGACAACCTCGGAGATGCGAAGCAATAATGAAAAAAGCAATCCTGGCGAAAATACTTTCCGGCACATCGGACAAAAACATTCGGTTCGACGACCTCTGCAAGCTCCTTCATTCCCTTGGGTTCACCGAACGAATCAAGGGTGACCATCATATTTTCACCAAGCCCGATCTGGTTGAAATCATCAATCTGCAACCACTCGGTGATGGGAAGGCAAAGCCGTACCAGGTGAAGCAGGCGCGCACCATTATAGTCAACTACAAGCTGGCTGCGGAGAATTAACCATGTACCGCTATGAAGTGATCATTTATTGGAGCAAGGAAGACAATGCATACATCGCCGAAGTTCCGGAGTTGCCCGGTTGCATGGCTGACGGCACGACCTATCGGCAGGCGCTTGATAACGTTCAGGTTGTGATCGAAGATTGGATTGAAACCGCCCAGGATATGGGAAGAGATCTTCCAGAGCCGCGCGGGAAGCTGATGTACGCATAACCAGGGAAAACAGGTGTCAAGACTAAGCATTGGAATAAATAGGGGCACTTCCCACAATTTTCAGAATATGGAGAGTGTCCCTATTTCCCGCCGAAACTCTAAGGGACTCGGTAAATACGGATATACCAAATATTGCGCCCGGATTTGGGTCAGATTTTGTCGTGCTGATTGAGCAAAACCGCAGGCGTAACCAAGGCTACGTCGAGAATTTTGCGATTGAAGCACGGCGAAGGATGGCACGAAGACCGGATGCAATACGGGATATTGGTATTTTCCGGGTCCCTAAGCAGACCCCGCTGAATCCCCCTTCATGGCGTTAAGCTCGGGATAAAAATCCAAATAGATAAATAGATAACAGCGTCCCGCCAAGCCCCCCTGGTTGTATATTGCCTTTCTCCTGTTCCGTCTCACGATATAATACTCAGATACTTGGCAAGACAAATTTCCCATATCCTCGTATAATTTTCCATAGAAGGAAATCGTTTTGGATTGGCTAAAGTCGAATGTGTATTGCCCGATTGCGAACGAACAATGTGTCTCTCTAAAATATTGTCGTGGAAATTGTCCCATTTTGCTTCTGACTTAGGTGCCGGATACTTTGCGAGCCACACAATAGCCTCTGTAAGTAATTCAAGAGTGTACTTTTGATCTTCGTCTAATTCTACTTCAGCCATGGCACATATATCGTTAAGCTTGTGTACAGTTGGTATAGTTTTCCCTTTCGCTGCCAATATAGCTTTGAAAATCAACTCAAGCGACAGAGCGGCATTGAATTGAAAAATTCTTAATGCACCACTTACACGTTCTTGGTATTCGTAAAGAACAATCGAAGCTTCATGAAAGGATAAAGAGTTTTTGTACCATAAGTCGGCACTGTTTATCTGTTCTTGGTGTTTTATCCGATTATTTCTCTAATTCTTTTTCTGTCTGTCACTCAACAAAGCCTCCATTTGTAGTAAATAGCATAAAGATAATAGGCTTATATGAAAGATATGGTTCAACATGCAAGATTACTTAATGGTTATTGTGCACCCCTGGCGGGACGCTGTTATCTATTTTTCTATTGCCATTTTTTTGTGGGAAAAGCTACCGGGTCGGGTTTGACATTTAAACATTCAAGGGAAGCAAGTAGAGTCTTGAAGACTTGAAGGTATGAGATGCCGATCCTTGATATGAAAGAAGCAAAAATTTTCTTACTTCTTCCCAACTCTAAACCCAATATCCTTCTTCCCCTTCACCTGCGGCTCCATAAGCTGCCGTATGGCATCGAACACCACCTTGAACTGGCTATCATATTTTTTCTCCAAATCGTCCAACCTGCGTGCCATTACCCGGTTTGATGCTGCAAACTCCCGCATTTGCACGAACGCCCTCATGATGGTGATGTTCACCTGCACGGCTCGCTCGCTGTTCAATATGCTGGATAGCATCGCGACACCCTGCTCAGTAAACACACAGGGAAGATATTTCCGGTGCCCACCTCGTCCCGTCTTTAAGGTCGCAAATTGTGACCTTAAAGCGGCATATTCATCTGCATTGAATTGAAACAAGAAATCAGGAAATCTGCTGATATTGCGCCGGACCTGCTCGTTGAGCCGTTTCGTTTCAACCCCATATAACTTCGCCAAGTCCGCGTCGAGCAACACTTTCTGTCCCCGAATCAGATAGATTTTACCCCTGACCGCTTCCACAGGCAATGTTACGTCCATTCAAGCCCTCTTATACTGCTCAGTCAGACAACAAAATGACCAGAACATTCTGCTCAACTTCAAACAAAAAAGCCGCCCCCTCAGCATCTGGCTGACGGTAGCGGCCTATATTCATCCCCCATGACTCCAAAGGTAAAGCATCCAGCATCCCCCCGGAAAAGCATCTAATCCAATTGCAATGAATATGAATTAACTACTCCTTCACCCTACAATTCGTCAATAAAAATCATCACATATCAGGAGAAGAGTTAATAACCCATCTCATGAAGTATGTAGCGAAGTTTTGCCGCTCTGATGTCTGATTGCTCCGATTTGGAGTACAGGCGTGAACTTCATTCGTAGCGCAGCGCGTCGATGGGGTTGAGTCCGGCCGCTTTTCTCGCCGGATAGAAGCCGAAGAAGACACCGACCCCGGCGGAAAAGAGAAAGGCGATGATTATTGCCTGTGATGAAATCAGGGTCGGCCAATCCATGATTTTAGATATGATCATTGCCCCGGACACCCCCACCACCATGCCGATGATGCCGCCGCATGTGGTCAGAAGCACCGCCTCGGTCAGGAACTGGAGGAGGATGTCGCGCTGCCTGGCGCCGATCGCCATGCGGATGCCGATCTCCCGGGTCCGCTCGGTCACCGAGACGAGCATGATGTTCATGATGCCGATCCCCCCGACTATCAAGGAGATGGAGGCCACCGCCCCGAGGAGAATGGACATAACCTTGGAAGACTGTTCGGAGACGGCAAGTAACTCGGAGAGATTGCGGACCGTGAAGTCCCGCTCACGGGAAGGGCCGATCCGATGACGCTGGTCGAGGAGCGCGGTTACTTCCTCTTCGGCTTTTTTCAGGACATCCGCCCCCTGTGCCTGGATCATGATGGCCCCGACAGTGCTGCGCATCTGGCTGCCGAACAGTTTTCGCTGGGCGGTGCGAAGCGGTACATAAATCACGTCATCCTGGTCCTGCCCCTGGGGCGATTGCCCCTTGTGTTCCAAAAGCCCAATTACAGTAAAGGGTATTTTCTTGATCCGGATGATCTTGCCGACCGGGTCCGCCGCACCGAAGAGGTTTTCGGCAATGGTCTGGCCGATCAGGCAATTCTTTGTGGCGCCGTCCACATCGGACTGGGAGATGTTCCTCCCTGATACTACCGGCCAATCCCTGACGCTGAGCATTTCCGGGGTAACTCCCATGATGAGGGTTGACCAGTTCTGATTGCCGTACACTACCTGGGCGGATCCCCGGACCGTGGGGGCGACATAGGCCACCGACGGGCATTCCAATTTTATGGCCCTGGCGTCTTCGTAAGTGAGAGTCTGCGCCCCTCCTGCACCTGCGCGCATTCCCCCGCTGGTTACCGAGCCGGGGACGACCAGGAGCAGGTTGCTGCCGATGCTGGCGATCTGGTCGGAGATCATCTTGCTCGCCCCGGCGCCGATGGCGACCATTGCGATAACAGCGGCAATGCCGATTATGATGCCGAGCATGGTCAAAAGCGCCCGCATCTTGTTGACGCGGAGCGCCCTCACTGCAATCAGAAGACTCTGCAGGAGAGTGGTCATGACGTTTCCTTAAGTACGGCGGACGAAACCCGTTGGTCGGCATTCAGGGCGTCCGATATGATGAGGCCGTCACGGAAGATGATCTGCCTGCTGGTGAAGGCCGCAATGTCCGGTTCATGGGTGACCATGATGATGGTGATTCCCCGGCTGTTCAACGTCTGGAATATCCCCATGATCTCCTCGGAGGTCTGTGAGTCGAGGTTACCGGTCGGTTCGTCGGCCATGATGATCGCCGGTTCGTTCACCAGTGCCCGTGCTATGGCTACTCGCTGCTGCTGCCCTCCGGACAACTGGTTCGAGTAATGATCGGCCCGCTCGGCAAGGCCTACCTGGGCCAATGCCTCCATGGCCTTTGACCGCCGCGCGGCGGCGGGTATACGGGCATAGACGAGGGGGAGCTCGACGTTTTCCCGGGCGGTGGTCCGGGCAAGGAGATTGAACCCCTGGAAGACGAAGCCGAGTTTTTTGTTCCTGATCTCCGCCAGTTGATTTCCGGACAATCCACCGACGTTCACCTCCTCCAGCTTGTACTCTCCGCTGGTGGGCACGTCGAGGCAACCCAGTATGTTCATGCAGGTGGACTTGCCGCTCCCCGACGCCCCCATGATCGCCACGAATTCACCCGGCCGCACACTGAAGGAGATCCCCTTGAGGGCCTCAACCCGCTGATCACCCATGCTGTAGATCTTGGCTACATTGTTGAGTTGAACGACATCGGCCATTTAGAGTCTCGGCCCCATGGGACCGCCACCCGCCGCTGCCGGCTTTTTCTGCGAGGATGCCTGCTCGATTATCACCTCATCGTTTTCCCTCAGGTTTCCTTCCACAAGTTCCACCTGACCGTCATTGCTGATACCGGTTTTAATCGGCACCGGCACCGCTTTCTTCTCTTTATCCAGCATATAGACCTTTTGGCCGGCCTCCTTGCGCATCTTGGGCGATCCGGTTCCAGCCGGCCGCGTCTTTGCCCCCTGGGTCTCCTTTTCCACCTTCGGCTTGAAGCGGAGCGCCGCGGAAGGGATCTTCAGCACATTCTCCTTTCGTGCCGTCTCGATGGCGACATTCGCGGTCATCCCCGGTTTCAGATTCAGGTCCTTGTTGTCAACGCCGACAACCACGACATAGGTGACCACATTCTGGGTGATGATCGGCGAATTCCTGATCTGGATCACCTTCCCCTGGAAGCGCCTCTCCGGGTAAGAATCAACGGTAAATGTGACCGGTTGACCCTCCAGGATCCTGCTTATGTCGGCTTCATCCACACTCGTGTCGATCTCCATCTTGGCCAGGTCCTGGGCTATGGTGAAGAGGGTCGGGGTCGTGAAGGACGCAGCAACGGTCTGCCCCACATCCACGTTGCGCGATACCACGGTGCCATTCACCGGTGATTTGATGGTGGAGTATTTCAGGTTTGTCCGCGCCTGACTGTAAGATCCGCTGGTCTGGGCTACGCTCCCCTCGGCCCCCCTTACGCCTGCAACAGCTCCCTGGTACTTGGTATCGGCTGCATCGAAATCGCTCTGGGATATGATGCCGTCCTTCACTAGCTGGCGGTTCCGCTCCAGGGTCCTTTTGGCGTCGACCAGGTCTGCCTTTGCCTTCTGCAGTCCGGCCTGGGAATTGATTAAGTTCCCATGGGTCTGCTCCACCTGGGCATTGAAGAGGGCGGGATCAATCTGGGCAATGGTCTGTCCCTGCTTCACCGGCGAATTGAAATCGACAAAGAGCTTCTGGATGGTGCCGGAAACCTGGGTGCCGACCTGCACCGTGACCACCGCGGCAAGGTTGCCGGTGGCGGAGACGGTCGATACTATATCCCCCCGCTCAACTTTGGCGGTCTTGTAAACCGCCGCGGCCGGTTTCTTGATATAGAAATAAGTCCCCGTTGCCAGGGCAACGACAACGATGATGAGCAGAGCGGAGATGATGTATTTTTTCATGAATTACCTCAACCTGAGATCCACGGAATCCTCTGCCCACGTATTTTTTCGGTAGAAGGAGAATATCCCGGGATCAAGAATTCCATAACAAGGGACGAAATTAAACTGAACGATTGTTCATATGAACGATTGTTCAACAACGATGCGGCGTTGTCAAGGATATTTTGGTTGCGGCCACATAACATCTTCCAAAACCGGATAACAAAAAAAATCCCCCTGCTTAATATCGGCAGGGGGACTTTTCGATGCGCCCGCCGCTATTACCCGGCGGGCTTACTAGGGCAACCCTCTTTACAGCGGGTTACCGGGCGAAGTTTATAGAGTTTTGTCCACATGGTTAATAAATCTCCTTTCGCTGGTGAATTCACTCGCGCGCTTCTCATCGAGGTTAATTAAATGATAATCCCGCCATGGCAAAAAGTCAACCGCAGGGGAATAAAAAACTCATGTGTTTAGGCTGAAGGCTTAAGTCTATTAACCTTGATCTGTTAACCGAATCTCTTGATGTATTTGAGAATTGTCCCCTCCATGACGTCGAGAGCGCCGTCAGGGCAGAGTTCCCGGCAGCAGAAACAGCGGATGCAGCTGTGATAGTCGATGGTGAGCCTCCCCCCCTTGATCGCCATGGCCCGTGGCGGGCAGGCATCCACGCATATCCCGCACAGCCTGCACTTTTCCGGGACCGCACAGGGGCGGGAGGTGAGATAGTGGCGCAGCCGGTTCTTCAGGAAAAGAGGGAGGCCAAACTGGACATCGGAGATATGCGGCAGACGGAAACCCATCACCCGCGCCTCTTCCGGCGGGGTGCCGGAACAGTTGATACTGGCGCGGTCCGCTCCGTCAAGGTCAAGTTTTGCCGCCATCCGTTCGACATGGAGGAGTTTTTTCGGTATCCCGACGATCTCAGCGGCTATTACGTCCACGGCCACGGGATTGATTCCGCCGAGAAGGAGTCCCACATGACGCGGGTCGCCGCTCCCCGGCCCGTTCCCCTCCATTGCGGTTATCGCATCGACAATATTCAGATCGGGCCTGCGCAGCAGATATATCTCCAGGAGCATCCTCGCGAACATCGCCCGGTCGGCCCCCGCCTTCAGGTGCCAGGCCGCCTTGCCTGTCCCCACCACCGCGCCGAAGAGGTTCTTCACCGCGCAGGTCATGGTCATCATCTCATGGGTCTTCAGTTTGGCGATGTTGATGAGCCTGTCCGCCTCCATGTAGGGGCGTGCAATCTCGAAACGCTTGAACACTCCCCGGCCGGCAACCTCCACAGCCTCGGCAAACTCCACCGGCTCTGCACCGGTATCCTCAATCACCCGCATAATTCCGGATTTCTCCGCCACCCGGCGGAAGCCGCCAATCCCGGGCGAATCCCCCACCAGGGGGACCCCGCCCGCCTCCTTCACCAGTTCGATCACCCCCCGCAACACCTCGGGATGGGTGGTGACCGCTTTTTCAGGGGGCTTGGCGGAGAGCATGTTCGGCTTGAGGAGGACCCGTTCCCCCGGCCGCACAAACGCCCGCATCCCGCCGAGCGGCTCCAGAAGGCGGACAAGCGCGGACCTGACCTCTTCCCGTTCATAGCTTGCGCATTTTTCTACAGATACAATGTCCATGGATGAAATAATAAACCCAAATACGGAATTTACTCGCGCAAAGGCGCAAAGGCCGCAAAGAAATTCTAATGCTTATGGAGAAAGAGCCTCAAACCAATCAGGTGAAGGTTAAGGAACCGGTTAATGCTTGGTTTCCTTTGCGCCTGCGCGCTGAAGCGCTATGGCGCACAAGCGCGTTCTTGGCGAGCTTGGCGCGAAACTGCTTTTTCCAGGACAAAAATTTTGTGTTTCTTTTCTGGTCCTGGTTCTGCCGAATCAGGTCTTACGATAATGCACGAAATAAATCTTCTTACCCATCGCCATGAACTTCTGCATATACTTTGAGAGGTGGTAACCCGTCAGTTCGTGGCGATAAAGGTCGGGAGAGAGCTGGTTTGCAAATCCCTCAAGCCCGGCAAGCAGCCCTGCCACGTCGATGCCGTAATCGTCAAAATCAGTGGCGAAAAAGAACTCCGCGCCCTGTGAGAGGTATTGATTAATAAACACCATGAACTGCCTGTTAACCAGCCGCCGTTTGCGGTGCTTTTTCTTCGGCCATGGATCGGGACAGTTGACGAAGACCGCCGCAAGGGATCCCGGCGCGATCATTTCGGCGATGAAGCTGCGCGCCTCGACACGCAACACCCGGACGTTGCCGAGCCCGGCCCGGTCGATGCGGCGGCAGGTCTTCCAGCACCCCTTGTTATAGAAATCTATTGCGATAAAATTCATATCAGGATGATCGGCTGCCATGTTTGCGATGAAATCGCCTATCCCGCACCCTATCTCCAGCGCCAGGGGGTTGTCGTTGCCGAACAGGGCGCTCCAGTCAACGGGAGTCGTCAACTTCTCCGGGCGCAGATAATTGGCGGATTCAATATGTATGATGGATTGTGTCACTCTCCCCCCGTTCATTTTCGGCTGGGGAAAGAATAACACAGGAAAAGCAACCGGAGAAAGTCATTTTTCACCGGCGTTCTCCCCTTGTGCCGGATGGCCTGGCCAGCCACGTTACCATTGCCAATTAGGGTGCTGTGTGATATAGCTATCTTAGTGAAATAACAAAATAAAGGAAATTTACCGCATGATATTCAGCGAAATGGAGCTGCCGGAAGCGCTGCTCAAGGGGATTAATGAAGCAGGTTTCACCGGATGCACCCCGATCCAGGAAAAGTGCCTCCCTCTCTCCCTGGCCGGAAAGGACGTGGCCGGGCAGGCCCAGACGGGGACCGGCAAGACCGCGGCTTTTCTCATCACCATGTTCACCAAACTCCTCGGCAAAGAAAAAGAGGGGAAGGAACACCACCCCCGGGCGCTCATCCTCGCCCCCACCCGGGAACTCGTCGTGCAGATCGAGAAAGACGCCCAGCTGCTCGGGAAGCATGCCGGTTTGACAATCCAGGCCATATACGGCGGGATCGATTACATGAAGCAAAGGGAAGCCCTTACAGAAGGTACGGATGTCGTAATCGGAACCCCCGGCCGGCTCATCGACTATCTGAAACAGAAGATCTTCAGCCTCAAGAATATAGAGGTCCTTGTTATCGACGAAGCGGACCGTATGTTCGACATGGGGTTTATCACCGACCTGCGCTTCATCCTGCGACGCCTCCCTCCCTATGACCACCGCCAGAACATGATGTTCTCCGCTACCCTGAATCAGCGGGTGATGGAGCTTGCCTACGAGTTCATGAACGCCCCGGTGAAGCTGTCGATAACACCGGAACAGATGACCGCCGAACGGGTCACGCAACTACTCTATCATGTTGCCCGCAAGGATAAATTCCCGCTTCTTCTCGGGCTCCTCAGGAAGGAGGGGATGGAGCGGACCATGATCTTCGTCAACACCAAGCGTGAGGCGGAGTTCCTCCATGATCGGCTGAATGCGAACGGTTTCCCCTGCCGGGTCATCTCCGGCGATGTGGAGCAGAAAAAGCGGTTGAAGATACTCGATGATTTCAAAAGCGGCAAGCTTCCGATCATGATCGGCACCGATGTTGCCTCCCGCGGCCTCCATATAGAGGAGGTTTCCCACGTCATTAACTATGATCTCCCCCAGGACCCCGAGGACTACGTCCACCGCATCGGCCGAACCGCCCGCGCCGGCGCCGAGGGGAAAGCCATTTCGTTTGCCGACGAGGATGGCGCCTTCTACCTGGAGGCGATCGAAGAGTTCGCCAAACAGAAGATCCCCACCGAGTGGGCCGAGGATGACATATTCGTCCATGACTATGTGCGGACCAAGCAAAAGGCACGGGTGATGAAACCCACGGGGGGGGGAATGAAAGGGCGCAGCGTGGGGCGCGGTGATCGCAAGCCCCGGCCGGCGGAAAGTGTGCCGCGCTCCGCGACTCCGGCAGCCAGGCCTTCAGAGGAGGGAGCCGCACAGGGAGAGAAGAAGAAACGACGCCCCCGCAGGAAGAAACCGGCTGGAGAAGCTCCGGTGACGGAATAGAACTCAGGTTATGATCGAAAAATGCAGGATAGCGTTAAATAACAAGGAGATGAAAATTTGAGCAAAAAAGCCGTCATACTTTACAGCGGCGGTCTCGACTCCACCACCTGCCTCGCCATTGCCCGGACGGAAGGGTTCGAGGCTTATGCCATAAGCTTCGCTTACGGCCAACGTCACAGGTTGGAGCTGGAGGTCGCCACGGCCAATGCCAGGCTGTTGGGAGCGACGGAGCACCTGGTGGTGGAGTTCGATCTGCGCAAGATGGGGGGGAGCGCCCTGACCGCCGATATCGCAGTGCCTAAGGAGGGGGTGGGGAGTTATATCCCTGTCACCTATGTTCCGGCCCGCAATACCATATTCCTTTCCTTTGCCCTCGGCTGGGCCGAAGTGCTCGGCGCTTTCGACATCTTCATCGGCGTGAACGCGCTCGACTATTCGGGCTACCCTGACTGCCGGCCGGAATATGTCGCCGCCTTCGAGGCAATGGCAAACCTGGCCACCAAGGCGGGAGTTGAGGGGAAGGGGCGCTTCACGGTGCACACCCCTCTCATCAGCCTGACAAAGAGAGAGATCATCGAAAAGGGGCTCTCCCTGGGGGTTGACTATTCCCGCACCCATTCCTGCTATGATCCGACACCGGCGGGGCTAGCCTGCGGCCTGTGCGATTCCTGCCGCCTGCGTCTAAAGGGGTTTGCCGAGGCCGGAGTGCCTGATCCGGTGAAGTATGTCAGGGGACAGTGACCAGTGACCAGTGACCAGTGACCAGCGAGGAGAGGAACAATCTTGCAGAAGGATAAGAAGAGTAAAAGCCG
>Ga0210377_10003333_pt1 | contig 13835 bp, 17 predicted proteins | sample PLM4_65_b1redo_FD_155480 | JGI IMG/M metagenome (GOLD analysis project Ga0210377, IMG submission 155480) | Groundwater sediment microbial communities from an aquifer in East River, Colorado, USA - PLM4_65_b1 redo | ecosystem: Environmental > Terrestrial > Soil > Riparian zone | place: USA: East...
CGCGATGCATGTGCGTCTGGCCGACGAGAGCGTGTGCATCGGCCCGCCGCCGGCGCGCGAATCCTATCTCAACATGCCGGCGATCGTCTCGGCCGCGATCATCACCGGCGCCGACGCCATCCATCCAGGCTACGGCTTCCTCTCCGAGAACGCCAAATTCGCCGAGATCGTCGAGGAGCACGGCCTCACCTTCATCGGCCCCTCGCCCGAGCACATCCGCATGATGGGCGACAAGGTGGCGGCCAAGAAGGCGATGCGCTCGTTGAACGTGCCGCTGGTGCCCGGCACCGAGGACGCGGTCACCGACCCCGACCAGGCGCGCGCCCTCGCCGCCGAGATCGGCTACCCCGTGCTGATCAAGGCGGCCGCCGGCGGCGGCGGCAAGGGCATGAAGGTGGCGACAGGGGCCGGCGAGCTGATCGAGATGATGACGCTGGCCAAGCGCGAGGCGCTGGCCAATTTCGGCAACGACGCGGTCTACATGGAGAAATACCTCTCGCACCCGCGCCACATAGAGCTCCAGATCCTCGCCGACACCCACGGGCACGTCGTGCATCTTGGCGAGCGCGACTGCTCCTTGCAGCGGAAGCACCAGAAGGTGCTGGAAGAGGCCCCCTCGCCCGCGCTCAACGCCAAGGAGAGAAAGCGCCTCGGCGACATCGGCTGCTCGGCCATCGAGCAGCTCGGCTACCGCAACGCCGGCACGCTCGAATTCCTGTTCCAGGACGGCGAGTTCTATTTCATCGAGATGAACACGCGGCTCCAGGTCGAGCACCCGGTGACCGAGGCGATCTCGGGCATCGACATCGTGCGCGAGATGATCCGCATCGCCTCGGGCGCGCCGCTCTCGTTCCGGCAGGAGGACGTGACCATCACCGGCCACGCCATCGAGTGCCGCATCAACGCCGAGAACTACAAGACCTTCCGGCCCTCGCCCGGCACGGTTACGGAATATCATGCGCCGGGCGGCTTGGGCGTGCGCGTCGATTCGGCGCTCTATGCCGGCTACAAGGTGCCGCCCTACTACGACAGCCTGGTGGCCAAGCTGATCTGCCACGGCGGCACCCGCAACGAGTGCCTGATGCGCTTGCGGCGCGCGCTCGAGGAATTCGTGATCGGCGGCATCGAGACCACCATTCCGCTGCACGCGCGCCTCGTCTCCGACAACGACTTCATCAACGGCGACTACGACGTCCGCTGGCTGGAGCGCTTCGCGGCGCGGCTTGCGTAAAGCGCATTGCGCGAACGCCGCGGTTCGGGCGTAATCGGCGCCGGACCCCGTGCTTCCGCCGCAGCCATGAGCCAGCGCAGCCTCAACGTCGAGATCCTGCTCCGCGCCTATTCCGCCGGCGTGTTCCCGATGGCCGACTCGCGCCAGGGCCGCAAGCTCTACTGGGTCGATCCCGAGTGGCGCGGCATCGTCCCGCTCGACAGCTTCCACGTGCCGCGCCGCCTGCGCCGCACCGTGCGCCAGGGCCCCTACGAGGTGCGCTGCGACACGGCCTTCCGCGCGGTGATCAACGCCTGCGCCGAGCCCGCGCCCGGGCGCGAGGATTCCTGGATCACGGCCGAGATCGTCAACGCCTATTCCGAGATGTTCCAGCGCGGGATGGCGCATTCGGTCGAATGCTGGCGCGACGGCGAGCTGATGGGCGGCCTCTACGGCGTTTCGATCGGCGGCGCGTTCTTCGGCGAGAGCATGTTCAGCCGCGCCACCGATGCCAGCAAGGTGGCGCTGGTCCATCTCGTGGCGCGCCTGGCCGCCGGCGGCTACCGCCTGCTCGACACCCAGTTCATCACCGACCATCTGGCGCAGTTCGGCGCCATCGAGGTGCCGCGCCGCTCCTATCGCCGCATGCTGACGACGGCGCTCGCGGTGCGCGCGGAGTTTGCCGTGGCCTTTCCGCTCGAGCGGGTGGCCGCCTATCTGCAGTCCTTGACCCAGACGTCGTAGACCGGGTGCTCGAGCGCCGAGAGCGCCGGATTCGACGAGAACATCCAGCCGCTGAACACGCGCTTCTTTTCCTTGGTCGAGGGATCGATGTTGTCGATCTCGAGGAAGGCGGCGCGCTCGAGCTTCTGGTCCGGGCGGCTGCGCTGGCAGCGGCGGACGGTGATCTCGAGCGAGCCGAATTTGACCGTCTGCCCGTTATCGGCTTCGAGCGTCGAGACCCGCGCCGTCACCTTGTCGAGGCCCTGCAGGATGGCGCCCTTGCCCTCGATATCGAGCTTGGGCTCGGCCGCGGCCGGCTCCTCCTTCTTGGGCGGCTCGGGCGGCTTGCGTTGCGCGAGCGCGGGCGCGGCGGCAATGGCCGCGACGAGCAGGGCGGCGCAGGAGCGGGCCAGGGCGGAGCGGATCGAGGTCATGCGTTGGTCCGTTGCAGGAGCGGGCATGGCTAGCGGCCGATCGCGTCAAAATTGGGACACGCTGCGGCCCCCGGGCGGCGTGGGCGCGGCCTATGCGGTCGCGTACGCGATCGTCGAAACGCGCACATCGACCGAAAGGCCGAGGAAATCCGACGGCGCCCCGGTCCAGGTGCCGGCCAGCGGCACTGCCTGGGACGGGTCGCGCGCGACCGCGACGCGGATGAGATCGCGGTTGCCGACGATCGCGTTGGTGGGGTCGAATTCGACCCAGCCGGCGCCGGGCAGATAGATCTGCACCCAGGCATGCGTGGCGCCGCCGCTCGATGCGGCGGGAGCCGGGCGCGACCTTTGCCCGGTGGTCGCAGCCACCGGCTGGGGATCGCCGCCGGGCGGCGTTGCCGCGGCCGGCTGCCGTGCGTTGGTATCGAGCCGCGGCACATAGAGATAGCCGCTGACGAAGCGCGCCGCGAAGTTGAGCGCGCGCGCGGCCTCGATCATGAGCAGCGCGAAATCCCGGCAGCTCCCGCTCCTGAGGCGCAGCGTCTCGGCCGGAGTCTGGACGCCCTCGGCGTCCCGCTCGGAGTAAGTGAAGCCGTCGGCCTTGATCGCCGCCGTGAGCTCGGTGAGGAGGTCCATGGTCCTTGGGCGCGTATCGCGCAGGAACCTGCGCCCCCAAAGATCCACCGCGTGACCCGGATCGGGATAGTGCCGCTCGATCGCGCGGGCGAGGTCGGGCAATTCCACGAGCGGGTAGCTGAACGGGTAGGTCTCGGCATGGGGCTCGATCGGACAATCGGGCTCGGTGCCTTCGAAATGGTCGATCTCGATCTCGCTGACGAAAGTCAGCGTGTCGGCCGGCGACGTGAACGACGCCACGGCCACCGAATTGCCGAACACGTCGTGGCGCCAGCGGATCGCGGCCGGCGCCGGCTGGATGTCGAGCGTCGCCCTGAGCAGGCGGAGATCGTGGCTGTCGCGCGGGCGGAACATCATCCGGTGCTCGCCGAACTCCACCGGCTGGGCGTAGCGGTATTTGGATTCGTGGCGGACATTCATTCGGGACATGGGTCGATCGCTGCCTGATTGAAATTCATCTCACCAACATGGAACGAGCTGGAAGGTTCCCGTGCCGCGCGGCGGCGGGTCCCCGACCCGCCCTCTCCGGCGCCTCGCTGCCATTGTCGAGGTTCGCCAGGCGGAAGCACCGGCGGGTCGGAGACCCGCGCCTACGAAGAAAGATTCGATGGATTTCGCTTGATCGAAGCACCTACGGCTTCACCGCCGAAAAGCGCAGACGCACATAGTCCGCGAACCACGAGCCGTCCGGCTTGCGCAGCGCCGGCGCGGCGAGCGCTTCGGCCTCTTCCTTGACCGCGGTGCGCTCGGCCGGAGGCACGGCGGCGAGAAACGCTTCGCCGAACGTGTCGAGCCAATCGGCGAGGCGCGTCGGCAGCGGCGTCGGGCGCTGGAACAGCTCGATGTGACGGACTTCGAATCCGGCGTCGCGGAGCTTGCCGGCGTATTCCTCGGGCGCCGGGAAATACCAGGGGCTCAGCGAGGCGACGTCGATGCCGCGCCGCGCCACAGCCCGCGTAAGGGCGGCGACGACTGCGCCGACATTGCCCGCGCCGCCCATCTCGGCCACGAACCGTCCGCCCGGCTTGAGCGCGCGCCAGACGCCGGCGATCGCGGCATCGGGCTTCTTCATCCAGTGGAGGGCGGCGTTGCTGAAGACGGCGTCGAAGGCCGGCGGCAGGCGTAGAGTCTCGGCGTCGGCCACGCGCGCATCGAGGCCGAGGCGCCGTGCCGCCGCGATCTGCTCGGCGCTCGAATCCACTCCGACGACGAGCACGCCCATGTCGGCGAGCTTCTTGGTCAGCGCGCCGTCGCCGCAGCCGAGATCGAGGATGCGCTCGCCCGGCTTCGGCGCCAAGAGCTCGAGCACCGGCATGCCGAGATCGGCGACGAAGCGCGCGACGCGGGCATAGCGATCGGGATCCCAGTGCTGGCGGCCGGCGACGGCGGCGCCGGCGGACACGGCCTCGCGCATCACTTCTTCTCTTTGTCCTTGTTGTCGCCTTCGCTCAACAGGAAGATCGCGCGGCCGAGCATGTCTTCGAGCGAGAGCGCGTCGCGCGTCGTCTTGAGCGTGGCGCCGGCGGCGAGCATGGTCTGCGAATGGCCCGGCTCGAGGCGGAGGTATTTGCCGCCGAGCAGGCCGTCGCTCGTGATCGCGGCGACCGTGTCCTCGGGCAGCTTCAGATCGTTGCGCACGGTGAAGACGACGACGGCGCGGTAATCGTTGGGGTCGATGCGCTGGTCGAGGACGCTGCCGATCTTGACCCCGCCGATGCGCACGTCGTTGCCGGGCGCGAGGCCGCCCACGCCGCCGAACTTGGCCGAGAGCGAGTAGCCGCGGACCGGGCTCAATTCGCTGCTGTTGTAGGCGAAGGCCAGGAACCAGACCGCGATCACGAGGACCATGGCGCCCACGGCGGTTTCGGCGAAGCGGCGGTTCATGGCGGTCCTATTGCTTGGGCTCGTCGGGCTTCTTGCCCGGCTCGTCCGGCTTCTTCTCCGGCGCGTCGGGCTTCTTCTCGGGCGCGCCCGGCTCGGGCGCCTGGCCGCGCCTGCGCGCCTCGGCGCCCTGGACGATCTTCTGCAGCAGCACTTCGACGATGACCGAATCCTGCACCATGGAAAAACGATCGCCCGGCGCCATCGCCTCGGTTTCCGATCCGGCCTCGATGCGGAGGAACTTGCCGCCGAGCACGCCGTCGCTCATCACCAGCGCCGCGCTGTCCTTGGGTATGACGATGCCGCGGCGGACGCTCAGGCTCACCACCGGCTTGAAACTGCCCGGCGCCAGCTCGATCCTGAGCACCGAGCCGATTTGGATGCCGGCGAGGTAGACCGGATTGCCGGTCGAGAGCCCGTCGACCTGGTCGAAGCGCGCCGTCAGCACGTAGCCGCCGCTCGCTTGCGCCGCCTTGCCGCCGGCCGAGACGACCCAGAGCGCCAGTGCCCCGACGAGCATGGCGACCGCGCCCACCGCGGTCTCGACGTCGTGGCGCGGACGCTTGCGTCCGAAGACGCCGCGCAGCCTGGTCAGGAGGGCCGCCACGGCTCGTAATCGCCAGTGGCGCGGGCGCGCTTTCCGCCCTGATACACGCTGCCCGGCGGCCGATACGCGGCGGGCGTTCCGGTGCGGTTCGGCAGATGCTCCTTCTGCCACGGCTTGGGCGGCCGTTTCCGCTCGATGGGCGGCGCATCCACGGTCCGGTGCAGCCAGGCGTGCCATTCCGGCGGAATGCGCGAGGCCTCGGCCGGGCCGTTATACATGACCCAGCGGCTGCGCGGACGGTCGCGGGGCTGGCGGCGCTCCTGGTAATAGCGGTTGCCCTGCGCGTCGGCGCCGACGAGTTCGCCGTTGAAAAACGTATGGAGCCGGGTGCCGAGCGACATGGTCGGAGGTTGCGCGCCTTTGGATGCGGGAAAGCGCGCGGACTATGGCATCGGCGCCCAGCCCCGTCTAGGCCGCGGGCCGGCCGGAAAGCCGCGCCCCGCCGGGCCAGAGCGCGAGTGCGGGCGCGTGCTTTGCGATCACCGTCAGAATGTCGTGCACCGGCAGGCCGAGCCGGCGCGCCAGCGCCGCGCGATAGGGCGGCATGTTGGTGCATTCGAGCAGGATGGCGCCGAGATCGGGGCAGCGCGCGCGCAAGCGCTCGCCCGCCTCCACCACGTCACGCTCGGCGGCGGCGAAATCGAGATCGGTGGCGTCGGCAAGAATCTTCGCAGTCAGCGCGTGGCCGCTCTCGGTGCCCTCGACCGGCGTCGCGGCATCGCCCCCGGCGGCGACGAGATAGTCGGGCGTGAGACGCCCGGCATGGATCGTGATCACGCCGGCCCGCCGTCCCTGTGCGGCGCAACTCTGCGCCAAGGCCGGGAGCGCCAGTAGACCTGACGACACCACGGGAACCGCGCAGCCACTAGCGAGCGCCGCCTGGAAGCGGACCAGAAAGCCGCAGGAGGTGGTGACGAGGCCGACGCCCGCGCGCACCAGGCGGTCGCGCGCGGCCAGGAACGGCGCGATCAACTCGCGGTCGGGCGTTGCCGCGCGCACGACGCGCCCCACCAGCGCGCCGGGAACGATTTCGTAGATCGCATTCCCGGCGAAAGTCTCGGGATTCCCGATATCGCCCGGCGGGCGCGGAAAGCGCGTGTCGAGCATGATGACGCCGACGCGCATCGGGCGCGCCGCGATCAGCGGCCGGTGAATTTGGGCTTGCGCTTCTCCTTGAAGGCGCGCCGGCCTTCCTTGTAGTCCTCGCTTTCGAGCGCGCGGCTGGAGAAGCTTTCGCTCAGCGCTTGCGCCGGGCGGCCGGCGATGAGGGCGTTCAGCAGCGTCTTGGCGCCGGCGACCGACATCGGCGCGTTCTCGGCGATGCGCGCCGCGAGCGCCCGCGCCGCTTCGAGCGGGCGTTCCGAGAGCTCGTCGACGAGGCCGATGCGGAGCGCCGTCTCGGCATCGACCGCGTCGCCGGTGAACAGGATGCGCTTGGCCCGCCCCGGCCCCGTCAGCGCCAGCAGATTCCGCGTGTCCCGCAGATTGTAGACGATGTTGAGCTTGGCCGCGGGAATGGCGAAGCGGGCGCCCTTGGCCGCGATGCGGATGTCGCAATCCATCGCGAGGCCGCAGCCGCCGCCGAAGCAGCTGCCCTCGATCGCGGCGATGACCGGCATTTCGAGCTCGAGGATCGCTTCCGCCGACGAATCGACCGCGCGCGTGTAGGCCTCGCCCGACTTCGCATCCTGGCGCGCGCTGTCGAACTCGCCGATATCGGCGCCGGCGCAGAAATGCCCGGCGGCGCCGGTGAGGACGACGGCGCGCACCACCGGGTCCGAAGCGAAGCCGCGCAAGGCCGCGCCCAGCGCCTGCCAATGCGGCATCGCCAGCGCGTTGCGCTTTTCGGGGCGGTTCAAGGTGACGATGGCGACGGGGCCGTCTTGCTCGATCAGGATCGCGGACATCGGGGCAGGTGCCTCTGTGCGGCGAGGTTCTAGCCTTTGCCGTGCGCGGGTCCAAGCCCCGGCGCCCCGGGCGCGTGCCCGTGGCGGGGCCGGAGATCGACCTCGAGCTCGGCCAGGCGCTCGAGGATGCGGCACGTGCCCGCAATCGGCCACCACCCGTAGAGGAACACTTCGAGCGGGCCCCACATCGCGACCCAACCGATGATGAGCAGCCCTTCGCTCAAGATGCGCTGCACGGCCGAGGGCACCAAGGCCAGCGCGAATTCGCGCCCCACCATGCACGCCGCCAGGAACGCCAGACCGATGACGAGGCTGATGCGGCCGCGCTGCAGCTCGTGGCGCAGGTCGCGGCGCGCGGTCTGCAGGCGATAGAGGAAATGATTGCGGATCGCCGGCTCGATCGCGCGCGCCTCGGGCGTGCTCGCGGCGTCCGCCGGCATATGGATCACGAGCTTGAACGGCTTGTCGGCGCCGATCTCGCGCGCGGCGGTGAAAATGTAGCGGTCGGCCTCGTCGTCGAGCTCCTTCTCGTGGAACGGCGACGGATCGAACGAGTTGAAGAGCTGGGCGACCTGGTTGAGGCTGATCTCGATCAGAACGGTGTCGCCTTCGCGCCGATAGGCGGCGACGGGGTGCGTGATCGGCGGCGCTTTGCGCTTACGCTTCATCGCGCGTCAGGCGACGGGCAGGCCGAGGCGGGCGCGGAAGCGGTTCTTCAAATGGACGGCATCGCGCGGCGGCAGCGAGCGCGGCGGATTCTCGGCCTTGACCTTGACGACGAAAAGCCGCGGGCCCGCGGCGGGCGCATGCACGGCGTCGCGCAGCGCGTTCACCGAGGCGAGGTCGTGCGCGACACGGGTATCGGTGAAGCCGCATGCAGCGGCGACCGCCGCGAGATCGAGGCCGCGCCCGGTGTGGCTCGGCTGCATGCCGGTCTCGCCGAAACGGCCATTGTCGATGACGGCAATGACGAGGTTCTTGGGCTTGGCGATGGCGATGGTGGCCAAGCCGCCCAGGCCCATGAGCTGCTCGCCGTCGCCGGTGATCGCGAGGACGTTGCGCGCGGGCTGCGCCTGGGCGAGGCCGAGCCCGATCAGCGCGGCGCTGCCCATGGCGCCCCAAAGGTAGAAATTCGCGTCGCTGTCGCCGGCGGCATGGACGTCGTAGGCGGGCGAGCCCAGGCCGGCGACGACGAGGAGATCGCCGCGCTCGCGCAACAGCGCCGCCACGGCTTGGCGCCGGTCGAGCCCGGATTGCGCGCGGGGCGCGCCGGTCACCATTTCTTGGCTCCGATCAGGCGCTGCGCGATCAGCACCGCGACCTGCTGGTCGGCCTCGTAGGCGAGCGCGGCGGCGGACGCCACGGTCGCGACGAGGTCGTCCGCCGTTTCGGCGCGCAGCGCGCGCACGCCCACAGCGGCCAGCGCCGCGGCCGTGCCGGTGCCCATCGGCACCTGCCACGGATTGAACTCGGCCCACTCGCCGCGCATGGTGACGAGCATCAGCAGCGGGAAGCGCCCGACGGTGGCGAGCGAAAGCATGTTGATGCAATTGCCGACGCCGCTCGATTGCATCAAGAGCACGCTGCGCCGGCCGCCGAGCCAGGCGCCGGCGGCGATCGCGATTCCCTCCTCCTCGGTCGTCAGCACGTTGACCGTGACGTCGCGATCGGCGTGGAACAGCTCGATCAGCCGCGCATGCCCCGCGTCGGGGACGTAGGACATGTGCGCGGCGCGCGCGTCCTTGAGCGCCCGAAAGACCGCGTCGGGCCAGCCCGCCGCGGCCGGTTCGGCGCCCGGCGCCGCCTGGATTCGCTTGCTCATGCAGGCACTCTAGGACAGGCCTGCGCCGCGTGGCTACTCCGCAGCGTGGCGGACCGATGTTTGCTCGACGCGCTTCAAATCCTTGGTGAGCGCGTGGATCTCGGCCTCGGACAGCGTTTCCTTCGCCAGCAGCGTGCGCGCGCAGCTCTCGAGCACCGCGCGGTTCTCGCGCAGGATCGCGAAGGCGCGCACGAACAGCTCGTCCATGATGCGCTTGACGGCATCGTCGATGTGCATCGCCGTGGATTCGCTGTAGCGCCGCTCGAGATAGGTCTGCCCGGCCTGCTGGCCGAGAAACCCCGGGCCGCCGGTGTCGTAGCTGACATGGCCGAGGCGCTCGTCCATGCCGAAGCGCATCACCATGCTGCGGGCGATGTCGGTCGCCTTGGCGAGGTCGTCGGCGGCGCCGGTCGAGAGGTGGTCGTAGATCAGCTTCTCCGCCGCGCGCCCGCCCAGCAGCACCGCGATGCGGTTCTCGAGCTCGGAGCGGGTCATGATGTAGCGGTCGTCGGTCGGGCGCTGGATCGTGTAGCCGAGCGCGCCGATGCCGCGCGGGATGATCGAGACCTTGTGCACCTCGTCGGTGCCGGGCAGCGCCAGCGCCACCAGCGCGTGCCCCATCTCGTGATGCGCGACGACCTCGCGCTCCTTGGGGTTCATCACCCGGCTCTTCTTCTCGAGGCCGGCGACGATGCGCTCGATCGCCTGGGTGAAATCCTCCATCGTGACATCGACGCCGCGCCGGCGCGTCGCCATCAACGCCGCCTCGTTGACGAGGTTGGCGATATCGGCGCCGCTGAATCCGGCGGTGAGCGCCGCGACCTTCTCGAGTTCGACGTCGGGCGCCAGCTTCACCTTGCGGATATGGACGTCGAGGATCTGCACGCGGCCCTTCTTGTCGGGCCGGTCGACGAGGACCTGGCGGTCGAAGCGCCCGGCGCGCAGCAGCGCCGGATCGAGGATTTCCGGCCGGTTGGTGGCGGCCAGCAGCACCACGCCGGTCGAGGGATCGAAGCCGTCGAGCTCGGCGAGGAGCTGGTTCAAGGTCTGCTCGCGCTCATCGTGGCCGCCGATCATGCCCGACATGCCGCGCGCGCGCCCCAGCGCATCGAGCTCGTCGATGAAGATGATGGCCGGCGCGTCCTTCCGCGCGGTCTCGAACAGGTCGCGCACGCGCGCGGCGCCGACGCCGACGAACATCTCGACGAATTCCGAGCCGCTGATCGAATAGAACTTGACCCCGGCCTCGCCGGCGACCGCGCGCGCCAACAGCGTCTTGCCGGTGCCGGGCGGACCCACCAGCAGGATGCCCTTCGGGATGCGGGCGCCGAGGCGGCCATACTCCTGCGGATTCTTCAGGAACTCGACGATCTCGCGCAGCTCGTCCTTCGCTTCGTCGACGCCGGCCACGTCGGCGAAGGTCACCTTGGTGTCGCTCTCGACGTAGATCTTGGCCCGGCTCTTGCCGATCGACATGAAGCCGCCGAGGCCGCCCTGGCGGTCGGCCATGCGGCGGATCAGGAACCACCACACGCCGAAGAAGAGCAGCACCGGCAGGATCCACGAGAGCAGGTCGCGCAGCAGCGTGCTCTCGACCACGCCGCGGAACTCGACGCCCTTCTCCGCCAGCTTGGCGGCGAAATTGGGATCGACGCGGGTGGTGACGAACCGGGCCTTGCCTTCGACCGGCGCCTTGAACTCGCCGACGATCTGCCGGTCGGTGATGGCGATGCTCTTGATCTTGCCTTCGTTCAAGAGGCGTTCGAAGACGCTGTACGGAATGGGCTCGATTTCCTGGCTCTGGACGTAGAGATATTGCAGGAAAAGGACGCCAAGCACGGCCAGCACGATGTACCAGGCATTGAACTTGGTCTCGGGTTGCATCGGCGCGCGCGGAGCCATTGGCCGGCCCTCGGGATCGGATAGGCTAAGACTAAAACGTTTCGCGGGGCTTGTCGTCCCCACCGACGCTTCTAGATAGCGAGGCACGCCGCCGCCATTGATCCAGGTCAACGCGCGGCCGAGCGCAACCTGCCAAGTAAGTGGCAATCCCCATTGTTCCACCAACCGCGGAGGCAATCACCATGGCCGATAAGCAGGAATCGAGCGCCGTCACCCGGAGCGGGAGCGGCGGATTTCCCTCGCTGTTCAGCATGCGCGACCAGTTCGACCGCATGTTCGATTCGCTCGCGCGCGGCTGGCCGATGCCGTGGCGCGACGCGCCGCGGCTCGACCTCGGCAACTTCGACTTCGCGCCGCGCGTCGAGACCGCCGAGACCGACACGGCCTATGAAGTCACCGCCGAACTCCCGGGCGTCGACGAGAAGGACATCAAGGTCGCGGTCGAGGACAAGGTCCTGACCCTCAGCGGCGAGAAGAAGGCCGAGCGCGAGGAGAAGAAGAAGGATTACGTCATGAGCGAGCGCAGCTACGGCTCCTTCAAGCGCGCCTTCACGCTTCCGGAGAACGTGGCCGTCGACAAGGTCGCCGCGCGCTTCGAGAAGGGCGTGCTGCGAATCACCTTGCCGAAATCGTCACCGACTCCGGCCAAGCAGCGCGAGATCCCGATCGCGAAGAGCTGAGCGCCGCGGCGCCCGCCCCGGACGCGCCTCCGGCCCCGGGGGCGCGTCTCCTCCCGCCGCGAGTGTGGGAACTTGCGCGCGCCGCCGGCCGGCACGGGTTTTGTCGCCTCGCTGCCGAGGCGGGCGTCCATGCCGCGCCCGAATCTGCGGGTCTTGAGCATTCGCGTCGCCGGCCGCAAGATGCCCTGAAGCACCGGGCGCGAAAAGGCTGCGCAAGAACGCGGTGCAGTCGAGGGAGGACGACATGGGCCCAATCACCCGGATCGCCGTGCACGTCGACGGCGGCGCGCGCGATGCCGCCATTCTGCGCCTCGCCTTCCACCTCGCCGGCCGGTTCGGCGCCGAGCTCGAGGCCGTCTTCGCCAAGATTCCGCCGTTCATACCGGCCTCGGTCGACGGCATCCTGACGCCGCAAATCGTCGAGGCCCAGCAATCGATCTATCTCCAGCGCGCCGAGAATGCGAGGAAGGCGCTCGAGGCCGCGGCCCAGGGCTCTTCGGTCAAGCCGATCTGGACCGCGATCGACGGACCCGCGGCCGAGGTCATGATCGGCCGATCCCGCTTCGCCGACCTCGCCATCATCGGCCAGCCCTCGCCCGAGGACTCCGACGCGGTCACCGACTACGATCTGCCGGCCGAGCTGGTGATGGCGCTCGGGCGCCCGGTCCTCATCATCCCCTATGCGGGCGAGTTCACCGACGTCGGCAAGCGCGTGCTCGTCGCCCGCGCTCGCACGCGCGAATCGGCGCGGGCGGCCTGGGACGCCCTGCCGCTGCTCGACCCAAAGAGCGACGTGACGGTGTTGATGGTCAACCCCAAGAACAGTGCCATCTCCAGCGAAACCGACATGAAGGCCTGGTACGCGCGCCGCGGGATCGACGCCAAGATCCGCGTCGTCCACACGCAGGAACTCGAAGTCGGCGACGTGCTGCTCTCGGCCGCCGCCGACCTCTCCGCCGACTTGGTCGTCATGGGCGCCTATGGCCGCTCGCGCCTGCGCGAGCTGATCCTCGGCGGCGCCACGCACAGCATGCTGAAGCGCATGACCGTGCCGGTGCTGATGTCGCACTGATCCTACGCGCGCGGCGTGAGGTCCTCGGCGTCCGCTTCCTCGCGACTCAGGATCTCGTAGACCTGCGCCGCGCGGCCGGTCAGCTTATGACCCATACGATCGACGCGATCGCCCTCTCCCTGCGCAAAGAGGGCCGCGATCTCGAGCTCGCCGAACGATGGCCCGACGCGCAGGATTTGCGTCACGGCATCGTCGTTGAGCGGGCCCAACAGGTGGCGCACCTCGGCGGGCGAAGTGACCGGCACGTCGTGGCTGTTCGACTTGATGGAATTGGGCATGGCGAACTATCTCCTTTTGCTTCCTCTTCTAATTTTCTAGACATGTCGAGGGGCGCTCCATGATTTCGATCAAGTCATGGTTGGACCGGTCGCGAGCTGCCAGACAGAAGAAACGTCGCAGTCGGGGCGGCGACCCTCACATTCGCCGATAGGCGAAGCTAGGCATCCCGCCCGCGCTCTCCCGTTCGGCGGCGGCCACGAGCGCTCCGTGATCTTGCGCCAATTCGCAGGCGGGATCGGTCGCGGCCGCGTCGCCCGCGATCGCCAGCGCCTGGCAGCGGCAGCCGCCCCAATCGATCTCGCGCCGGTCGCAGGAACGGCAGGGCTCCGGCATCCAGCCGGTCCCGCGAAAGCGGCGGAAGGCTTCGCAGTCGCGCCAGATCGCGCCGAGCGGCTCCTCGGTGACCGAAGGGAAATCGAGGCCGGGAATGGTTTCGGCGGCGTGGCACGGCAGCGCCTTGCCCGTAGGTGTCACGTTGATGAACCGGCGCCCCCACCCGCCCATGCAGGCCTTGGGCCGGCGCGCGTAGTAGTCGGGCACCACGTAGTCGATGACGAGGATGCCTTTGAGCCGCTCGCGCGCCGCCGCGACCGCGTCGTTCGCCCGATCCAATTGCGCGCGGGTCGGCATCAGCGCCGCGCGGTTCTTGAGCGCCCAGCCATAGTATTGGACGTGTGCGACC
>Ga0210377_10003334_pt1 | contig 13834 bp, 13 predicted proteins | sample PLM4_65_b1redo_FD_155480 | JGI IMG/M metagenome (GOLD analysis project Ga0210377, IMG submission 155480) | Groundwater sediment microbial communities from an aquifer in East River, Colorado, USA - PLM4_65_b1 redo | ecosystem: Environmental > Terrestrial > Soil > Riparian zone | place: USA: East...
CCGCAGGGAGATATTTACATCGCCTGCAGTGGGGTGAACAAGGTGGGTGTGGTGCGGGTAGAAAAGTAACCCCCACCTGCTTCAGCTTCGCCAGGTAGACGGGGGCATCCTCGCGGTGGCGCTCCTTGAAGTCGCGCACCCGGGCGAGCCTCCGCCTTCATGAATTTCTTCCGGGTGATGGCAAGAGAGGCGGTTGGGTAGATGCCGAGATTTAAATGCTTGCGTTTTCCTCCTAAAGTGTATATATACATGAAGATCTTGCAGCCGGAGGGTAGCACTTGAATGGCGAACCCCCACAAGTACTTTTGGAGATACTGGGGTTGTAGTTAAGTCGGTTATAACGCTAGCCTGTCACGCTAGAGGCCGCGGGTTCGAGTCCCGTCAACCCCGCCAGTTTAATGAATTGAGCCATGTGATAACCACATGGCTTTTTTTGTGCCTGGAATGCCATGTATATCAGGCCTGGCACCAGAGGCATCTAATGTCCTTTTCTTGACTTAGTGTACAATAATCGTTTATTCTCTCCCTAACTGATCAAACGATTAGGGTATTCTCCCGCCAGTAAATTTCAATCATTCCCTGCAGATTCTTGTCACGGTATTAAATGAATAAATCTTGGGGCGAATAGATTGGTGATGAACAAAACGTCAACAGATAACGCGGATGTGCGTTAGGAATTGTCGAAAGAGACCTTACTGTTAAAAGGGGATAGTTTTGAAGGCTGTGGTGGTAATCCCAACCTATAATGAGCATGAGAATATTGAGAAACTTGCCACTGAGGTACTCTCAAAGGACAACTCCATCCACATCTTGATTGTTGACGATAACTCACCTGACGGCACAGGTGAGTTAGCTGACAGGATGGCCGCTGCCGATGATCGGATCCATGTGCTCCATCGCAAAGGAAAACTGGGATTGGGGTCTGCTTATCGTGAAGGTTTTCGGTTGGCCATTGACCAAGGTGCGGATTACATTGTTGAAATGGATGCTGACTTTTCCCATGATCCTGCAGTTTTGCCACGGTTCTTCGAGAAAATGTCAGATTATGACCTGGTTATCGGTTCCCGTTATCTAAATGGTGTCAGTGTGGTTAACTGGCCATTACGTCGCCTTATGCTCAGTTACTTTGCCAGCGTTTATACCAGGGTTATTACCGGTCTCAGGATTTCTGACTGTACGAGCGGTTTCAAGTGCTTTAACAGGAAGGTCCTGGAAGCTATAGACCTGAACCGGATTCGCTCTGATGGGTATTCTTTCCAGATTGAGATGAATTATCGTTGTGTCGAGAAGGGGTTTCGGGTTGGAGAGGTTCCTATCATATTTATAGACCGGCATGCGGGTTCATCAAAAATGTCCAAGAAAATCGTGCGGGAAGCGGTTATAATGGTTTGGAAGTTGAAGCTCGGCACTATATTTAAAAAATTTTTCTGAGAGGGGATTTAATGATTTCTGAAGGGTGGGCACTTATATGCATGGCTGGTTTCTATGGATGGATATTGTCGACTCTCGGGTTCATCCTCAAGGCCTTCCCCGTAAAAGGTACTTTTCGCGGCAGACCTGCTGCCTTGTGGGGCGGCGCCATATTCATCTTTTATACTATGTGGTTGACCGGAATGTATAATGCCTGAGTGGGAGGATATGCATTGCTGCACAGACTGTTTGGTGCTCCCTATGGTATTGCGGGAGACGGTATTTACTGCATCCAGGGTAATTTTGCTTTATCGGCAAGAATGTTCTTAAGGTAAAACCATAGGCCTGCAACCTATGGTTTTACTTGTTTTAATTTCAATTCTTTTATGTTAAAAATAAAAACCCATGGCTATTTATAAATGCAAAATAGGTTCATCAGACGGAAGAATCCTGGAAAAGGAATTTGAGGCCGTCAACACGGGGGTACTCCGGCAAAGCCTTGAGGAGCAGGGTTTTTTTGTGTTTGAATTAAAGAAGAAACCTCTGCAGTTCCTTTTCGAAAGCGGCATTGCCCGTCGTAAGATTGATAGTCGGGAACTTCTCACGTTCAACCAGGAACTTCTGGTACTTATTAAGGCAGGACTACCCATAATACAGGCCTTGGATACAATCCTGGAAAAGGTTGAAAAGGGAAAACTTGCCGAGATATTGAGTGATGTTCGCGAAGATGTTAAGGGAGGAGCAGCGTTATCCGTTGCTTTTGAAAAACATCCCAAGGCTTTCCCCCATCTCTATATTGCATCCATTCAAGCCGGAGAGAGAACCGGTGATCTGCCACAAACCATAAGGAGATACATCGCTTTTCTCAAGAAAACCGAAGGATTCAAGAAGAAAGTGTTGTCTGCCTTGGTTTATCCTGGCATTCTTCTTAGTGTGGCGTTTGTTGCCATTACGCTTCTGCTGGTGTACGTGGTGCCGACTTTCAGTCAGGTATACGCGGATGCTGGTGCAAGTTTGCCTCTGCCGACCAAGATTCTGATAGCTTTCACGGGAGTTCTCAAGAAATATTTTCTGGTGGGTGTCGCTGGCTTTATTTTAGTTATCATGGTATTCCGGCGTTGGTGTGACACTGAAAGCGGTCGTTTCAAAGTCGATACATTAGCAATCAAGATCCCTTTTATCGGCCAGGTTCTAACCAAATATTCCGTGACCAGTTTTATGCGAACGTTGGCCACAGTCTTGGGGAGCGGCATACCGATTATCGAGTCGTTGAAGATGTCGGTGGGAACCCTCAATAACGTGGTATTGGAACGTAGGTTGCTCGAAGCGGTCGTAAGGGTGGAAGAGGGGGCTCAGCTGACTTCGGCGCTAGAAGGCGCTAAAATAATGCCGCCGCTTGCTCTGCGCATGCTTGGAGTTGGTGAAACTACCGGTTCTCTGGAAGAGATGCTTGGAGATATATCAGAGTATTACGAAGAAGAACTGGAACGACAGCTGCACATTTTAACGACTGCAATAGAACCTGCCATCATGATCATAATGGGGGTCGTCATTGGTGTCATTATTATAACCATGTATCTCCCGGTTTTCAAAATCGGGACTACTATCGGATAAAAGGAACAGATGAGTCAGCCATTTAAGAGAAAAAAAATAGGCGACATTCTATTAGGAAAGGATGTGATCACTCCAGAACAACACGCCTATGTTGTTGACAAATTAAAGACAACAAATGAGCGTTTTGGCGAGATATGTGTCAAAGAAGGATTAATCACTGAAGCCGCATTAGCTATGGCGCTTGCTGAACAGTTCGGGCTGGAATATGTCGATCTTCATGGGGTCAAACTGGATGACTCCATCTTCAACACCCTCCCAGCTGATGCAATGCACCGTTATAATTTTGTCCCTCTTGAATTCAAGGAAGAAGCACTGGTAATTGCCATTGCGGATCCAACCGATGTTCTCAAGCTGGATGAAATGGAACTTCTGCTCAATAGGCCGATTATCTTCAAGATTGCATCAGAACCGGATATTGCCTTGCTGCTCAAACGGGGGGATGGTACCAGTCGGGTACTCAAGGAAGTTTCCGAGGATTTCATGCTCCAGCTGGTCACTGAGACCGAGAGGGGGGATGAAGTTCTGTCCGTTGAAAAGATTTCCGCAGATACCAGTCCTATTATAAAACTGGTAAATTCAACGGTGCTGGATGCGCTCAACCGGCGGGCGAGTGATATCCATATTGAAACCACACAGGATGGAGTTATCATAAAGTATCGGATCGATGGTGTACTTTACAAAGCCACTGAGCCGATAGACCTTCATTTCCAGGGGCCGATCATCTCTCGTCTGAAAGTCATGAGTGAGCTGGACATCTCCGAGCGGCGTATCCCTCAGGACGGCAGATTCAAGGTAAGAATCAATGAAAAATCAATAGACTTTCGTGTTTCAATCATGCCCAGCGCCTTTGGCGAGGATGCCGTTATACGTATTCTTGACAAGGAGAGTATCGCAAGCGATCTCAAAGGATTAACACTGGAAACCCTGGGCATGGACAGCCGTGAAATCAAACGGTTTCGTAAGATGATCAAAGAGCCTTACGGCATGGTGCTCGTTACGGGGCCAACCGGCTCAGGGAAAACCACAACCCTCTATGGGGCACTGACCGAAATTCATACCGGTGAAGAAAAGATAATCACTATTGAAGATCCTGTTGAATATGTACTGCGCGGCATAGTGCAGATACCGGTCAATGAAAAAAAGGGGTTAACCTTTGCCCGGGGACTCCGTTCCATACTCAGACATGACCCGGACAAAATAATGGTCGGTGAAATAAGGGATCCGGAAACCGCACAGATTGCGGTGCAGTCTGCACTTACCGGACATCTTGTCTTTACCACGGTCCATGCCAATAATGTCTTTGACGTTATCGGCCGCTTTACCCATATGGGGATAGATCCTTACAACTTTGTCGCCTGTCTCAATTGTGTCATGGCCCAGCGTCTTGTGCGAAAGATCTGTAAAAGTTGCAAGGCCCCCGTGCAGATTTCCGATGAACAGCTACTGGAATCGGGGCTTGATCCTGAAAGGTGCCGTGGCGTTACTTTTTATGATGCCAAAGGGTGCGATGAGTGTAACGGCACGGGATACCGAGGGCGATCCGCAATTGTTGAATTACTGGATTTAAACGATGAAATTCGTGAGTTGATTATAGCCAAGGCACCTGCAATCCAATTGAAAAAGGCTGCAAAGGATGCAGGTACCGTATTCCTTCGTGAATCTGCGGTGGAGAAAGTGCTAGCCGGTGAAACTACGTTGCGTGAGATTAATCGCGTCACTTTTGTGGAATAACGCTAAAGAATAAATGAGCTGCAGAGAGCTTCAGGTGGAAAGCTCTTATTCTTTACTTAACAGCAGCAGGTACTGAATGTTATATACAAAAAAAGGCTTAGGTATAGAAATATGCGGCGAAGGCCTTAAAATGGCCCTTGTAGAGGGGGGAAGAAACGCCTTCACGCTGGGCGCATATACTGTCGCATCTTTACCTGCCGATACGATTAAATTCAACCTGAGAGAGCAGAATATTCTTAACCCGTCTGTATTTGTCGGCACTGTTCGTGAGACGTATCTCAGATTACTGACGAAAACTAAGCGTGTTTCCATTTCATTGCCTGACACAACGGGAAGGGTCATCCTTCTGGATATGGAGACACGCTTCAAGAGCAGAGAAGAAGGTGCGGACCTCATTCGCTGGAAGCTGAAGAAAAGCTTCCCCTTTAATATCAGTGAGGCTCACCTGGATTATCAGGTGTTGGAGGAAAAAGATACTGGAGAAATTTCTCTTCTAGTGTCAATCATCGCCCGGCAGGTGGTGAACCAGTACGAGGACTTGTTCAATGAAGCCGGCCTCGAGCCGAATTGCATCGATTTCTCAACCTTCAACCTTTACCGGCTCTTTTCAGACAGGCTGGCATTAACCGATAATGTGGCCTTCATGACTTTTTATGGCGGTGTCGTTACAATCCTCGCCTTTTATGCCGGGGTGCTGTCATTCTATCGATCTAAAGAGATTCCCGGTAGGACTCTTGATCCAAACCGGGTTTTCCGTGAAATCAGCAGCTCTTTGCTGGTTTATCAGGATAAATATCCAAATTACACCCTCAATGAGGTTTTTTGTAGCGCCTCTATCGATGATGCTGAACCTTTCAGGGCCGTTGTTGCTGAAGCAACCGGGTTGGAACCGGTTTTCCTCGACATCAACCGGGTTGTTTCGACTAAGAAAGGTTTTACCGTAGACAGGAAAACGCTCCATTCACTAACGGCAGCGTTGGGTGCGGCCGTAAGGAATCTCTGATGCAACTTAATATTAATCTGGCAACCAGACATTATATCAATACCCGGCAACTCAATCTGGCTTTTTTCCTGATAATTGCTTTGCTCTTGTTGTGGATATTCATCAATGTCAAAGACATTGCCTACAACAGTGGTGAAATGAAGAGACTGGCCGCTGATACCGGCGCTTTGGATGCTAAATTCAAAACACTGAGTAAGGGTGTCTCAGAGAGTGACTATAACAAACTCCTGTCAAGAATCAGTTTTGCCAATTCGGTTATCGAAAGGAAATCGCTAAACTGGCTAATCCTGCTTGACAGGTTGGAGTCGGTTGTGCCAGATGGGATAGCCATTTCCACGTTAGAGCCAGACCCAAAAAAAGAGACGCTCAAACTTGCCGGCGTTGCCCGAAATTTCAGTAATGTGCGGCAATTTATGGAAAGTCTGGAAGGGTCACATTTCTTTACCAATGTATTTCTTATAAGCCAGGCCGAAGTTAAGGTTGGACAGAGCCAAAAAGGGATTTCCTTTTCCATCACCTGTAAGGTTGATTATAAATGAATTATACATTAATCATGGAGATAGTTCGAACGCGGCGGATAGCGATCGTTTCTGTTGTTGCGTTACTGCTGATAAACGCCTGTCTCTATGCATATCTTTCTCTCTACCAGAAACCGCGCCTGGAATCACTTCAGAGCAGCTGGTTTGCAAAACGACAAAGTACTGGCGCCTTGACTGTTATGGATGCAGCCACGATTTATTCACAGGGGACTCGTGATCTCAAGACCTGGCTGGCAAGAATTTACCCCAAAAAGGATTTTACTCGTTTCCTTGGAGAATTATTCGAAACAGCCGCCAATAACAACCTTGCTGTGAAAAATGTAGCCTATAAGCCCGATTTGATCAAAGAAGAGGGGCTCATTGCCTATTCGATAAGTTTTACTGTTTCGGGTAATTATGCGGCGATAAAGAGCTTTATTTCCGATATCGCTCGTTCGCGGCAGATTATAACCATCGACACCATAAGTCTCAGCAACAGCAGTACCACCCAGGAGTCTCTGGAACTCAAGCTCCAGATTACCACCTATTTAAGGATGGAGGAGGGGGCATGAACCGCCAAAAGATGACCCTAGCCATCCTGCTGCTGCTTCTATGTTTAGCGCTCATCTATAGTTATGTTCGACAACCAAGACAACAGCGAGCAGCTAATCTCAAATATACTCCAGGCACAGTCGCTTCCAGCACTGTATCATCGTCAAAACCAGGCGTTGCAGTTCGCCCCGATGATAAAAAACTTCACCTTGAACTTCTGGATAAGGAGTTTTCCCGCTTTTCCGGTTTCCGTCGGAATATTTTCAATCCAATCTTCCACGAAGAGATAAAGCTTCCTGTTCAGTCATCTGTTCCTCCACCAAAGCTCCCTCTCCCGTTGCCTCCTCCTCCGGTCGTGCCGCCACTTCCGCCACCTCTGCCACAAGCCGCTGAGCCTACCCCGATCCAGCGAGATATGGCCAAGTTCACTTTTCTGGGATTCATGAAGAAGGATAACAAGAAGACGATTTTCCTCTCCAGTGATAAGGAGATTTTTCTGGTAAAAAAAGGGGACTCGATTGCAGGTAAGTATGAGGTTTCAAATCTTACCGAAGAGGCGTTAACCATTCACCCGCTTGTCGAGGGGGGCGAGATTATCATCCCCCTTGTAGAAAACAAGGCATTAGCTGCCCCGCGCAAATAACGATGTCTGCCAGGTAAGGAGTGACAACCATGCATTATATAAATCATATAGCTACAATCCTTTTTTGTCTGGTAATAGTATCCGGTTGCGCTGGGGGGCGATCCGCATTCAGCAAAGCGGAAAAGCTTGAGCGCGAGGGAAGGCTTGATGAGGCCGTGTTGAAATATGCAGAGGTTGCCTCGGCAAACCCGGATGTGGGCGAGTATCGGGCAAAATTCCTGAACGTCAGTGAAGCAGCCGCCAGAAACCACCTCAAAAAGGGTGATGACTTCTTCGTCGTGAAAAATTATGACGAAGCCTTGCGGGAATACCAGACGGCATTTGCCCTTGATTCTTCGCTGGACCGAGCCAAGCAGAAGGGTGACATGGTTGTTAAAATAAGAACTGCCCTGGTCTATTATCAAGAGGGGGAAGAATTCGAAAAAAACCGCAAGCTCAAGGAGGCCCTTCGATCTTACCAGAAATCACTTGAGTTTGACCGTGATAATAAGGCGGCAAAAGATGCGGTGGAGAGACTGATAAAGAACAAGCGGCCGAAGCTCGATGGTTATGAGCTGAACCTTAAGTCCAATAAACCGATCACCCTGAAATTCAAGGATGCAAAAATCAAGGAAGTTTTTAATATTATTGCCCAGCTTTCCGGTATAAATTTTATTTTTGACGAGGGGCTAAAGGACCAGAACGTGTCAATTTATCTTGAGAATGCCACGTTTCAGCAGGCTCTCGAGATCATTTGCGGCATTAACAAGCTGAGCAAGAAGGTACTCAATGAGAGCACCATTATTATCTATACCAAGAACCCGGAAAAAACCAAACAATACGAAGAACTATTTGTCCAGACCTTCTATCTCAATAAACTTGATGCCAAAAAGGCAGTGAACCTGATTCGTACCATGCTCCAGGTCAAAAAGATTTATGTGAATGAGGAGATGAACGCCTTGGTTATCCGCGACACACCTGATGTTATTGAGGTGGCCCAGAAAATCCTTGATGCCAACGACGTGCCCGATGCCGAAGTGGTGCTGGAGGTGGAGGTGATAGAGATTGCCAAGAATAATGTGGAGAGTTTTGGCCTTACACTGAGCCGATATGCTGTTTCCACTGCCGCTGCTGCCGAAGGTTCTTCATCGTTTCTTTCGGATGTGCTCGTACCGCCAACCTCAACCACAACTGCAACCACAACATCCACCCCTACGTCCAACCTGCTCAATCTGTTCAGATGGCGTGGTTTCAATGGTTTCCTGACAGTTCCTAATGCTACCTACAATTTTGGTAAAACTCTCTCGAATGGTGAAACCCTGGCAAATCCGAAAATACGGGTCAAAAACAGGGAAAAGGCCAAGTTCAATGTGGGCACCAGGGTTCCCATCACAACCACGTCATCGCCGACCGGTGGCGGGGTCAGTGTCAATGTCCAGTATGTCGATGTCGGCGTGAAGGTGAATGCCGAACCGACCATTCAGCTTAACAATGATGTATCAATAAAGTTGAGTCTTGAGGTCAGCTCGATCCTGAGTAAGGATAAGGTGGGAGACTCAAGTTCATTGACGACGGTTGTGACCATCGGTACCCGCAATCTCGATACGGTTTTAAGCCTCAAGGATGGTGAAACCAGCATTATCGGGGGGCTAATTCAGGATACAAAAAGCAAGAGCAGTCAGAGGATGATGTGGTTAGGCGATATCCCTCTGATCGGACCGCTCTTGTCCAGCCATGACAATTCGGATAACAAATCTGAACTCGTGCTGGCGATAACTCCGCGGATTGTAAGGGGGATAACCGTTCCTGAAGGGGATGTTGCTGCATTCTGGTCGGGTAAGGAAGACGATCCATCAGTTGCAAAACCTTACTCTTCCTTTGTCCAGGAACCAGAATTGTCATCCGCTCAGCCGGCACTGCCGCTCCCTAGTGGTGGGGTGCAGTTGCAGCCAGTTCCTGGCACACAAATCGTTCCTGCCCCTGAAGCTGCTCCTGGCGCTTCTGCTGTGCCTGTAAAGAGCCCGGCTCCGACTCCTCAACTTGGTCAAAGAATAAGTTTGAATATAGTTGCCCCAGCGTCGGTCAAAGTTAACGAGCAGTTCACTGTCGAGATTAAAGCGGTCGATGCAAACAATCTTTTAAATGCCCCCTTTACCCTGGTGTATGATCCCTTGTTCCTCGATTTTGTTGGCGTAGCAGAGGGTGGGTTCCTGAAACAGGACGGGAAACCAACCCTGTTCCGACCTACCATAGATAAAAACACCGGTCAGGTGGCTGTTACCCTTAACAGGCTGGGCGATGCTGGTGGCATTACCGGTGGCGGCACGCTGATGACGGCAACATTCAAGGCCAAGAATCAGGGACCGGCTAGTATAGGTTTCCTTGATACAAATTTTAGCGCGCCGGGGGGGAAGCTCCTGGATACGGTTCCGTACAATACTGTTGTTGAAGTCAAGTAGACATCTGAATGACGGTTTGCAAATGAAAATGCTATGGAGAAATAAGCGAGGGGTCAGTCTCGTTGAACTGGTTGTTACCCTGGTCATACTTTCGTTTCTGGCGATGCTGATCTTGCCGTCGGCGCAAATGACCGCAAAAAGAGTGAAGGAACTCGAACTGCGAAGAAACCTGAGAATAATCCGCACAGCCGTTGATGAGTTCAAGAAGAACTACGATAAGGCCGTTGACGAAAAGAAAATTATTCCTTCTTTGAACAAAAACGTTTCGGGTTATCCGGAAACATTGCAGCAGTTGGTGGATGGTTATGATTTCGGAGGGCTTGTTAATTATAAAAAGAAGTTTCTCCGCAGAATCCCGCTAGACCCTTTCACCAACGCTAAGCCGGGAGATGAGAAACTCTGGGGGCTTCGTTCCTACGTTGATGAGCCGGACAGCACGAGCTGGGGTGGAGAGGATGTGTATGACGTCTATTCCTTGAGTGAAGATACGGCCATTGACGGGACAAAATACAAAGACTGGTAACGCTGCAGGCGGTAGTCTCATTTATGCCGCGCTACATGAGAGAACCGATGCTGAAAAAACTGCTAAAAAAGAAGAAAGGTTTCACCCTGATTGAATTAATGATCGTGATGACCATTATCGGCATTCTCGCTTCCATAGCCGTTCCTAACTACAGATGGGGCATTATTAAGGCAAAGGAAGCGGTGCTCAGGGAAGATCTCTACAATTTGCGCACAACCATAGATCAATTCTATGCAGACCAGGGGAAATTCCCCGATTCACTTCAGGAGATAGTGGACAAGAAGTATCTCCGGGATATCCCCAAGGATCCTTTTACCAATCAGAAGGATTCATGGGTCGTTATTACCCCACCGTCATCTGCCGACGGACAGGAAATAAAGGGCTCAGTGTACGATGTTCACAGTGGTTCTGACCTGATTGGCACAAATGGAATTTCTTATAATGAATGGTAACAGCTTGAGATGCGCTTAGTGATCAAGTGCTCAGTTTACCAGTTCAAGGAGCCTGTCGGACTTAGGAATGAATCTACTGCGAAAACGATAAGTCGGTCCATATTCCCGTAAATTTTCGACAAATAGGTTCACTATTCGCTCTCAAATTTACGGAAATCTGTCCTCGACGTACCATTTTCTCGCTACAATCCCTAAGTCGACAGACTCCTAGAGGCAGACAGTGAAAAGAGGCGTGATTAATGATACAGCTCCATAATGTGTCTATGTCCTATCAGAGCGATTTTACCGCTTTAAACGGCATTAATCTAAAGGTCCCCAAAGGGGATTTTATTTTTTTAACCGGCCAGTCCGGAGCCGGAAAATCTACCCTCCTCAAGCTTCTCTATGCCGAGCTCATCCCATCCCGTGGCCAGGTCCTGATCGACGGACAAAACATTACCAGACTCCCCCGCTCCCAAATTCCCTATCTTCGCCGCACTATCGGGGTGGTTTTTCAGGATTTCAAACTTCTCCCGCATCGTACTGTGCTCGAAAATGTTGCCATAACCCTTGAGGTGCTCGGCTGGGGAAAGAAGGACATCGGCAAGAAGGTTTATCATGTCTTAAAGCAGATGGGGCTTGAACATAAGATAAACAGCACTCCGTTGAGGCTTTCGGGAGGAGAGCAGCAGCGAGTTGCGCTGGCCCGGGCACTGGTCAACGACCCTAAAGTTCTCCTGGCAGATGAACCTACCGGTAATCTCGATGATGAGAATAAGGAACAGATTCTGTCCATCTTTAAGGAGGCGAACATCAGAGGAACAACGGTGCTTGTCGCAAGCCATGATCGCCGGCTTATCGAGAACTCACACCGGCGAGTGGTAGTGCTGGCAAAGGGGCAAATCACGGAGGATTCCGATGTCCCGAAGTAAAAATAAGCCATTTACACGAGCCAAGCTCTCAAATGAAGGATTTATCGGGCGCTTGAATTACTTCATCAGAAGGGCGATTCTTAATTTACGCCAAAATATCTTTGTGAGCCTGCTGACAATAGGTACAATCTCTCTTGCCCTGCTGTTAATCTCACTATTTTTGCTGGTATATGTGAATCTTGAGGGTTTGGCGGAGTCTTGGAGTGAAAAAGTACAGGTTACTGCGTTTTTTGATCGTGAGCTTACTCAGCAGGAAAGCATAGAGCTTAAAAGCAGGGTTCAGGCACTGAACGGCACCGAGAGGGCCATCTATGTTACAAAAGATGAGGCAATGAAACGTTTTCGGGCCAGGTTGAAAGGACAGGAATCTTTGCTTGAAGGGGTGTCCGCAGAAGTTTTGCCTTCTTCGTTGGAGATAACCCTTAAAAAGGAAAATCGCAGCAGTGAATCTGTCGATGCCTATGTTGCCGGGCTGAAAAAAGTTCAAGGCATCTCTGAAGTACAGTATGGTGAAGAGTGGCTCAGGCGTTTCAACACCTTCATGAATTTTATGCGCCTCGTGGGTACCCTTCTCGGCGGTTTTCTCGTCCTGGCGGTGCTTTTTATCGTATCCAACACCATTAAACTGACTATTTATGCGCGGAGGGATGAACTTGAGGTTCTGGGTCTTGTCGGTGCGACACGCTTTTTCATAAAAGCGCCTTTTTTAATCGAAGGGATATTCCAGGGGGCAGTTGGTGCGGCTCTTGCCCTGGTCATCCTTACCCTCTGTTACTTCGGCTTTCTCCATAATGCCGGGAATTTTCTGTCATTTAATCCTGCTGCCACAGGATTGTCCTTTCTCCCGGTCACACACCTTGTGACACTATTTTTCGCTGGAATTGTTGTTGGGTTCCTTGGCAGTCTTACATCTTTGAAGCGTTTCATCACGATCTGATTATGCCCTGGTTCAATGCAGTTATCTACATAGTGCTCCTTTTATTTTATACAGCTCCATGCTTTGCTGACGTAAAGGATGATTTGCAGGGTATTAAAAAGGAAATATCTGAAAAAAAACTTCTCCTTAAAAAGACAAAGAAGGTTGAAAGTAAAGTCTCAGGTGAGCTGGAGAAGATTCAAAAGAACCTGCGGGATAAGGAAGCAAGCCTCAATTCCCTCGGTCGCGACCTGAAAGGGGTGGAGAGTAACCTGAATCGTACGCAAAGGAATATGGAACTGGCCAAGGCCGGGGCGGAACTCAAGAAACAGCAGATCAATTTGCGCCTGTCCGCTCTCTATAAGGCTGGAGATGCCGGCAATCTGCGCACGTTTTTTTCATCCGATTCATTCCCGCAGATGACGGAAAATCTCCGCTATATGCGCTCGGTTCTGGATAATGATAAACAGCTGTTTAGCGAATACAAAGAAAAGATGGACAGTTTGCGACTTCTAAAAGGTTCTCTTGAACAGGATGTCGCACGTAAGGAAATGATAAAAAGCAGCATCGAGTCAAAAAAACAGGAGATAGAACAGGAAAAAAACAAGACCTCCCGGTATCTTCTCAAGGTCAGAGAAGATAAAAAAAGTTATACGACCTCCCTGAAAGAGCTGCAGCTTAATGCCCGCAGGCTCCAATCCATGGTAGAAAGGCTTGAAGCAAGGAGCAGAAAAGGGTATACTGCTAAAAATAGCACCAAGACTTTGCGTGGCGCTGAGCATGCCCTTCCATTGTTCCCTGACAAGGGGTTGGGTGCACAGAAGGGGAGGCTGACCCTGCCGGTAAAGGGAAGCGTAGTCGCCCAATTCGGCAGGCATAAACTTGCTGAATTTAATTCCTATACGGTAAATAATGGCATTTCCATAGAAGCTCCGGCGGGAGCCCAGATCCACGCGGTTTTTGACGGGCAGGTCATTTTTGCCGACTATTTCAAGGGTTATGGCAATATGGTTATTGTTGATCATGGCGGCGGTTTCTTCAGCCTCTATGCCCATGCGGCGACTATCATGAAAAAAGTCGGGGCAACCGTTGCCAGAAATGATATTGTTGCCAGTGTTGGCGA
>Ga0210377_10003335_pt1 | contig 13833 bp, 17 predicted proteins | sample PLM4_65_b1redo_FD_155480 | JGI IMG/M metagenome (GOLD analysis project Ga0210377, IMG submission 155480) | Groundwater sediment microbial communities from an aquifer in East River, Colorado, USA - PLM4_65_b1 redo | ecosystem: Environmental > Terrestrial > Soil > Riparian zone | place: USA: East...
GCGCGGCCGCCGTCCTCGCCGCCCCCCCGCCGACGGTCGCCGACCTGCTGGCCCGGCTGTCGCCCGAGCGCGTCGCCCGCGACATCCGCGCGCGCCTGGTGCTCGTGCACGGCGTGGACGATCTGGCCGTGCCCTACACGGAGAGCCTGCGGCTGGCCGCCGCCCGGCCCGAGCGCACGCGCGTGGTGCTGGTGCACCTCGTCGGCCACGTCGAGGGCGCCCCAGCGCGCTCGTGGGCGACGGCGATCCGCGAGCTGGCCGCGCTGGTCCTGGTCGTCTACGGCCTGGGACGCGCCGGCTGAGCGCGCGCGCCGACTACTGCGAGGCGGTCCGGTCCTCCGGCGTGCCGGGGCGCTGCACGCCCCAGGTCGCCAGCTTGGCCAGTACGGTGTTGCGGTGCACGCCGAGCTGGCGCGCGGTCCGGCTCACGTTCCACTGCGTGCCCTCCAGCGTGCGCAGCACGTACTGCCGCTCGAACTCGTCCAGCGCCTCCCGCAGCGGCAGCGCGTCGCGGGCGCGCAGCGAGACCGTCTCCGGCATCGCCACGTCGAGCGGCACGTCCTGCAGGTGCACGACGGGGCCGGTGGTCAGCACGACGGCGCGGTGGATCACGTTCTCCAGCTCGCGCACGTTGCCCGGCCAGTCGTAGCGCCGGAGCGCGTCGAGCGCGCCCGCCGAGACGCCCCGCACGTCGCGGCGTGACTCGCGCGCGAACTTGCGCACGAAGTGCTCGACCAGCCGGGGCACGTCCTCGCGCCGCTCCCGCAGCGGCGGCACGTGGATCGGCACCACGTTGAGCCGGTAGTAGAGGTCCTCGCGGAAGGCGCGCTCGCGCACGGCCTGGCGGAGGTTGACGTTGGTGGCGGCCAGCACGCGGACGTCGATCGGCAGCGTGCGGCTGCCGCCCAGCCGCTCGATCTCCCGCTCCTGCAGGGCGCGCAGCAGCTTGGTCTGCAGATCCAGGCGCAGCGAGCCGATCTCGTCCAGGAAGATCGTGCCGCCGTGGGCCAGCTCGAACCGGCCGAGCCGGCGGGCGTGGGCGCCGGTGAACGCCCCCTTCTCGTGCCCGAACAGCTCCGACTCGATCAACGCCTCGGGGATGGCCGCCACGTTGATCGCCACGAACGGCTGCGCGCTCCGGTCGCTGCGCTGGTGCACGGCGCGCGCCACCAGCTCCTTGCCGGTCCCGCTCTCGCCCGTGATGAGCACCGTGGTCGAGGTCGAGGCGATCTGCGTGATGAGCTGGTAGATGCGCACCATGTCGGGATGGCGGCCGACCAGCCCCTCGAAGCCCTCGGGCGTGGCCATCCCCGACGGCGCCAGCGCCGAGCGCAGGCACAGCACCTCGCGCTCGAGCGCCCGCTTCTCCAGCGCGCGCTCGGCCAGCATCAGGATGGCGTCCACGTCGAACGGCTTGGTGATGTAGTCGTAGGCGCCGCGCTTGAGCGCCTCGACGGCCGTACGCACGTCGTGCACCGCGGTCGCCAGCACCACGACCGTGGAGGGGTCGGCGGCCTTCACGCGGGGCAGCACGTCGATGCCCGCCTCGCCTGGCATCCGCTGATCGAGCATCACCAGGTCGACCTCGCGCGTGCGCAGCAGTTCGAGCGCCTCGGCGCCGGTCTCCGCCTCCAGCACCTCGCAGGTCTCCTCGAGGATCACGCGGATGGACGCGCGCACCCCCTCCTCGTCGTCCACGACGAGCACGGTGCCGCGGCGGGAGAGCGTGGGCACCTCCAGCACGTCGGCGGCCGTCACGGGCGGGCCTCGCGCTCGAGGACCAGATACTGGTTGCGGGCGCCGGCGCCCGGCCGGTGGACCCACACGAGCACCGAGCGGCCCGCCGGCACCGCGCCCAGCGCCTTCTGCAGGCTGCGCGCGTCCTGCACGGGCTTGCGGTCGACCTCCAGGATGATGTCGCCGCGCTTGAGCCCGGCGCGGTCGGCGGGACCACCGCTGGCCACGTCGGTGACGAGCAGCCCCTGGCTGAACGACAGCCCGAGCCGCTCGGCGGTGTCCGGTGCCAGCGGCTCGACCTGCAGCCCGAAGCCCTCCGGCGCCACGTCCACGTCGGCGTCGGCCGCGGTCGCATCGTCGGCCGGCATCTCGCCCACGCGCACGCTCAGCCGCTGCGGCTTCCGATCGCGGATGACGCCGACGGCCACCGTCTGGCCCGGCGCCACGTTGGCCACGCGCCGCTGCAGGTCGGGCACCTCGCGGATCTTGGTGCCGCCGAGATCCACGATGACGTCGCCCGGCCGCAGGCCGGCCGCCTCGCCCGGCCCGCCCTTGATCACGTCGGCGACGAGCACGCCCTCGCGCTCGCGCACGCCGAAGCTCGACGCCAGCTCGTCGGTGACGTCCTGGATGGCGATGCCGAGCCAGCCGCGCACCACCTTGCCGCGCGCGATGAGCTGCGCCATCACCGACTTGGCCTCGTTGATCGGGATCGAGAAGCCGATCCCCTGCCCGGCCGCGACGATGGCCGTGTTGATGCCGATCACGCGGCCGTCGAGGTTCGCCAGCGGACCGCCGGAGTTGCCGGGATTGATCGAAGCGTCGGTCTGGATGAAGTTCTCGTACGTCGCCACGCCCACGCGCGTGCGCGCCGTCGCCGACACGATGCCGACGGTGACCGTGCGGTCCAGCCCGAACGGGTTGCCGATGGCCACGACCCACTGGCCGACGCGCAGGCGCTCGGAGTCGCCGAGCGACGCCGCCGGCAGCGGGGCCGGAGCCTCGACCTTGAGCACCGCCAGGTCGGTCTTGGGATCGCGACCGACCAGGGTGGCCGTGAACTTCCGCGAGTCGGACAGGCGCACGGTAATGTCCTGAGCGTTCTCGATGACGTGGTTGTTCGTCAAGATGTATCCGGCCGGATCCACGATGACGCCGGAGCCGCTCGACCGCGGCTCCTCGCGCGGGCGCCGCTTGAAGTACTTCTCGTAGAACTCGTCGCCGAAGAACTCGCGGAAGCGCTGCGGATCGTCGGGCGAGCCGGCCACGGGCCGCCGGGAGACGGTGCTGACGTTGACGACGGACGGCGTCACGCGGTCGGCCACCGCGCTGAAGGCCTCCTCCATCGCCTGCAGCACCGCGCGCGCGTCGATCTTCGGGCTCGGCGGCCTGGCGGGCGCGCGCTTGTCGGCGGCCGGCGGCCGCGAGGGCGCCGACTGGGCCCAGGCGGGCGTCGCGAGCGCGGCGACCAGGAGGAGGGTGAGCGCGGTCTTCATGAACGTCAGAGGCCGCATTCTACCGGCCGCCATCGGACTACGCCAGCACGATCAGGCTGAGCTCGACGATCTCGCGCGTGGCCGCGGTGATCGGCGCGGCCGCGCTGCGGCGCAGGCCCGCGACCCACAGGATGCGTCCGTTGGCCTCGACGAGCGGCAGCCGCGCGCGATCCCAGCGTGGCACCTTGGCGTCGATGAGGAGCGACTTGAGCCGGCGCTCGCCGGTCCCGAAGGCGTGGAAACGATCGCCGCGCCGGCGGGGCCGCACGCCGAGCGCGCGCGGAAGGTCCGCCGCGTCGAACGCCACGCGATCGGCCGTGCGGGGGACGGCGTAGCCGGCGGCCGGCAGCAGCCGCGCCTGCAGCGCGCGGCCGATCTCCGGCAGCTCGACGCGCCCGGGCACCGCCAGCGCGCGCGCCGTCAGCGTCTGGGGCGGCCGCGCGCCCACGCGGATCCGGTCCCCGCTCACCTCGACGATCACCCCGCCGAGTCGGAACGGGCGGCGCGGTGGCGCGGTCGCCAGGACGCGCCGCAGGCCGCGATGCGCCCACGCGCGCAGCGGCGCCCGGCTGCCGAAGCGCGCGGCGGCCTGGCGCAGCGCCTCGGCCGCGATCGATGGCGGCAGGGCCGCCAGCGCCGCCCGCGGCAGCGTGAGCGCGCCGGCCTCGACGACGGCCAGGCGCGCCAGCTCGAGCGACGCCGCGTGGTCGAGCGCCTGCACGCTCTCGCGCGCCAGCCGGGCGACGCCGGCCAGCGCGGGCACGACGTCCGCGTGGTACGACGCGGCCAGCAACGGCAGCAGCTCGTGGCGAATCCGGTTACGGAGAAATTTCGGATCGCGGTTGCTCGGGTCCTCGACCCAGTCGAGGCCGGCCTCGGCCAGCGCCTCGCGCAGCGCCTGGCGCCGGAGCTCGATCAGCGGGCGGATGATGCGGCCGCGCACGGGCGGGATGGCGGCGAGGCCGCGCACGCCGGCGCCGCCGAGCACGCGCATGAGCACCGTCTCGGCCTGATCGTCGACGGTGTGGCCGATCGCGATGCGGGCGGCGCCGAGCCGATCGGCCCACGCCTCCAGCGCCGCGTAGCGCGCGGCGCGCGCGGCCGCCTCCACCGAGCCCGGCCCCACCTGCACGCGCTCGACGTCCACCGGCACACCGAGCCGCGCGCCGAGCGCGCGCACGACCTCGCCGTCGCGCTCGGAGTCGGGCCGCAGACCGTGATCGACGTGCAGGGCGTGCAGGGTGAGGCGCCAGGCCGGCGCCAGCGCGGTCAGGATCGAGAGGAGGGCGACGGAGTCGGCGCCACCGGACACGGCCACCAGGACGGTTTCGCCGCCGGCGAGCATCGCGTGGCGGCGAATGATCTCCTCGACGGCGGCGGTGAGGCGCACCTCAGCCTCCCTGCAGGCCCACCCAGACCTCGCCGTCCTCGAAGTGCTCCTTCTTCCACACGGGCACGACGCGCTTGAGCGTGTCGATCGCGTAGCGGCAGGCCTCGAAGGCGTCGCCGCGATGGGCGGCGGACACCGCGATCAGCACCGAGGACTCGCCGATCTCCAGGCGCCCGATCCGGTGCAGCATGGCCACGCGCTTGACCTCCGGCCAGCGGCCGCGGATGGCGGCGCCGATCTCGCGCAGCTTGGCCTCGGCCATCGCCGCGTGGGCCTCGTACTCGAGGAACTTCACGGGCCGCCCGCCCGTCTCGTTGCGCACGACGCCGGAGAAGATCACGAGGCCGCCCGCCGCGGGATCGTCGACGCGGGCCGCGATGTCGTCGGGCGACAGCGGGTGCTCGACGACGGCGAAGATGTCGTCATTGACTGGCCCATTCATAGGCTCGCCTCGCCTACGGCTTCAGCTCGCACTGCCACGACCCGCCACTCACCGGCGGGAACAGGGACAGCTCGTCGCCGGGCTTCAGGCGGTGGTCGGGCTCGACGTAGTCGTGACCGACGGCGAAGAGCGTGTAGGGGCGGTACTGGGCCAGCTGGGGGTGGCGATCGACCACGGCCGACCACGCCGTCTCGACCGTACCCCCCTCCGGAAGCTCGAGGTCCACCTGCCCCTGCCCGGTGGCTTCACGATACCGGGCGAACAGGTGGACCCGGACACGCACGACGTCTAGAAGCGGTGGGACTGGCCGCAGCCGCAGCTGGACTTGACGTTCGGGTTCTTGATCGCAAACCCGGCGCCCATCATCTCGTTCTGGACGAAGTCGATCTCGATGCCGGACAGATAGGGCGCGCTGTGCTTGTCGATGTAGACCTTGATGCCCTGGGCCTCGACGACGTCGTCGCCCTCGCCCACCTGGTCTTCCCAGCCGAGCTCGTACGACATGCCCGAGCAACCCCCGCCAACGACCCGGATGCGCAGGCCCCACTCGGGCTTGCCCTCTTCCAGGCGAAGCTCTCCGACCTTCTGGGCGGCCATTTCTGTCATCGTGACCATGCGGTCCTCCCGTCGTTTCGCGGCATTTCCCGACGTGTGAATGGTATCACAGGATACCCCCGGCGGGCAGGAGGGTGAGCTCCTCCAGCGAGGCGTGCGGGGGCAGCGCGGCCATCAGCACCGCCGCCCGGGCGACGTCCTCCGGGCGCAGCATCTTGTCGCGCGGGGGCGAGGATCCCAGCGAGTCCCACAGTGGCGTGTCGACCGCGCCCGGCACCAGCACGCCGACCCGGACGCCGTGGGGCCGCAGCTCCTCGGCCAGCACGCGGCTGAAGCCGATCACCGCCATCTTGGTCGCCGTGTACACCGCGCTGCCGGGCAGCGCGCGCTTGGCGGCGATCGAGGCCAGGTTGAGGATCGTGCCGGAGCGCTGGCGCATCATGGTCGGCAGCGCCGCCCGGCAGCAGACCATCACTGCGCGGAGGTTGAGCGCCAGCATGGCGTCCCAGTCGCCGGGCTTGGAGTCCGCCACCGGCGCGAAGGACGCCGTGCCCGCCGAGGTCACCAGGATGTCGAGCCGGCCCAGCTCGCCGGCGACGTTCTCCACGACCGACTCCACCGCGGCATCCTGCGTGACGTCGGCGGGCACCGCCAGCGCGCGGCCGCCCCGCTCGCGGATCTCGGCGGCGACGCCGGCCAGGTCGGCGCGCGAGCGGGCGACCAGGGCCACCGCCGCGCCTTCCCCGGCGAACGCCAGCGCGATGGCACGACCGATTCCGCGCCCGGCGCCGGTGACCAGCGCGACCTTGCCGCGCAGCGCGTCGCTCATATGACGAGCCCCCGTCCGGCCTTGATCAGCTCCATGAACTCCGCCCGCGTCTCCGGCCGGTCGCGGAAGGCGCCGAGCATCGCGGAGGTCACCGCCTTGGAGTTCTGCTTCTCCACGCCGCGCATCAGCATGCACAGGTGGACGGCCTCCATGACGACGGCAACGCCGCGCGGCTGCAGCACCTCGTTCAGGGTGTTGGCGATCTGGGTGGTGAGCCGCTCCTGAACTTGCAATCGCCGCGCGTACATGTCGACCAGCCGCGGGATCTTCGACAGCCCCACGATCTTCTTGTGTGGCATGTAGGCCACGTGGCACTTGCCGATGAAGGGCAGGAGGTGGTGCTCGCAGAGCGACGTCACGTCGATGTCCTTGACGATCACCATCTCATCGTACTCCTCGACGAAGAGGGCGTCGTTGAGGATCTCCTGCGCGTTCTTCTGGTAGCCGGAGGTGAAATAGCGCATCGCCGCCGCCACCCGGTCGGGTGTGCGCTCGAGGCCCTCGCGGTGAGGATCCTCGCCCAGCTCCTTCAGCAGCTCTTCTACCAGCCGTGGGATCGCGTCGCCGTTAGCCATCACATCTCCTCGCCGCGGTACTCGAAGCGGTTCTTCGCCGTCTCCTGCACCACGACCCTCTGCAGCTCGCCGGCCGGCCGCGCGTCACTCAGCGTCCGCCAGAACGCGCGGGCCAGCCCCTCGCCGGTCGTGATCACGCCGGCCAGGGCCGGCGCGTCCTCCAGGCAGTGATGATCGACCTGGTCGAGCAACGTGCGCGCCACCGTCCGGTCCAGATCCTCCAGGTCCACGGCGAAGCCCGTGGTGGCGTCGGGGACGCCGGCCACCGTGACCTCCAGGTAGTAGTTGTGGCCGTGGGGGCGCGCGCACGGGCCGTACAGCGCCGCGTTGTCGGCAGCGTCCAGCGCCGGATTGGCCAGGCAGTGGGCCGCGCTGAAATGATACACGCGGGTGAGCTCGACGCGGCGTCGCATCTCAGGCGCCGTCATAGTCGACGAACAGCGTCGGATCCTCCCACACGCGCACGCGCGAGAGTCGATCGGGCCCCAGCTTGGGCGCCAGCAGCTCCCACACCGCGATGGCGATGTTCTCCGTCGTCGGGACCCGGTCGCGGAACAGCGCGTCGGCGTTGAGGTCGGCGTGGTCGAAGCGCTCGACCACCGTCGCGTTGACGATCCCCTTCAGCTCGCCGAGGTCGATCACCATGCCGGTGCGCGAGTCGATGGGCCCGCGCACGGTGACGTCGAGCGTGTAGTTGTGGCCGTGGGGCACGCCCAGGCGGCCGAACGTCCGCTCGTTCTGCTCGGCCGACCACTGCGTCACGTGATAGCGGTGCCCCGCCGAGAACGCGAAGCGCCGCGTCGTGGAGGCGAGCGGGCTCACGCGACGGCCACCTCGACGAAGCGACGCGCCACCGGCTCCAGGTCGAACGCCGCCACGCGGGCGGCGCCGGCCGCGCCCAGGTCGGCCCGCAGGCCGTCGTTCATCAGCAAGGTCTCCAGTGCCATCGCCAGCTCCTCGGGGCTCTCGGGATTCACCAGCAGGCCGGTCCGCCGGTCCTCGACGATCTCGGGCACCGCCGCCGCCCGGCACGCGACCACCGCCAACCCGGCCACCATCGCCTCGGCGAACACGAGCCCGAAGCCCTCCTGGACGGTCGGCAGGCAGAAGCAGTCGGCCCGTACGTATTCTACGGCCAGGGCCTGCCGCGAAATGTCACCGAGGAACGTCACGGTCTCGCCGAGCCCGAGCGTGGCGTGCAGCGCCAGCAGCCGGGCAAGCTCCGGCCCCTCGCCTACGATGCGGATACGCACCGGGGGGATTCGGTCGCGCAGCACGACGGCGGCGCGCAGCAAGTCGTCCAGCCGCTTGCGGGGGTACATGCGGGCGACCGAGAGCACGGTGGGCGCGCCGCGCGGAGCCGGGGCGACGGCGGCGAAGCGCCGGCGCCACTCGGTGAGGTCGATCGGCTCGGGGACGACCGCCAGCCGCTCCGCCGGCACCTCGTACACCTCCTGGGCCACCGCCGCCGAGTAGCGGCTGGGCACCACCACCCGCTCGGCCCGCTCGGTGTTGAGTCGCTCCCACCGAGCCTGCACGCCCAGGAGCGTGCGCACCAGCCCGCGCTCGTTGCGCAGCTCGTCGGCGATGATCCCCTTCAGCGCCACGACGAAGCGCGCGGTGCGTGGCTGGCCGGCCCACACGAAGCCGTCGAGATCGACGCCGACCACGACGTCGGCGGTTGGTGGCGACAGCGCCACCCGGGCGTTGTAGATCCATCGGTCGAGCGTGTGGAAGTGCGTGCGCAGCCCGAGCGGTCGCTGGGTGACGCTGTGGCCGAGCCGTCCGAGGCCGCGGACGAGGCCGTCGATCGCGACCCAGGTTCCGCTGCCTTCGGTGGGGCTCGCCGGTGTGGAGCTGAGGAACTCGAAGCGCACGCAGCTTGGGGCTCAGTGCCCCCGGAACGTCGGCCGCCGCTTTTCGAGGAAGGCCCGCGTGCCTTCGCGATAGTCCTCGCTGGCGACCGCCTGCTGCGACAGCGCGCGCAGCCGCGCCCGGTTCTCCTCGGTGAGCCCCGCCCGGTAGGCCTCGATCGCGACCTTGGAGCCGCGCACCGACAAGGGCGCGTTGGCGGCCACCAGCGCGAGGTAGTCGTAGGTCGTGCGCTCCAGCTCCGCCGCCGGCACCAGTCGCTGGATGAGACCGATCGCCAGCGCCTCGCGGTCGCCCACCGTGCGCGCCGAGAACAGGATGTCCTTGGCGTAGGCCGGCCCGACGAGGTCCACGAGCTGGCCGATCGCCTCGGGCGGATAGACGATGCTCAGCCGCGCCGCCGGGATGCCGAACTTGGAGCCCTCGGCCGCGAAGCGCAGGTCGCACGCCATCGCCAGCCCCATCGCCCCGCCCATGCAGAAGCCGTGGATGAGCGCGATCGTCGGCTTCGCGCACTCGCGCACCGCCGCGTAGGCCGCGGCCGTGGTGGCGTTGTAGCGCTGCGCCGTCTCCACGTCCTTGCGGCTCTCGGGAAACTCCGTGATGTCGGCGCCGGAGGCGAACGCCTCGGTCCCGGCGCCACGGTAGACGACGGCCCGCACCGAGTCGTCCCTGCCGAACCCCTCGGTCAGGCGAGCGATCTCCGCCCACATCGCCAGATTGATCGCGTTGCGCATGCGCGGCCGGTTGAGGATGACGGTCGCGATCGGGCCGTCCTGCTGGACGACGATGTCGTCGCTCACGAGGAGTGAGTGTACCAGAGCGGAGCGAGGGGTGAGAATGGTGGCGGTGGGAGGAATTGAACCTCCGACACGGGGCTTATGAGACCCCTGCTCTGCCGCTGAGCTACACCGCCGTGGCTGGGGACCTCGCGCAGTTGCGGGAGAGGATTCTACCGTAGCGACAGCCGTTGTGCCCGTAGTTATGGAGCGGGAACGCACCGCGAGCGGCTCAACCGCCACCGCGCGTTCGAGGGCGCCTCCGACGCAAACGCCGCCAGGATCTCGACTCGCTTGCGCACACACTGCTCCCACGACCGGAACACTTCCGGCTCGCTGTGTGGCGTCTGATTCCAGAACTTCGGGGGCAGCTGGACGACCTCGCCGTCGGGCAGCCGCACGAATGGCCGCGCCCACTCGTCCCAGAACCAGTACGTGACGGGGAGGTAGGCGGCGACGGTGTTTCTCGGAATCAACAGCCGAACGGGCGGTGGGCCGGACCACCACTCACGAACCATGACGGCGCCGAGGACGACGAGCGGCGCCGTCACGGCGATGGCGATCGATCTTCGCGCCCACGCCGGCATCATCCCAGCCACTGTACCGTGCTCCGCAGCGGCGCCTCGTGCGGTTCTACCTTTCGAACGGCGGCGCGCGCGGCGCCCGGCCCGGCTTGCTCGCGCAGCCGACAAACGTTTGCTAGAATCCGCACGGGCAATCGGGGCAGCCTGATTCCGCGACTCATACGTCTGGCCGGCACGGCTCGGAGGGATCTTCACATGCAGTTCCGCGCGGATCCTTGGCAACGCGATACTGTGCTCCGGAGTAACGACATCCAGGAAGAGGACGACGACGGGTTCGAGGACGACGACGCCGAAGAAGACGACGACCTCGTCGATGACGACGCCGAGGGCGACGAGGACGACGACGCTGACGAGGTGGACGCCGACGAGGTGGACGCCGAGGAGGAGGACGACGACGACGACCTCGAGGACGATCTCGACGAGGACGACCCCGAGGATGACGACGATGACGACGACGAGATCGACGACCTCGACGACGATGACGACGACGAGGCCGAGGACGACGACGAGTAGCTCCCCTAGCGCCTAGGAGACGCGGACCATGGCACTGTTCAGTGGTGACGGCTGGCTGTTCCTGCTGCGATGGTTCCACTTCCTCGCCGGAATCACCTGGATCGGCATGCTGTACTATTTCAACTTCGTCCAGACCCCGTTCTTCGGCAGCAAGTTCGTGGCCGACAACGCCGCGGTGCGCAGCGGGATCGTCCGCGGCGGCCTCCTCGACACCGCGCTATGGTGGTTCCGGTGGGGCGCGATGTTCACGTTCATCACCGGCTGGCTCTACATCCTGCACATCGCGTTCGCCCGCTACGGCGGCCTCTACGAGTTCGCGGCGACCTCTTACGGCTGGAAGATCTTCTTCGGCGGCATGCTCGGCACCATCATGTGGGCCAACGTCTGGTTCGTCATCTGGCCGGGCCAGCAGGTCGTGATGGCCTCGGCCCAGGCGGTCGCGACCGGCGGGCAGGCCATCCCCGAGGCCGCCGCCCGCGGCGCGCGGGCCGGCGTGACGTCGCGGACCAACACCATGCTGTCCATCCCGATGCTCTTCTTCATGGGCGCGGCCTCCCACCTGGCCATGGGCAACCCGGCCACCGGCGGGGCAAAGTGGGGCGCGCTGATCCTGCTCGCCATCGTGATCATCGCCGTCGAGATCAACGCGCTGGTCGGTCCGGCGGCGCCGGCCAGCGGCGGCAAGAAGATCCTGGCGACGCTCAAGGGCACGTTCTGGGCGGGCTTCATCCTCACCGCGATTCTCTACTTCGTACTGGCCAAGCTGTTCGGCTAGAACGCGGCGGGAGTTTCCACGGGCCCGGCGCGAGCGCGCCGGGCCCTTCGTCTGTCGGCGGCGGCTATTTCAGGTAGGCGGCCAGCGGGTCGACGTCGCGAGCCAGCTGCGGCTGGGGCGGCATCACGGCGGTTGGTCGCTTGGGCTTGTACCCGGGCGGGTAGCTCCCGCGCACCACCTTCGTCTCCAGCAGCTCGCGCGACGAGCCCTTGACCTCGGGACCGACGGGACCCGGCTGCGACGGATCGAACGCGTGGCACGCGGTGCACTGCGAGACGTAGACTTGGCGGCCGCGCTCGGCCTCGGGGCTGAGCTTCGCGCGCTCGCACGCGGTCAGCGCCAGCACGGCCGCGCCGGCGGCCAGCAGGCGCCCCCGCCTCACGCCAGGTCCTCGGCCAGCCGGCGTCGGGCGGCGGGGGTGAGCACGGTCCGCCCGCGGTCGCCCGGGTGGTCGGCGATCAGCGCCACCTCCGCTTCGGCGAACGCGCGGCGGGCGGCCGCCGGCAGCGCGAACCGCACGAAGTGCACCGCCGACAGCTTGCCGCGGTCCTCGTCGGAGTGGCCCGCCTCGAAGTCGCCGACGATCACGTGATCGCCGACCTGGAGCCGCACGTGGCCGCCGGTGTCGATGCCCAGCAGCGTGTCGAGCACCGGCTTGATCTGGGCGGCGTCGCCGATCTCGATGAACATCGTCGCCGCCAGCTCCCCGGGCCGCGGCAGCAGCGTGTTGTAGACCTCGATCTCGTCGGCGATCCTGTCCTCGTCGATGATCCGCTCGACGCGGATCATCTCCTGGATCTGGAACCACACCGTCTCGCGGTTCTCGAAGACGAACGACAGGTAGCGGCCGACGCCCACCCGGCGATCGGCCTTGAGCGCGATGACCGCCTCCCGGCGCGCGTGGCGCACCAGCTCGTAGTCGTACAGGTTCAGGATCTCGTCGGGGCGGATGGGCCTCATGGCTCGTCGAAGCCGTAGGCGTGAGCGAGCACCTGGATCGGGTGGCGCGGCTCGATGCCGGTGCCCTGCGCGATCTGCAGCGCGGCCAGCGGGCAGTCGGTCGCGATCGTGGACGCCCCGCCGGCCCGGACCGCGTCGAAGAGCGGCTGCGCGACCTTCATCGACAGGTCGAAGTACTGCGTCTTGAACCCCCAGGTGCCGTCGACCGCCGAGCACCGCTCGACGACGTCCACGGTGGTCCCGGGAATCGCGCGCAGGACGTCGGCCGACTTGGTCCCGATGTTCTGCGCGCGCAGATGACAGGGCACGTGGTACGTCACCGCCCCGACGGAGCGGGTGAAGCGCGTGTCGAGCGCGCCCTCGGCGTGGAGCCGGGCCAGGTACTCGAAGAGGTCACGGGTGTTCGCCGCGACGAGCCGGGCGTCCTCGGAGCCGTCGAGCCAGGGGTACTCCTGCTTGAGCATGTAGCTGCAGGTCGGCCCCGGCGAGACGATCTCGCGCCCCTCGCGGACGGCCGCGGCCAGCGTGCGCACGTTGTCGCGCACGAGCGCGCGGCACTCGTCCACGGCGCCGCCGTCGAGGTAGGGCATCCCGCAGCACCGCTGCGCGGGCACGGCCACGTCCACGCCGTTGCGCTCGAGCACGCGCACCGCCGCCCGCCCGATGGCCGGCGCGTTGTACTCGACCGTGCACGTCGCGAACAGCGCGACCTTGCGCGTGACGGTCCGGCCGCCCTCGGCGGCGGCCGGCTTCGCCGTGGACTTGAACCACGACGAAAACGTCGGACGGTGGAACTTCGGCAACCGCCGGGCCCGGTGAATGCCGGTGACCGCCTGCATGAGCGCGCGGTGCACCGCCCACCCGTTCATCCAGTTGGACAGCGGCGCCGTCCAGCTCCCCAGCTTGCCGACGAGGGTCACGTTGCCCAGCATCCTATCTTGCAAGCTCACGCCATTCTTCCGCGCCTCCGCCGCCCGCGCCCGCAGCATCAACCGAGGGAAGTCGACGGCCCACCGATGCGGCGGCGTATACGGACAGTGGTTGAAGCACAGCTTGCACTGATAGCAGAGATCCACCACTTCCTTGACGTCCGCCCCCGGCAACTTGTCGACGTCCCCATCGACCGCCTCGACATCCAACCGATCGAACAACACCTTGAACGACGGACAGAGCGGAAGGCACCGCCGACACCCCGCGCAGATGTCATACACCCGCCGCAGCTCCCCATCGACCCTCCCAAGATCCCAAAACTCCGCCTTCTTCAGGTCGAGCGCCGGATCGTCAGACATGGTCGACGTCCCTCATAGACCGAAATATGGACATGGA
>Ga0210377_10003336_pt1 | contig 13833 bp, 15 predicted proteins | sample PLM4_65_b1redo_FD_155480 | JGI IMG/M metagenome (GOLD analysis project Ga0210377, IMG submission 155480) | Groundwater sediment microbial communities from an aquifer in East River, Colorado, USA - PLM4_65_b1 redo | ecosystem: Environmental > Terrestrial > Soil > Riparian zone | place: USA: East...
CTGGTATCGCGAGATCGTGCGCGCGATCAAGTCGGAGCTGCCCGACCTCCACATCCACGCGTTCTCGCCCGAGGAGATCCACTTCGGCCAGCAGAAATCGAACGGCATGTCGCTGCGCGACTACCTCTCGATGCTGAAGGACGAAGGCCTCGGCACGATCCCCGGCACGGCGGCCGAGATCCTCGACGACGAGATCCGCATGATCCTCTCGCCGCGCAAGCTCATGACCGAGCGCTGGGTCGAGATCGTGACCACCGCGCACGAGGTCGGCCTGCGCTCGAGCTCGACCTTGATGTACGGACACATCGAGAGCCCCCATCACATCGCGGGCCATCTCGAGCTCCTGCGCGACATCCAGAAGCGCACGGGCGGGTTCACCGAGTTCGTGCCGCTCGGCTTCATCCACCACAAGACGCGGCTCTACAACGAGCAGGGCTCGCGCGCCGGCGCGACCATGCCCGAGGACCTGAAGCTGATCGCGATCTCGCGCCTGTTCCTCCGCCCGTGGATCAAGAACGTCCAGATCTCGTGGGTGAAGATGGGCTTCAAGCCCGGCCAGATCGCGCTGATGTCGGGCGCGAACGACTTCGGCGGCACGCTCATGGAGGAGTCGATCAGCAAGGCCGCGGGCTCGGAGCACGGCGACCACGTCGAGCCCGAGACGATCGAGCGGCTGATTCGCGAGATCGGGCGCATCCCGTACGAGCGCACCACGACCTACGGCCGGCGCGAGAAGAAGCTCGCCGCGGTGCAGCCGTCCGAGGTCGCGCATCAGACGGGGCTCGAGCTGGCGCAGGCCCCGACCGCGCGCCCCGGCCAGGGGCTCGCGATCCCGAGCGGCTACTGACAGGGTCGCTCAAGCCGCGCATCCTGGGTCGACGATGAGCAGAGCCATGAGACGAGTCCTGGTCACGGGGGGAGCCGGCTTCATCGGCTCGCACTTCATCCGCATCCTGCTCGCGGAGGAGCCCGACGCGCAGGTCGTGAACCTCGATCTGCTCACGTACGCGGGGAACCTCGGCAACGTGGCCGACCTCTCGTCCTCGCCGCGGTACAAGTTCGTGCGAGGCGACATCCGCGACATGAAGGTCGCGCAGGAGCTCGTCGCGGAAGCGGATTGGATCGTGAACTTCGCCGCCGAGTCCCACGTCGATCGCTCGACCAAGGCGCGCGCGGGCGAGTTCATCGACACCAACGTCTACGGCGCGTACGTGATGCTCGAGGCCACGCGCCAGGTGAACCGCTCGGCGCGATTCCTACAGGTCGGCACCGACGAGGTGTACGGCTCCATCGACTGGCCCGGGTTCCCGAACGAGAGCGCGCTGCTCTGCCCCTCGAGCCCGTACTCGGCGGCGAAGGCGGGCGCCGACCACATCGCCCTCGCCTTCCACCGCACCCACGACATGGACGTGCTGGTCTCGCGCTGCACGAACAACTACGGGCCGTTCCAGTATCCGGAGAAGGTCATTCCGGTGTTCATCACGAACGCGCTCGAGGGCGAGCCGCTTCCGCTCTACGACGGCGGCACGCAAGTGCGCGATTGGCTGCGCGTCGAGGATCACTGCCACGCGCTGCTCCTGCTGCTGCGCCGCGGGACGGCCGGCGAGATCTACAACATCGGCGCGAACCAGACGCCCGAAGTCACCAATCTCGAGCTCACCCGGATGATCCTCTCCTGCGTCGGCCAGCCCGAGACCTTGATCCGCCCCGTGCAGGGCCTCCGCCCCGGCCACGACCACCGTTACGCGGTCGACACCACGAAGCTGCGCGCGCTCGGCTGGCAGCCCGGCGCGGACCTGGCCGCGGGCATCGCCAAGACCGTCGCCTGGTACACCGAACGGCGTGACTGGTGGGAGCCGATCAAATCCGGGGAGTACCGCGAGTACTACCAGAAGCACTACGGCGAGGCGGCCCGCCGCTGACCCGCTGCGCGAGCGCCTCGAGCTCGTACCGGAGCTGCGGCTTCTCGACGATGCGCCGCTCCACCACGTCGATCGCGTACATGACGCTCGTGTGGTCGCGCGAGAACGCGCGCCCGATCTCGGCCAGCGACGCGTCCGTGTAGCGGCGAGCGAGGTACATCGCGATCTGGCGCGGGCGCACCAGGCTCTGCTTGCGCGAACGCGCGCGCAGGTCCTCCTTGCCGACGCCGTACGCACGCGCCGTCTCGGCCATGATCTCGTCGAGCGAACGCGCGCGGCCGGGCAGCTCCACCGCGGCGAGCGCCTGTCCCACGAGCTCGGGCGTGATCGCCGACTTCAACAGCGACGCGCGCGCGACCACCTGATTCAGGCCGCCGACGAGATCGCGCACCGACGCGAGCGGCCGCGTCGCGAGCAGCTCGAGGCACGCCTCGGGCACGCGCACACCCCCGCGCGCCGCGCGCTCGCGCAGGATCGCGAGCCGCGTCTCGTGACCCGGCGGCGCGATGCAGGCGACCAGCCCCGACGCCATGCGCGACGACAGCTTCGGATCGAGCTCGTCGAGCTCCGACGGCGGGCGATCCGCGGAGAGCACCACCGTCTTCCCGGTCGCGATCAGGTGGTCGAGCGTGTGGAAGAGCTCGACCTGCGTCGCGCGCTTTCCAGCGAGGAACTGGACGTCCTCGAGGATCAGCACGTTCGTCGAGCGGCGATAGCGCTGGCGGATGCGCGGCATCTGGCCCGCGCGCAGCGCCTCCGTGACCTCGGTGGTGAACTCCTCGCTCGAGCGGTAGAGGGCGGTGTTGCCGAGCTGCGTGTGGATCGCGCGGCAGAGGTGCGTCTTGCCCATGCCCGTGTTCGCATAGAGGAAGAGCGGGTTGCAGCGGCCCGCCTGGCCACGCGCGATCAGCCGCGCGGCTTCGAGCGCGAGCGCGTTCCCCGGCCCCGAGATGAAGCTCTCGAAGAGCCGCTCCTGCGCGCCCGAATTCTCGACGCGCTCGACGGGCTGCACCGCGGGCTCGGCGGCCGCGGTGCTCGCCCGCGCAGCGGCCGATGCAGCCGACGCGGCCGAGGCCGCGACCAGGTCGACGCGATAGTCGACCGCGCGCGCGCCGTCCGCGCACTCCTCGATCAGCTTGCCGTAGCGCCCGCGCAGCCAGTCGCGGCTGAAGCGGTCCGGACAGCGCAGCACCAGCGTTTCGCCTTCGAGCCGTCCGTCCAGCGCCCGGAACCAGGCTTCGAACGCAGCCTCTCCGACGCGCCGTCGCAGCACCGTGCGAACGGCCTCCCACCCCCCACAGTTCTCCATCTCGGCCGGATTTCCCCTCTTCTCGACCGGATTGCCGGTCGGTACCCCCCAAGAACGACGGTGCGGACTCTCCCATGAGGCCGCATTCGGGGCAAAGCCGATTCCTCAGACTGCGCGCTTTCGCTCGCGCCGCACGCGAGTTCGCACACGACGCGTCGGCGAGGGACTTCCCCGTCGGTGGCGCAACTGCCGAGATTCGCGTCGGAGTTCGCGCCTCGAGCGTTCAGTGAGAACGCTGGTTCACAGCGGCATGCACAGCCGTACTCACAGCGAAGTGCCACGGACCGGTGTTCGTCGCCCTCGAAATTTCGCCGTTTTTTGCGACTTCGCACATGAATGCGCGCTAATTCAGTTCACGCTCTTGGGGCCCTCGGGCAGGCGCGCTTCGGCGATTCGGAAGGAAAGGAGTCGCAACAGCAGCTCACTTTGAGCCACCGGATCCTCCGTCTCGAGCAGGCTCTGCTTCTCCAAGGTCGGGCAGTCGAGCCCGAAGCCGAGCGCGTTCTGCAGGAGCAGCGGATCGAGCGCGCGCATGCGCTCGCCGAGCTGCGCCGCACTCTCGGGCGCGGTCAGCGTCACCAGCTCGAGCATGCGCGCCTCGAGCTGGCCGCGCGTGCGGGTGAGAAGCCGCTGCACTTCGGGTGCGAGCTCCGGGAAGCTCGGATCGGGCAGGAGCTCCGCCTCGACTCTGCGAAACAGCGCCTTCGACTCCGCTTCGCGCGCGATCCGGAAGCGCCGCGCGCCGTGCAGCAGCAGGTTGAAGCGCCCGTCGGGGAGGCGCTCGCTCTCGACGATGCGACCGGCGCAGCCGACGCCGAAGACCGGAGCGCGCGGTTGCATCGGATCCTCGTCGGGACGGATCAGCACCATGCCGATCACCTGATCGCCGTCGAGCGCGGCTTCGGTCATCTGCCGATAGCGGGGCTCGAAGATGTGCAGCGGCAGGTACGTCCCCGGGAAGAGCACGACGTTGGGCAGCGGGAAGATCGGAAAGCTCGTCGGGAACGCGGAGGCATGGGCCGTGTCGCTCATCGCGACCAAGTTATACTTCCGCGGCCCCTCCCGGAGCCAACGGTGACCGAGCCCGAGCGCCAGGCGCGCGAGCGTGCGATCGAACGGCTGCGCCGGCACGCGGCGCTGCTCGCGACGGCGTTCGAGCTGCCGCTGCACTCCATCGAGCCGGAGAGCCCGCGCGTGCGGCGCCGCTATGGCATCTGCTACACGGACGGCCGGATTCGCATCCGCCTGCACCAGCTCCGCTCGACCGACCTACTGAAGTACTCGGTCATGGTCGACACGCTCTGCCACGAGCTCGCCCACCTGAAGCACTTCAACCACGGGCGGCGCTTCTGGCAGTTCTACCGGCGCATCCTCGCCTACGCGAGACGCCAGGGGATCTACCGGCCGGGACCCGAGCCGGTGGTCGCACCGCAGGCTCCGTTCCGCGCGCTGCCCGGGGCGATCGTTCGCGCCGAGCCCCGCCGCCCGGCGGCTGCCCAGCTCGAGCTGTTCTAGGCCTCGCGGACCTTGTCGTACTCCTCGAGGGAGTTCGGTCCGGCCTTCACCTCGACGTCGATGTGCTCGAGCGCGATCGCCTTGTCCAGGACCTGCGTGACGAGCGAGCTGACCGTGAGCTCATCGAACTCCGCCAGCGCGTCCTCGAGGGCCGATTCCTCGACCGACAGCCGGACTTGAAGAGTGATTTCGATGGCCATGCAGGGTCTCCCGCCTCCAAACGGACGGCTGATATCGGGGGACGGGACTATAACGAAGGAGACCGACCGCGCTACGGATTTTCTCTCGAAAAGTCGCGGAAACCTAAGAAGTTTTTGCGTCGGGAGAAGCCCCCGGCAGCGCTTTCGGATCGAGCCTCCAGAGGTCCCAAATGCAGGCCAGGGCGGCGCTTCCGGCCGCCAATCCGAACAGCGAACGAGAGGCCGAGTGAAGCGCCGCGAACTCCGCGAGCTCCGGATCGCCGGCTCCCAACTGGCCGATCGCGCCGCCTGCGGCCAGGCGGAGCTCGCGGATTTCGGGCGAGATGAACAGGGCGCTGGTCAGGTGGGCGAGCACGCCGGCGAGCGGAAGCAGTGCGCGGAGGAGCCCCGCCGCTCCGCCGCCGCCCGACGAGCGCCATTCCGCGAGCCCGAGCACCGTGCACAGCGAGCCGATCGCGATCCCCCAGTGATCCAGCCCGATGAAGCCCTCGCCGAGCACCGATGCTGCGAGCTGGGTCGGCAGGTTGGAGAAGGCCGCGGGAACGAAGAGCGTCGCGAACGCGAGCATCGCCCCGGTCCACAGTCCGAGCAGCGCGATCCGTGATCGCGCGATCGCGCTGTCTCGCGCCGCCGAGAACCGGTACTGTTCCGACCCCATGGCACCTAGTCTGCGCTGTCGGCTCGCGCTTTTCCCGCTGCTGCTGCTGGCGCTCGCCTGCGATCGGCGCTCCGAGCCGTTCGTCGATGCCGCCGACGAGCCCGCGAAGCTCGATCGGCCCGTGCGCGTGCCCGGGCTCGAGAATCCCGCACCGCGCGCGCGCATGCCGATGGGTCCGCCCGAAACGGGGGCGATCGACGAAGCTCCGAGCGGTCCGCCGATTCGCGGCAGCGTGATCGCGGGCGAGGGCGTCGCGCCGGGCGGCGAGGGTGTCCTGTTCGTGATCGCGCGCAGCGCCGGCGGCGGTCCGCCGCTGGCGGTGAAGCGCTTGCCCGTCGGTCCGTTTCCGCTGGCCTTCGAGCTCGGCCCCGCGGACGTGATGATGGCCGGCCGGCCGTTCGCAGGACCGATCTCGCTCACGGCGCGCGTCGATCGGGACGGAGATCCGTTGACCCGCGCCCCCGACGAGCCGACCGCCGAGCTCGCGGCGCCGGTCGAGCCGGGCGCCGAAGGCGTCGAGCTGCGGCTCCAGGTCCCGAAGGCGAACTAGCCGCGGCTCAGGGCTCGGCTGCGAGGTTCCCCGACGGACAGTCGTCGCGCGCCGCGCACACCGACTCGTAGAGCCAGTACGCGACCATGTAGTCGAGGCCCGTGTACTCCGTCGTCGGGTTGGCGTGGTCGGACAAGCGGTACGGACTCGACTTCCACTCGAAAGAGCTCGCGGTGCGCGCCTCCATCGGCACGACGTCGCGCGCGAGCCGCTTCCACTTCCGGCCGGGAATCAGCCGCGCCGGGAGGTCCGCGGCCGCCGCGCTCGTTCCGAGCTTGCGCTTCTCGAGCGGGAACGCCGCGAGCAATCCGCGCGCCCGCGCGAGCAGGCTCGCATCGCAGCCCGGCGGCTCGAGCGAGCAGAAGACGAGATCGAAGTAGGCGTTCCCGTCGTCGCGCACGCGCAGCCAGCTCCGCCAGAGTCCGTGGCGCAGATCGGCGAGCGCCGGGTCGCGGGTCTCGCGCGCCAGCGGGACGAGCACGCGATACAGGTTGAACGCCATCAGATCGTTCGAGTGGCCGGTGATGCCGAGCACGCGCAGGTTCGTCGTGCGCGCGCGGGCGACCACCCGGTAGTGATCGCGCAGGCGGTCGCGCGTCGCGCGCCAGCGGTCATCGGCGGGATCGAGCTCCGCGGCGAGCGAGAGGATCGCGTAGCTCGTGAGCTGCGCGATCGAGTTGAAGCCGAAGCCCGATCGCCAGGAGAGGTCGCCGTAGCGCGTGCGCTCGCCGTCGGGATCGGTGAGCTCGAAGTCGTTCGCCACGAGGTGCGACGCCGCGTCGACCGCGAGCGCGCGCACGCGTTCAGGGAAGAGCCGGCGGCACAGGCCGATCGCCGGCACGAGGCCGTTCGCGTACTGATCCATCGAGACGTCGCCGCGCCAGTACCAGCCCGCGTACTCGCCCTGCGCCGCGTGCCACTCGCCGCTGGCGCGCTCGTGCGCGGGCATCCGCCGGGCGGTGCGCGCGAGCAGCCCCCGGATGCCGGTCACACGCATCTGCAGCTCGAGACCCCCCAGCGCGAGCGACGCGTCGGCGAGCGCTTCGGCGCGCGGCTGGCCCTGGGTCGTCTCCGCGCGCGCGCACGCCGCACCCGCGAAAAGCCCATTGAACGTCGGGCCGTCCGCGTTCTCCGGGTATGCGCCGCTCTCGAGATCCCGCTCGATCGTGCGCAGATCGACGCGGTAGAGGAGCAGGCCCTCGCGCGACAGGTGGCGCGCGTGGATCTGCGCGCGGAACGCCTCGGCCTTCGCCGCGAGCTCGCCGGACTCGGCCGCGCCTGCGCGCGCAGCGAGAACGAGCAGCAGCAGCGCGGCCCAGGAGCGCATCCAGCGGTTATCGGCCTCCTAGCGGTCGAAGCTCGAGGCCGCGGCGCGCGCGGCCTCCAGGCCAGGCGCGGTCGTCGCGTACTCGCCGCGGTACTCGGGCGGAAGCAGGTCTGCGATCAGGAAGCCGAGCGCGTCGGCGACGACGGGACGCTTGCCGCCTGCGCGCGCGAAAAGTTCGGCCGCGTCGATCGCGTGACCGACGCGCACGTGCACCTCGCTCTGCACCACCGTGTCGGTTTCGAGCGGCATGAGCTTCTCGGTCCCCCAGAGGCCGAGCGGGACGATCTGCGTGCCCGCTCCTTCGAAGTAGCGCGCGGCCGCGGGGAGCACGCGCTGCATCGCGGCGGTCCGGCTGCGCGTGCCCTCGACGAAGACCATCAGGTGGTCGCCCTTGCCGCGCCGCTCCTCGACGCTCGCGAGCGTCTCGAGCGCCAGCCGCGCGACCTCGCGCCGCGGCATCACCGCCTCTCCCGAGGCCGTGCTCTGGCTCTGCGGCATCTTGATCGTGCCGAAGCACAGGCTCGCCAGCCGCCGGATCGGCATCGCGAAGACCTTCGGGCCGGCCAGCACGGTTGCCTTGTCCGCCACGTCCGCGAAGCCGCCGCTGACGAGCAGGGCGTCGACCACGTTCGCGTCGATGTAGGAGAGGTGATTCGCCACGAAGAACACGGGGTGACTGCGCGCGAAGGTCAGCGCATCGCTCGCCTCGAGCCCCGACCCCGGCAGCAACACCAGCGTGTGCACCAGGCGCGAGATGCGCCGGCAGATCGGGTCGAAGGGGTAGTAGCCCCAGGTCTTGCCCGTGCTGGCGAGGCGCTCCCCGAAGTCGGCGAACTCCCCGTCGTGCGCGTCCGCGAGCGCGACGGTCACGCGCTGCTCGACGTCCGCGCGCGCGCCCGCGCCCCACTCCACGAGCAGCTTCGCGATCCGGCCGATGAGCTCTGCGCGATCCACCGACCGAGAGTAGATCATCCGAGGCCCGTGCTCCGCATCACCGCGCCCGGCTCGCTCGGTGTCGCGCGCCTTCCGCTCCTGGCAGCACTTGGGCCGGGGCCAGCGCGCGCCGATTTGCGCGGCACTTTCGTCCTCGCGAGAGTCGGCCCGGCATGCAGAACCGAAACTCGGCCGAGAAGCAGTACGCGGAGTTCTACAGCCTCTGGGTGGCGGACTTCCGAAAGGACACGACGCTCTACCTCGATCTCGCGGCCAAGTACGCGGGACAGGTCCTCGAGGTCGGCTGCGGCACCGGGCGGGTGCTGGCCAAGCTCGGCGAGGCTGGCTACGAGGCGCTCGGCGTCGACGTCTCGCGCCCGATGCTCGAGGTCGCGCGCCGCAAGCTCGAGCCCTGGCAGGACCGGGTGCGCATCGCCGACTTCGACTTCCGCGGCAATGCACTCTTCGAGAAGTTCCACGTCGCGCTCGCCACGCTCTACGCCTTCAATCATCTGATCGACGTCGAGGAGCAGCGGCTCTTCCTGCGCCACGTCACGCGCTGCATGAAGAGCCCCGGCGTGCTCGCGCTCGACTTCTTCTGTCCGCTCCCGATGATGCGCCCCGAGACCAACGCCCAGTGGCGCGACATCGAGCGCACCGTCCAGGGTCACGCGTTGGTGCTGCGCGACAAGCGCGAGATGCTGACCCCCCTGCTCGAGCGCCGCACGCAGCTCTTCACGGTCGATGGCAGCGAGCCCGTCGAGCATGTCTCGCACCGTCGCTTCGTGCCCGCCCAGCAGGCGGAGCAGCTCCTGCTCGAGGCCGGCTTCGAGAGCGTCCGCTACCTGCAGGACTACGATCTTTCGAGCGCGCGCGGGATCGGCGAAGGCGAACGCCCGCTCGGCCCGTTCCAGCTCATCGCCGAGCGCTAGAGTCTCCGCGCTTTCCCAGCGAGGCGAGGCCATGGAGCGAGTGAAGGTCGATCGCGCCTGGATCGGCGCCCCGATTGGAGCGGCGTGGGCGAACCCCACGGTCTGCCTGTTCGTCGCCGCGTACGGATTGCTCGCGCTCGGCTCGATCGGCTACCTGGCGGGCGCGCTGCCCGCGCTGATCGTCGTGCCCGTGAACGCGCTCGCGATCTACTGGTGCTTCACCGTGATGCACGAGGGCGTGCACCGTGTGGCGCATCGCGACCCGAGCTGGAACGACGCGCTCGCGCGACTCTCGGCGCTGCCGCTCACGTTCACGTTCCCGATGTTCCGCGCGGTGCACAACGAGCATCACGCCCACACCAACGATCTCGCGCGCGATCCCGACTTCATCGTCGCGCGCAGTCCGCGCTGGGCCGCGCCGCTCTGGTTCGTCGGCGTGATCGTGGAGTACCGCCTGCACTTCTACGGCCGCCGGCTGTGGCGCAGCACCGGCGATCTGGTCGAAGGCATCGCGATGGACGTGCTGCTCCTGCTCGCGCTGGCCGCGGCACTGGCTTCGGGGGTGATGCTCCCGCTGCTCGTGGTCTGGATCGGTCCGGCGCTGATCGCGGTCCTCGTGCTCGCGTTCGCGTTCGATTTCCTCCCGCACTATCCGTACGACACCGCGGAGCGTTGGTTCGACACGCGCATCTACCCCGGACGCTTCCTGAACGCGGTTCTCCTCGGCCAGAACTACCACCTCTGGACCACGATCCCCTGGTACCGCTATCGCTCGGTGTTCGCGCAGATCGGCGGCGAGCTGGCCGCGAACGGCTGCCGCATCGGCTGGAAGGTCGCGCCGCTCCCCGACGGCGTCGCGCCGCTGCCCGACAAGGTGGCGACTTTGCCCGTCGAGGCCCGGGTGCGGTAGCCTCGCGTCCCTCATGGGACGAAGCCTGCTCCACAAGGTCTGGGACCTCCACAGCGTTCGCGAGCTGCCCGGCGGGCAGACGCAGCTCTTCATCGGGCTCCACCTGATCCACGAGGTCACGAGCCCCCAGGGCTTCCAGATGCTCGACGACGCGAAGCTGTCGGTGCTCTGCCCGGAGCGGACGTTCGCGACCGTCGACCACATCGTGCCGACGGAGCTGCGGCGGCGGCCGCTGCGCGACGCGCAGGCCGAGGAGATGCTCCAGGCGATCGAGCAGAACACGAAGCGCCACGGCATCCGCTTCTTCCCGATCGGCTCCGGCGACCAGGGCATCGTGCACGTGATCGGGCCCGAGCTCGGGTTGACGCAGCCCGGACAGACGATCGCCTGCGGCGACTCGCACACCAGCACCCACGGCGCGTTCGGCGCGATCGCGTTCGGCATCGGCACCAGCCAGGTGCGCGACGTGCTGGCGTCGCAGTGCCTGGCGCTCGCACGGCCGAAGGTGCGACGCATCCTGGTGTCGGGCGAGCTCGGCTTCGGCGTCTATGCCAAGGACGTCATCCTGCACATCATCCGTCGGCTCGGCGTGAAGGGGGGCGTCGGCTACGCGTACGAGTACGCGGGTCCGGTGATCGAGCGCTTCTCGATGGAGGAGCGCATGACCCTGTGCAACATGTCGATCGAGGGCGGCGCGCGCGTCGGCTACGTGAACCCCGACCAGACCACGTTCGACTACCTGCGCGGCCGGCGCTTCGTGCCGCAGGGCGACGCGTTCGAGCGCGCGGTCGCGTGGTGGCGCGGCATCGCCAGCGACGCGGACGCGCGCTTCGACGACGAGGTCGAGCTCGAGGCCGCGGAGATCTCGCCGACCGTCACCTGGGGCACGAATCCCGGCCAGGCGATCGGCGTCGCGGAGCAGCTCCCGCGAGTCGACGATCTTCCCGACGAGGACCGCTCCGCGGCCGAGGAAGCCTATCGCTTCATGGGACTCGTGCCCGGCCGCCCGCTCGCGGGTACACCGATCCAGGTCGCGTTCATCGGCTCGTGCACCAACGGCCGCATCAGCGATCTGCGCGAGGCCGCGCGCGTCGCGCGCGGCGGCAAGGTCGCGCCGGGCGTGCGCGCGCTGGTCGTGCCCGGCTCCGAGGCGGTGCGCGTGCAGGCGGAGAGCGAGGGCCTGCACGAGGTGTTCAAGAGCGCCGGCTTCGAGTGGCGCGAGGCCGGCTGCTCGATGTGCCTGGCGATGAATCCCGACAAGCTCGTCGGGCGCGAGCTCTGCGCGTCGAGCTCGAACCGGAACTTCAAGGGCCGGCAGGGCAGCCCGACCGGACGCACGCTCTTGATGAGCCCGGCGATGGTGGCAGCCGCCGCGCTCGCGGGCCGGGTCGCCGACGTGCGCGAGGTGATGACATGAGCCAGGTGGCAGCTTCGCGCGTCGACGGCAAGCGCGGCCGCGGCGTGGTCGTGCGCGGCAACGACGTCGATACCGACCAGATCATCCCCGCGCGCTACATGACCTCGATCCGCTTCGCGGGCCTCGAGGAGTTCGTCTTCCGCGACGTGCGCTTCAACGCGGACGGCGAGCCGAAGGGGCACCCGTTCGACGACCGGCGCTTCCGCGGCGCGTCGATCCTGGTCGTGAACAAGAACTTCGGCTGCGGCAGCTCGCGCGAGCACGCGCCGCAGGCGCTGCAGCGCTGGGGCATCCAGGCGCTGGTCGGCGAGTCGTTCGCGGAGATCTTCTTCGGCAACTGTGTCGCGCTCGGCATCCCCGCGGTCACCGCGTCGCGCGACGACGTCGCGCGGCTGATGGACGCGGTCGAGCTCGATCCGGCGCAGGAGGTCGCGATCGACCTGGAGAAGATGATCGTCACCTGGCGCGGCGGCAGCGGCCCCGTGCAGATGCCCGACGGCGCGCGGGGCCAGCTCCTCGACGGCAGCTGGGACGCCATGGGCACGTTGCTCGAAGCGCGCGACCAGATCCTGGCCAAGAGCGCCGCGCTGCCGTACCCGAGCGGATTCTGACGCCCGTCTAGAGCGCGAGCCGAACGCCGCGACCCGCGCGCCAGGCGGCCTGGAAGAGATCGACCAGGCGCAGCAGCGAGCGTTCGAACTCCCGCCGGTCGAAGCGGACGCGGTACTCGACGGGGTCCGCGTGGTCGCGCCGCTCCGTCGCGACCACGAGCTCGAGCGCGGCGTAGTCGCGCGCGCCGTTCCAGAGCTCGTTCTCGACCGCGTACAGGATCTCGATCGCGCGCTCGAGCGCGCCGGGGAACAACACCGCTTCGCGGCCCGGCGCGATCGGCCCGATCTCGAGCGGCAGGAGGTTCAGGCGCGCGACCACGCCGAGCCCGATCAGCCCGTGCACCGCGTTCGCGGGAATCGCGACGCGCGCGAGCGACGCCATCGCCGGCTCGTCGAGCATGAAGTCGACGATCGCGGCCTCGCCGCTGCGAAATCCCGGCTGCGCCTCGACGGGCCGCAGCGGATCGAAGTACACGATCGCCATGCGCGCGAGCTTACACGTGGTTGCGGAGCATCAGCTCCTTCGGGTGAGGCTCGAGGTAGATCTGCCCGCGCAGGTACGCGACCTCGAGCCGCCGCACGTGGTGCCGGAGTAGCGCGAGCGGGACGACCAGCGGGACGAGCTCGCGCCGGTAGTCCTCGATCAGGGCCGCGAGCTCCTCGCGATCGCTCGCGTCGAGCCCGTCGCGCAGGTGGCCGACCATGTGCTGCAGCACGTTGGTGTGTCGACGCGGAGTCGCGATCCGCGCGAGCCCCGACATGAAGCCCTGCTCGTAGCGCTCGCGCAGCTCCGCGCGCGGGGTCTTCTTGGCCGCGGCGACGAGTCGGCCGAGTCGCCGGTACTCGACCTCGGAGTGCGCCAGCAGGAGGAGCTTGTGCGCGGTGTGGAAGGCGACCAGCTCGCCGGTCGTCCAGCGCCCGCGAAACAGCGCGCGGAGCCGGCGGTACGCGAAGATGCGCTCGACGAAGTTCTCGCGCAGCGCGGCGTCGCAGAGCCGGCCCTCCTCCTCGACCGGGAGCGTCCCGAAGCGCTCGAGCAGCGCCGCCGCGAACAGACCGCGCCCGTCGCGAGTGGCCTGCCCGCGCGGGTGCCAGATCTTCACGCGTTCCATGCCGCAGCTCGGCGAGTCCTTCTTCAGCACGTATCCGCAGAGCTCGAGCCGCTCGAGCTCGCGCGTGCGTCGCGCTGCGTACTGCGCCATCGCGTGCGTGTGATCGATGGCTGCGCGCGGCTCGATCAGGTGCAGCTCGTCGCCGCGCTGCTCGAGCCGGATCGAGGGCCGCGGCACACCCATGCCGACCTCGACCTCGGGGCAGACCGGCACCCACTCGACGTAGGCGCCGAGGACGTCGGTCAGGAAGCGATCGCGCTTGTGCCCGCCGTCGTGGCGCACCTCGCGGCCGAGCAGACATGCGGAGACGCCGATGCGCAGCGGCGCGTCGTCGGCGAGCCAGCGCTCCGTCATCGCGCGATCGCGGAGCCGCGCGCGGATCGAAAGCGCTCGAGCGCGCGCAGTCGCGCGCTCGCATGGTCGACGATCCGCGCGGG
>Ga0210377_10003337_pt1 | contig 13833 bp, 12 predicted proteins | sample PLM4_65_b1redo_FD_155480 | JGI IMG/M metagenome (GOLD analysis project Ga0210377, IMG submission 155480) | Groundwater sediment microbial communities from an aquifer in East River, Colorado, USA - PLM4_65_b1 redo | ecosystem: Environmental > Terrestrial > Soil > Riparian zone | place: USA: East...
AATACCTGCGCCCCTCGGCCGACCATCTGCCCCTCGTGCGCTACTACGCCCCCGAGGAGTTCGCCCGGCTCAAGCAGCTGGCCCAGGGCCTCGGCTTCTCACACGTCGAGTCGGGTCCCCTGGTGCGCTCGTCGTATCACGCCGAGGAGGCCGTGGGGACGCCGTCGCGGTAGGTGGCGCGTCCGTCGGTGAACGTCGCGCCACCCTGAGCGCAGCGAAGGGTCTGGACGAAGGCCGTTCTCCTGGACAAAAGGCGTTCTTTCTAGACGCGACCAGCGCCGGAGCCACGGCGGGCGGCGTGGGCCACGGCCACGCGGCGCTGGCGCTCCACGACTTCGGCCACGGCGTCCGCGGCGCGGTCGATCTGCTCCTCCGTGGTGCCCCGTCCCAGGGAGAACCGGACGGAGCCCTGGACCCGCTCCAGGGGCAGGCCCATGGCTCGAAGCACGTGGGAAGGCTCCACGGCCCCCGCGGCGCAGGCGGCGCCCGTGGAGACCGCGATGCCCATCAGGTCGAGGGCCATCAGCAGGCTCTCGGCCTCGATCCCCTCGAAGGAGACGTTGGCGGTGTTGGGCACACGAGGGCCGTCGCCGTTGCGGCACGAGCCGGGGACGGCGAGGAGCCTCGCCTCCAGCCGGTCGCGCAGGCCGCAAAGGCGAGGGGCCTCGGCGCCGAGATCCTCGCGGGCCAGCGCGGCGGCCGCGCCGAAGCCGACGACGCCGGCCACGTTCTCGGTGCCGGCGCGGCGGTTGCGCTCCTGCGAACCGCCACGAACGTGGGCCTTGAGCCGCGTCCCGCGCTTCACCCACAGGGCGCCGACGCCCTTGGGCCCGTAGATCTTGTGGGCCGAGAGGGCGAGGGTGTCTACCCCCAGCCGCGCCACGTCCAGGGGGATCTTCCCCGCGGCCTGCACGGCGTCGCAGTGGACGAGGGCGCCGTGCCGCCGGGCGAGGGCCACCACCTCCTCCAGGGGTTGGATCGCGCCGGTCTCGTTGTTGGCGAGCATGACCGCGACGAGGGCCGTGTCCTCGCCGAGCCGGGCCTCGAGATCGGCGAGGTCGAGCCGGCCGTCCACCCCGACCCGCACGGCTTCGACGGGCAGGCCTTCCTCGGCCAGGGCCTTGGCGGTGTTCACGACCGCGTGATGCTCGAAGGCGGCGTACAGGATCTTCCGCCGCGGCTCTCGCGCCACGGCGGCCACGCCCCGCAGGGCCATGTTGTCGGCTTCGGTGCCGCTGCCCGTGAACACGACCTCGGAGGGCTCCCCGCCGACGAGGGCGGCCACCTGGCCCCGGGCCTCGTCGATCGCGGCCCGGGCCTGCTGTCCGAACCAATGCAGGCTGGAGGGGTTGCCGAAGCACTCCCGCAGCACGGGCAGCATCGCCTCGAGGGCCCGGGGGTGGAGCGGTGTGCTGGCGTTGTGGTCGAGATAGATCCGCTGCATGGGCTCCTTACGATTACGATGGATTCTACTCCGCGCAACCTGCCCGCGCCCGGATCAGCCTCGAAGCGGCTCGAGCCCGGGCCAGTCGGCCATGGGCGTCGTGGACTTCACCAGGCGCATCCCCGCCGCCTCGTAACCGCGCAGGGCCTCCTCGGTCTGGGGCGTGAAGTCGAAGAGAAGCTCGCCGGGGCGCGACGGGTCCGGAACGGCCACCGAAGACATGCAGTCCGTGAGCAGGTACACCTTGCGGGCCAGCGCCGGGTCGCGGGCCCGCATCTCGTCCAGGAGGTCGTCGACGGAGCTCTTCACGCAATGGCTCGCCGCCTGGCCGGCCATCACGAGCACGTCCGACCCCAGGAGCTCGTCGACGAGGGCCGGGTTCCTCTCCGCGAGGCGGCCACCGTCGTGGCGCAGCAGGACCTCGGGCGCGAGCACCGAGTAGTTCTCGGTCAAGGGGTGGCCGCCCTTGGACTCGATCCCGTCCCGGGAGGAGCGTGCGAAGGCGTGGAACAGGCGGGCCTCCTGGACGACGCCCACGAGGGCGTGGCCGTCCCCGCCCAGCAGGCAGTGGGGCGGCCAGAGGTAGAGGGTGTATTTGCCCGTCCGTTCCAGCTCCGAGCAGTAGAACTCCACCTGCCGCCGGAGCCACGCGGTGTCGCCACCGCAGAGCCAGGAGGCCAGCGACGGGTTCGGCTCGACCGCGCCCGACCCCACGTCCTGGCTGGTGATCTGCCGGTGGGGAGAGAGGGGCGCGCCGGACCGGTCCACCCAGAACGAGGGGAAGAAGATCTGGAAGGGGAAATGGGTGTCCAGGGTGCAGGTGATCTCGCCGATCGTGCCCAGGTTCCGGTAGACGAAGCGGGCGACCCGATCGTTGTCCTCGAGGGCGCCCATCCCGCTCCGCCCGCCCACGTAGAGGGTCCCCTCCGGAAAGCAGAAGTCCTTCTGCAGGTCCACGAGCAGGAGGCGCACCTTGCGCCGATCCGAGCCGGAGGGGGAGATGCCCTGCTCGCGGCTCCAGGCTCCCGCGGCCTCGAAGAGCCGCTGCGCGTCGGGCCGGTACGTCCAGTCGCGAGCGTGACGAGGCTCGTAGAAGCCAGGGACCGGCAGGTCCTTCACGCGCTCACGCCGCGGGCCTCCAGCACGAGGCGCGTCTTGAGGTCATGGAGGCCGGACTCGAGCCCGACCGGGTAGCGGTGGGGATTCACGAAGCGCTTCACCCCGGCATGGAAGCGGCCGAGCTGCTCCCGGACCCGCCGCCGCACGTCCTCGATCCCGGGCCGGTCGTAGGTCACGCGGCCGCGGCGCACCACCGGCACCAGCAGGTCCTCGGACGCGAGGTCGGGCGAGACGCGCCGCCGCCGCGTGGGGTCCAGGGGATCCACCATCATCGGCTGCGCCGGGACGCCGGCCTCCTCGTCGTAGACCAGGTCCTCGACGAACTCGCGGTCGTTGCCGTAGCGCCGCACCTGCTGCACCCCGGGCGTCGAGACCTTGGCGGTCTGCTCCGAGAGCTTCACCTTGTGCTGCCAGCGTCCGTCCGGGCCGCGCACGGCCCCGAGCTTGTAGACGCCGCCCAGGGCGGGCTGATCGCCGCCCGTGGCGAGGTGGGTCCCGACGCCCCACGCGTCGATGGCGGCGCCCTGCTCCTTGAGGCTCGCGATCACGCGCTCGTCGAGGTCGTTGCTGGCCATGATGGCCGTCTCGTGGAACCCGGCTTCATCCAGGATGCGGCGGGCCTCGAGGCTCAGGTACGCGAGGTCCCCGGAATCGAGCCGGATGCCCAGCAGCTCGTGCCCGCCCTCGCGCAGGGCGCGGCCCACCTCCACGGCGCGCCTCACGCCTTCCAGGGTGTCGTAGGTGTCCACCAGCAGCACCACGTTGTTGGGCATGGCGCGGGCGTAGGCGAGGAAGGCCTCGAGCTCGCTGTCGAAGGACATCACCCAGCTGTGGGCGTGGGTTCCCTTCACCGGGATCCCGAACAGGCGGCCCGCCAGCAGGTTGGACGTGGCCGCGCAGCCGCCCACGTAGGCCGCCCTCGAGGCCGAGAGGGCGCCGTCCACCCCCTGGGCCCGCCGCAGGCCGAACTCCAGGACGGGGTCTCCCTGCGCCGCGAGACACACGCGGGCGGCCTTCGTGGCGATCAGGGTCTCGAAGCTCAGGAAGTTCAGGAGCGGGGTGTCCAGCAGCTGGCACTGGGACAGGGGACCGCGCACGCGGACCAGGGGCTCGTGGGGGAAGACCAGCGTGCCCTCGATCACGGCGTCCACGTCGCAGAGAAGCCGCATCCGCTCCAGATGGACCAGGAACTCCGGGACGAAGAGGGGCTGGCCGTCCGCTCCCTTCAGGGAGGCGAGGTAGGCCAGGTCCTCGGCCTGGAAGCGCAGCCCCTCGAGGAAGTCCAGGGCCCGATGCAGGCCGCAGGCCACGGCGAAGCCCCCTGCGAAGGGGTTGCGGCGGAAGGACAGGTGGAACACCGCCTCCCGGTCCTGGCGCCCTTCGCGCCAGTAGCCGTAGGCCATCGTGAGCTGATACAGGTCGGTGAGGAGCGCGAGCGACGGCTTGTACACGTCCCCCAGGCCCGTCACGGTTCCCAAGTATTCACCAGATCGGCATTACAATTCGCGCATGCCGCGTCCCATCGTCGCCCTGCTGACCGATTTCGGAGGCCGCGACCACTACGCGGGGGCCGTCAAGGGCGCCGTGCTGGCCGCCTGCCCCGACGTCGTCCTGGTGGACGTGGTCCACGACCTCGACGCCCATGACGTGCTGGAAGGGGCGTACTCCCTCGACGCCTGCTACCGCACGTTCCCGGCTGGCACCGTCTTCCTGGCGGTGGTGGACCCGGGGGTCGGCTCGGCGCGCCGCGGGCTCGGCGTCGAGGCCGGAGGCTATCGGTTCGTGGGTCCGGACAACGGGATCTTCACGTTCATCCTCGCCGCGCACCCGGAGGCGAGGGTCTACTCCCTGGAGAACGCCGGACTCTTCCGCCACCAGGTGGCTCCGACGTTCCACGCCCGCGACGTGTTCGGCCCCGTGGCGGGACACCTGGCGGGCGGCCTGCCCCTGGACCACGTGGGGCCGGCCGTGGACCGCCCGGTGCTCCTCGCGACGGACGGCCTGAGGCGCGTCGGCGACGAGTGGGAAACCACGGTGCTGCACGTGGACCGCTTCGGCAACCTCACGACGCACCTGCGCTCCGAGGAGCTGGAGCGCATCCTCGAGAAGGTGGGCGGGGATCCCACCCAGGTGGTGCTGGTGGTCGAGGGCTTCGTGCTGCCGCTGGTGCGGACGTACTGCGACGTGCCCGAAGGGGACGCCTGCGGCCTTCTGGGCAGCAGCGGCAGGCTGGAGGTGGCCGTGAACCGGGGCAACGCGGCGCGCCTCCTGGGGGCCGGCAAGGGCGCGCCGGTGAGGATCCGGCTGATGCCCTCCGGCGCCTGATCTCTGTGCTAACATCCGGCACCGCATAGGCCCCGGCGCGTCGTCCTCTTCATCGCGCCTCGCTCCCGCTCGCGGCCGGCACGGGCGTTTTCTGGAGGCCTGGAGACTCCGCATGATCGACGTCATCGTGGGGGGGGCGGTCCGGACGCCCATCGGGCGTTTCGGCGGGGCCCTTTCGGGGCTGAGCGCGGCCCAGCTCGGCGCCGCCGCCGCCCGGGAAGCCCTCCGCCGGAGCGGCGTCGAGGCCCCTCGGGTCGAGGAGACCATCTTCGGTTGCGCGCGCCAGGCGGGCGGCGGCCCCAACGTGGCCCGCCAGGTCTCCTACAGGGCGGGCGTCCCCGAGGAGGTCCCCGCCTACACGGTGAACATGGCTTGCGGCAGCTCCCTCAAGGCCATCGACCTGGCGTGGCGGGCCGTGCGCGATGGGGACCTGGGCGTGGTGCTGGCGGGCGGGACGGAGTCCATGAGCCGCGTGCCGTACCTGCTGACCGGAGCCCGCTGGGGCTACCGGATGGGGACCCAGGAAGCCGTGGACGCCATGTACCAGGACGGCTTCCTCTGCCCCCTGGCCGAGCAGGTGATGGGCGAGACGGCCGAGCGCCTGGCCGAGATCTACGGGATCACGCGGGACGAGCAGGACGCCTTCGCCCTGCGCAGCCAGGAGCGCGCGGGCCGCGCCCAGCGGGAATGCCGCTTCAAGGCGGAGAGCTTCCCGGTCGCCGTGCCCGGCAAGAAAGGGGACGTGGAGGTCGGCGTCGACGAGCACCCGCGCCCCGAGACGAGCCTCGCCTCGCTGGCCAGGCTGCCCCCCGCGTTCAAGCCGGAGGGCAGCGTGACCGCGGGAAACTCCTCGGGCATCACGGACGGCGCGGCCGCCCTTCTCGTGCTCTCGCGGGAGCGCGCCCGGGAGCTGGGCGTGCGGCCCATGGCCCGCGTCCTGGGCGTGGCCGCGGCGGGAGTGGATCCCCACGTGATGGGCCTCGGCGTGGTGCCTGCGGTCAAGAAGCTGCTCGGGACCCTCGGACGCCGCCTGGGGGACTTCGACCTCGTGGAGGTGAACGAGGCCTTCGCCGCCCAGGTCCTGGCCTGCGACCGGGAGCTGCGCCTCGACCCCGAGCGGACGAACGTGAATGGGGGAGCCATCGCCCTGGGGCATCCCATAGGGGCCACGGGGGCGCGCATCTGCGTCACCCTCCTCCACGAGATGGCCCGGCGCAAGGCGCGGCTCGGCCTCGCGACGCTCTGCATCAGCGGCGGCATGGGTCTGGCCGCCGCCTTCGAGTCGATGGAGTAGAGATGGCCGAAGAACCCAAAGAACCCAAAGAACCCGAAGATCCCGAAGATCCCCACGAGACGGACATCTATGCCCCGGTGCGGGAGAAGGGGTACCAGTTCATCCAGCTCGACACCGTCCAGGGCATCGCGCGGATCACGCTGAACCGTCCCCCGGCCAACGTGCTGTCCGTGGAGATGATGGAGGAGCTGAACCTGGCCCTGGAGTCCCTCGAGTACCAGCGGGACGTCAAGCTGGTGGTCCTGGCCTCGGTGGGGAAGTACTTCTCCGCCGGCTTCGAGCTGGCGGACCATCTCGGAGACCGGGGCTACATGATGCTCGAGGGCTTCCGGCGCGTCTTCGAGAACCTCCTGAAGCTGGACAAGCCCACCCTCGGGGTCGTGGCGGGACCGGCCCTGGGGGCGGGCTGCGTGCTGGCGGCGGGCTGCGACATCACGCTGGTCGCCGCCGGCGCGAAGCTGGGGCTGCCGGAGATCAAGGCCGGGGTCTTCAACACCGTCGCGGCCGTGCTGCTGCCACGGCTGGTGGGCCGCAAGCGCGCCTACGAGATGATCCTCGGCGGCGGGAGCCTCGCGCCGGCGGACGCGGAGCGCGTGGGGCTGATCACCCGGGCGGTGCCCGACGAGCGCCTGGACGCCGAGGCGGCGGCGCTGATCCAGCGCTTCCAGGAGGCGAGCGCGCCGGTGATGCAGGTGGTGCGCCGAGCCGTGACCGGCGCCCTCGACCTGCCCTTCGCCGACGCCTTGCGCCACGCCGAGGACGTCTACCTGAACCAGCTCATGGGCACCGAGGACGCGGAAGAGGGCCTCAAGGCCATCATGGAGAAACGCAAGCCCGTCTGGAAGGACCGCTAACGATGATCTCATTCGAGCTGTCCGAAGAGCACAAGGCCGTCGAGAAGATGTGCCGGGACTGGGCGGGGAAGGAGGTGGCCCCGAGGATCCACGACCTCGACCGGGAGCACCGCTTCGAGCGCAAGTTCCTGAAGGGCATGGCCGACCTCCAGCTTCTCGGCCTCTGCATACCGGAGGAGTGGGGCGGAGCCGGGATGGACTACGTCAGCCTCGGCCTCGTCTCCGAAGAGCTGGAATACGTGGACACCCACCTGCGGGTGATCATGTCGGTCCACGTGGGGCTCAACTCCATGACCCTGTGGTGCTGGGGGACAGAGGACCAGAAGAAGCGCTATCTCGTCCCCCAGGCGAAGGGGGAGAAGATCGCCACCTACGGCCTCACGGAGCCGAACGCCGGCTCCGACGCGGTGGGGATCCAGACGACGGCCGTCAAGAAGGGCGACCGCTACGTCCTCAACGGCGAGAAGACGTGGATCAGCCTGGCCGACGTGGCCGACCACTTCCTGGTGATCGCCTGGACCGACCAGGAGAAGAAGAAGAACCGGGATCACAGCGGCCTCAGCGCCTTCATCGTGGAGCGGGCGTTCAAGGGCTTCAGCTCCTACACGATGAAGGAGAAGTGGGGGATCCTGGCGGGCAATACCGGCGGCTTCCACCTGGAGGACGTGGAGGTGCCCGAGGCCAACCGGGTGGGGGCCGAGGGGGAAGGCTTCAAGGTGGCCATGTTCGCCCTCGAGAACGGGCGCTACACCGTGGCGGCCGGCGCCACCGGCCTGATCCGGGCCTGCCTCGACGCCTCGGTCAAGTACGCCAGGGAGCGGAAGACCTTCGGCGTCCCCATCGGCGACCACCAGCTCGTGAAGGAGATGATCGCCCAGATGGTGTCCGACTACGACGCGGCGCGGCTGCTCTGGCTGCGGGCCGGCTGGATGAAGAACCAGGGGATGCACAACAACCGGGAGACGTCCCTGGCGAAATGGTTCGCCACGGTGGCGAGCGAGCGGGCCGCCTCGGACTGCGTTCAGATCCACGGCGGGAACGGCTACTCCGACGAGTACCCGGCCGGACGCTTCTACCGCAACTGCAAGGCCGCGGTGATCTACGAGGGGACCCGCGAGATCCACAAGCTGATGCAGGCGGACTACGCCCTCGGGCACCGGCAGGACAAGCCCCGGCGCGTGGAGCTGCCGGCGTACAAGAGATAGGCTAAGGAGCGTTCATGCATCGCGATGACCTGTCTCTCGAGTTCGTGAGGGTCGTGGAGCGGGCGGCCATCGCCGGGGCCCGCACCATGGGTCAGGGCGACCGCAAGTACGCCGACCAGGTGGCCGTGGAGGCCATGCGGCAGGAGATGGAGACCCTCGACATCGAGGGGGTGATCGTCATCGGCGAGGGGGAGCGCGACGAGGCGCCGATGCTCTACATCGGCGAGAAGGTCGGCAAGGGCGGCACGCCGGTGGACATCGCGGTGGACCCCCTGGAGGGGACCAACCTGTGCGCCACCGGGGCTCCGAACGCCATCGCGGTGCTGGCGGCCTCGGAGAAGGGAGGGTTGCTCAACGCCCCCGACATCTACATGGAGAAGCTCGTCGTGGGCCCCTCGTCCAAGGGGAAAGTGGACATCAACGCCTCCGTGGAGACGAACCTGAAGGCCATCGCCAAGGCCCTCGACCGCGAGGTCCACGACCTGGTGGTCATCGTCCTGGACCGCCCCCGCCACGAGAAGCTCATCGCCGACATCCGCAGGGCGGGGGCCCGCATCAAGCTGATCGGCGACGGGGACCTCTCGGCGGGGATCACCGCGGCCGTGGTCGGGACCGGCGTCCACGCGGTCATGGGCACCGGGGGGGCTCCCGAGGGCGTCATCACGGCGGCCGCGATGAGGTGCCTGAACGGCGAGATCCAGGCCAAGCTGGTCCTCACCAAGCCCTCGGACGTGGAGAGGCTCAAGAGCATGGGCATCGCCAAGCTGGACCGGGTCTATCGCACCGAGGACCTGGCCCCGGGCAAGAACGTGATGTTCGCCGCGTGCGGGGTGACCGACGGCACCCTCCTCAAGGGGGTGAGGTTCTTCGGGGACGGGATACGGACCCAGACCCTCCTGATGACCACCATTCCTCACCAGGTCCGATTCATCGACACCATCCACGCGAAGGACGATCCGGACGTGAAGATCCGGTTCTAGCCGGTTTCCGGGTAGTCCACGGGCTAAGTTACTCTCCTACAGATTCTTCGCCTCAAACTCGCCACGCCGGTCGGGGACGGACACCCTTCCTCCTCTCCGAGGCCCCCACTTGCACCGGCGGAACAGCGGGAGTACAGTACCCTCCACGACTTAATTGATGACCCTTCATTTTTTGCTTGACATCCCGGGGACCGTTTGCTAGCTTCAGAAAGCACTTTAACTCTCTTTTGTAAGTATGTATCTCGTAACGGTTCCGAATCGGCGGGGTCGTCAACGAGGGTTGGTCCGCAGTAACGGCCGTCTGTAACGGAGAGAGGCGCCCGTGGCTCTGTTCGGTAAGAAGAAGGGACTCGTCGGCGTCGACATCGGCTCCTCGGCCGTCAAGGCCGTGGAGCTGAAGGCGGGCGGCAAGGGCAGCTCGGAGTATCAGCTCGTCAACATCGGGATCGAGCCGCTGCCGCCGGAGGCCATCGTCGACGGCGCGATCATGGACTCGGGCTCGGTCATCGACGCGATCCAGCGGCTGTTCAGCACCCAGAAGATCAAGACCAGCGACGTGGCCACCAGCGTGTCGGGCAACGCGGTGATTGTAAAGAAGATCAGCCTGCCCCAGATGAGCAACGAGGAGCTGGCGGAGTCCATCCACTGGGAAGCCGAGCAGTACATCCCCTTCGACATCCAGGACGTGTCGATCGACTACGAGGTCATCGAGGGAGGCGGCTCCGGCGGCAACATGGACGTGCTCCTGGTGGCCGTCAAGAAGGACAAGATCAGCGACTACACGTCGGCCATCACCCAGGCGGGCAAGACGCCGGTGACCGTGGACGTGGACGTCTTCGCCCTCCAGAACTGCTACGAGATCAACTACGGCACCGACCCGGGCCGGGTCATCGGCCTGCTGAACGTCGGCGCCTCCATCATGAACATCAACATCATCAAGGGTGGGACCTCCATCTTCAACCGCGACATCGCCGTGGGCGGGAACCAGTACACGGACGCGATCCAGAAGGACCTGAACCTCTCCTTCGAGCAGGCGGAGAGCCTCAAGAAGGGTGGCCGCGTGGAAGGGGCGGCCGTGGAGAACCTCCACCCGATCCTCCAGGCCGTGTCCGAGAACATCGCCCTGGAGATCCAGAAGACCTTCGACTTCTTCAAGGCCACCAGCTCCGAGGACCGTATCGACCGCATCTTCCTCTCCGGCGGCACCTCCAAGGTGCATGGCCTCCGCGACCTCCTGGCCGAGCGGTTCGACGCCGGCGTCGAGATCCTGAACCCGTTCAACAACGTCACCTACAACCCGAGGGACTTCGACCCCGACTTCATCAACGAGATCGGCCCCCAGGCCGCCATCGCCGTGGGGCTCGCGGTGCGAAAGGGGGGCGACCGATGATTCGCATCAACCTTCTCGCCGCCGAACGGCCGACGCATAAGAAGAAGGCGGCCGGGGGGGGAGGGGGTGCGCCGGGCTCGCTGCAGGCCTACCTGCTCCTGGGCCTGTTCGCCGGCGGAGCGGCGGCCCTCTGCGTGGGCGCCTGGCTCTGGAAGTCGGCCCAGATCCGCGACATCGAGTCGAAGATCCGGGAGCAGGAGGCCACCAAGCTGCGGCTGTCGGCGATCAAGAAGCAGGTGGACGAGCTGCAGGCCAAGGAGGAGCGGCTCAAGCTGCAAGTCAAGCTGATCGAGGAGCTCAAGGCGAACCAGAGCGGCCCCGTCCACATGCTGGACGAGATCTCCAGGGCGCTCCCCGACTTCGTCTGGCTCGCGTCGATGGAGCAGGCGGCGGACAAGGTGAAGTTCGCGGGGCAGAGCAACAGCCTCACCTCGGTGGCCGAGTTCATGAGCCGTCTCCAGGAGACCAAGTGGTTCTCCACCGTCGACCTCCTGAACAGCGTCGAGGACAAGAACCTGGTCACTTTCACCCTGCAGGCCACGTTCAGGAACCTCGAGGCCGAGAAGGCGAAGGCGGCGCAGCAGGCGGCTGCGCCTCCGGGGGCCGCAGCGCCCGCGACGCCGGGGAGCTCGCCGGCGCCCCCGCCCACGAAGCCGTAGGGGGAGGAGACCCGCATGGCCGACAACAGCTTCACCAAGCTCCCGCTGGCAGGCCAGCTCGGCGTCTCGCTGCTCGCCGCCGCGCTGATCGGCGGCGTCTTCTGGTACTTCGTCTGGGATCCCATGGCCAAGGACGAGGCGACGAAGCAGGCGAAGCTCACGGCGCTGCGCGACGAGAACCGCGTGCTGGAGTCCGCCGCCGCGAACCTGCCGGGGCTGCAGAGGAAGGTCGCCGACCTGGAGGCGAAGCTCGAGACCTTGAAGCGGATCCTGCCGCCCCAGAAGGAGACCCCCGACCTGATGCGGAAGGTCCAGTACCTGGCGGCGCAGTCCAACCTGACCATCAAGAAGTTCAACCCGGCCGCCACCGTGAACAAGGAGTTCTACCAGGAGTGGCCGATCAACATCGACGTGGTGGGCACGTATCACAACCTGGGGTCCTTCTTCGACCGCGTCGGCCGGCTGTCGCGGCTGGTGAACGTGGGCAACGTGAAGGTCAAGGCGCAGACGAAGCAGAGCGCGTCCAACACCATCGCGGCGTCCTGCGTGGCCACCACCTTCGTCTACCTGGACCAGCCCATACCGCCGCCCACCAAGGGCAAGGGACCGGCGAAGGCGCCGGCGAAGCCCGCCGTCGCGAAGTGAGGGTTAGGGCCATGCTTTTCAGGATCCTCGCGCTCGTCACCGTCCTGGGGCTGGCGGGTTACGCCGCGGCGCAGGCCCCGCCCCCCGCCCAGGGCGCTCCGGCGCCGGCGGGAGAGCCCGTCAAGGACACCATCAAGTCCATCCTCGACCAGGAGCTGGAGCCGCCTCCGGGGGGCTACACCTACAACCCCCAGGGGCGCCGGGACCCCTTCGTGAGCCTCCAGAAGCCGGTGGAGGCGGACCGGGGACCCAAGACCCGCAAGCCGGGGATGGAGGGCTTCCTGATCCAGGAGGTGGCCCTGAAGGGGATCGTGAAGACCCCCCAGGGCTACATCGCGATGCTCCTGGGGACCGATGGCAAGTCGTACTTCGTGACCGTCGGGCAGAGGCTGTTCGACGGAGCCATCATCGCCATGGACGGAGCGACGGTGACCTTCAGGCAGGAGGTCACGGACCCCTTGTCGCCCGTCCGAACCCGGGAAGTCAAGAAGACCTTGTATCCGTCCGAGGAGGCGAGGTAATGAGAGCCAAGCTCGCTTGGGCCATGCTGGCGGCGGTCGTCCTGACCGTCCCGGGCACGGCCGCGTCGGCCGACGCTAAGAGCGCGCCGGCCATATCCGACATCCGCCAGGAGACCACGGACCGTTCGACCCGTCTCTCCGTGGAGTGCACGGCTCCACTGGCGTACACCTACTACAGCCCCGACCCGCTGACCCTGGTGGTGGACCTCCCCGAGGTCGACGCCTCCAAGGTGCCCTCGCGGATCAACGTCGGGAGCCGGGAGGTGGAGTCCATCCGCGTCACGAGCATGGCGCGGGCGGACGGGCGGAGCATCGCCCGGATGGAGGTGCGGCTGGCGAGCCTGGTCCCGTACCAGATCTACTCCAAGGACAAGACCCTGAACCTGGTGTTCGAGCGCGCCGCGGCCGCCGCTCCGGCCCCCGCGGCCGAGGCCAAGGTCGAGACGCCGGCCCCCGCTCCCGCCAGGACGGAGCCGCCGAAGCCCGAGCCCGTGGCGGTCGCCTCCGCGCCGGCGGAGGCCCCCGCGGCACCGGCGCCGGCCCCGGAGCCGGCCCGTGTCGGGCCGACGCCGAAGGCCACCCGCATCCTCGGGGTGAGCTCCGGCCACGAGGGCGAGCAGCTGGCGATCACGATCAAGGCGGACGGCAGCCTGCGCTACCAGGACTTCTTCCTGGGCAACCCCGACCGTCTGGTCGTGGACTTCTCCGACGTGGTCAGCCGCTCGGCGCTTCGCATCCTCGAGGTGAACGAAGGCCCGGTCAAGAAGGCGCGCCTGGCGCAGTTCAGCGCGGCCTCGCCCAAGGTGGCGCGGCTGGTCCTGGACCTCTCGAGCCGGGCGCCGTATCACATCGTCGAGGGATCCGACGGCGTGAAGATCGTCTTCGGAGAGGGACGCACCCCGAGCCCGGCCCCGCTGGCGTCGCTGCGCGCGGAGCCCGACGCCTCGGCGGCCCTGATGCCCGCCCCGGCCGCGCTGGCCCCGCCGCCTCCGGCCCCCGTGCCGATCCTGCCCGAGCCACAGCTCGGAGGGGGCCGGGAGGCCTTCGAGGCCAAGTCGCTCGGCGCGCCCCAGAAGGTGTACACGGGCCACCCCATCAACCTGGACTTCAAGGACGGCGACCTGCAGGACATCTTCCGGCTCTTCGCGGACATCAGCGGCCTCAACGTCGTGGTGAACCCGGGGGTCTCGGGGAAGGTCACCCTGAAGCTGACCGAGGTGCCGTGGGACCAGGCCCTGGACCTGATCCTCAAGACCAACAGCCTCGGCTATACCCTGGACGACAACGTGATCCGGATCGCGAAGCTGAGCGACCTCCAGAAGGAGGAGACCGAGCGCCGGAAGCTGCGCGAGGAGCAGGAGCTGGCGGGCGACCTCTCCGACCTGACGAAGCGGATC
>Ga0210377_10003338_pt1 | contig 13833 bp, 11 predicted proteins | sample PLM4_65_b1redo_FD_155480 | JGI IMG/M metagenome (GOLD analysis project Ga0210377, IMG submission 155480) | Groundwater sediment microbial communities from an aquifer in East River, Colorado, USA - PLM4_65_b1 redo | ecosystem: Environmental > Terrestrial > Soil > Riparian zone | place: USA: East...
CGCTCTACCCAGACCTGTGGCAGGGCATCGGCGAGGTATTCCTGCGGCACGATGACCTCACCGCGCTGACCTACGGCGAAGCGCCACGCGCCAACTCAGTGGCGTTTGGCCGGGTGCTGGACCTGGCGGCGAAACGCAACCTGCCGGTTCTGGTGCATAGCAACATCGGGCCGAGCTGGCGCCAGCAGCCCGACTATCTCGACGAGATCGAGACCGCGATCCGTCAACACCCGAACACCCGGATGATCTGGGCGCACGCCGGCATCAGCCGCCGGATCGTGATTGCCGATCACACCGACATCCTGCGCCGCCTGCTTCGGCAATACCCCAATCTAAGCATCGACCTGTCCTGGGTGATCTTCGAACAGGAGATTGCGCCGGGCGGAACGCTGGACCGCCGGTGGGTGAGCCTGATTGAAGAGTACCCGGGGCGGTTCGTGATCGGCTCGGACACCGGCGACTTTTCGGAGCAGTACACGGCAATCATTCAGCGCACGTACGTCTTGCTGGATGCACTCAAGCCGGAGACGGCACGGAAAGTGGCCCACGATAACTTCCTGGCTCTACTCCCCGCGCGGCCTCGCTGATCTCTGCCGGGAGGTGATCTTCGTCGGGAGGTGATTCTCGTCGGGAGGTGATACTTGTCGGGAGTGGGCTTTCGTCGCTGACCACTCGCACTAATCCCGACCAGAGGCATTTCCCGGGAATTGCCTTCCCGACGAGCAGTGCTTCCCGGCAGTATCGAGTGTCTGTATAATGAGAAGTTCCGGCGACAGTCGCGGTCCCCTCAGAGCGGAGAGGTACCGAAGTGGTCGTAACGGGCGCGCCTCGAAAGCGTGTTGTCGGGAAACCGGCACGTGGGTTCGAATCCCACCCTCTCCGCCAAAACTGACTGATATTTCGTCATCTATAGACTAACTCTGGCTCGAGTTTCCACCCTCTCCTCTGAATCTCTACTCCAAAAGAATTACTCTGCGCACGACTCGTGCTCCAGTTTTTTGCCGACATGCATTTTTAGGTGTCGCGGAGGTTGAAGGCACACTGGTGCCGCCCGCTGCGCGATCAAATGTGAGTCACGTGAGGAATCAAGCATCGAGAAGAGCGAACACCCACCGGCGCCTACATCGCTACGCACGCGTCACGGTGCGAAGCATCGCAACGTCGCGGAGCGCTTGGGCTCATAGAAACTCACTCAGAAAGGCTGGGCTCGGAGACCGTCACGACGAGCCGGCTCGCCGCAATCGAAATGCATCCTTAACAGGAGAGGAGCACCGCGAGCGCCGCGAGCGCTGCCGAAGACTCAATTGCATCCTGTCGGTCGGCAGTTAGCGTCCCCAACGACCCACGATCCATCCAGCCACCGCGCCAAATACCGTCCCGGAGATCATGATCGGGGCGTAGGCCTTTGTGATGATCGCGTCGGGTGCGCTCGTCAGCAGCCCGACGATGATTCCCGCAAGCACTGGCGAGACTGGCAGTTGCACCGTCGCGGCAAAGAAGCCGAGCGCGAAGCGCGCGACGAACGCGCCGGCGAGGGCGGCGCGCTTATCCGGGAAGGATAGCGGCAGCATCATCACCACGTCGATGACGCCGATCACCAGGCCAAGCAGGATACCGAGCTGGACGCGGGTCATGACTTTGTTCTCCATCGGCGAAGCTGCGGAATGCGGCTCACGACGCGCTCGGCGAGGGACGTCGCGACACCGGCAGTCTCGAGTTTTCGCTTGACGCGCGCCTGCATTTGCCGCGCGGTGGCCGTCGGCGCAACGAATTCGCCCCGATCGTAGCAGTGCAAACAATAGTTGCGGCTGCGTCGGCCGCCTCGGGTCGTGCCTCCGTACCGAGGATCGCGGCTCAACGGCATGCCACACGATTGGCAGATCAACCCGGCGGATGACCGTTCGCGAGACGTCTTTTCGCCATAGTTGCAATTTATCGTACTGTTGAAGAAACTTGCAATTATGTCTGAGGCCACACGGACGTCGATTATCGGCGCGCTCGTCGCCTGCGGACGGCCGCTGACCGCGCCTCAGGTCGTGCGGCTGATGGCCACGCTCGGCATTTCGGCCACGAACGTGCGAAGTCACCTCACGCGACTGATTTCGGACGGTGTCCTGGTAAGGCGCGGCGCCCGTCGGCGCCAGGTGTACTGGCCGTCAGAGACTCGGCAGCTGATCGTGGGGGGCATTCACGCGCGCCTGGGGCGCGCGAACGAACGTTGGAACGGTCGCTGGTTGATTCTCAGCCTTACGCTACCCGCGAATCGGGATGCCCGCGCCGCGCTGCGCGCTCAGCTCGAGTTCGACGGATTCCGGGCGCACAGCATGGCCACGTTTCTGCGACCCGCCTGGCCCCGTCGCTGGGCGCGCGAGCGGGCGCTCGGGTATGTCGAGCGCGGCTCCGGCGTATGCGTGGAAGGCTCGCCGCTCGTGCCGATCGACCGCGCCACCATCAACACGATGTACCACCTTGGCGCGCTCGACCGGACGGCGCGTCGTCTTCGGAAACAAATTACGCGATTGCGCCACGAGCATTTGCCGGAGCGCGCGTTCGCGCTGCGCCTCTCGATTGGCGCCCGCGTCGCGTCGTTCATCGGCCACGATCCGAATCTGCCGCCCGAACTGTGGGGCGTCCGGCGGGCGCTCCACGCACTCGTCAAGGAATATCGAGCGTTCGACGCGCAGATGCGCACGCGGGCACAACCCTTCGTCGCCGAAGTCCTCGACGGCGAGTCAAGCCGTGCCGCCTCTTCGTGATGAGACTGGCAGCAGAACCTGGTGGTCGAGAAAGTCTTATTGAGGCTCGCGATGCTGCGATCGGTGAAGGATCCGAAAACTAGTTGAGATTGAAGTGCTGTTTCGCCTTTCGGCAGATCTTGCCGAGCGCTTTCGACACAGGGCTGTGATTGGCGTACCGGCGCGAGAAGCCAACCGCTGCGCTCTTCGAGTCCTCCCTGGCTGTCGATGAGGGCCGCGCCTCGGGCGCACAAGGTCTGCAAGGGTACCGCAACCAGAATGGCGGCGGCGAGGTCGGCGCGGTCGATGCCAGACACGCGGCTTCCTCGTCGCGCGCCAACTCGAGGGCGTGTTGCCATTGAGGCTTCAGGGGGTTGGGAACGTCGGCCGCTCAGCAACACCCTTGACTCCGACCAAATTGCTCGGATATTCTCCCCTGAAGCACAAATGAGACTCGGTCTCATTATGTGCTCCTGGAAAAGCCCGCCGGTGCGGAAACACCGACGGGCCCTGTCGAACGCAGGTCTGGACTGACCGTATCACGCGCTTTCGCGCCTGACGCCTCCGACTCCGCCATTCTACGGAGCGGTCAGCGTGGGCGCAACTCTCTTGGAGGTGTCATGCGCCGCTTACTATTCCTCGCTCTTCTCCTGTTGTCTTCATTTCCGCCCGTCGCCGTAGCGCAAACCGCGCTCCAGCAATTCTCATTAACTGGGACGGTGCTAGATCCGTCGCGTGCGCCCATCGTGGCGGCCAGAGTGACCGTCGTTCCCGTTGGTTCAGGGGCATCGGTGTCGGTCGCCACCAACCCACGTGGTGAGTTCGTTGTCGCGGTGGACGGCGGGGACTATACCGTCACCGTCTTCGCCCAGGGCTTCCAGGAACTCTCGGCAAGGCTCTCTGCGTCGCAGCCCGGACGTCAGTCGCACGAGTTTGTGCTGGAGGTTGCCGGGATCCGCGAGGATGTGACCGTGAATGCGTTCCCACGCTACAACGTTGACGCCATCAGCACCGCCACCAAAACGCTGACGCCGCTACGGGACGTGCCCCAAGCGGCCACTGTCATTAGTCACGAGCTGATGCAGGACCAGCTCATGATGAGCGTGGCCGACGTCGTGCGCTACGTGCCCGGCATTACCTCGCATCAAGGAGAAAACAACCGCGACCAAATCATCGTGCGGGGCAACAGCTCGTCTGCCGATTTCTTCATCGACGGCGTCCGCGACGACGTGCCGTATTACCGGGACCTGTACAACCTCGACCGCGTGGAAGCGCTGAAGGGGCCTAATGCCATGATCTTCGGTCGCGGGGGTGGTGGCGGCGTGGTCAACCGTGTGACCAAAGCTGCTGGCTTCTCGCCCATCGGCGAGGTCGCCCTTCAGGCCGGCGCGTTCGGTCATAAGCGAGTGACGGGCGATGTTGATCGTGGATTGAATGACAAGGTGGCCGTTCGCCTGAACGGGATGTTCGAAGACTCCGGCAGCTTCCGCAGCCACGTGACCCTCAAGCGCGAGGGAATCAGCCCGACAGTCACCCTTGCCGCCAGCCGCCGGACCAACATCAAGTTGGCCTATGAATACCTGAAGGACACGCGCGTGGCGGATCGCGGCATTCCGTCATATCAGAACAGGCCGGCGGATTTCGACATCGATACATTTGTGGGCGACTCGAGCCAAAGCCATGTGCACGCGCAGGTCCACCTTGGCACCGCGATCTTGGAACAGCGCGCCGGCACCGTCGTGATCCGCAATCACACGACGTTTGGTGACTACGACCGCGGGTATCAGAACTTCGTGCCAGGCGTGGTGTCAGCCGACAAGAGCACGATCACGATCAGTGGTTACAACAATGCCACGAAGCGGCAGAATCTCTTCAACCAGACCGATGTCACCTTTTCAGCCGCGACCGGACGAGTCAAGCACACATTTCTGGCCGGGGCTGAGTTCGGACAGCAGAAGACCGACAACTTCCGCAACACGGGCTTCTTCAATAACACGGCGACGTCGTTCGTGGTGCCCTACGAGGCCCCCGAGGTCAGCCTGCCGGTCACCTTCCGGCAGAGCGCGACGGACGCCAACAACCATCTTGATGCCCAAGTAGCAGCAGTGTACGGCCAGGACCAAGTGTCGCTCTCGAGCCACCTGCAGGTACTCGGTGGCGTTCGGTTTGACCATTTTGACCTGACGTATCGCAACAACCGTAACGGAGATCTCCTAAAACGGGCGGACGATCTCGTGTCCCCGCGCGCCAGCGTCGTCGTCAAGCCGATTGCTCCGCTGTCAATCTATGGCAGCTATAGCATGTCGTACCTGCCAAGCTCTGGCGATCAGTTCTCGTCGCTTACCGCCATCACCCAGCAGGTCAAACCTGAACAATTCACCAACACGGAACTCGGCCTGAAGTGGGACGTGCATCCAGCGTTGTCGCTCACGACGGCATTGTTCCGCCTGAACCGGACCAATACGCGTTCCACTGATCCGACTGATGCCACCCGAATCGTGCAGACTGGTGCCACGCGAACGAACGGATTCGAGCTCGGCCTGAACGGACGCATCGTGCCGCGTTGGAGCATCGCGGGAGGCTATGCCTACGGACATGCCTATGTGACCAGCGCGACGACTGCAGCGGCGTCGGGACAGGAAGTCGCCCAGGTGCCTCATCACACCTTTTCGCTCTGGAACAACTACCAGGTGCAGTCGAAACTCGGCGTGGGCCTCGGGATTGTGAGCCGCACCGGCATGTTTGCGGCCATCGATAACTCCGTGGTGTTACCGGGGTACGTGCGGGTGGACGCGGCGGCGTTCTACACGTTGAAGAAGGCTCGCATTCAACTGAATCTGGAAAACGTATTCGATAAACGCTATTACGTGAATGCCGACAACAATACCAATATCTCCCCTGGCTCTCCCCGCACGCTTCGCCTCGGTTTGACCACGGCTTTCTAGTGTCCTGTAATTGTAGGAGCTGAAACAAATAGCGCGGCCCGCTCGTACATCGCCCGATTCGCTCAGCGCACCGTCGACGCGCGGGCCGCGCAACAACTTTCACGAACCACGGTTACAGGACACTAGCTTCGGGCATGGCGCTTCGCTTGATCCGGCGTCACCTGAAGGACTGCCCGCACAGCTCCACTCGGTACCGCCGCTGTCGTTGATCGGGTTCGCCGTCTGGTCTCGGCGCGACGGTGGCGGGAAGAACGTCACGTTCCCGGCACGCCAGTTCGCCGTCCACGGTGAGCGGCGCCACTACAGCTCGCTTCGGTCCGTCGACGACCTGCAGGCCGAGAAGCGGCTCAAGGACGTCGTGCTTCAGGCGTACCTGGCTCACGAGGCCGGAAGCGCCGAGGGCGCGACCGCGTAGGTGACTGGATGCCCGGGTGCCTAATCGCGCCCGGGCACCGGTTCCATCAGGAACCAGGGCGAAGGCGCCCTGCAGACCCAGGAAACGACGTTCGAACGCCACTACTCGGTCGACGAGTTGGCCTCGATCTGGGGTGTAGGCGACGACTTCGCTGGGGGGTGGGACGGCGCGGCTTGAAGAATGACGCGCGCGATACGCGGATACTGAGTGAGGCATCGTGCCGCATCGATCTGCCGTCGGTGCACGTTCCAACCGTGGCGAGTCAGGAGGTCATCGATCTGCGTGTCGCTCTCGGATGCACGGTCATCGACAAGAAAGTACCCACAAGTTCTATACTCCAATCTGAAACTCCGCTCGGTGGTGCCGCGCCGACTACGTGCGACGTCGTGGCATCGTCCAGTTCCCAACTGACAGGCCAACCACGCGCTCGAACTCCGCGGTGTTGTTCGTGACCAGTGTCAGGGCCAGGGCGCGGGCGTGGGCCGCGATGAAGAGGTCGTTGGCGCCGATCGTCGCGCCCCGCCGCTTGAGGTCCGCGCGAATCTCAGCGTAGTGGAGCGCCGCCTCCTCGTCGAACTCCACCGCATTGACATAGGGCAGGAATGCCGCCAGGGCAGCCGCATCCTGTGCGCGGCGCGGGAGACTTCGGCGCCGTACAGCAACTCGGCCTTGGTGACGACGGACATGCAGACATCGCCGACCGGCACCGCCTGCAGTCGCTTCAGCACCAACGGGTGCGATCGCTTCATGGTGTAGCAGCACGTGTCGGTATCCAGCATGAAGCGAGGCATCAGACCTCCAGTTCCTGGACGGGCAGATCCTCGACCTCGGTCATGAACGAGTCGGATGCAACCGGAGCCGATTCCAGGTACGATCACCAGTCGCGGGGACGGGGCGACAAGATGACGTAGTCGCCGACCTTTCGGATGAAAACCTCATCCGTGGAGAACTGGTACTCCTTCGGCAGGCGGGTTTTCGAGCGGTTCTAGCAGATCGTGAGGAAGGTTACGTAAGTTCTTTGTTTTCAACAACGTGGGATGGTGCGGATTCCACACGTCAGTCACGCCGAGACGTCGCCGCGAGCGGGCATGCCCTTCCATTACTCAGCGCACGTCGCGTTCGTTGGTGGCTCGCCCGTCTCGCACCACCTCCCTCAATACGGGAACTTCGCCTTGAGCGCGAGAATCGGTGCCTCGAACGCTCGCCAGGACACCCACGCCAATGCGAACGCCGGCGCGATGGCCGCCGCGTAGAACAGCGCCTGGCCGGTCCATGGTGCGTTCTCGAACATCTCGAATTTATCCGGATCGAAGACGTACCCGCGTACGAAGCGCATGACCGCCAGGTGGGTCAGATACAGGCAGTAACTGTACTTGCCAAATGCTCGCAGCCACGTCGCCGACAGCATTCGCGGCCACAGGTGGCCGGCCGGTCGATTGACCGCGCTCACCAGCATGGCGCCGGCGGTCAGCGCGATCAGTGAGAAACCCACCTTCTGCATCAGGGGGTTCCACCACCACGAATTGCCGCTCTCGATCGTGATGGCGATGAAGCCGGACACCCCGACGAGCGCGGCCAGTGGCGCCCAGCGGTCGAGCGACGGCAGCATACCGCGCCGCAGCAACCACGCCAGGAGCGCGCCCGTCGCCAGGCAGTCGAGGCGGAACCATGTCAGGACATAGACCGTCAACGGCTCCACCCCGCGCGACAGCGCAAACCAGCGGGCCAATGGTTCGGCGACGATGATCGCCCCGCACAATAGCCCCACCAGTCGCGGCGGACACAGCCAGATCACCACCGCCCAGACCAGGTAGAACTGCTCTTCGACGGCGAGCGACCAACTCACGTCCAACAGGCCGTGCACCAGCCCGCGATCGGCGACCGAGAAATTGGTCAGGTAGAGCCAGTACGGCAGGAGCGGAGGCAACGGGTACGGCCCGACCAGCACTTTGTGCAGCGCCGCGAAGTTCGGAAGTACGACGAGGGCCAGGAAGAGCACCAGATAGTAGAGCGGGAAGATGCGCAGCGTGCGGCGGGCATAAAAGCTCGTGAAGTAGCGTTTGCCGCCGCGCGCGTCGATCAGGATGCCGGTGATCAAAAAGCCGGACAGGACGAAGAACAGGTCGACACCCCACCATCCGACGAGCGGGACACTGGCGATCCACCCATCGATGCCGCGAGTGGGCCGGTAGGTCGTGAGATGGTGCAGCAGAACAAAAATGATCGCGATACCGCGCAGGCCGTCGAGCGCCGGAATGAGAGTGGTGTGAGTGGGATAGTCGACAAAATCCTGGTTTCGAGTTGTCAATATTTATATTAAAACACCGGAACCGCAATCAAGCCAGCGATAACTGCCGCGAGCGGGCCGCGATTGCGGAGCTACTGGACTTCGAGATCGGCGCGGATGGCGGCGAACACCGTCTCCCCTAACCGCCGGTATCCAAGCTCGGTGAGATGCAGACCGTCGCTGCTGACGTTCGCCTCGACATCCGGCAACAACGCGCTGAAGACATCGACCAGATAAGCGCCTTCGCCGCGCGCGACGACGCGCAATCGGTCGTTGGTTTCCCGGATCGCCGACATCGGAATCTGGCGACGGCCGGCCTTCGACGGCGACAAGGTGCAGATGAAGACGCGGGCGCCGCGGATACGCGCCTCGGCCGCAAGTTCATTGACTCCCGCGACGCCAGCCAGGATGCCGAGGCCGGACTCGCCGAAGATGATGTCATTGTAGCCCTCGAGCAACACCACGACCTCTGGAGAATCATTGATGAGGTCCGTGACGAACCGCGATCGCGCTTTCGCCGCCTGTTCCGTGGCGTGGCCGCGGTTGAAGACGGCGATGCGTTGATCGGTATAACGCGCCGACAACAGTTGCGACAGCACGGTCGGATACGCGAGGTCAGGCCGAGTCACGAGCTCTGCGCTGTCGGTGCCCGGGACCACGATCTGCCCCTCGGTGATGCTGTCGCCGAAAGCCATGATGCGCGTCCGGCGCAGCCGTAGGGGCGCCGCGACGGTCACCGCAAAAGTGCACGAGCCGGTCCGGTTCAAGGAATCGGTGATCACGCATTCCACGGCCGTGGTGCCAACCGGAAACGTCGTGCCGGAATCGGGAGTACACGCCACGGTCACCGCGCCTTCGCCGTTTTGGCCGTCAGGAGGCGGGTACGTCACCGTGGCCCCGACACCTGTCGGCGCCGTCATCGTCACTGGTGGCGGACAGGCGAGCGACGGTGAATCGGCGATGCGCGGGGCTGGAGTCGCGATGGGCGGCTGTTTGGCGTCGGTGGGCGCGCTCGGCCCGCGATTACACGCGCCGCACCACGTCAACGCGAACAGAGCCAGGCCCAAGTGGACGGTCCTGCGGCGCTTGGTTTGGGAGAAACTCACAAGCTATTAAACACTCGAACGGTTGCAGGACGGCACCTCGGAGAGTTGAAGAATTGTTCAGGCAGCTGGATCCAGCCGTAGAAACACGCACAAGGCCACAGAACAAGGGGAACGGCAACTACTCCTATCTCGATTCGCTGCAAGAGGCGCGCAAGGTGCTGGTGGCCGAGGCCAGCAGTACGCTGGTGACGATTGCCAAGGACGTGAAGGCGAAATTGGCGCCGGCGTATCGCGGGATTTCGCGCAGCTGATCGAACTGGCCGCGACGCTATCGCCGCGGACCCCGACACGGTAGGTGTCGCTCGCCGCCGGATTCCTACTGGCTTAAGACCTTTTAACCACGAAAGTCGCGAGGGTCACGAAACTCACTCTTCGAACAAGTTGTTTCGTGGCTTTCGTGCTGAACGTCGTCTAGCGCCCCGGTCCGCCCGGCGGTTTCGCGGCCGGCTTCGCTTCGGGCGTGTGCTTGTAATTCAGGTTGGGCTGATGCGGGCGCAGGTGCTCGACGTCCTTGTTGTTCTCGTTGCACGTGTACGGCAGCAGGCGATCGTCGGGTTTGCCTCGAGTGAACGTGCGCGTGATGGACCACGGCCTGGTGAAATAGACCGGGTCGTCGTAGGTGACGGTCCACTGCATCGTGTCGGCCGTCTTCCTTTGAAACCGTTCGGTGAGCCGCAGCTTGGCGCTGTGTTCATGGCCCGCCGTGTCCAGCCAGCTGCGCTCGTCGATGCCGGTCGTATCGACCACCAGCGTGTCGCCCTCCCAGTGGCCCACCGAGTGCCCCATGAAATACGGATACTCGGCGACATCTTCGGGATGCCCTCGGCCGTCGAGATAGATCGCCCGCCAAATCGATTGATACTCGAACAGGATCGACACGGCGTCGGTGTTCTGCACGAGGAGAAAGGGGAACGGCGCCGTGAAGCCGCGCGACGGACCCACCGGCAGGCAGTGACCGGTCGGATCCTGCGACGTATCGACCGTCCGCCATCGTTCGGCGCCGAAGGCGGTGAACGGGGGTTGCGCACCTAGCGCTACCGACAGGTCGGGCGTGTATTGATTGATCCAGAAGCCGCTCAAATCCGGTAGCGCCGAGCGCGCCGGGCTCTGCGGCCACGCCAGCCCGGCGGCGGCGAAGAGTAAGCCCAGGGCGAGTACGACGCCGCGCATCCGCCGACCGACAGGCGTGGTCATGTTATTGGCCCGGAGGCTTCGGCGCGGACGGCCCGCCATCCTGCTGGCCCCCGAGCACTTCGCGGCCGTCGGCGAGAACGACCCTGCTCATGTTGGCCAGTTTGGCGCCGTCGCGCGCGAGATACCCATGAACCGTGACGATGTCGCCGATCTTGAGGGAATCCTTCCGCCATCCCGCGCGGTACAAGGTGTTCGGGGCGCCGCCTTCGATCGCCCAGGTGCCGGGCCGGCTTGAAGCCGTCACGTCGAGATAGAAGTAGACGTGAGGGTTTGCCCACTCGATTCTCGAGACCGCGCCGGTGATCGTGATCGGTTTGTTCTTGTCGTATTCGGCCGCAAAGGAGTGATGCGCCATCAGCGGTCGATCGATTGTGCCCATCGCCAACGCCAGGAACGCCGCCGCCGCCATTCGTCGCGTCATAGCAGACCCCCTTCGATCTTGCGCAACTATAGATCAAGATCTCGGGCAGGACGACAACTGCGATGCAAAGCTCTCCACGTCCGCAGCCGGGAACGCCTCGGCCTCGGATCGTCAAGGCCTGACCGAATATTGGGGCGAGTCGTACGCACCTGGATCCAGGTGTAAGATCCGCCCCATGACATTTCCCCGCCACAACCGTCGCGACTTCTTGAACGTCACCGGCGCTGCCTTTGCCGGCCTTGTCGGGGCGCCGCCGCTCGCATCGCATGCGGATGCCGCGCAGGCCGCGGCCACCAGCGGTCAAGATCCCAACCTCATCGTGATCAACGCCAAGGTCTACACGCTGGACACGCGCGCACCGCGCGCCGAAGCGTTTGCCGTGTCGGGCGGGCGCTTCACGGCGGTCGGCTCGACCAGCGACGTCAGGAACCTCGCCGGTAAGAACACGCAGACCTTCGACGCGAAGGGCATGACCGTAGTGCCCGGCTTCATCGACTGTCACAACCACGCGGGCGGGGAAACGCTGTTGAACGAGGTGCTCGTCGGCAATCCCTTCGAGGTCGAATTCGTCAGCATTCGCAGCATCATCGGGAAGCTCCGCGAACGGGCGCAGAAGACGCCGCCCGGCACTTGGGTGGAGGGCTTCTTCTTCGACGACACCAAGCTGAGCGACAAGCGGGCGCTCAACATCCACGATCTGGATGAGGTCTCCTCGGACCATCCGGTGATCGTCCGACACCGTGGCGGCCACACCTACTTCTACAACACCAAGGCCTTCGCGATGGCCGGCGTCACCAAGGACACGCCCAACCCGATGGGTGGCACCTATGACAAGGACGAGAAGGGGCAACTGAACGGGCGCGTGACGGACCGCGCGTCGGCGCCGTTCGCAACGGTCGGCGCTAGGCCCACCTACACGCCGGCGCAGAGCGAACAGCGCGCACGCGAGGGCGTGGCCTACATCTCCAGACAGTTCGCCCGCTACGGCCTCACCAGCGTGCACCACGAGGGCGGCAACCTGCCGGCGATGCAGGATGTGCGGGCCCGTGGCGACCTCAAGCATCGCATCAGCTACGAGGCCGGCGGCCGCGTGCTCGACGCGATGATCACCTCCGGCATCCAAACCGGCTTCGGCGACGAGTGGATCAAGTTCGGCGCCACCTCGGAACATACGGTGGACGGCTCGTTCTCGGAGAGGACGATGGCGCTGAGTACGCCGTATCCGGGTGTGACGCCGCCGTATAAGGGCAACGTCACCGAGACGCAGGACACGCTGAATGAATGGGTGGAGCGCGTGCACCGTGCCGGCATCCAGGTGAACTGTCACGCCAACGGCGACGTCGCGATCGACATGTACCTCACCGCGATGGAACGCGCGCAGAAGCTCGTGCCACGCACCAACGCGCGGCCGAAGATCACGCACTGCACGCAGGTGAATCCCGCGCTGGTCGCGCGGATCAAGGTGCTCGGCGCCGTCCCCGCGCTCTTCACCACCTACGCTTTCTACAACTCAGACAAGTTCGTGTTCTACGGCGAGGAGATGATGAAGAACTGCATGGCGTTCCGTTCGCTCGTCGATGCGGGCGTCTATGCTTGCGCCGGGTCGGACTTCAGTCCGGGCCCGTTCGCGCCGCTGATGGGCATCCAGGGCATGGTCACGCGCAGAGGTTGGGACGGCAACGTGTGGGGCGCGAACCAGAAGATCAGCGTGAGTGAAGCGATCGCGGTCAACACCTACAACGGCGCGTGGGCGTCGGGCGAAGAAGCGATCAAGGGCACGATCACCGCCGGCAAACTGGCCGACTACGTCGTGCTCGCAGACGACCCGCACACGGTGGATGTCGAGAAGATCAAGGACATCCAGATCGTGCGGACGGTGGTCGGCGGCCAGATCTCGCACCAGGCGTAGGGCGCCCCTTTCCACCTCCGCGCCACGCGCTTCGGTGGACAGGCTTGGGGCACCGCCAGCAGAGAGGCATCCTGCCTCAGGTTATTCGCTCCAGAAACCGCCGGATGGAGGCGCTATCACTGGAGGTTCCCCGGGTGAACCTGCCCACGGTTTCTTCCGCGAACAACCTGATGCAGGGCAGCCGTAGGGCGCCCCTCCTGTTGCTTTCCCATACGAGATCTGCCACGCTCATATGGGAAGCCAACATGAGTCCGAAAACCGATGTCTGGCAGGGGACCATGGCCCTCATGGTGCTCAAGACCCTGTCAGTGATGGGGCCACAGCACGGCTATGGCATCGCCCGCCGCGTCGAGCAGACCAGCAATGACCTCCTGGCGATCAATCACGGCACGCTCTATCCGGTCCTCCTGAAGCTTGAACAGGAAGGCGCCATCAAATCTGAATGGGGGGTGTCGGAGAACAATCGCCGCGCCAAGTTTTACACCATCACCAGGGCCGGCCAGAAACAACTCGCCGCTGAAGAAGCGCAATGGGCCCAGGCCACCGACATCCTCGCCCGCTTCGCCGCCCTCAAAGGATCGAAGGGATGATGCCGGCACTTCGCCGCTTTTGGAAGCGTCTGCTGGCCAGTCTCTGCCATCGCCGCGCCGACGGCGATCTCGCCGAAGAGCTCGAGTTGCACATTCACTTTCTGACCCAGGAGAATGTGCGCCGCGGCATCCCGCCCGAGGAAGCGCATCGTCTCGCCAGGATCCAGTTCGGCGGTCTCGAGGCCACGAAGGAACGTTATCGCGACCAACGCGGGCTGCCGGCCGTGGACG
>Ga0210377_10003339_pt1 | contig 13830 bp, 5 predicted proteins | sample PLM4_65_b1redo_FD_155480 | JGI IMG/M metagenome (GOLD analysis project Ga0210377, IMG submission 155480) | Groundwater sediment microbial communities from an aquifer in East River, Colorado, USA - PLM4_65_b1 redo | ecosystem: Environmental > Terrestrial > Soil > Riparian zone | place: USA: East...
GATCATGCGTAACATGTGCAGGTTCATCGGCAGATTGAATTTTTGAGCCACCCGTATCAAAACAAACCACTGCCGGGCGGAGGTGCGCTCCCAATATTGGGTATATTCTGCCGGGGTATTGAAGGTGTGCAGCACCCGCATATATTCTTCCTGGGCTTGTTTGACCAGAGATGGCACATCCACCGGAGGCAGAGGTTCCATCAGACTCAGCGAAGCCCGTGTCATGGCTTCAACATCCTGGTTCTTCATGCTCAAGACCATCTGCTCCAGCGCAATCCGCTGTTGATTATTGAAACTTCCGCAACTACCAAAATCGATAAAGGTGATCTCATTGTCCGGGCGGATCAAAATATTGGCGGGATGAGGGTCTGCGTGGAAAAATACATGCTCGTCCGCACTCCAGAAAAATGCCAGAAGGATCCGTCGTGCAACCACGGCCGGGTCAATGTTCAGATCCTTCAACAACTTTAGCCCTCTTACATTCTTTTGCTCACTGATCGAAATGACCTCCCACAGCCACAGACCAGAGACGAATTCCTGCACCAGAACTTCATCGCCTGAATATTCAAAATATACGTGCGGCGCCGTGAAAAAAGTCCAGCCGGTCTTCCTCGCATTCCGCCGGAAGATATCGGCAAAGCGCGCCTCACGCCGGAAATCCAGTTCCTCCATGAGAATCTCGCGCAGATCAACGCGTAGTTTCTGTGTGAAGCCGGGCCGCAGGATGGTCAGAAATTCAGCCAGCCCGGCGATCCAATCCAAAACCTGAAGATCGGACACAAACAATTCCTTGATCCCGGGCCGCCGCACCTTCACAACCACCTTGGTCCCATTTTTTAGAGTTGCCTGAAATACACAAGCCAGTGAGGCCGAACCGATCGGCTTCGGATCGAACACATCGAAGACTTCCTGCCATGGGCGTTTTATTGTCCGCTCCACCGCCTGCAAAGCCTGTTCGGTGGCGAATGGGACCATGCGATCCAGCATCTTCGACAATTCAACGCAATATGCCCACGGCAACAGGTCAACCCGCATCGCCAATTGTTGACCCAATTTCACGAACGTACCGCCCGCGCGTTCCAACGCGCGGCGAAAGCGCGCCGCGCGCCGCTCGACCGTATCCCGGCGCAGAAGCTGATCGAAAAAATTACCCAGCCCAATCGTGAGAATGACCCGCATCCACGCAAATAAACGCCTGAGACTGCGGCCGAAAGTTTTTCTGATCGGGAGTTGTTCCACATAGGGAATCCACAACTTCCTTTCATCGGGAGGGACCGACTGCTGGCGCCGGGGGATGCTTTGCAAAATAGAATCCGCGGGAGGATATCCGCTTCCTTCTTCGCCCAAACCCGTCACAGCTTTCTGACGGCTTTTCCACACCCTGACAGCCTCAAAGACAGCCGGACGTACGCGAGTTGGTTTCAGATCTTCCTGTATCGCCACCGCTATACCTCTTTATCATCCAATCGGAATAGGACTGTCCGACCGTGAACAAAGATCATGATGAAAAAGATAATCTGATAAATGGAGTTTGTCACAACCATTTGAAAAGTACGCCCAACACTCATAAGCTGGTGTTCACTCAAATAAAACTGGAGATTGAACAAAAGCCCAAAGACCAGGGTCAGGCTCACCATTTGACCCAAAAACTGCAGCAGGTTATAGGCGGCAAAAGACCATTTGCTCATCAAAGCATTAAAGTTGACCGAGGGCAAAGACAGCATGTGCGACGCACGGAACAGCAAACCCTCCGCAGCGTGCGCGATGCGGTCCAGCCGGATGATCGATTGCTCGTTGCCTTTACCGTCCATTTGCTCCAGCATGGAATCGGTCACGCGCCGGCGGGCTTGCTCCGCTCGATAATTCTTGAAGGTCTGATATTGATCTACAAAATTGATCTCGCGGTTCAGGCGTGCCGCCATCGACTCGAACAACAAGGTGGAACGGACCAAGCGCAAGACCTGAATGTCAACAGTGATCCCATATTTGCGCACCAGTTGCATCATGCCCGCCCATTGCGTGGCTGAGGTACGTTCCTGCCATGCCACGCTATGCGGCGAGGCTTCCAAGGAATAGATCATCTGCCAGTTGTAGGTCTCGAGTTCCTGAATCAATTCGATCAGATCGATGGGCGGCAAAGGCTCAAGCAGTACCAGTGTGGCACGCGCCATATTTTGTGGGTCGCGTTCCCAGGCAAAATCCAGGTTTTGCCGCAAGGCCTGGCGCTTTGTGCGGCTGAGTGTGCCCGTGGACGAAAAGTCAATAAAATATAAAGTGCCATCCTTCCCAACGATCACATTATCCGGGTTGGGATCAGCATGAAAGAACAGGTTCTCTCCCCAGCTCCAATAGTTCACCCATAACAAGCGCTTCGCAACGAGTTCAGGATTAATGTTCATTTCCTGCGCCCGCGCCAGTACATTTTGGTCTCCATGTTCCACTGCAGCGAGCAATTCCCACAACCAGATCCCGCTGGCGAACTCATTGATGACCACATCCTCAGTTGTCAGGTCCAGATAGATGCGAGGTGCGGAAAAAAACTTTTTGCGGGATTTGGAAGCCGCGCGGCGGAAGGCATCCTGCCGGCGAGCTTCCTGCACAAAATCGAGTTCCTCGAGCAGCAGGTCGCGAAACTCAGCGCGCATCGCCTGGGTAAACCCGGGTCGAAATATTGTCAGAAATTCGGCAATGGAAAGCAGCCAGTCGAACGCCTCGATATCTGACATGAACTGCTCGCCGATCCCAGGGCGCCGCACTTTAACGATCACCTTTTCCCCGTCATGTAATATCGCCTGATAAATGCAGGCAACCGAGGTGGAGATGATCGGCTCGGGATCGAAACGCAGGAAAGTGGCGGAGAGTGGTTTCCCTGTGGAGCGTTCAATCGTCTCAATGGCTTGAGTAACAGGGAAAGGTTCCCGCTTGTCGGTCATGCAGGATAGTTCACTGCCATATACCCATGGCATGAAATCAAGCCGCATGGAAAGGTGGAGGCCCAATTTCACGAACGACCCGCCATTACGTTCAAAAGCGCGCCGCAGACGCAGAGCCCGCCGTTTGGGGGTGTCCCTGCGCAATAAAATATCCACGCCAACATTGATGATGAAATGCAGGAAGAGTTGGAACCACTTCATTAAAACCCCGAACGAACGGAAGTGGTTGATCTTGAAGGAGATGAAGCGCATCTGCGACAGGGATGCGTCTCCAAGCGAAACATCCAGGAACCGCCGGCGAGGCAGTCCTGCTAATACTCCAGAGCGTTGACTATCACTCAAAGGGTTTGAGGCGTCATACATTGTCGGCGCTTATCGTGGGTGGACTAAAACCAATAAAGGGGTATCAAACCCGAAGCGATAGCCGCAACTATTGTTTCCGCTAGATGCGGAACAGGCGGATCAATTTGGATGAGCGGCGCAGATTTTTCCGTAGTCGCTTGCGATAGGATTCGGTATTGATCGCCTCAACCATATCGACAGGGATTTCGCTGGCTTCCTTTAAGTAGGCACTTGTAGCCTTGGCGGAATTATTGAAGAAATCCTCGATGGCGCCATCGGTCTTCTCTTTGGCTGAACGCTGGCGTTCCTGTTCGTAGGTATCCAGTCCCTTCGATGCGGCTTTGGCAGCCCGCTGTGCAATGCGGACCATGTTCCCCTCGAGGACTTGAACATCCTCCAGTCCTTCCGAAAATTTCTCCTGGCTGTCATCCGACCGTGGCTTGCTTTTCTTTTTTCGCCCCTTGTATTCGATGATGATCGGTCTCATCTCTGACTGAAGTTTGCCTCCGGTTCGACGTAACACACGCGGCTTGTCACTTTTTGATTCGCTCATGGTTACTCCTCATCATCTTCATCGTCGTCATCATCATCGTCATTGTTATCCAACAATGGGAAGATGAGCTTCTCCAGGTCCACACGCCGACGACCGGCTTTTTCCTGATACAACATGATAATGGGGATAAGGACCTTGCCCTCCGCTTCAGCGCCGAGCATATCCTTAACTTCATCGGCAACTTCAAGGACTTCCTCCCACAATTCACCTTCGCCTTTTTTTAACTCCTTGATCAATTTTGATCGTTGTTTCCCCAGATCGATGATGACCGGTTGCGTCATTTCTGTCGAAGTTGCCATCGCTTCTTTCACCATGTTATCCTCACTTTCTTGTTACCAATAAAGTTGAATACAGTTACGACAAAGTGCAAGCCTGCAAAACCACAATGGGATTGACAAATGGTAGTTTTTGCTATTATGATTTATTCTATCTTATTTATTTAAATATTGTACCACTTCAACACATTGGGGGTAGAGTGAAAAACTAGTAAGAAGGTCATGTCGTCATTCAAAAGCATATTCGCCGGAAATAATTTTAGAACTGGAGCAGAAAAATGACTTTTAATCGGCAAGGACATTCAAGCAACAATCCTGAACCAATTGCACTCATAGGCGTTGGTTGCACACTCCCTGGAAAGATCACAGATATGGAGGGTCTGCTCACGGCTTTACAGGAGGGACGGGACCTTATCACTGATATCCCCGCAGACCGCTGGAGTCTGGATGCTTATTATGATCCAGATGCGCTCGCACCCGGCAGGACCTATGTGCGCAAGGGCGGATTCGTTGATGATGTTTATCTCTTCGACCCCGGCTTTTTTGGCATAACCGATGCCGAAGCCGCACGCATGGACCCGCAGCAACGTCTGCTTCTGCAAACAGTCTGGCACGCACTGGAAGATGCCGGACAATCTGCAGAAGAATTGATGAATAGCAACACGGGGGTGTTCCTGGCGATGATGAATACGAATAATTATTCTCAACTTAAAGGTCTTTTCGAAGGTCCCATGGGACTCACCGCCTATGACGCGATGGGGGATGCCATGAGCATTGCTGCAGGCCGGATCTCACATTTTTTGGGACTGGAAGGTCCCTGTCTTACGCTTGATACTGCTTGTTCCAGTTCTTTGGTGGCTTTGCATTTGGCGCGTCAAAGTATTCTGGCTGGCGATTGTGATATGGCAATTGTCGCCGGTGTCAATTTAATTCTTCATCCCGGAATTCATATTGCTTTTTCGAAATTGGGACTCATGTCCCGTGCGGGGCGTTGCGCAACCTTCGACGCCTCGGCTGATGGTTATATCCGCGGTGAGGGCTGTGTGGCAGTTGTCTTACGCAGAGAGTCGGATGCCATCGCCAGAGGCGACCGCATCATCGCCAGTATTATCGGCACCGCGGTGAATCAGGATGGTCATACTCCCGCCCTCACCGCACCGAATGGACGTTCCCAGGAAAAGGTGATCCGCAACGCCCTGGCGCGTACTGCCATTAACCCGAATGAGATCGGTTATGTGGAAGCGCATGGAACCGGCACCCCGGTTGGTGACCCAATCGAGATGAGCGCCATAGTAAATGTATATGGACCGGGCAGGTCCGTCAGCGAACCGTTATATGTTGGTTCAGTAAAAAGCAATTTCGGTCACATCGAAGCTGGCGCAGGCTTGTTGGGATTGGTCAAATCTGCGTTATCGCTCCAGCACGAAGAAATATTTCCCAGCATACATTTCAAGCAATTGAACCCGGCCATTGATCTGGGCCAGGCGCCGGTGCGAGTGGCGAGCGAAAGAATCCCCTGGTCTCGCAACGGAGTGCCGCGTCTGGCTGGCATAAATTCTTTTGGTTATAGCGGCACGAATGCGCATGTGATCTTGCAGGAAGCTCCGCTTCAAAGCAATGGACAAACGGAATCATCGATATCAACAGTACGCAATTTATTTGATCGCGCGGGTGAACTGGTCGTGCTCTCAGCCAAATCGCCAGCGTCACTCGACGGACTGGCAGACCAATGGATCGAATTTTTGGCGCAGGAGAATAAAAGTCCGTTGCGTGATATTGCCTTCTCAGCCGCATTGGCTCGCACACAACTCAATCAAAGACTGGCAATCATTGGAAAAGACAAGGAAGATGTCCGGCAGAAACTTCAAGCCTGGCGCGAGGGCCGTACACCGAAAGGCATGGCGCATGGACAGATCTTCCCCAAGGTCAAACCGAAGATCGCCTTTATCTTCACCGGGCAGGGATCGCAATACGCAGATATGGGACGCGAACTCTACGAGAGTGAACCGCGCTTTGCAGAGACGATCAATCGCATCGCCTCCATCATGGACCCTGAACTGGGCGCGCCGTTACTGGAGGTTTTATTTGGCGAAAGGTCTGCTGAATATCTTGAAAACACTCGTTACGTTCAACCCGCCCTTTTTGCGATTGAATACGCGCTTGCAGACCTGGTGCGTCATTGGGGTGTTGAACCCTCCTATTTGATCGGTCATAGCATCGGTGAAATTGTCGCAGCGTGCGTGGCAGGCGTCCTTGATATGGAAGATGCCGCACGCTTTGTGGTGGCGCGTGGTCGCTTGATGGGTTCATTGCCCGCAGGCGGGACGATGCTCGCCATCGCCGCTGCGCCCGAACAAGTGCAACGATGGGTTCAGGGCAGGGAAGCAGATGTCGCGGTCGCGACGGTCAATGGACCACACGCCGTGGTGATTTCAGGACAAGCCGAGGCGGTTGCAGAAGTTGGGGCCATGGCTCAAACAGCGGGACGTCAGATCAAGGAACTGGAAGTGTCCCATGCGTTCCATTCGCCGTTGATGGATCCGATCCTGGATGAACTTACACAGGTCGCTGCTTCGATGCGCATTTCGCCGCCAAGAATTCCCATCCTTTCCAATACGAGCGGTGATTTCTTTGGGGATGAGATCAAGCCGGAATACTGGAGTTCCCAGGTGCGCAACGCTGTGCTCTTCCATCAAGGGATGCAGAAAATCATCGATGCAGGCTGTTCCCTGGTCGTGGAGATCGGACCGCATCCCGCGCTGACGCCTGTTGTGGTCACTGCTTTCGACTCTCCAACTTTGCAGACGACACCCACCTTGCGAAAAGATAAGAAGGATGCCACCAACCTGCTTGCCACACTCGCAACTTTGTATGTGAATGGTGCGCCGCTTAAGTTTGACCGTCTCTTTTGGGAACCCGATTATCAGCGTGTATCACTGCCGCTCTACCCCTTCCATATGGAAAAATATTCGCTCAACCTGGAAGGTGTTCTTGATCGGGGACCGGAAACATATTCAACAGAGGATCAACCGGAGGAGATGCCCGAACTGCCTGAACTTCATCCGTTGCTCGGAAGGGTTGTGAGCCGCAATACTCAAAAGGTTGTTTTCGAAACAGCATTGAAAACCACCAGTCCGTGGACGGATCACCGCGTATTGGATTCCACGATCTTCCCCGGTGCAGGCTATGTGGAGATGGCTGCCCGTGGTTTTGCCGCCATTTCCGGGCTGAGTTGGCAGGCGGCTATCGTAAAGGATATGTCATTTGAACAACCACTCCTGCTCACGTATCGAGAAGAGAAAAAAGTTACGCTCACACTGGAACAGACCGCGAAAGGCAAGGGGGATACAAAGTTCGTCATCGCCGCGGGCGATGGCAGTGTGACATATTGTCGGGGCCGAATCGCTGTCTCGAAGGCGAAGCAGGAACAGGTCCAGATCGAAGCGGAATTGTCCGGTCGCGAATCCGAAATGAAGATTGGTGTCTTCTATGGTGAGTTGCGCAGTCGCGGACTCGAATACGGCGCCAGGTTTGCGAATGTGCGCGAGTTGTGGCTGGGGAAATCCGGTTCAGGCGAAGCGTTTGGGCGCGTGATGAATACACCGACCGGCAATGGTCGTGACCCGTTTAACAACGCGGTGGTGCTGGATGGATGCTTGCAAGTTTTCGGCGCGGCGCTTTCCACACTGGATGGCATGACCCAACCGGGTGCATATGTTCCCGCAACGGTTCAGTCGATCTCTTTTACAGATGAATTGCCGGACCAGGTCTGGAGCCATGTGAAGATCAACGCGGATGCCAATGGACGCGGCGTATTGGTCACCATCCGTGTATTGAATGAGGCAGGCGCAGTGTTGGCTACATTCGAAAACCTGGAATTGCGGCGCACTGTATCGCTTTCTTTTGGGAAGAACAATGGTGGCGCAAAGCGCGCTTCGGGGAATCAGATCTTCAAGTCGCGTGCTCATGCGGTGGAACTATTGCTTCCGTTATCGAAAAAGGATCGCGTGGCGTTGTTGTCGAAATGGCTGATCGCTGAGATCAAGGACACGATCGGGCAGGCTGCCGACGGACTGAACCTTGAGAAGTTGCCGCCGACCACTGCCTTCCTTGAGATCGGTTTGGATTCCTTGCTGGTGACGGAATTACAACGTCGCATTCAAGAGAGGCTCGAATTCCGCTTCAAGCCCATGCAGGGACTGGACTATCAGTCCATTGAAACGATGGCTGAGTTTCTCCACGACGAGGCGCTCGCCGCCGATCTGAAGGGTGAGGCTGTTGTAGTTGCCGATTAACGATTATCCAGCAGTACGACTGGCAGCTTGACGACCAACGATTATTTTTGTTGCGATTAGAACCAGCATTTACCGGTAGTAGGAGATATCATGCTTGACACAATTTCTGTAGACAGGGATTTTGCCCGTGATTTTATCGAACGTCATCTCGACAAACGGCAGGTCAACAAGATTCAACATGCGTTTCCGTCGCCGCGCTTTTGGTCTGAGACAGATGTGCCATCCCGGGATATTCTGGAAGACCGGCAGAAACTTCATGCCATGGGGCGCGGCGTACCGGTCAATTTATATGTAGGCGTGCCGTATTGCATCCAGACCGACCCGGGTAAATGCGGGTACTGTCTTTTCCCCGTGGAGTTATTTACCGGCAATATCGATCTTGAGATCTATTTCGGTTATCTCAAACGGGAAGCCGCCATGTATAAGGAGGCTTTGAAAGGTATACCTTTGGGCGCGGTCTTTTTCGGAGGCGGCACTTCGAACCTTTATAAAGAGGATAAGTATCACCAACTGATGGATCTGGTGCGTGACCTGTTCCCGGACATTCCCAACTATGTGGATATTACGCTCGAGGGCATTCCGCAACTCTTCACACGCGATAAGATCAAAGCGATCAAGGAAGCCGGGATGAACCGTATCAGCATGGGGGTCCAGCAGGTGAACGAGCAACTCAACAGTCTCAGCGGGCGCAAACAGAAAACGCAGCACGTCATCCAAACGCTGGAGTGGGCGCATGAGTTTGGGTTGCCTGCCAACATCGACTTGATCTTCGGCTGGCCCCAACAAACGGTCGCGACGATGGTCAAGGATCTGGAGACCGCCATCTCATGGGGCGTGTACGACATTACGCACTACGAATTGAACGTCGGAGGTCCCACAGATTTCGCACTCAATCGCTATCATGAACTGCCCAGCACACTCAGCAATCTTGAGATGTACCGCACTTCACGTGATTTATTGAAGAGTCACGGTTATGAACAGATCACCGCCTATAACTGGCGCAAGCCTGGCGACCCTCACAGCCGTCCTTATGAGGAAGGTGTGACGCATCGTTTGGATACCATGGACACACTTGGTTTGGGCTATGCCGCCATCACGTTCTTCTATGATATAGCGCTTGAAAACGGGCGTTCATGGTCTTTCATCAACTCGCGCAACCTCAGCGAATACAAAGCCAAAGTGGATGCGGGTCACTTTCCCGTGGAGCGCGGCTTCCGTCATGCGCGCGAGGATTTTATGATCTCCCTGATCTGGCGGAACCTCTTTGGATTGGAACTCGACCGTCCGCAATTCCAACAGGCTTTCGATGTGGATGTGTTCGATCTGTTCGAGGGTGTGTGGAAGGCATTGGAAGAATACGGCTTTGTTGAGATCACCCCTGAGAAGATCAAACTCGTCGGGGATGGTCCCTTCTATACACCGTTGATCCAAACCCTGCTGGCTGAAAAACGGTATAGCCAGCTCCGCGACCGCATGGTTGCGGAAGTTCAGGGCATGGAATATTAATAGCCACTGATGAATTGACGGATATTTATCCATGCCGAACTCCAACGGAAAGTTTGACATTTCCAAAACACGAACCGGGTTACAGCAGATCATCATCAACGGCATCGGCAATGATGACCTGCGCACCATCCCGGATGATATTCCCATTCTCGATCTGGGCATCAGTTCACTTGCGCTGGTCGAGGGCATGCGGCAGGTCTACGATCATTTCGGCGTACTGGTTTCGATCCGTCGTGTGATCGAGGGGCAGATCACTCTTGGCACGCTGGCGTTATACATCGAACAGGAGTTGAACTCCCAACAATCGCAGAAAAAGAGATCCCACGCCGCGCCCGCCTCGTGGAAGGTGGAACGCCAAACCCCATTGGCTCCTTCTAAACAGAATATCGGCTTTTTGAGTCTCTATTCGAATGAAGCAAATGCTGCTTTCAATGAGTCTCTCATGGTGCGGTTGAATGGCACGTTGCATGGACCTGCTCTGCACGCCGCAATCGAGGAAGTTGGCAATCGTTACGAGTCTCTGCGCACCGCGCTGAACCCGGACCAAAACACACTCGATGTGGGCACAGGCGAACCTCTCGAACTCGTAGTTTCTCCAGTTTCATCAGAAAAACTTAAGGCACGGTTGACGGAGATCGTTCCGCGTCCGTTCGAGAATGGCAAGCGACTTTTCCGAGCTGAGCTGTTACGTATAACTGAAAACGAACATGTACTGGTGCTGGTGGGGCATGCGCTTGTTCTGGAACAACAGGTGCTCAAGATTGTACTGAATGACATCGCAGAACTCTATCAAGTTTTTTCGCATGATCAGGATGCAAGCGCTGCGCCGCTCACACTTCAATGGACGGATTATCTCGCGCTCAGAGATACTGCTGAGGCAAAAACAGCGCAGCACCAGGCGGAAGAATATTGGAAGGGTATCTTTGACTCAGGGATCCCGCGCCTGGAATTGCCGTCCGATCATCCGCGCCCGCCGATCAAAAAATATTCCGGTTCCCGCGTGGATCTGCGTCTGGATCCCGTTGTCAATGAGCGTCTCCAAGCCTTTGCCGCCTCGGAAGGTATCAGCCCTGAGACGGTATTGCTGGCGGCGTTTACGATTTTCATCCACAGGTTATCCGGCTTGGATGATGTTGTCGTGGGCGTGGAGAGCGAGAGTCTGTATCTTGATCAAAGCGTGCCTGCCATTGCGAATACGCGCGACCTGCTCCCCCTCCGCACGAGTTATAACGCAACTATAAGCTTCAAAGAATATCTCCATGTTGAAGCGGACGCGCTTGCGAAAGCCAATCTTCACCGAAATCTTTCGCTTGCCGAATTGATTCAACTTCTCCGCTCGCCGCGTGACCAAAGTCGCTCACCGCTGTTTACAGCCGCGTTCCGTTCACAACGAGACGAGTCTGTCCCCGTATTTGATGGACTGCAAAGCGACTTCATCCTCCCGCCAAGTTCCGGCGCGCGCTACGATCTTGAATTGATAGCAGCCTTCCCCTCTCCCAGCGGGAGAGGGGTTAGGGGTGAGGGAGATTCCGCAATCCAACTCGTCTGCGAATACAGCACCGAACTGTTCGAAGCAGAGACCATCACGCGCTGGCTGAATGGCATTGTCGCGCTATTGGATTCCGGATTAGAGGATGCCAGTCAACCCTGCGGTCTATTGCCCATGATGCCTCCCCGCGAACGTGAGATGATCCTTTTTGAATGGAACAAGACCGGGAAAGAATTCCCTCGAGAGCAGACCGTGCTCGATCGGATCACGGAGCAGGCTCGGGCGTCCAAAGAAGCGACAGCCATCCGTTTTGGAGATACGTCACTCAACTATGGTCAATTGCTTGAGCGGGTCGAGAGTATCGCAAGCGCGCTCCATCAGCATGGTGTACAACGCGGAGACCGCGTTGGCATTCTCATGAAGCGTTCGCTTGATCTGATCCCGGCATTGCTAGGGACCTGGCGCGTGGGTGCGTTGTATGTCCCCATGGACATTGGCTTTCCGAAAAACCGCCTGGCTTTCATGATGTCGAATGCCGATATTCAAACCGTACTGACTAATCAGGAATTTCTTTCTCTGATCGATGAAGAGTCGAATGCGACAGGTATTTGTATTGAAAATGTGTCGCAAGTCGAATCTATGCTCGCAGGAGTATCACCCGCACGCGGATCAGATAGCGCGCTCATCCTCTTTACTTCCGGTTCAACGGGAAAACCCAAAGGGGTTGAAATACGTCACGATGCGTTGCTCAACTGTCTGCTGGCGACCAGGGAATATCTGGAATACACATCGCAGAGTTCCACACTGGCGCTCACCACCGCATCGTTTGACATTTCCACGAATGAGCTGTTGATGCCGCTTATCTCCGGCGGATGTGTTGACGTTGGTGAAGACGGTTTGGCGGCAAATGGACTTGAATTGGCAGAACGGATCGAGCTGCGCAAGCCAAGCCACGTGCAAGCGACTGCGTCAACGTGGAAAGCCGTGCTAACAGCAGGCTGGCAGGGAGACAAAAATATCCGCCTGGTTTCCACGGGTGAAGCGTTGAGCAGAGAATTAGCGGAGCAGCTTCTCGACAGATGCCACACCTTATGGAATTTATACGGTCCCACGGAAACTACCGTTTTCTCTTCTGCCTATCAAGTTATATCTGAACCTGGAAAGCCGATGCGTATCGGGCGTCCGCTGCCTAATACGCAAATGTATATCCTCGATAAAGGATATCAGCCCGTTCCCATTGGAGCGGTGGGCGATCTCTATATTGCCGGTGACGGGTTGGCTGTTGGATACTGGCAACGACCCGAACTGACCGATGAACGTTTTATCGCGAATCCATTCCGCGCGGGTGAACGCATGTATCTCACCGGCGATCTCGCACGCTATCTGCCGGATGGCACGATCGACTGTTTGGGAAGGCTGGATGATCAGGTCAAGATCCATGGCGTGCGTGTGGAACTTGGGGAAGTTGAATCGGCGTTACGCAATATTGAAGGCGTGCAGGATGCGGTTGTCGTGGCATGGAAGGATGCGCGCGGCGATTCACAACTGGTTGCGCATGTTATCGCTGAGGACAAAGATTCGATCACCCCCCATCAACTTCGTACGCAATTGCGCGAACGCCTTCCTGAAGTGATGATCCCGCCTTATATTCTCTTTGCTGATTTGTTCCCAAAAACCGCCAACGGCAAAGTACAGCGCGCGGCTTTGCCATCCCCGGATATCGCGCATCCAAATCCTGCAGACAAGATCATCGAACCACCGTCAACAACCACCGAGCAAACGCTAGCCAACTCCTGGGCGAATATTCTGGGCATTGACTCAAAAGCCATCGGTCGCGATTCCGATTTTATGGATCTGGGCGGACACTCACTCTTGATGACCCTGCTGATGATCGAAGTGCGCAAGTTATTCCAGATCAACTTCAACTTGCGCGAGTTCTTTGGCGCCTCCACTCTCAGGAAGTTTGCAGCGCTTATTGACGAACGACGACAACCTGAATCTGACCAGGCAAACATTGGACGCAGCCCCGCTTCCACCCGAAGCCCGGAGTGGGCGCGTCAACGAATGGCATTTCTCCAGCGTGAAGCGGAGTTGCCGCGCTACCTTGCCCCCGCACGCGGCATTACCTATCAACCTGTGACACAAATTCAAAATGTATTGTTGACGGGAGGCACGGGTTTCCTGGGAGCCTATGTCATTGCGGAAATTCTAAAAACAACGCAGGCAGATATTTATTGTCTGGTGCGCCAACGACGCGGAGAACACAGCAAGGAGCGCATCGAAAATCAAATGAGACGGTATCAGGTTTGGGCTGACGCAGCGGAGCCGGAGGCGTGGCAGTCCAATTTTGAGAAACGTTTACACGTTGTCGATGGTGATGTCACATTGCCGCGTCTGGGAATGAATGACTCGGATCATGAAACATTGTCACACCAGG
>Ga0210377_10003340_pt1 | contig 13830 bp, 12 predicted proteins | sample PLM4_65_b1redo_FD_155480 | JGI IMG/M metagenome (GOLD analysis project Ga0210377, IMG submission 155480) | Groundwater sediment microbial communities from an aquifer in East River, Colorado, USA - PLM4_65_b1 redo | ecosystem: Environmental > Terrestrial > Soil > Riparian zone | place: USA: East...
ATAACATTTCGGAAGGGACTAAGGACGCCGCCTCTTACAAGAGTCTTGCAGATGGAAGATACTTTTTTCATCTTAAGGCCCTAAGGGATGGCGTCTGGGGAGGGGTAACCCATTTCGCCATAAAAGTGGATTCCACGCCCCCCGCGGATTTCCTCATTGAAGTAATTCCCGGCAAGAGAACCAGCCGGGCTCAACCCGTAATACAATTTCAAACCACGGATATTTACTCCGGGGTGCAGCGCTACGAGATTAAAGTGGTTCCTCTCCAGGCCCCCGCCGAAACCGACCAAGAACTTTTGTTTATAGAAGCCACAAGCCCCTATATACCGCCGATTTTGGGCCAGGGCTCTTATGACGTGATTGTGCGGGTATATGACGAGGCTGGGAATGTGAGAGAGGAGAAAGAACGGCTACGTATAGTCCCGGTGGTTCTGCGCTTCATTAGTGGGGAGGGAGTGGAGTTAAGAAGCAGGCTTATCCTGTCTTGGGGAACCATATGGATTTTGATTATTTTGATGCTGATTCTCCTCGTTCGTTTGGCTTCGCACACCAAGTTATGGCACGACAAAATACACCTGGAGCACCTTGCCAAAGAATTGCCCCAGGAGCTGAAGGACAAAATAAAAAGCCTAAGGGATTACCGGCATAGGCAAGGCAAAATCTTAATAGCCATACTGCTTTTCCTGTCTTTAGGGGGCGTGGCCTTGGCCCAGGAAGAAACGGTGGGGCCGCCGATTATAACCACGGTCTCGGAGAATATTTCTAATCAGGAAATATTCTATATCGGCGGAAGGGCGGCCGAACCCAATTCCAATATAATCGTGTATTTGCAGAACGCCCAAACGCTGGAGACGCAGAATTTCAGCGTGGCTGCGGATAAGCGCGGGGAATGGTTTTATAGGCACTCCGGATTTTTAACTCCCGGCGAGTATATATTGTGGGCGCAAACTAGGCTAGGAGAGACACTTAGTCCCCCCAGCCCCCAGATTAAGATTGCGGTGAATCAGACCGCCCTAGAACTGGGTTCTTCGCGGGTGAGTTACGAACTTCTGTATTTTGTATTAATGCTCATATCTCTTTTAATAATGTTCGCGCTCCTCGCTTACACTATCTCCCACTGGCTTAAGGGCAAAAAGAAACGTTTGGCTATGCTCCGAGAAATAAAAGAAGCGGAGGAAGCGACAAAAAGAGGTTTTGCTGTTTTGAGGCGAGACATAGAAGCGCAACTTTCGGTTGTGCATAAAGCCAAACTAAAAAGCGCCCTTTCGAAAGAAGAAAAAATCAAAGAGGCCGAGCTTAAAAAAGACTTGGAATGGGCCGAAAAGCATGCCGGCAAAGAAATTTTTGACTTAGAGCGGTTAGAAGGAGCTTAGGTCTGGCGCGGATTTTTACCCTCTACCTGTACCCGCAGTATCTTCAGAACCCCACCCTCCATTTTGGCGGAGAGTAACTTAACCCTCTTATCGCTCGGGATTTGAAGCCACGGCAGGGCGGAACCGTAAGTCCAGGCAACGGGTTCCTTGGCGAAGGCCCGTATGGTATTAAAAACTTTTTCCGTCTCTTTCCCACCGTTAATAGCTGCGGAGATTAGTTCTGGTTCTATGAACGCGTCTTCGGTTTTGAATTTTTTAGTGAAAGTGGCCAAGCTTTCGTTCTGGGGAAGGGGATTAAGTTTTCCGCTCACGAATTCGGGCATAAGCGTGAGAAAAAGCTCCGCACCGGCATCTGCAAGTTTTTTCTCCAGAGAAAAATAATCATCTATCTCTTCTATCTCCACTTTTGTTTCACCTAGAACCGGGCCGTGGTCCATTTTTTCATCCATTAAATATAGAGAAACGCCCGTCTCTTCTTCTCCGGATAGAATGGCACTCTGTATGGGAGATGCTCCCCGATATTTGGGCAAGAGAGAGGGATGCAGCCCCATAATTCCAGAGGGAAATGCGGCGAGGACATCACTTTTTAATATTTGGGAGTAGGCAGCTACGAGACCAAAGCTTGCGTCCCCGATATTTTCAATAAGCTCCTCGGGGGAAAGCGTCTCCGGCTGCCAAACGGGAATCCCGTTTCCCCTCGCCAACACTTTCACGGGAGGGGAAGTGATTTCTTTTTCTCTGCCCTGGGGACGGTCAGGGTTCGTAATAACGAGAAAAGGCGGGTTTTGGGACGCGATAAGCTTACCGAGAACGATTGCGGCGAATTCCGGCGAACCAAGAAAAACGTATTTATTTTTCATTTTCCTTAAACATTTTTTTGGCGCGGTCCAATATAAGTTTTCCATGGAGATGGTCCACTTCATGCTGGAATACTCTTGCCAGTAGTCCCCAGGCTTTAATTTTCTGTTTGCGCCCGTTCTTGTCCTCAAAATTTAAGACTATTTTTTCCGCACGTTCCACCTCGCCATAGACGGTTGGCACGCTTAAACACCCCTCTTCCATAATTGAAGTTTCTCCGCCTGTTTTTTCAATAACCGGATTAAAAACTGCGTAAAACTTGGAGCTGCCTCCCTGGGAGGGGACTTCTGCCACAAACATATTCCAGGGCAGGCCGACCTGGTTTGCTGCGAGCCCGATGCCGTTCGCCGCACGCATAGTCTCGCGCATGTTTTTTACAAGCTCACGAACCTCCTTTTTGTCCATTTGGGAAAAATCGAAAGGCACCGCCTTAGCGCGCAAAGTTTTTTCTTGTTTTTTATTGTAAAAATTTTGTATAGGAATAATCATTTGTCTTTACGCTGCATCTTCCAGAGTTTCATGAAGTAAGCCCCTTTGTTATCTATTCCGCTTCTTTCTCTCACCTCTGCGGCCAAGCGCCGGAGTTCTTGCGAATTCCCATCTTTGGCCAATTTAATATACAAGGCCTTGTGTTTTTCATCCGAAAGCATTTCCGCAATTTCAAGCCCGACCAGCTGATACTTAGTGTAAGCTCTGGTTTTTTTGGCTCTTTCTTTAAGCCCGCCCATATAAGCCCCGTCCAGTTCCATAAGGCAATTCTACTACCTTGGGCGAAATTGCAGAAAGGACTGGGAATGGGTAAAATTAAGCGATATGTTTCCCCAAAGCAAAATTCTTGCATCTCTCGTGGTTGGGCTCGCAATAATAGCGCTCTTGGGGAGTGGTTTCGCGGTGGGGTACGGCGTGGGTATAAAATATCCACAAGAGATAACCATTAAAGGAGTTACAAATCCCACTGACCCTTCTAACAATATTGATTTTAGCACTTTTTGGGAGAGTTGGCAATTAATCCAGGATAATTACCTGAAAGACGGAAAAATTTCGGCACAAGACAAAATGTACGGGGCGATAAGCGGCCTGGTACACTCATTGGGAGACCCCTATTCCGAATTTTTCAGCCCGCAGGAAAGTAAAAAGTTTCAACAAGACATTGAGGGAAATTTTAGCGGCATCGGGGCAGAAATCGGTGTACGCAAACAAGTGCTCACCGTAGTTTCTCCACTTAAGGATTCTCCCGCGATGAAAGCCGGCCTTAAAACCGGTGATCAAATTTTAAAAATCGATTCTACTTCCACGCAGGATTTGAGTTTAGACCAAAGCGTGCAGATGATTCGCGGGCCGGAGGGCACCAAGGTGACTTTAAGCGTTTTGCGCACCGGCTGGGACAAACCCAGGGACTTCACTATTACCCGGGGTCGGATTGTGGCGCCGACTTTGGATTTTGAGATGAAAGGCAGCGTGGCTTACGTGCAACTATATAGTTTTAACGCCAACGCCTCGCGCCTATTTTACGACGCCATGATAAAAGCGCAGAATGCCAAAGCAGAGCGGATTCTACTGGATTTGCGCAATAATCCCGGGGGCTATCTGGAAGTAGCCGTGGACTTGGCCGGTTGGTTCCTGCCCAAGGGAACCGTGGTGGTCAAGGAAGAATCGCGGCAAGGCATAACGGATGAATTCCGCGCGCAGGGGAACGGCGCATTGGTGAACATTCCCGTGGTGGTTCTTATAAACGGCGGTTCCGCCTCCGCTTCCGAAATTCTGGCCGGAGCTTTGCGGGACGACCGCGGTGTCAAGCTTGTGGGCGAGACTAGTTTCGGGAAGGGAACTGTCCAACAGCTTAAAGATTTGAAAGACGGTTCTTCCATTAAACTCACCATCGCGCATTGGGTTTTGCCAAAAGGCCAGATATTGGAGGGGACGGGTTTGAAGCCGGATGCGGAGGTTAAACTTACGGACGAGGACGTAGAGAAGGGGATTGATCCTCAATTGGATAAAGCGCTTCAAATGGTGAAGAGTTTGTAATGTATGAAAATTATTTTAAGCCAAGACGTTGGAGGGATAGGGAAAAAATATGATGTGAAGGAGGTTTCGGACGGATACGCCCGCAATTTTCTTTTCCCTAAACGCTTGGCGGAACCGGCTACCAAACAGACCCTAAAGCTGCTGGAAAAGAGGAGGGTAGAACTCTCTAAAGATGAAGCCAAAGCCAAGATGCGTCTCCAAAAACTAGCCAGGGAATTGAACGAGCGCCACATAGAATTTACTTTAAAAACAGGCGAAGACGGCTCTGTCTACGGTTCCGTTACTAAAGAGATGATTTTAAGCGCTATTCGGGACCACTTTGCGACCAAAGATAGGATAGAGATATTTTTGGAACACCCCATTAAAAAAATAGGCGAGCAAATGGTGCCCGTGGACCTCAAGAAGGGGATAGGGGCGAAGCTGAAGATTGTGGTCAGGGCCGAGGAGTAGCTAAGCTTATTTCATTTCTTCAACTCGGCGAGATTTAACCAGCGTAAATCCCGCCTCGTCCTCGTTCACTCGGTCCCGACGAGAATCGGGACACCATGCCGAGTGACTGCGGGGTTTCAGAAATGAAATAAGTTTAACGGCTATTTAAAAGTCCAAAGACCATAGTCTTCTCGGGAGTTAGTTTACGGAAACGAAGGTAGCCTGGCGTTTTTTGCCGTCAAACTTAATTTTATATTTTACGAAAAACTTAACCGTGCCGTCTTTCCCGGCATAAAGGGTGTCATCTCCGGCCCGGCGCACATTTTTGCCCGGGATATACTTGGTGCCGCGCTGGCGGATAATAATCTGTCCTGCAGCAACTTTCGTTCCGTCTTGAATTTTCACTCCCAGCCGTTTGGATGCGGAATCGCGCCCGAGCTTTGTGGAGCCTCCTGCTTTAGTATGTGCCATAGTTTCTTTGCAACGAAGAAGAAAAGAAACTATGGCATCCCGATGAGGCCCATAAGGGAGCCGAAGAGGGATACGATAATCTCTTTATTCGCTTCGTTTTATCCTTTTAAAATATGCTATAATGCCCGAAATGTCAATCCATTCGATTCGCTCAGGATTGACCCTGAACGCATGAATGGGTCAACTGTTTTTGTGCGTATCCGGGAGTTTTATTACCTAAATAAAAGAGAGGTTTTATTGGGGCTCATAATTTTCCTGGCTTCGTTTCTAAGTTTTAATTTGGGATTCTTGGCGGCCAAGCGTTACGTGCACGCGCCCATAATAATCGAAAAATGTTCCGAAACTACCAAAAAGTGAACGAGCCTGTTTATTGTTGACAATTTAACTAAAATCCCTTATAAATTAATGGCTTGAAAACGTGTGTTTTGAAGCAAGTTTGCTCTTTTATTCTTTAGATTTACCTACTGCAAAGAAAGGAAAGATATGCCGGAAGCACGCGATTCTGATCTCGTAATCCCACCAGGACGATTTGTTCACATTCTCGATAACACGAGGGGTCAGGTGGACGTGTGGGTTGGGCCTACCAAGACCCAGCTTTCGCCCACCGATCATCAGCTCGTCTTTTGGGACGAGGCGAAGAAACAGTTCCAGAATTCCGAAAGGGACAGGGCCATTCAGACGTACACCAGTGCGCCGGAAGGGTCCTACGTCGTCCTTTCAAACCCGAGCGATGCTCGGGATGACGAGGCTCACCCGCGCGAAGCAGTGAAAAGCGCCATGGTTCGCCTCAAGACCGGCCGCAAGGTAAACATCCAAGGACCGGCGCATTTCCCGCTCTGGCCTGGCCAATCGGCCAATGTCATTCCGGGGCATCAACTCCGCTCCAACCAGTACCTTCTGGTCCGGGTCTACAACGACGAGGAGGCCAAGGCAAACTGGGAGAAGGCGGTGATGAAGCTGCAAACCCAGGTTCCACCGAAGGCCGGCGACGGCCAGGAAGCCGCTCAGACTGAGGAGCCAAAACTTCCGACGTCTGTCGCTCCGCCCGATCTGGTCATGGGACAGCTCATCGTGATCAAGGGCACCGACGTTTCGTTCTACATCCCCCCGACCGGCATCGAAGTGCTTCCCGAAAACGATTCATACGTCCGGGAAGCGGTGACGCTCGAGCGCCTGGAGTACTGCATTCTCCTCGACGAGAACGGCAACAAGCGCTACGTGAGGGGACCGGACGTCGTGTTTCCCAAGCCCACAGAACAATTCGTGGAGAACAACGGCAACCGGAAATCCCGCGCCATTGAGCTCAATGAACTGTCGGGCATCTACGTCAAGGTCATCGCGGACTACAAGGAGAGCGACCGCGAGTTCAAGGTCGGTGAGGAACTCTTTATCACCGGCAAGGATCAGGCCATCTACTTCCCGCGCGCTGAGCACGCCATCATCGAATACGACGCGCAAAAGATCCACTATGCGACCGCGGTTCCCGCGGGCGAGGGGCGTTATGTCCTCGACCGCATTGAAGGAAAGGTGGAAACCGTCGGAGGCCCCACCATGCTCCTTCCGGATCCGCGCCGACAAGTGATCATCAATCGCACTCTCGATACGCGCACGGTGGAGCTCTGGTATCCCGGCAATCAAGAAGCACTCAAGGCAAACCAGCAGCTCGCGGAGCTCAGCAAATCGAGCCCCGAGGAGTATCTCACCGAGCGGACTACGCGTTTATACGCTTCCGAACGAGGGGCGAAAGGTTTGGCCCAGGACTTCGGCGGCGACACCATGCAACGAAAGACATCTTACACGCCGCCGCGCACACTCACTCTCGACACGAAGTACAAAGGAGCTGTCGCGGTCTCTCCGTGGACCGGCTTCGCCATTCTCGTGGTCAACAAAACCGGCGGGCGCCGCGTGGTCGAAGGGCCGCGAACTGTCCTTCTCGACTACGATGAGACACTGATGCCGATGGAACTCTCCACCGGCAAACCCAAGACAACCGACAATCTGAAGCCCACGGTGTATCTGCGCGTTCTCAACAACCGCGTCTCCGATATCGTGGATGCCGAGACGAGCGACCTGGTGAGGGTCAGCGTCAAGGTTTCCTATCGAGTCAACTTCGAAGGCGACGACAAGGAGAAGTGGTTCGCGGTCGACAACTACGTCAAATTCCTCTGCGACCACCTGCGCTCCAAGATCCGGAATGCCACGAAGCATCATGGCATCGAGGATTTCAACGCCAACGCAATCGACATCATCCGCGACACCGTTCTCGGCAAGACAACAGGGGAGGGAAGCTCCCGACCCGGCCAGCTCTTCAAGGAGAACCAGATGCGGGTGTACGACGTCGAAGTGCTCGGTGTTACCATCGGTGACACGCAAATCTCCCAACTCCTCATTGGCGCTCAAAACGAAACTCTACGTTCCACTCTCGAAATCGCCAGGAAGGAGCGCGATCTCGATCTCACCAGGCGCGGCGAGAGGGTCACACAAGACATCGCCGAGGTGAAGTCCGCTACCAAACTCCGCGCCTTCGAGCTTCAGCAGCAGGAAGCGACGAAGCAGCTCGAAGTGAACCTCGCTCAGATTGAAGCTGAAGCCAGGGCAGTGACGGAGAGGAAAAACAACGAAATCGCGCTTCAGGACAAGCTCAACACTCTCTCTGCCGCAGAGCTCGCCAGGGACAAGGCGGAAGCAGACCAGCGACTTGCCATCGCGCAAGCCGAACTGGCGCAGGAGCTCGACAGGATCCGCGCGGAAACCGAAGAGCTCGTCAAGCGTGCAGACGCGGTGGACGACAAACTCATCGCCGCTCTCCAGGCCTTCGGCGACGCCTCGCTCATCGAGAAGCTTTCGACGAGCATGTCTCCGCTCGCGATTCTCGGTGGCACAAGCGTCATCGACGTCGTGTCCAAGCTGTTCAAGGGCACGGCACTCGAAGCGACGCTGGACGAAGTGAGTCGGCGCGCATTAAGGCCCGCAGTGGGCACCGCGCAACCACGTTCCTGATTCTCCAAGCAGTAATCAACCAAGTAGTAGGGCCCGGTCATACACCGGGCCCTTTTTAATTCAGAAACCCCACTCGTTTCAGCCAATATTCATTTTCCCATTCCCATAATTCTTTCGCGCCTAAAAATGCTTTGAAGTCGGCCTGCCAGAAGGGGAATTCCTGCATTTCTATTATGCCTTTGGCTTCGCCCCATTCATGTTCTCCAGCGGCGCAGACCAGCTTCGCTTTTACATGATAGGTTTTAATTTTTTCCCTCCCGCCTTTCACGCGCCGAGTGGCTCCACATAGAATGCAAACCTGGCCTTGATCAATACGCAGTATCCAACGTGTTTCCAGATGGTTAAATTGATTTTTAAGAGCTTCAATATAAGCGGCAGTTTGCAGGTTATAATCGCGGTAAATTCCTTGAGAGGTTTTAATGTCCAGCACCCCAAATTTGCCGTCCACGAGAGCCATGGCGTCAATGGTTCCGGCATAACGATGGTCGGGATTAAAAATTCTCCGCTCCACATATTCCGGCGAGGTCTGAATATTTTTTTCTTCCGCAAATTTTATAAATCCATCCACGGCAGGCTTAATCGATAGGGGAATGTCCGGTTTTTGACCCAGGAGCAAGGCTTCAACCACTTCATGTATAAGGGTTCCCTCCTCTGCCGATTTTTGGGTTATAGCCTGGGCATCTTTAAAACTATTGGCTTCGCCGTAATAGCGGTAAAGAGCCGGCTTGGCCTTAATACCTACTATTTTAGTCACTCGGGGATACCAGGCGCCGTCTACAACGTAGCCGTTATCCTCCATAAATTTTTCGGGGGAAGAGTATGAGTCAAACATATGATTAAAAGCGTTATAAACCCATTTTAAGGGCAATGGGAACCAAGCCCTAGTGGATAACCATAGGGGAGGGCTATTTAGGGCCTATTCCAAAACCCATTACCTGTCGCACAATATACGTTTTACGACACTACATAAGTAAGGCACGTATCCCCCGTTGAAATTTTAAAATTTTTATCTTTCCATTTAAGGATGAATTTAGTCTTTTATGTAGTGTCGTAAAACATAAACTCACTTTTGCAACGCTATCCTCCGTCTTGGCATATTGTCGCAAAAGCGAGTTTTAGAAACATAACTTCTATAAGCACTAAACAGAATAAAATACTATATTTGTCAAGCTAAAGGTAATCTTCGGGATTTAGCGCCACACCTATGGGTACGAGGCCTCTAGCCGGCGAAACGGGTATAAGTTTGATGCTGGGAGCCCAATAGAGCCCCAGATGGAGGTGTGGTCCCGTAGCATAGCCCGTAGACCCGGAATATCCGATAACCTCACCCTTTTTCACGCTTTGGCCGGAAACCACTATTTGCTGGGAAAGGTGGGCGTAGAGGGTGGCTAGATTATTAGGGTGTTTTATCAGTATATATTTGCCGTATTGGTATTTACGTGTGCGGCTCACGTCGTTATTGTCCACCGCCTGAACTATTCCGTCTGCGGCAGCGACCACGGGGGTGCCGATCGGCGTTCCTATGTCCAGACCATTGTGCGGCCGTCCGCGGTATAACTTGGAAACCGTTCCAAAGTGCTGGGTTGTGATGCCCCCGCCTTCCAGAATAGGCCAGTCCAAAAGGCCGCGCCTTTTTGTGGGCAACACATTTACGTCAAAAGATTGCCGCAGTTTATCTTCAATCTGACCAATTTCTTCATCCAAGACGTCCTGCTGTTTTTGAAGATCGCTCAGTTTGCTTTGGTAGACGCCCTCTTGGTTCTTGGTTTGTTCCAGGACCGCCTGTTGGGTTTGTTTTTGGTCCGCCACTATTAGTTTGCGGTTCTTGAGATTCACGGTGTGAATTTGTATGGAACTTTTTTTATCTTTTATGTCGTTAATGGTTATGGAATATTGGTCGTGCAGAGTGTTTAAGTCGCTTATGTCTTTGCCGAGCTGGTTTTTTAAACTGCTTAAGGACTGAACTTCGGTCAGGGCATTTTCCAGACTGTCCTGGCGCAGGAATAAAACCAGCATATTGTCTCCGTCCGTCCGTTGAATGGCGCGGAACACATCTTGAATACCCTGTTCTTTGCCCGCAACGGCGAGCTCAATATCCGAAAGATTGTAATTAAGAGAATTGATTTCTAGCCCCAATTTTTCGATGGTTATTTGGTCGGATTTAATAGAGAGATCCAGCTCTTTTTGAGAGTTTTCAAGGGTGGATATCTCACGTTGAAGCGCTTGTTTTTGCTTCTGTATTCCCTCCAGATTGGCCTTGGTCGTGTCCAATTCCAGATTAATGCGGTCTAGCTCCCCTTTCTTTGCGTCTATTTGAGCCTGAAGATCGCTCCGCTCGTCCGCCATGAGGCTGTGTGTGGGAGTAAAAGCAATTATAAGAAGCGCGGTGGCGGCCAAAATTCTTTTAGTCATACGCCTAGTTTTTCTAATGCGGCGGTGAGCCTTTTAAGCGATTCTTTTTTACCCAACACGGGCATTATGTCCAAAGGGTCCGGAGAGGCCGCTCTGCCGGATACTGCGACCCGCAAAGGCCATAGCACCGACCCCCGGCCACGCTCCGAAATCAAATCTTCTATGGATGCGAGAATCTTCTCCCGTCCAAGAGGTTCGGAAATGGCGTTTATTGATTCCAGGGCACGAGAGATAATCTCTTTTGTTTTGTCGGGAGCGTCTTCTTGCCACACCAATAGCTTGCGTTCGTAATCCGGAATTTCGTAGAAAAAAGAGGCGCAACCCCAAAAATCTTTAAGGGTTTTCATGCGGTCCCGCACAACCCCCAAAGCTCCCTCCAAAAATTGCGGGTTTTTATCCAGATTCTTTTCGGGGAAAAGAGGAACTAAAAGTTCCGCAATGCGTTTAGTGCTTAAGCGTTTTAAATGTTCTCCGTCTACCCAGAGGAGCTTCTCTTCGTTCCAAATAGCGCCGGACTTCTGGACGCGTTTCAAATCAAATTCCTTTGAAAGTTCTTCCAGAGTAAAAATCTCCACGTCGCTTTGAGGATGCCAGCCCAAAAGCGCCAGGAAATTATCCATGGCTTCCGGCAGATACCCCTGTTCGCGATAGGAAAGGAGGGAGGTTTCGGCGTAACGCTTGGAAAGCTTGCTTTTGTCTTTGGATAAAATTAGGGGTAGGTGCGCGAAATGCGGCTCCATAAACCCCATGGCTCTCGCCAAGAGTATTTGCTTGGGCGTGTTAGTTATATGGTCTTCGCCTCTCACGACATGGGTTATGCGCATCAGGTGGTCGTCTATCGTGACCGCGAAGTTATAGAGAGGAGACTCCAATTCTTTAGCTATAACTATGTCTCCGAAAAGTCCGGCGTCAAATTTAACCGTGCCACGTATTAAATCTTTAAATTCCACTTCCACCTCGGGCATCTTAAAACGTATGACCTGGGGCGTTTTGTCCGGCGGCGGAGATTTAAGATTCCGGCAGTGCCCGCCGTACTTCGGGGGCATACCCTGCGCGAGAAGGGCGTTTTTTTCGGCCTCTAATTCTTCCTGGGTGCAATAACAATAATAAGCTTTCCCCCCCCCCAGAAGTTCTTCCAGACTTTTTCGGTATATGGGAATTCGCTCGCTCTGGCGGTATGGCCCGAAATCTCCTCCGGAATCCGGTCCCTCATCCCAAACAATTCCCAGCCAGGTTAGGGAGTCAAGAATTTGGCTCTCGTATTCACTTTTGGAGCGTTCTTTGTCGGTATCTTCAATACGAAGAATAAAAACTCCGCCGTTTTTTTTGGCAAAAAGCCAGTTAAAAAGGGCCGTACGGGCGCTGCCTAAGTGAAAATTACCCGTGGGACTGGGAGCGAAACGCACCCTTACAGGGCTTTTTTCCTCCATTAGTACATTTTAGCCCCAAAATTCAAGAAAATAAACCCCCGCACCAATCGCGCGTAGCAATGCCTTCGCGTTTTTTTCTTAAAAAAATGTTACGGCTAAATATATTTATTGCGGTGTTTGATGCTGATTTTTATGCGGCATTGTGAAAAACGAAACGCGCGATATGGTGAGGGGGTAAAGGCCTATTACGCTGCCAGGGCGAGAATTTCTTGTGCTAGTTCCTCTGCGGCATCGGGCTTGAAGAACGCCTTGCCCTGCTTTGCCATAGACAAAAGATCCTTGGGCGAAGCGAGAAATGATTTGATTTGGTTTAAGAGAACCTGGGAGGAAAGATTTCTCTCTTCGATTACGGTTCCGGCGCCAAGCCCTGCAAAAGCATAAGCGTTCGCATGCTGGTCTGCTCCTTGGCCCAAGGGCACGAGTATCGCGGGGGTGCCGGAAGCAGCCAGTTCGAAAACTGTTCCGCTTCCGGCACGAGCCACTGCCACATCCGCGGCAGATAACGCCTGCCGCATCTTTTCCTCGTTCAAATATGGCAAGGCCAGGTAGCGATGGGAGAGTTCGGAACCTACCGGAACGTCAATCATGACAGCCGCGGAATTTTTTTTTGCTTCTTCAAAATTTGCTAAACCGGTTTGGTGCAGCACTTGGGTTATTTTTATAAGCTCACTTAAAATTGACGCCACTGTTTCATTCAGGAACTTGGAGCCTTGCGAGCCGCCCAAAACTAGGAGCAATGGGGTGTTACTTTGGAACCCAAGCGCCTCCTTGGCGGACGGCTTATCGCCGTTCCCCACCGTTTCTTTGCGTATGGGATTTCCGGTTAAAATTATTTTTTTAGGATTAAAATATTTTTCCGCGGATTCAAAACTTAACGCAACCCGCTTGGCGAACCAGCTAGAGAGAAGCGTGTTTAGGCCGGGTATCGCGTCCGATTCGTGCACGAGAGACGGGATAAAATAAAACCAACCCGCGAAAACAACAGGGAAAGCGCCGGTGCCGCCTTTGGAGAAAATCACGTCCGGCATCAGAATCAGAAGTTTTAAAAATGACTGGAAAAGTCCCCAGAAAAATTTAGGGATATCCAGAAAATTTAAAACTGAAAAATAACGGCGGATCTTGCCCGTTGTTATGGAATGCAGTTCCACCCCCTCTTTCGCGAGTTCTTTGGAATATTGGTCTATGGGACCTAGGTAGTGGAGTTCCAGGGGGATGTTATTCTCGGCTGATACGCGCTTAAGCTCCCTAGTTACCGCTATCAAGGGATAAATATGCCCTCCCGTTCCTCCTCCGGTTAAAACCAGGCGCATATCAACTATTTTTGGAAATATTTAACGCGACCCCCGACATAGTCAAAAATACCGCGAGCGCTGTCCCCCCGTAGCTTATAAACGGCAGGGGCACTCCCGTGAGAGGTAAAATTCCGGAGATAGAACCCATGTTTACCAAGGATTGTACGGCAATTATGACCGCAAAGCCAACTAAAATCAGTTTTCCGAATTGATCCCTGGTTTTTATCGCCAACCAGAAAAGCCGCAGGGTTAAGAGCAAGAATAGAATAACTAAAGAAGCCGCGCCTAGGAATCCCAATTCTTGCGCCATGACCGCAAAGATGGAGTCGTCAATTACTGCCGGAAGATAAGTCGTTTTAGCGGTGGACTTCCCGAAACCGGTGCCGGTCAACTGCCCGGAGCCGATGGCTATCAGCGCCTGATTTAGATGATAATTACTCCCCAAGGAGTCGCTCCCTTTGTTAAAAAAACTCGTGATGCGCTCCAGGCGGTAAGGAGTGAGAAATATAATAAGCAAGAGCCCGACGGCTCCTAGGGATA
>Ga0210377_10003341_pt1 | contig 13828 bp, 9 predicted proteins | sample PLM4_65_b1redo_FD_155480 | JGI IMG/M metagenome (GOLD analysis project Ga0210377, IMG submission 155480) | Groundwater sediment microbial communities from an aquifer in East River, Colorado, USA - PLM4_65_b1 redo | ecosystem: Environmental > Terrestrial > Soil > Riparian zone | place: USA: East...
GCGCAATAGAGGAGGCAGCATGAGGGCAGCAACGCTTGCCGGCGCAACCGGGTTGGTCCTGGCGACCGGCCTGTTAGTCCCCACACAGTCCGTCACCCATGCGCAGGCGCCGCCCGCCGTTGCGCCGACGTTTACCCGGGACGTCCTCCCCATCCTCCAGAAATCGTGTCAGGGTTGCCACCATGCCGGCACGCCCGCGCCAATGTCGCTTGTTACGTACCCGGAAGTCCGGCCCTGGGCGCGCGCCATCAAGCAGCGGACCACCGCGCGCGAGATGCCGCCGTGGCATATCGATCGCAGCATCGGCGAGTACAACCCCGACCCCTCGCTGTCCGACAAGGAAATCGCCGTCATTGCCGCCTGGGTCGATGGCGGGGCCCTGGAAGGCCGCGCCGCCGACGCACCTCCGCCGCTGAAGTTTGCCTCGAACCTCCAATGGACGTACGGCGAACCCGACCTCGTCGTCGGCATGGAGAAAGGGTTCAAGATTCCCGCCACTGGCCCGGACTTCATCCCTGAAGAGGTCGTCGATCCGAAGCTGACCGAAGACCGCTACGTGAAGTGGGTGCAGATCATCCCCGATGCCACCAAGGGCGTGCATCACGCGCATGTCTATGTGGATTTTCCTGAAGGCACCGACACCGAGGGACTCCCGCTAGGGATGGGCTCGAACGTTGGCGGCTCGATGGATCTGATCGAGTACGGCGCGGGCAACGACGCCGATGTCTTCCCGGATGGCACGACCAAAGTCCTGAAGAAAGGCGCGCTGTTCCGCTTTGAAGGTCATTACCACCCGTACGGTGAAGAAACCTTCGACCGCATGCGTGTGGGCATCAAGTTCTATCCCAAAGGCGTGGTTCCCAAGTACGTCGTCACGTCGCACCGCATTCGGACGGGCCTCGGCAACGACTGGGTGCTGAACCGCGAGCGCGTGGAAGACCTGTTGCTGCGCACCGGCTACAAGCTGTCGATCGACGAACCCTCGATGCCAACGGGCGCGTTGATCGCCGAGAATCCGCTTCACGGGGCGGAGCTCCTGAGCATTCCGCCCAACACCGTGGCCACCCACGACCGGTTCTGGCCGCTGCCGAAGCCCGCGCTCGTCATCAGCTTCCAGCCGCACATGCATTTCCGCGGCTCGAAGATGGTGCTCGAGGCCATTCATCCGGATGGCCGCCGCGAGGTCCTGACGAGCGCCACCGCGTACGAGCAGAACTGGCAGATCACCTACAAGTACAAGACCCCGCATCTCTTCCCGGCCGGGACCATCCTCCACACCATCTCGATTCATGACAACACGGCGACCAACAAGCACAACCCGGATCCCACCGCGTGGGTCGGATGGGGCAGCCGGACGATGGACGAGATGGGACACGGGTGGACGGACGTGGCGTTCCTCACCGACGCGCAGTATCAGGAGGAGCTCGCGAAGCGGAAGGCGCAGCGCAAGACCACCACGACCGACGCGCGCCAACAACAGTAGGAGTTGTCATGACGATGAGCATGCTGCGGGCAAGCGTGACGGCCGTAGGTGTCGCCGCCGGAGTCGCGGCGTCGATGACCGCGATCAACGCCCGGCAAGGGGCGGCGATCGCGGTCGATGCGGATGATGTCGGCGGGATCGTTCGCAGTTCGAAGGGCCCAGAGGCCGGCGTCTGGGTCGTCGCTGAGACCGCGGACCTCCCGACGAAGTACGTGAAGATCGTCGTCACCGACGACCAGGGCCGCTACTTGCTGCCCGACTTGCCGAAAGGCAGCTACAGCGTATTCGTCCGCGGCTACGGCCTCGTCGATTCACCGAAAGTAACCACCACGCCTGGCACAGCGCTGAACCTCACGGCGGTGATCGCGCCGAGCGCGCATGCCGCGGCGCAGTACTACCCCGCCGGCAACTGGCTCGCGATGCTGCGTGTTCCCGAGAGTGGCGAGTTCCCCGGCACCGGCCCGCAAGGCAACGGCATTTCGCCCAACGTGAAGAACCAGTCCGACTGGGTCCGCTTGATCAAGTCCGGCGGCTGCACCGCCTGTCATCAGCTTGGCACCAAGGCGACGCGCGAGATTCCGAGAGAGCTCGGCACGTTCCCTTCGCTCGCGCAGGCATGGGAGCGGCGGATCCAATCGGGACAAGCCGGCGGCAACATGATGGGCGGCCTGAATCAGCTGGGCAAAGAACGCGCATTGCTGCTGTTCGCCGACTGGACCGATCGCATCAACCGCGGCGAAGTGCCGCCTGCGCCGCCGCGGCCCCAAGGCGTCGAACGCAACGTCGTGATCAGTATGTGGGACTGGGCGGATCCGAAGGCTTACCTGCACGACCAGGTCTCCACCGATCGGCGCAACCCCACGCTCAACGCCAACGGGTTGATCTACGGCTCGCTCGAGTTGAGTGCCGACTACACGCCGGTCCTCGATCCGGTGGCCAACACGATCAGTCAGGTCAAGCTGACCGTCCGCGATGCCAACACCCCGCCGACCTCGCCGAAGATCGGCGCGCCGTCGCCGTACTGGGGCGAGGAAGCGATCTGGACCAGCAAGAACAACGTGCACAACCCGATGCTCGACGAGCGTGGCCGGCTGTGGCTCACGTCCGCCGTCCGCGCCCCGGAGAACCCGGCCTTCTGCCGCGAAGGCTCGTCGCATCCGTCTGCCAAACTCTTTCCGTTGCAAAGGTCCGGGCGTCAGCTGGCGATGTACGACCCGAAGACCAAGACGATCAAGCATATCGATACCTGTTTCGGGACACACCACCTGATGTTTGCGGAAGACGCGAACAACACGCTGTGGACGAGCGGCGGTGGCCAGGTGGTGGGCTGGTTGGATCGGAAGATGTACGACGAAACGGGCGATGAGCAGAAGTCGCAGGGCTGGACCGCGCTCGTCATGGACACCAACGGCAACGGCACGCGCGACGCCTACGTCGAGCCCAATCAGCCGGTGGATCCCACCAAGGACAAGCGCTACGGCGCGGCGTTCTATTCGGTGGCGCCGGCGCCCGACGGCTCCGTGTGGGGTACGGTGCTCGGCTATCCAGGCTCGGTCGTGCGCCTCAATCCGGGATCGCATCCGCCGGAGACCGCGCTGGCGGAAGTGTACGAGCCTCCGTTCAACGATCCCAAGCGGCCCGGGTTCTCGCCGCGAGGCGGCGACGTCGATCGCAACGGCGTGTTCTGGAGCGCCCTCGCCAGTGGCCACCTCGCGAGCTTCGATCGCCGCAAGTGCAAGGGCCCGCTCAACGGCCCGAAGGCCACCGGCCAGCACTGCCCCGAAGGCTGGACGCTCTACACGGAGCCGCTGCCCCAGTTCCGCGGCGTTGCTGACGGCGGCAGCGTGGAGGCGAGCTACTACACATGGGTCGATCAATTCGACACGCTCGGGCTTGGCCGAAATGTGCCGATCAACACTGGCAACGCATCGGAAGCGCTGCTGGCGCTGAAAGATGGAAAGTGGGTCGTGCTGCGGGTCCCGTATCCGCAGGGCTTCTACACCAAGTGGATGGACGGCCGCATCGACGACCCGAACGGCGGTTGGAAAGGCCGAGGCTTGTGGGCCACCGTCAGCACGCGGACGCCGTTCCACATGGAAACCGGGAAGGGCACGACGAGCAAGGTCTTGAAACTGCAGATGCGGCCGGATCCGCTCGCCAAGTGATCCGGCGCGGACAGCCGGGCGTTTACGTTTTACTGCTGGTCCTCGTCCCCGCGACGCTCGGCGCGCAGTTCGGCGCGACCAGCGGAGAATGGCGCACGTGGGGCGGCGACCTCGGTGTCACTCGCTACGCGCCCCTCGATCAGATCGACGCCGGCAACTTCAGCAAGCTCCAGGTCGCCTGGCGGTTCAAGACCGACAGCTTCGGCGCGCGGCCCGACTTCAACCTACAAACCACGCCGCTGATGATCAACGGCGTTCTGTACGCCACGGTTGGTGAACATCGCGATGCCGTGGCGATTAATGCCGGCACCGGCGAGTTGCTGTGGATGCATCGCCTCGAAGAGGGCCAGCGCGCGCTGCGATCGGCGCGCCGGCTGTCCGGCCGAGGCGTCGGCTACTGGACCGACGGCAAGGGCGACGAGCGGATCTTCTACGTCACCATCGGCTACCAGTTGGTGGGCGTTGACGCGAAGAACGGCGTGCCGCTGAAGGATTTTGGGGTGAATGGCGTCGTCGATCTGAAGAAAGACAACGACCAGGAGATCGATCCCGTCGAGGGCGAGGTGGCGTGGAACGGCGCGCCGGTGGTCGCGAAGAACGTGGTGCTGATTGGCGCCTCGCATCGTGCGGGAACGGCGCCCAAGAGCATGCGCAACGCCAAGGGCTACATCCGCGGCTACGACGCGCGAACCGGCAAACGCTTGTGGATCTTCCACACCATTCCGGTGGCCGGAGAATTCGGCAACGACACGTGGCTCGAGAAATCGTGGGAGTACACCGGCAACACCGGCGTGTGGACGCAGATCACGGTGGACGAAGCGCTCGGCATCGCCTACCTGCCGGTCGAAGAGCCAACCGGCGACTACTTCGGCGGCCATCGCCCGGGCAACAACCTGTTCAGCGAGAGTCTCGTCGCCGTCGATCTGCAGACCGGCAAGCGGATCTGGCATTACCAGCTGGTGCACCATCCGATTTGGGACTACGACATCCCGTGCGCGCCGATGCTGGTCGACATCACCGTCGACGGGAAGAAGATCGCGGCGATCGCGCAGCCAACCAAGCAGGGGTGGGTGTTCGTCTTCGATCGCAAGACCGGCCAGCCGGTGTGGCCGATCGAAGAGCGACCGGTTGAGAAAGGGACGCTGCCGCGCGAGTGGTATTCGCCCACGCAGCCCTTCCCCACCAAGCCGCCGCCCTTCGAGCGCCAGGGATTCAGCGAGGACTACGTGATCGACTTCACGCCCGCGCTGAGGGCCGAGGGGATGAAGATCCTCCAGGATTACAAGCTCGGTCCGATCTACACACCGCCGATCGCCAGAGGCGAAGGCGGAAAGCTCGGGATGATGTACATCCCGAATGGGGCGAACTGGCCGGGCGGATCGTTCGATCCCGAGACCGGGATCATGTACGTGTATTCGCACACGTTGCTCCGCGTGTTGTCGATGGTGAACGACCCGAAGCGATCGGACATGGCGTACATCAGCGCCGGCGCGACGCTGGAAGATGGCGGGGGTGGCGGCGTGTCGGTGCAAGGGTTGCCGCTCGTGAAACCGCCTTGGGGACGCATCTCGGCGATCGATCTCAATAAGGGCGAAATTGTCTGGCAGATTGCGCACGGGGAGACGCCTGATGCCGTCAAGAGCAATCCGGCCCTCAAGGGGGTCAACGTTCCGAGGACGGGCCGGCCCGCCGGGGCCGGCGGAAGTTCCGGCGGCATCGGCACGCTGGTGACGAAGACGTTGCTCATCTCCGGCGAAGGCGGCACCGTGATGATGGCCGACGGCCAGCGCGGTGCGATGCTGCGCGCCTACGACAAACACACGGGCGCCGAAGTGGGGGCGGTGCAAATGCCAGGTGCGCAAACCGGTTCGCCGATGACCTACCTGCTCAACGGCAAGCAGTACCTTATTGTCGCCAGCAGCAGTTCCACCAAGCCGGGCGAATTGGTCGCCTATGCGCTGCCATGAAGTTCAATCGTTGGGCGCCCCGCTCCGTAGGCAGGGCACCCCTTTATGGCGTGCCGCTCCTGCTGCTCTCGATCTCGTTGTTGGCGTCCGACAAATTCTCCGACGTCGAGATCACCACCTTCATCCACTCCAGCATCCAACTCGAACACGGCGGCAAGGTAATCCAGATCGATCCCTGGAGCCTTGCCGATCTGTCTCGCGCCAAGCCGGCCGATCTCATCCTGATCACCGATGATGTCGGACATCACCTGGACGTGAAGGCGATCGCCAGGATGCGGAAGTCCGGGGCGCCGGTCGTGATCCCGGTGGTCGGCCGGAAGCTCGTGCCCGACGGGGTCGTCCTCGCGAATGGCGAGGCGAAGACCCTCGCCGGCGTTCGCGTTGAAGCCGTCGGTGCGTACGATCTGACGCCTGGCGAACCGTACCACCCGAAGGGTGAAGCCAACGGCTACATCATCACGCTGGGCGCGACGCGCATCTATGTCGTCGGTGTCACGCAGTGCGTGCCGGAGATTCGCGCTGTCAAGAATATCGATGTCGCGTTCTTCCCGCTCAATCTTCCCCTGCAGCGGATGGAGCCGGACGCTGCGATCGAGTGTATCCGCGCGATCAAGCCGAAGGTCGTCTATCCCTATCACTACGATCAAGATTGGGTGACCCGCGTGGGCCGTGGTGAGCCGCGGCCGGCGCCAACGACGAAGGGTCTCCGGGAACTCGAGACCGCGCTCGAGCCCGACAACATCGGCGTGCGACTGGCGGAGTGGTATCCGAGGTAGAGGCGCATCATGAGAACTGTCACCGTTTCAGCGCTGGCCAGCATCGCATTCGTCGTGTCGGTGTCTGCACAGGCCCCGCGGCCGGGAGTCGACTGGCCCGGGTTCCGCGGCATTGCCGCGCGCGGCGTGGACGAAGGGGCAACCCTCCCTGTCCAATGGAACGTTCCCGAGTCGCGCCTGGTGAAGTGGCGGGTGCCGGTTGCGGGACTTGGCCACTCGAGTCCCGTCGTCTGGGGCGACATGGTGTGCACGACGAGTGCGATTAGCGGCACGCCGGATCCGCAGTTGAAAGTCGGCCTCTACGGCGACATCACCTCGGTCGTCGATACCACCGCGCATCGGTGGCTCGTGATGTGCTTCCACAAGAAGACGGGCGCGCGGCGGTGGGAGCGGACGGCGAAATCTGGTGTGCCCACGATCAAGCGGCACCCCAAGTCCACTCACGCCAGCTCCACCCTGGCGACCGACGGGAGCCGCATCGTGGCGTTCTTTGGCTCCGAGGGGCTCTATGCCTACGACGTGAAGGGCGAGTTGATCTGGAAGAAAGACTTCGGCGTGCTCGACTCCGGCTTCTACATGGTGCCCGACGCGCAATGGGGATTTGCCAGTTCGCCCATCATTCACGGCGGGCGGGTGATCGTGCAGGCCGATGTGCAGAAAGGTTCCTTCGTGGCGGCCTTCGACGTGCGCACGGGGCGGGAGTTGTGGCGCACCGCACGCGAGGAGGTGCCGACCTTCGGCACGCCGGCAGTGGTGTCGATGGGCGGCCGCGATCAAGTGATTGTCAACGGCTGGAAGCACATCGGCGGCTACGATCTCGAGACCGGCAAGGAAGTGTGGCGGATGACCGGCGGTGGCGACCTCCCCGTGCCCACGCCGATCGCTGCGCATGGCCTGGTGTTCATCACCAACGCGCACGGCAAGGCCTCCCCCATTTACGCCGTCAGGCCCACGGCCGTGGGCGACATCACGCTGAAGGATGGCGAAACATCGAATGCGCACATCGCGTGGAGCTACATGCGCGATGGCGGCTACATGCAAACGCCAATCGTCTACGGCGACTTGCTCTATGTTTGCCGCGACAACGGCGTGCTGAGCGTCTTCGACGCCAAGACCGGCGTGCGCCAATACCAGGGCCGGTTGGGAGACGGCCGCACGGGCTTCTCCGCCTCGGCGGTCGCCGCCGGCGGCCGGGTCTATTTCACCAGCGAAGACGGCGATGTCTACGTGGTGAAGGCGGGCACCACCTTCGAGCTGCTCGCCATCAACCCGCTTGGCGAGGTGGCGATGGCCACGCCGGCGATCTCGGAAGGCACCCTGCTGTTCCGAACGCGCCATCACATGGTTGCCATCGGACAGCGGTAGTTATGTCTGGACTCATCTGCGACCCATCAACGTCCGTCTCAGCATTGGCAGCCATTCACTGAGAATTGTTTCCCGCTTCGCCGCGTGATATTTCGCGGGACTGCCACCCTGCCTTGGCGCAAGAGGGTAAACGATCTTGGCCCTCGTGTTGCAACGGCCAGAGGCGCAGGACCGCGTTGGGTGGTCGTGTCGGAAAAAAGGGGGGAACGATGAGTAACCTAAGTTCGCCCGTCATCAGGTGTCCGGTTTGCCGATCGCAAGGCACCAAGATTCACAACAATGTCCGTGCCGCGCTCGTCTATTCCTGCGAAACGTGCCAGCACGAGTGGCAAATCGACCCCGCGGATGAGCCGCCTCCAGCGGACTCGACGGTGATCACGCCTTTGCCACCACTGTCAGCGCCCCATAAACCTGCTCAGAAGGTCTGATCGGGTAGGATCTCGTTTGACAGGTAATGCCGCCGACACAAACCGTTACCACTCGATTGCAGAGCCGGCAGGAAGTCGCGGAGGGCACCATGGCCTTCCGCTTCGAGAAACCACCGGGCTGGACATTCACGGCGGGTCAGTATCTCGACCTGACCCTGCTCAATCCTCCTGAAACCGATGCGGAAGGCGACATCCGCAGTTTCACGATTGCGAGCGCGCCGGAAGAAGACACCCTGATGATCGCGACCCGGATGCGCGACACCGCCTTCAAGCGCGTCTTGAAGACGATGGCTATCGGCACCGCCGTGAAACTGGAAGGACCGTCAGGCGACCTCATCTTGTCTGGTGACGCCGCGCGCACCGCGGTGTTCCTGGCCGGTGGCATCGGCATCACGCCGTTCCGAAGCATGGTGGTCCACGCCGCGCGCCACCACCTGCCACACCGCCTGGTCCTGTTCTACTCGAACCGACGGCCGGAGGACGCGGCGTTTCTCGAGGAACTTCAGGCGCTCCAGGCCAGCCACCCGCGTTACACCCTGGTGGCGAGCATGAGCGAGATGGAGAAATCCCGCCAGCGTTGGACGGGTGAAACCGGCTTCATCGATCAGGCGATGCTCGCTCGTCACCTGGCCGGCGCCGTATTGCCTGTGTATTACATCGCTGGTCCGCCGGGGATGGTGGCGGCGATGCACGAGATGCTAATCACGAACCAGGTGAAGGACGCCGACATCCACGCCGAGGAATTCTCGGGTTACTGAGGGAACACCTAACGGTCCTGTACGTTCGAAAGGCTCGGTGTCCCGAGCCTTTCGTTGGATCTGTTGGTCGGGGCGACTGGATTCGAACCAGCGGCCTCTCGGTCCCGAACCGAGCGCTCTACCAAGCTGAGCCACGCCCCGACGTCCACACAGTCTATCTCAACTGCTCCCAATCTGCCTAAGTAGCTGTCAGCCACGCGAAACGGCGAGGGCCATCAGCACGCCGGGCACGATGAAGATGAAGAAAAACGGATCGTAGTTGCTGTGCACGAACGCCCAGCCGCCGGCGCCGATGTAGGTCGCTGCTATCAACGCCGCCGGAAACGTCGCCGGGCCGGGGCGTCCGTTGAAACGAGGCCAGAACGTGGAGAGGAGGATGAGACCGAACGGGATCATCACCATCCCGCCCCATCGCCAGCCGATCTCGAGGCCGGTGACCAAGTCCGCTGGGGCATTGGTCCCGGCCAGCTCACCGCCAAGCGCGCGCCACCCGAGGATCGAATGCGCGTAGCTGCTCAAGAGGACGACGACCGCCGCGACGAGCCCAAGGATGCTTCGAACCTTGTTCATGGCGGCATGATCCTACCCTATTGGTTCGGCGCCCCCTAAGGGGTGCCCTCCGATCCAGAATTGCTATTCGTACCGAAGCGCGACGATCGGATCGACCTTGCTGGCGCGTATGGCCGGCAGCCACACCGCCAGCAGCGCGACCAGCGTCAGCAGGATCGGAACCCCGACAAACACCAGCGGATCGCGCGCGGTGACGTGGAACAAGAACGACGTCATCAGTTGCGCGAGACCCCACGAGGCGGCGAGGCCGATCACCACACCCACGATCGCCAGGCGCATGCCCTGCACCACCACCATGCGCCGCACGCTGGCGCCATCAGCGCCGAGCGAAAGGCGGATGCCAATCTCCTGCGTCCGCTGCTCCACCGTATAGGCCATCAACCCATAGATGCCAATCGCGGCCAGCAGCAGCGCCGATGCGCCGAAGATCGTCATCAGCCACATGTTGAACCGTTGACGCGATGTGGATCGAATGACGACGTCCGCCATCGACCTGACGTTCGAGACCGGCAACCCGGTGGCTTGCCGAAGTTGTTCCTGGATGGCCGCGCTCATTGCGTAGGGATCGCCCGGCGTGCGGACCACCCACGCCATGGGACCGAGGCCGAGGTTCAACGCGTTCGCCGCATCCGGCACCTGAGCCTGGGGGATGTACATGGCCGGCCCGGGCGTTTGCTGCAACCCGCCGTCGCGCGTGTCGCCCACCACGCCGATGATCTGCCGCTCCCCTTCGGTGGCGTACTCGCGCATCACGCCCTTGCCGATCACCAGCCGTTCGCTGAGCGGGTCCTTGTCCTTGAAGAACTGGTTGGCCAGCGCCTCGTTGATGATCACCACCGGCGGCGCCACGCTGTCGTCGCGGTCGGTAAACGCGCGCCCCTTCCTCACCGGAATCTTGAAGACGTCGAAATACCCGGGCGTGATGTTGATCCACTGGCCGCCGCCGTGAAATGGGCCATCGGTGAGCGGCCGGCCGACGATGGTAAACGGCAGGCCGTAGCCGCCTTCGAGCGGGACGCAGCACGTGGAGCTGGCGGCAGTGACACCGGGCAGCGACCGCAGGCGTTCCGTGCCGTTACGGACCATCAAGTCCACGGCTTGCGCCGACGCATACTGCGGTCCCGTCACCGACATCCTCATCGTCAGGATGTTGTTGGCGTCGAAGCCGGGATCGACGCTGGCCAGCGCGATCGCGGATCGAATGAGCAATGCCGAACCAATCAGCAGCGTCAGCGCCAATGCCACCTCGGTGACGACGAGCACCGAGCGGGTCTTGTTCTGCCGGAAGCCCGTTCCCGAGCGGCCGCCGGTTTCCTTCAGCGTGGAGCTGAGATCGGTCTTCGAACTCTGGAGCGCGGGGATCAACCCGAAGATCAAGCCGGTGGCGAGCGAGACTACGAGCGTAAACGCCAGGACGCGCCAGTCGAGGCCAACAAGCGCGCCGTCCTGGCCGATGCGCGGCAGGCCGGCGGTGTTCACGGAGAGCAGGGTGCGAATGCCGAGCAGGCCAAAGCCGAGACCCAGTGTGCCGCCGATCAGCGACAGCACCACGCTTTCGGTGAGCACCTGGCTGATGATGCGCCCGCGCGATCCGCCCAGTGCCGCGCGGATAGCCACTTCCCTCTTGCGGCCCGTGGCGCGCACGAGCAACAGGTTTGCCACGTTGGCGCACGCGATCAGCAGGACGAATCCAACGGCGCCCACCAGCACGAAGAGTGACGAGCGGACGTTGCGCACGAGGATCGTGCCGACGCGGTCAACGCTGAAGCTGCCGTTGGGACCAAGCGCGCCCTTGAACTTGGCCTTGTAATCCTCGGCCGAGGCCTTGAGCTTGGCCTGCGCCTGTTCGAGCGTGACACCGTCTTTCAGCCGGCCTGCGGATCGGAAATAGTGGCCCTGGTCCGCTGTGTTGGGCTCGAGCTGGAACGGCACCCATACTTGCGGCGCCAGCCCGCCGAGATCTTCGAACTGAAAGTCGCCCAGCACGCCGATCACGGTGTAGGGCGAGCCGCCGAGGGAGATCGGCTTGCCGATGATCGCGGGATCGCTGTTGAAGCGCGTGGTCCACAGGCCGCGGCTGAGGACGACCACCTTGTCGCCGCCCGGCCGATCCTCTTCCGGGCTGAAGGCGCGGCCCTGGTTCGTCTTGGCGCCGAACAGGCCGAAGAAGTCAGAGGAGACGCGCCCCGATCGCAGTTGCTCCGGGAAGCTGCCATCGGTGTAGTTCATCACGCCCTGGTTGAAGGCCGAGGCCAGTTCCGTGACCTGCGATTGCTCGCGAAAATGCTGGAACTTCGCGGGTGACGCGGCGGAGCCGGACCCCTGTGGCGACGTGCTCATGAAAAAGACGATCCGGTCGGCGTCCGGGAATGGCAGGGGCCGAAGCAGGACCGTGTTGACCACGGAAAAGATCGCGGTGTTCACCGCAATGCCCAGGGTGAGGGCCGCCACGGCCGCGAAGGCAAAGGCGGGACTTTGGACGAACATGCGCAGGGCGTGTCGGATGTCCCGGAGGATGGTGTCGAGCATGGCTAATTGGACACCAAAGTGAGAGTTTTGGTTGGTCTCGGAATAGTATCTGCGCATGACATTCCTCAGGCGGGTGGGGCTGATAGGGCTGGTGGGGCTGGTGGGACTGGCCGGGCTGTCGGCCCAGCAGCCGCCGGCGCGGAAAAAGCTGTTGTTCCTAACGCACGCCGGTCTTTACAAACACACCAGCCTGGGACCGGCTGAGAAGGCGGTCACCGAGCTGAGCAAGAACGGCGGCTTCGACGTGACCACAGTCGAGGGCTACAAGCAGGACGCCGAAAAGATCGACCTGGCGTTCCTGACGCCGGAGTACCTCGCCGGATTCGATGGGCTGATGCTGATGACCAACGGCAACCTGCCGATGACTGACGCCCAGAAGAAATCGCTCCTCGATTTCGTTCGCAGCGGCAAGGGCTTCGTCGGCGCGCACTGCGCCGCGCTCACCTTCTATAACTATCCCGACTTCGGCGACATGCTGGGCGGCTACTACCGCCGATCGATCAAGGCCGGTGCGATCGGCGTGCTCAAAGTCGAGGACACGACGCACCCCGCCACCAGGATGCTGGGCGGGAGCTGGCCGGTAGTGGACGAGTTCTACCACTTTGGCACGGCGCCGTGGGACGCGGCGAGGCCGAAGGACAACATCGACGTGCTTTTCGGCAATCACATCCCGATGGGCTTCTCACGCGACCGCGTACACGTCTTGCTGAGCCTCGATACCGAGAAATCCGATCTCACCGGCCTCGTCGACGTCGTCAAGGGTGGTGATTATCCGCAGGCGTGGTCGCGCAGCTACGGCAAGGGCCGCTCGTTCTACACGTCGCTCGGGCATCGCGACGACATCTGGAGCGACCCCGTCTTCCGCGCGCACATTCTCGGCGGGATTCGCTGGGCGTTGCAGCTAGAAAACTGATGGTGCCGCGTACTTGACTGGCTCCTGTGGGACGGCATGCCACCGCCGTCGCTCGATCGAGGCGCCTCGGTAAAACGCGTTTGCGGCACGGTTTCTTTGCCAAACGCGTGGGGACCCCCATCCCCACGCTTCAGTGATGGCCTCCGACGCGTTTTTCGGATCTCAGCGCGAGGACGCCTCGACTCGCGACGCGGTGGCATGCCGTGCCACAGGAGCCAGTAAGCGGCTGCAGCCAAAGGAGCCTCAGGCCGTTCTCGCGGCGATGCAGGCGAGTTGATGCTAGGCGAGTTGATCTTCAATTCGCTTGATCGCGTCGTATGCCGTCATGTCGGGCTGGAGCGGGGTCACCGACGTGTAGCCTGCCATGACGGCCTCGTAGTCGGACTTCCCGCCTTCCGGGTGGTATTCGTCCAGCGCTTCTTCGATCCAGTAGTACGCGCTCCCACGCGGGTCGGTGCGGGCGTCGATCTGGGTGACGTGATTGCGCTTGGCCTGCGTCGTGATCCGCATGCCCTTCGGCGTTCCCTTCGGCACGTTGATGTTGAGCAACGTGCGAGGCGGGATGCCCTTCGCCAGTACCATCTTCGCGACGACGGCCGCGGCCCCGGCCGAAGGGCCGAAATCGAAATCCCTCGAGCGCTTGAGCGACACGGCGATGCTCGGCACGCCCAACAGCGCGCCCTCGAGCGCGCCCGACACGGTGCCCGAGTAGGTGATGTCGTCTCCGAGATTCCAACCCTTGTTGATCCCGGACACGACGAGGTCCGGCAGGCGCTTCAAGAGGATCTCGCAGCCGATGTTCACGCAGTCGGTGGGCGTGCCGTCCACCGCATGCACATTGTCGCGAATATGTTCGATGCGAAGCGGCCGCCGC
>Ga0210377_10003342_pt1 | contig 13827 bp, 9 predicted proteins | sample PLM4_65_b1redo_FD_155480 | JGI IMG/M metagenome (GOLD analysis project Ga0210377, IMG submission 155480) | Groundwater sediment microbial communities from an aquifer in East River, Colorado, USA - PLM4_65_b1 redo | ecosystem: Environmental > Terrestrial > Soil > Riparian zone | place: USA: East...
GGAAGCGGACCGTCTTGGGATCGAGCTGGTTCACGCGCGCGAGCAGCTCGATGCCCGTCATGCCGGGCATGCGGTGATCGGAGAGCACGAGCGCCACCGGTTGCGTGTTGATCAGCTCGAGCGCGCGCTCGCCGTTGCTCGCGGTGAGGATCGCGAACTCGCGCCGGAAGGTCAGCTCGAAGATCCGAAGGTTCTCGGGCTCGTCGTCCACGTAGAGTACGGGGAACTCGCGGTAGTCGAGCAGCCGATCAGGTCTGGGTCTCACGCTCGCACTCCCCCACCGGCAGCCGGACGGTGAAGGTCGTGCCGTGCCCCGGCGCCGATTCCACCTCGATCGAGCCGCCGTGGTCGATGACAATGCGGCGGCTGATCGAAAGCCCCAGGCCCGTCCCGCGGCCAGCTTCCTTCGTGGAGTAGAACGGCGCGAAGAGCTTCGCGTGCAGCTCCGGGGCGATTCCCGGCCCGTCGTCGCTCACCCGCACGACGACCCCGGCCCCGTCCGCGACGGCGCTCAACGTGACGACCCCTCCCCGGCCCTCGAGTACTTCGGCCGCATTCTTGAGGAGGTTGAGGAAAACCTGGTTGAGCGCCCTGGCATCGCCCGTGAGAACGGGGAGATCGTCCGCGATCTCCACCCTCAGCTCCACCCGGGCCTCCCGCAGCGCGTGCCGCACGAGCTGGAGCGTCGATTCGAGCCCCCGCCGCAGATTCACCTTGCCCCGCTTCGCCGCCCCCGGCGACGCGAAATCCCGCAGATCGGCCACCAGCCGGTGGGTGCGCTCGAGGCCATCGGTGACGATCTCGACCAGCTCGCCGAGCGAGCCGACGAGCTCATCGAAGCCGACCTCGTTTTCGAGTCGCTCGAGCTCGCGGACTTGCGCCGGAAGCTTCGCGGGATCGTCCCACTCGAGCTCGGCGAAGCGGCTGGTGACGCGGCGGATGTCGTCCACGTAGGCGCGCAGCGTCTTCAGCGCGTTGGTTGCGAAATTGACCGGATTGTTCACCTCGTGCGCGACGCCGGCCGCGAGCTCGCCCACCGCGGCGAGCCGCTCCGACTGCACGAGCTGCACGCCGGCCTCCTTCAGCTCCAGGAGCGTGCTCTCGAGCTCGTGGTTCGTGCTCTCGAGCAGCGCATTGCGGATCGCGAGCTCCGCCTGGAGGCGCCGCAGCCGCACCAGCGAGCGAACCCGCGCGAGCAGCTCGCGCGGGTGGAAGGGCTTCGTCACGTAATCATCGGCCCCGAGCTCGAGCCCCTCGATCTTCATCTCGCGCTCGGCCTTCGAGGTGACGAGCACGACCGGAATCGCGCGCGTCGCGGCGTCGGTTTTCAGCGCCTTGCACAGCTCGGTGCCCGACATCTCGGGCATCATCACGTCCGTCAGCACCAGATCCGGGTGCCGCGCTCGCACCGCTTCGAGCCCCTCGCGCCCGTTGCGGGCCGCCCGCACGCGGAACTCGCGCCCGACCAGATCGACGAGCAGGCGCCGCATGTCGGCGTTGTCCTCGACCACCAACACCTCGGGCGCATCGGCGGCGACGAGCCCGGACGTGCGCCGCAACGGCTCGGCCGGGCTCGCCTCGGATTCCGTGCGCTCAACCGTGCGCTGCATCTCCGCCATGCGGAGCGCGGCGCCCTGCTCCGGCGCATCGAACTCGATCTCCCCCTCCATGGCCGCGAGCGTGTTCCCGAGCGTCGCCGTGCGGCCCGTCGACGTCTCGAGCATCTGCTCCTGCTCCGCGGCATCCACCTCGCCCGCCGGAAGCACCACATGGAAGCTCGAGCCGTGCCCCACGCCCCCGCTCTCGGCCCAGACGCGCCCCCCGTGCAGCTCCACCAGCTCCTTCACGAGCGCGAGGCCGATCCCGGTGCCCTCGTGCCGCCGCGTGTTCGACGAGTCCACCTGCGCAAAGCGATCGAAGATCCGTTCGAGCTGATCCGGCGGCAGTCCCACACCGGTGTCGGCGACGACCAGCTCGATTCCACCATCCTCGAGCGCCCGCCCCCGCACCTCGATCCGCCCGCCCCGCTCCGTGAACTTCAGCGAGTTCCCCACCAGGTTGACGATCACCTTTTCGAGGGCGTCCTGGTCGAGGTTCACGACCGGCAGCGCGTCGACACCGCGCGTTTCGAGAGCGACCCCCTTGCGCTCCGCCAGCGGCCGGGCGCCGCTGATCAGATCCTCCACCACGCCCGCCACGCGCGTCGGACGGCGATGGATCGCAAGCTGCTTTCCCTCGATCTTCGCGAGATCGAGGAGGTTGTTGATGAGCTTGAGCAACCGCAGCGCATTGCTGTGCATGGTGCGGAGGTAGCTCCGCTGCACCTCACTCACGGCGCCGAACTCTCCGCCTAGCATCGCCTCGAGTGGCGCGAGCGTGAGCGTGAGTGGTGTGCGAAGTTCGTGGTGGACGTTGGCGGTGAAACGGGATTTCTGTCGGTCCATCTCGTGCAGCTGATCGCGCGCCTCCTCAAGTTCGTGGCGCTGCAAAAAGTCCCGGAATCGAGACTGGTTCAGTTGGTGGCAGTTCGCCACGCTGATGAAGGCGGCGGATGCGAGAAATAGGTTGTTAATTGCGTAGTGGTGCCAATCAATCGCATCCACGTTCAAGACCGGAAGCACGGCGTAACCAGCGGCGATCCCGCTGACCAAAGCAAGATTCGCCAGGGTCGAAAGCGGCAGCAACATAGGTAGGCCCGAGAACAAAAGGAGCAACCCGACGTAGTAGCCCCCAAGGGGATCGGCTCCGTGGATGACGTAGAGAAGGAGAGCTCCCGTAGATGACCCGAGCACAAGCTGGAAAGCGGACGCATTGCGATGAGAGGCCCAATACCAGACCGCGAACAGGACGCAATTGAGAGCCATGCGTGCTGTGAAGAAATTCCAGAACAGCTTCGGATAGGCGTACCTGTCGAGCCCTATGAAGGCGAGGTTGGTCGCCAGAACCACGAGCACGCCTATGCGAATCGCCGGAACCGCACGTGTACGCAGGAGGTCGCCACGGTAGGCGCGATAGAGTTCGCTACTCCCTGCCCTAGTCCGCGGGTCCATGTGTTGGTGAATCGGAGAGTCGCTCCACCAGCTTGACGCTCGCGCTGGCTACCAACTCCACCTAGCCGGCAACAGCAGACACGACGATCGCTTGGGGGGGGTCGCCAAAGGTGAGGCGCACCTGTATGGAATCGAAGCCGACACCCTGCAGGAGCGACACGAGTTCCTCGGACTCCCAGAAGTGGAAGAGGCCCTGCTCTTCCATCTCAAGGAGCCGCGCCGCCTCGTTTAGAAACGAGCGGATGGACGCCTCGAGCTCGCCTCCCGCAAGTTCTCGTAGGTGGTTAAAGGCCTTACCTGAACGGATTTCGCCAGCCGCATCCCGATAAATTTTGGAGATATCCGTATCCCTTCGGAGTACTGAGAGCACGAAACGACCGCCGCGCCGCAGAATGCGTCGTACTTCTGCAAGAAGACGCTTCGGTTCGTCCACATAGTTCAACAATAGGGACGCTATTGCTGCATCGTAGCTCTGATCTCTCATCGGGACGAACCGCGTGCCAGCGCCAGAATCCAAGCTAAGGTCGCAGGTCACTAAGACCACACAGGGTTCGATATTCCCGGCAATTGGGCGCCGACGCGCAGTCTTGAGAGCGTCGGGAACGCAATCCAGTTGATGAATCTCAATCCGCGATTCGACGCCGGGTTCGGTCCGGAGAAAATGAGGCACTGTCCCAGTACCAGAACCAAGATCCACGACGCGATCACCCTCCCGGATAGCCAGGGCCTCGACCTGAGTTGCGAGTAGTTGTCGATATGGTGTCGTCGCTGTCAACAGTTCCATACCCAGGTGACCATCCCTCCCGAGCAGGTACTCCTTCCAGAATCGTCGGAGATCGATCGTCACTGGCGGCAGCCGATCGCGTTCGGCAAGCCGGCGCGATTCGAGCGAAGGAAGGTTTGGGAGTGCCGGTTCGAGCGTCTTTCCCGTCAAGAACCGCCCGATCTCGCTCGCGACCAGTTGGAAGGTTTCCAGGGCATCTCGGCTCGTGCGGAGCTGGTGGCCGGTTGGTACCTCGATCAGCCTTCGGTGTGAGGAGTCGCCGCATGAAAGGATCTCGCGTACGCGACTAGGATCGATCCATGCGTCGTAGCGTCCCTGGATCCACGTGATTGGAATCCGAATATCGGCCATCTGGCGCCGAGCGTCTTCGAGATGCGCGAGCTCATTGTCGAGTGCATCGCGACAGACAAGATCTGCGTCCGTTTCGATTCCCAACACGCGCTGGATTCCGAACCCGATTCCCCTTTCGCAGCCCCCGATATAGTCGAGTCCGCCCGAGATCGTCCGAAGACCACTCTTGAGATCGGCCGCCCCGACAACGCTTACCCAGCCCACTACGCGCCCATTAGACTCCATCGAAAGCGCCCTTCGAGCTTCAATCGAAGCACCGCTGAACGTCACTAGCGCGATCTGTTGTGCACGAAACTCGGGTGATTTCTCGACAAAATCAAACGCCGCTTGAATGTCAGCCACCCCCTGCGAAAAGGTCATGTGGTGGCACTCACGTCCCGGGGCACGGCATTCCGGGTCGTTGTAGGACTCGCCTCGACGGCGGATGCCGTCGAGGCGCAGAACGGAAATGGGCAGGCCTGCGCGCCGAAAAGTAGCGACTATCGTGCTAGCCAGAGGAAGCAGCGTCTCCTTGGTCTTTGCCCACGCTGGCGGTATCACAACGACGGGCGTACCGGGGCCTGGTCGCCAGGCGTCGCAAATCGCAACGATGTGCTCACCGCGAGCGTTTGGGAAGCGAATCACATTGGGAGAAATTGTATTCGACCGCTCGATTCCGAGGCGTCCGAGTTCCCGACGTATCGCAATACGGGCGACACCGCTCAGGACGTGCCACCGATCTCGCAAAGTCGCTGTGTGGGTTCGCTTGAGCAACGTGTTGCGACGCTCAACTCCGACGAGAGGACCAGGCGGTGCAGCGGTGATCGAAAGGCCGATCTCTTCCCATCCATCCTCCCGCTCCTGCCCCTTGCGCGTCACCACGCCGAATCGCTCAATATCAGCACCGGACCCATCGAGGAAGCGTATCTGGACTGCTTCGGAAAACCGCGGGCGGTTCCGACCGTGAAGCATTAACGCCACACCATCATCGGAATAGTCAACGACCCGGGCATCCGCTATTTCGACCTGATGCCAGCGTAGTCTCGCGCGGCTCGGTATCTCCGTAGCTTCACTAGGACGACGGCGTTCCCGCTCCCGCCGCTCGACACGGTAGAGCGTTTTCGGTCCTGCAATTCGAATTCGCCCTGTGGTCGGGTTGACCTCGAGCAGGGCAGTGTTCATCAGGTACACTTCCCCTTCAAACGGGAAGGTCAGCGCAACGCTTTCCCGCCGATCGAGGTCAAAGTTCTGTACTCGCAAGGTAAGTGAGTTAGCGTCGATCGACTCGAGCCACGCCTTCTCTCGCTCGAGTTGGCGGTCCAGCCCGCTCTCAAGCGTGACAGCGCGTTCCCTCACACGTTCGAGAAGTGAACGAATTCGAGGCTCGTCCGCAAATCCAATTCGATGTAGCAGACCGAGCTCGGGACCCTCAACTTTCGAAGGCTCGATCATTCGCTCGCCCCGTAAGGCTCGCGAGTGGGGCCTACGACTGTCAAGCGCATCGCGGCTGCGAAGAGCAAGTGATCCGGAAGCCCAACATTGCCCTTTATTAGCAACTCAAGTCCCACGGCGACCCCTGCCATTGGAATCATGACCAAAGCGATTACAACTGATCTCTCGACAATGAGAGTGCGGCGATCGGGCGCTTTGGTATGCGCGAACTCCGCTTGAATCTGCGGCGCGGAAGCGGAGTTCATACTTACCACCTCACCTCCTAGGCAACTTGAGGCGTGGACGATCAATTCTGCGCATCGTAATCCTCAAGAGATTCGTCGCGCGCAACTGCCATCCCCGAACGCTCAGGTCTAGGTAGCGCTCCCAATTCTTGACCACGTCAATCCCCGCAACTATCTCCGCCCGCTCCCGATTCTTCCGAAGGCGCTCCAACCACTCTCTGCAAGTAAGTTCGTAGTCCTCAGGATCGTTCCGAAACTGCACTATTTCGAACAGGAACTCACTAGCTTCAACAATCTCCGCCAGTCGAACAAAGTCCGACTCAGGAAAAATCTCCCGCGCCACGAAGCCGTCGCGAATATCGTCTCGAATGAGATTTCCGTACGCGATCGTCTGCAACGACATGTAGCTACCGGGGCGAAGCCAACTGTGGCAACACTCGAAAAAGTGGCGGTAGATCGCGATCTTGTCCGCAACCGGCAGATCAATCCGGGCAAAATGTTCAAGCGCGCCGATCGAAATGATTGAGTCGTAGGGGGTGGCCGCCTCGTGGTTTGCCCAGCTTTCCACGCGCACCTCTACACCACGATTCTTCTGCGACTCAATCCAGCCGCCTTGCTCGCGACTTAGTGTGAGTCCAACAGCATTTCCTACCCCGTGATTCACGATCAGACGCGAAAGCAGCGACCCCCAACCGCAACCGACGTCGAGGACCTTTCCAGCCCCGGCGACCCTGGCCTGTTCGGCGTGGTAGTCCAGCTTACGGATCTGTGCGTCCCCCAGATCGGATGCACCTCGCCACATCGCACCCGAGTAGGTGAGTGTCCGATCAAGCCAAAGCCGATAGAACTCGTTTCCCACGTCGTAGTGGTGCTGGATTGCCTTTTCCGACGCGCCGCCACTGTTCTCTACCATTGGACTATTCGCTCCAACGACGCGGGGTGGCGGCCGAGAGAAAAGGCCGGTGCAACCCGATGTAACTCCGCAATTGATTCCGGAGCTGACCTCTCCCGAACATTCCTAATACCACCCCAGACACAGCGAGAAACTCTACCTGGAGCGAACAAGCGAGCGTATCGTGCCTGATACTTCACCCTCGTTGCAAGCCCCAATACCTCCCCCCTATTTCGCGGAAACTACCTTCACTCGCCCAAGCAGAAGCGCCGGCAAGAAAACCAGGTCCGCCACTACACAAAGCACCATCACCGACACTGTCAAAACTCCCAGGTTCCGAGTGAAGGCAAAATCAGAAAAAGCAAGGACGCCGAAGCCGAGTGCGATCGCAGCGGATGAATACAGAATTGGAGGGACGCACTGGTCAAACGCTTCAGCTAGGGCCGCACGCTGGTTGCCGCGAGTTCCTCTCACTTCCCGAAGTCCGCTCACCAGATGCAGCGTCTCATCGACAGCAATTCCGAACGCAAGGTTTCCCACGACAACCGTCCCCGCATCGAGTGCCACGCCGATCAAACCCATCGCTCCGAACGCAAACAGAATAGGAACCGCGTTCGCGACCAACGTACTCAGAGCAAGTCGGGCCTCCCGGAATATTCCCACAAGAATCAGTCCTACAGATAGCAAGGCGAAACAGAGGCCTCGCAGCTGCCCAATTGAGATCTCGTGCTCTGCTCGAGCGAACTCATACATGATTCCGGTCGCCCTGGCCGAAAACCCACGCGGCCCATACTGCCCCCACCACCTCTCCGCCTCCTCGGCAACCAACTGCAAGTCCTCGGAACCGTTGTTATCCACCCGTAAGACAATATTCGCAGCAGACCTGTCTGCCGTTACAAGATCCTGCATCTGCTCGACTGACTCCAAGAGCAGCAGATACTGCTCAATTAGGTCGCGCGAGTCCGGTAGGGGCATCTCACGAGCGTCGACAAAGCCGCCGTGGAGCTGTCTTAGAGGATCTGTCAGCGATACAGCCCTACCTACTTGCGGCATGAGCTCCAAATGCCTCTCAAGTTTCGCGATCGCATAGATGACTTCTGGGCGCGTGACTGGCTGCCCGTTCAGAGACTCAATCACGACATTCATTGGGCTTATGCCCGAAAGCCCATTCCTTATCTCTTCATAAGATTCGCGGACCGTACTTCCACGAGGAAACCATGTCGTAGCGTCTGTCTCTATACTCAAGCGTGTTACACCCACGAACGCCAATACACCACAGAACAACCACACCATCAGGATCGGAACGCGTCCGACTTCGTGGATGCGCAATAACCACGGACATAGGCGTCGCCGGATCCAAACTGACAGCGCGATTTCTCGTGCTGGTAGTGGCCAAATCACCAACGCTGAAGGAATCGCCGTCAGGGTCACCGCAAGGACACTGAAGACCCCTAGCGCTCCATACGTGCCAATCGCCTGCACCGCTTCGATACGCACGCCCGACACAGCCAAGAAGCCGATTGTCGTTGTTACTCCGGATAGAACTATTGGAAGGATCACGGGATCTAGTAAGTCCTTGAGAGAATCAGCTTCGGAAACCCCGACCGCGCGTGTAATCACGTGCATCACATTCGCGCACCCAACGGCTAGCATCACCGACGGTAGAATCATGGTCGTTAGAGACAGCGGCGTCCCCAACAGCCCCATTGCCGCGAGAAGCACCCAGGTACCAGCACCTCCAGCGGCCAGCGCGATCACCACGGGCAAGATCGTTCGAAAGATCATGTACAGAAACAGAGCCATAACTGAGATCGTGAGAAACACGAAGAATCTGATCTCAGATGCTGTGCGCTTGTTCGTTTCTGTCCGAAATACTGGCACGCCAGATAACCACACCTCTTGCGCAGGCAGTAGATTCTGAATTGTCTCGACGATCGATGCGACGTTCTTGCCGCTATCGCGATCGAGGAGAATGTTCACTGCAAGCAATCGCCCGTCGTCCGATACGAGAAGTCCGGGTGCGATCCGATCGCGGCGAACTCTCGCAGCTAGCTGGGAGCGATCCGTCGATGTTGTCGGAATATCCGCCGTGAGTGCGGGCTCAAGGCTAAGTCTCCCGTCAGATGAAGCCTCTATCAACGGCATGCTTGAGAGGCTGTCCACTCGTCGAACACCCGGAATCGCGCCGACCTCGCGACTGAGTCGCTCGACGATGGCAAGCGATGCGGAGTCGAAGGGCTCATCAGACGAGATCGCAATCACGACAACTTCGTCACCACCGAAGAGATCGAGACTTCGCTGGTAGAAGGACCACTCTGGGTCGGTACGGTCGAGGACGCTATCAGTTGACGTATCGACCTCTAGCTGGCTTACGCCAATGCCAGCCGCTGCCAGGACAGCGCCCCAAATCCCTAGAATGGCGCGCGGATGCCCCAGGGAGATCCGGACGAACCAGCGCGGTCCTCGCATCGACCGACCGGAAATCGTCACGAGAGTCTCGGACGGAGTAGCCTGAAATTCACGACTGCTGCGCTTTCCTTTTGAACTCTTTCCGCTTCAGATTCGCAATGAGCAACGTCACGGCAATCTGCGAAATTCCTAGTCGCAACTCGTGAATCCCATCACGACCATCGCCGATTCCCTGTGTTGCTAGCATGAATCAGCTCGCTGTGAAGCGTTGCAACGATGCCCCAGACTCGCTGGAATGCCCTCAGGTACGGTTCTCGACGTCCTCGCGAGCGCGAGGAACGCATTCCTTGATCTCTGCATCGAGGTCGGTCAAACGCGGAGCATTTTGCTTAATGACTCAAGCTTGCTCGACTTCGATTGCAGGCTGAGGGACACGTCCCCTTCTCTTCCTCGATCAGTGATCGCCTCGGCGCGCTCTTTGCTGTCACGATCGCCGCGGTTGATTTGCATTCCGGCCCGATCATGCAGCACGTAGACTACCTATTGGGCCGAGCCGATCTGTCCGCCGCTACTAAGGCCTCTGCTAGATGACATTCGGCCTCGGGCCAGCATTGGATGGTTGCGGAAAGACTACCCAGACGTCTGGCGATGACGCCGAATGATGCAGCTCCGAAGGCTATCACGCATCTCTGCTTGGCGGCCGCAAGGAGCGCCTCGGAATAAATCTCACCTCGGCGCATATCTTCGAGTGAGCGAAGGGATCCGCTGTGAGGCAACCTGCGATTGACGACTGCTCCGTGGAACTGAAACGAAAGTCTCTTTTGCAGTGCGCTCGAGCGCGCCGCTTCCTTCGTTAACAGGATGCTGAAAAACCCCTGATCTCCAGCCCGATCGATGGTACAAGATCCGTCGGGGGGATTGAGAATGCGCGGGAGCGATCGAGAACAGGGTTCGATGTTCAGCTACGTCGCGTTGGAGGAGCGGATTCTCCAGGATCATCCGCTTCGAGCGATGCGAACGATGGTGGACGAGGCGTTGAGGCAACTTTCGCGGCGGTTCTCGAGCCTCTACGCGGATGGCGGTAGGCCTTCGATTCCGCCCGAGCGGCTTCTGCGCGCCCTGTTGCTGCAGATTCTGTACTCGATCCGAAGCGAGCGGCTGCTGATGGAGCAGCTCGAGTACAACCTGCTGTTCCGCCGGTTCGTGGGTCTTGGGATCGACGACTCGGTGTGGGTAGCCACGGTGTTCACGAAGAATCGGGACCGGCTGCCGCAAGGCGAGGTGGCGCAGGAATTCTTCGAAGCGGTGCTCGGGCAGGGGCGAGACCAAGGTCTGCTGTCTTCGGAGCACTTCTCGGTCGATGGCACGCTGATCGAGGCCTGGGCCAGCCAGAAGAGCTTTCGGCGCAAGGACCGTCCGGACGACGGCTCGGACGACGATGCGGGGAACCCTACGGTGAACTTCCGAGGCGAGCGCCGAAGCAACGCGACACACGAGTCGACGACGGATCCCGATGCGCGGTTGGCGCGCAAGAAGGGGCAGACGTCCCACCTTGCCTATATGGGGCACTTGCTGACCGAGAATCGCAACGGCCTGATCGTGTCGGCGATGCTGACGCAAGCCGACGGCTGTGCCGAGCGGGTGGCAGCCCTTGCGATGGTCGAAGAAGTACCGGGTGAGCGTCGCATCACGCTCGGAGGAGACCGTGGCTTCGACACGGAGGAGTTCGTGGGGGGGTGCCGGCACCGCAACGTGACGCCGCACGTCGCGCAGAGCACGACGAACCGGGCCAGTCGGATCGATGCGCGTACGCTCCGGCACGCGGGCTACGAGATCAGCCAGCGCAAACGCAACTGGATCGAGGAGTGCTTCGCCTGGATGAAGACGATCGGCCTGATGAGGAAGACGCGACACAAAGGCACGGAGCGGGTCGGATGGATGTTCGTCTTCACGGCGGCGGTCTACAACTGTCCAGGGACAGGCTACTGAGCGGATAAGAGGACACGAAGTTTTGCGCACCTCCTCTCGAGGTGCTCCGGTATCGGCTTCCACGGTGGAGGTCGAGGTTGGAGCGCCGCCTGCGAGGGGAAGAAGACGTGACGATTCAGGTCCTGCACGAGCGAGGGATGAGTGGGCGGGGGATCGCCCGGCAACTTGGAGTGCATGAGAACGCGGTGCGCTACCGGCTGAAGCGGCTGGCGAGCGGGGCGGTGGATGGTCGAGCGGCAAAGCCGCACTCAGCCGAGCCCTGGGTCGAAGCGATCGCGCACTGGATGAGCTCGGGCGAGGCCGAGCGTGGCGTGAACGGACTCGCGCTTTACGAATGGCTGGTTGCCGAGCACGGCTACGCGGGCAGCTACAAGGCGATCCAGCGCTTCGTGCGAGCCAATTACCCGAAGCCGAAGCTGAGGGTGCGACGACGGATCGAGACGCCACCGGGAGCGCAGGCCCAGGCGGACTGGGCCGAGTTCCCGAACCTCGTGGTGGGCGAGGAGCCCGTCTATCTGCACGCCTTCCATCTGGTGCTCTCGCACTCGCGGATGGAGGCGATCGTGTGGTCGGAGCGATCCGACGAGCTCGCTTGGCTCACGGTGCACAACGGAGCACTGCAACGCCTCGGCGGTGTCCCCGCGGTGATCCGCGTCGACAACACGAAGACCGCGATCGCGCAGGGAGCTGGTCCCTGGGGCGTGATCAACGAGCGCTACGCCACCTACGCGAAGACGCTGCGCTTCCACGTGGACGCGACGCGACCTCGGGCGCCGCAGGAGAAGGGTAAGGTCGAGCGGTGGATTCTGGCGCACAAGACGGGCTTCGATCCACGCAAGCGTCGCTGGCGCGACATGACCGAGCTGCAGAGCGAGACCGACGCGGCCGTCGAGCGCAGTGCAAAGCGGCGCCTCTGCCCGGCGACCGGGCTCTCGGCGTGGGAGAGCTTTCTCGCGGAGCAGACTCAGCTCCAGCCTCTGCCCGAGCTTCTCCCCGACCCCTTCGACCTGGTGGCACAGCGGCGCGTCGCCATCGACTCCACGGTGCAGTTCGAAGGCCGGACCTACAGCGTGCCGTTTCGTTTTGCGGATCAGATGGTGGAGGTGCGGGGCTGCGCGAGCACCGTGCAGGTCTGGACCCAGGGCCAGATCGTGGCCTCGCATGCACGCCACACGCGAAGCCGGATTCTTCTGGATCCCGCGCACTACGAGGGCCCGAGCACGGATCGGATCCAGGCCCCGACACCACTGGGGCGCATGGGGCGGCCGCTCGCGGAGATCTCGGCAATCGTGCCCGAGCGGCGACCCATCGATCTGTACGCCGCGCTGGCGGGGGTGGCGCGATGACGGCCGAAGTGACTCCCGCGCTGCCCAAGAAGACACCGACGGTGGATCTCGATCGGACCCGCGAGCGGCTCACCAAGCTCGGGCTCGTGCACGCCGCCGAGCGGCTACCCGAGCACGTGGCCACGGCCGCGAAGGAGACGGTGGCGCCGCATCGCTTCCTCGACGCCCTGCTCGATGCTGAGCTCTGCGCACGCGAGGAGCGGCGTACACGGACGTCGCTGCGTCTCTCGGGGCTACCCACTCAACACGCTCAGCAACTTCGACTTCGCCTTCCAGCCGAGTGTCGAGCGCAGTCGGATCGAGACGCTGGCCACGTGTGCGTGGATCCGCGAGCGGGAGAGTCTCTTGCTCCAGGGGCCGCCCGGAGTAGGCAAGACGCACCTAGCCGTGGCGCTCGGCGTGCGAGCGATCGAGAACGGCTTTTCGGTCGCCTTCCACCGGCTAGAGGATCTGCTGGCTGCCCTCAAGCGCGATGCCGAGGTCCATCCTGCAAGGCTGCGCCAGAGAAAACACATGAACGTGGCGCTGCTCGTGATCGACGAGGTGGGCTTCGAGCCCATGACGCGCCAGGAGGCGAGCCTGTTCTTCCGGCTGGTCTCGTACCGCTACGGCCGCGGCTCGATGCTGATCACCACCAACAAGGGCGTGGCCGAGTGGCCCGGCGTTCTCGCCGGCGACGAGGTGCTCGCGACCGCGATCCTCGACCGGCTGCTGCATCGCTGCCATGTGCTCAACATCAGCGGCCGCAGCTATCGGCTACGCGATCTCGAGCGAGCGGCCGCGGCCACCGGCGGCAGAGGCTGACGACCAGGGGAGGCCCGGGGGCTCCGCCCCCGGACCCCCGTTTGAACGAGAGGCCAAGAAACCAGAGGGGAGGTGCGCAAGAGTAGGTGTCCTCTTAACGCGCAAGAGATGGTGTCCCTGGACAACAACCTGGTCCGGTACCGCAACCTGGCGGAGGTCACATGATCGACCGCGCCACCCGCGATCCCGAGCTCGCCGATCCGATCCAACGCAAGCACGCCCCCGGGCACCCGTGCAGGACCGCGTTCTGAGCCATTCTCCCGTCGATCCGCTCGAAATTTCAGCATCCTGTTAACGCGTCCCGCCTCAGAGCACAATGCGGCCCGCAAGAATCGCATGCCCTCGATGCTTGGATAACGGATCCGAAAGGCATCTATCATGGATTGATCTTCGCTGCTCTTCCTGTTCACTCGCTGAATACAGACATAAATCGCAAAGTTACTAGAGCGCATCTCATAAAGCTTCGACCCCGTGTATATTGCAGCGGGCGAGCGTCCCCCGCTCGCGGTGGAGCGATCGAAGGCGATTCCCCCTGACGAAAGGGGAC
>Ga0210377_10003343_pt1 | contig 13822 bp, 13 predicted proteins | sample PLM4_65_b1redo_FD_155480 | JGI IMG/M metagenome (GOLD analysis project Ga0210377, IMG submission 155480) | Groundwater sediment microbial communities from an aquifer in East River, Colorado, USA - PLM4_65_b1 redo | ecosystem: Environmental > Terrestrial > Soil > Riparian zone | place: USA: East...
GCGCCCTCGAGTCGATCGCGCCGCGTGCGCGGGAGATCGCGCACGCCCACCTCGCTGCGCTCGGCGATCTGTGGCACGAGATCCTTTCCCGGAACCTCGTCGTGCACCCGCCGTGAGCGGAGTTCCTTGTCCGCGCTGCGGTCGTGCGTACGACGCCGCGCTGTTCGCGTTCGGCCGCACGCTGCACTGCACGTGCGGCGCGAGAGTCGGCATGGAGCCGCGCGAGCGCGAGCCCGCTCGGGACGTCCCCGCAGGCGAGCCGCGCTTCCTCGCCGACGCGATGCTCGGCCGACTCGCGCGCTGGCTTCGACTGCTCGGCTTCGACGTGGCCTACGACGACGCGATCCCCGACGCCGAGCTCGCACGCCGAGCGTTCGAGGAGGGCCGCGTGGTGCTGACGCGCGACCGCGCGTTGCCCGAGGAGTGGCGCCTGCCTCGCGTGATCGTGCTGCAGTCGGAGTCGACGCGCGAGCAGCTTCGCGAGCTCGCGCGCGTCTTCCCTCTGCAAGACGCCGCGCGACCGTTCGCGCGCTGCAGCCGCTGCAACGCCCCGCTCGAAGGCGCTGCGCCCGAGGCGGTCGCCGCGCACGTTCCGCCCCGCATCCTCGCCACGCAGTCGCGCTTTCGCCGCTGCCCCGCGTGCGGGCGCGTGTACTGGGAGGGCTCGCACGTCGAGCGGATCCGCCGCGCGCTCGATCAGGTCTGGCGAGACGACTGAGCGAAGCTCAGCGGCGCAGGATCTCGAGCACGGCTTCGACGCGCTTCGAGTGCACGATCTCCTCGCGGCCGTTCTGGCGCAGCAGCTTCTGGATCTCGGGGTCCGACTCGCGGTCGGCCCACTCCTGGTAGCTCTTGTCGCCCGAGAGCTCCCCCGCCACGATGCCCGTGAGCAGATCCGCGGTGATCGCATCCGGCAGCGGGATCGGATACGGGGCGAAGTCCTCGGCGACCGGCTGCCAGTCGCGGCCGAGCTTCAGCGCGAGCGCCCGGCGCAGGCGCTCGGCGTGGCCTCGCTCCTCGCGCGCGTTCTTCAGCAGCAGGTCCGCCGCCTCGGCGTTCCCGACGCGTTCGGCGACGCGCTCGTAGAACGTCTCGCCCACGCGCTCCACGCGGTACACGTAGCGCATCGCCTCCGCGTCGAGCTCGCGGAACGTGCCGAGCTTGTCCACGGCGGCGAAGAAGTCGGGCTGATCCGGCATGGGGAACCTCCGCGGCGTATTCTACGGGCATGACGAACCTTTCCGCTCGAGAGCTGGGATTCGACGAGGGGCGGCTTGCGCGGGTCGCGCGCGCGATCGAGGCCGACGTCGCCGCCGGGCGTGGCCACGGCGCGGCGCTGGTGGTCGCGCGCGGCGGGCGGATCGCGCTCGATCTGGTGCACGGCTTCGCGGATCGCGCCGCGGGGCGCCGGCTCGAGCGCGACGCGGTCTTCGCCACGATGTCGGTGGGCAAGCAATTCACGAACGCGCTCGTGCTCTCGTTCGTGGAGCGCGGCGCGCTGCGTCTACACCAGCCGGTGGCGGACGTGCTGCCCGGCTTCGGCGCGCTCGGCAAGGAGCGCGTGAACCTCTTCCACCTGCTCACCCACACGAGCGGCGTCACGGCGGCCATTCCCACCGTGCCGCCGGACGTGCTGACGAGCATCGACAAGATGACCGAGTGGGCGTGCGGCCAGGCGCTCGAGTCGCTGCCGGGCGAGCGCGTGAACTACTCGATCGCGGTCGCGCACGCGCTCATGGCGGCGATGTGCGTGCGCGCGGACGGCGGCGGCCGCTCGTACGCGAAGCTGCTCGAGGACGAGCTCTTCCGGCCGCTCGGAATGACCCACACGTCGCTGGGCGCGCGCGACGATCTGCTCGCGCGGCTCTGCCCTGTGCGCGCCGCGTACAAGGGACCGGGCCTCTTCGATCCCCAGGCGCTCGAGGGCATCGGCGAGCTCTTGCGGGTTCCCGGCGGCGAGCTCCCCGCGGGCGGGTATCTCACCACCGCGGGGAACCTGCACCGCTTCGCGGAGATGCTGCGCCGCGGCGCTCTTGCGGGTTCCCGGCGGCGAGCTCGACGGCGCGCGCGTGCTGTCGCCGGCGACGATCGCGTACTGCGCGCGCAACCACACCGGCGAGCTTCCGAACCAGCTGTGGAACTACACGATCGGCATGCGCGGCTGGGAGCCGTTCCCGGCGTACATCGGCATCGGCTTCTTCGTGCGCGGCGAGAAGGTCACTCCCGGACCGTTCGGCGCGCTGAACTCGCCGAACACCTTCGGCGGCCTCGGCGCCGGCTCGACCGCGTTCTGGGTCGATCCCGCGCGCGACCTCTCGTTCGCGTTCCTCTCCACGGGCCTGCTCGAGGACAGCTTCCACGCCGAGCGCGTCTCGCGGCTCTCCGACCTCGTGCTCAGCGCGCTCGTGAATTGAGCGTACCGATGAAGTTCGGCGTCCTGCAGTTCTTCTCCTGGTCGCGCCGCGTGCCGCTCGAAACGGTCTACCAGCGCGCGCTCGAGCGGATCGAGATCATGGATCAGGGCGGCTACCACGCGGTCTGGCTGGCCGAGCACCACTTCAACACCTACAGCGTCTGTCCCTCGACCACCCTGATGGGCATGCACGTGGCGGCGCGCACGAAGCGGCTGCGCATCGGCACCGCCGTGACGCTCGCGGGCTTCTACCACCCGCTGCGCCTGGCGGAGGAGCTCGCGCTGCTCGACAACCTGTCGGGCGGCCGGCTCGACTGGGGCGCGGGGCGCGGCTACGACGCGACGGAGTTCCGCGCGTTCGGCGTGCGCGTCGAGGACAGCGCGGCGCGCATGAAGGAGTGCGTCGACATCGTGCTCGCCGCCTGGCGCGACGGGCGCGTGAACCACCGCGGCGCGCACTGGCAGTTCGAGGACATCGAGGTGCTGCCGAAGCCCGTGCAGCGCCCTCACCCGCCGGTCTGGCTCGCCGCCTCGTCGCCCGAGTCGGTGGAGCGCGCGGCCGCAGCCGGCTTCTCGATCCTGATGGACCCGCACTCGTCGCACGAGCAGATCGGCGAGAAGCGCGCGCTCTACGCCCGCACGCTCGCCGCGCACGGTCACTCGCTCGAGGGGCGCGAGTTCCCGACCGCGCGCATGATCGCGATCGCGCCGACGGATCGCGAGGCCGAGGCCGTCGCGCGCGCCGGTGCGGAGTGGACGATCGGCTCGTACGCGCGCATCCCCGGCACGCCCGCGGAGCCGGCCGCGGCAATCGACCGCTACGTGAACGAGGTCACGATCCACGGCTCGCCCGAGCGGGTCGTCGACCAGATCCAGTCATTGCGCGAGCGGATCGGCCTCGACTACCTGATGTGCGCCCCGCTCTCGCACGAGTCGTTCATGCTGTTCACGGAACGGGTGTTGCCGAAGCTGGTGTGAGTTAGAGTGGGGATGTGATCCTCGCTCAGGCTCTGCTCGCCGCGGCGCTCCTGCTGGTCGCAGCACCTCTGAGCGCAGGTGAGAGCCTCGACCTCGTCGCGGTCGCGTTCGAGGCCGATCGCCTCGGCGAGGTGAGCTTCCGGGAGATGCTCGCGCGCGAACGCCGCCTGTTGGAGGTATCGACGCGCGTCCGGCGAGGCAGCGTCGGGCTGTGCGGGGACAAGGTCGCGCCGATCCTGGGACTGCAGGTCATGAGCCTGCGCGATCTGCCTCCGGCGTACATGACTCCGGCGATCCGAGGATTCAACGTCACGGAGGCCGTTAGCGTCGTTTCGGTCCTGCCGGACTCGGCTTCGGCGCGCGCAGGGCTCCGGACAGGCGACGTGCTTGTGTCCGTCGACGACTTTGCGCTCGAGAACACGTTCGGTCTCAATACGCGGCGAGCAAAGACGGGTGCGGCCACGTTGCGCTTCTTGGTCGAGCGCGCAGGCAAGCGGAGCTCCGTCGACGTCGCTTACGAAGCGGGCTGCTACAGCGAGCCCTTGCTCGCGCTTTCGTCGTCATGGAACGCCCTCGCTGGCGGACGCCGCATCGTGGTGTATTCGGAGCTCATCCGGGAGGTCAAGAGCGATGACGAGCTCGCCGTCGTCGTGGGTCATGAACTCGCGCACATCGTCCTGGGTCACGAGCGATCCTCGCCGCCGGCCGAAGCGGACGCAGACTACCTGGGACTCTACCTCGCGGCGCTAGGTGGCTTCGACGTGGAGGCCGGTGCACAGATCTGGAACCGGTTCGCGCGCTCGAAGCCCTGGACGCTGGTCGGCAGCGACTCCCATCCGAGCGCTCCCGTTCGCGCGATGGCCCTCGAACGGGCGATGCGCGAAATAAGGGCCAAGCGCGAAGCGGGCGCGCCGCTCCGGCCGGAGGGCCTCGATTGAGGGCGCTCGTCGCCATCCTTGGAGCGTTCGCGCTCGTCAGCGCGGGCTGCGGCAAGACTCTCGCTCCGCCCCTGGCGACCAACGCGGAGGTGCAGGCGCGCTCGCGCGCGGACGCATCGCACGCATTTGCCGCGCTATTCAGCGTGTACGAGCGCGCACTGCTCGTCGCGGAGCCGCTGCGGCTCCAGAACGTCTCTCGCTGCGGCGACAAAGTCGGCGGGTATCTCGGTTGGATTGCGTTCGCCGATCGCGACTTCGGTTCGACGCAGATGCGCGACCTGGCCGCTGAGGTGGTGCGCGTCGGGAAGAGCCCGGTGGTCGTGGCACTTTCGCCTGCCGCACCCGCGGCTCTCGCGGGAGTCCAGATCGGCGACCAGATCGATTCGATCGACGGAAAGCGTGTGTGGACCACCGAGCAGGTGTCTCGCGCCGAGCGGAAGCTCAGCGCCGGGAAGACGCCCGTGTCGATCACGCGCGGGGGCACAGGGCTCGTGCTCGAAGTCGAGCCGGCACGTGCGTGCGCCTATGACGTCGTGCCAGTTCCCAGCCCCGGACTCGACGCAGCCACCCGCGGTTCGAACATCTGGGTGACGCTCACACTCGTGGACCTCGCGAACAACGACGAACTCGCATTCGTGATTGCCCACGCCATGGCGCGGTCGCTGCTTGGCGTGGATCCGGAACGCGTCACGGAGCTGGTCCCCGAGCCGGAAGCGACCGAGCTGGCAGTCGCTCTCTCTGAGCAGGCCGGATTCTCTGTCGACGGGGTTGAGCGGGTTCTCGAGCTCCGAGCGATCGAAGAGCCCTGGACCGTGATCGGCACTCACAACCCCCTCGCCAACCCGTTCTGGCGCCCGAAGGGGGACGTGATGATCGGAGAGTCCGCGCGGCGCATCGTCGCGCTGCGCGCCATCCGTGCCGGTCGCGAGAGCGCTCCCGCACGCTGACTCGCCGCGCGCCCTCAGCGCGGCGCGAGCGCGGCGAGGCGCTCGGCGGCCTCGACGTAGCCTTCGACGAGGTCGTAGATCAGCTCGCGGCAGGAGCGCACCTCCGTCATCAGGCCGACGGTCTGACCGACCGGATTGAACGCGACCTCCTGTGCGTGGGGGGACGATCCGTAGCGGCTGGTGCGCGCGATCGCATCCATCGTGACCATGCCCTGCAGCGGCATGCCCAGCGGCTTCGGCGCGTCCTCGCCCTCCCAGGCCTGCGTCCACTCGTTGCGCAGCATGCGGCAGGGCTTGCCGGTCCACGAGCGCGAGCGGACGGTGTCTTCGCTGGTCGCGCGCAGGTACGACTCGATCTGCGCGGGCTGCGCCTCGGCCTCCTCCACTGCGAGCCAGAGCGAGCCGGTCCAGACGCCCTGTGCGCCGAGCGCGAGCGCAGCCGCGATCTGCGCGCCCGTGCCGATGCCGCCCGCCGCGAGCACCGGCAGCGGCGCGACCGCCTTGATCACTTGCGGCCAGAGCACGAGGCTGCCGATCTCGCCGGTGTGGCCGCCGCCTTCCGTCCCTTGCGCGATCACGATGTCGACGCCCGCGTCGCGATGGCGCACGGCCTGGTGCACGCGTCCGCAGAGCGCCGCGACCAGGCGGCCGCTCTTGTGCACGTGCTCGATCACGTCGGCGGGCGGCGTGCCGAGCGCGTTCGCGATCAGCCGCACCTTGTCGTGCGCGAGCGCGATCTCGACCTGCGGCGCCGCCGTGGCGGCGGTCCAGCCGAGCAGCTCGCGCGCGCGGTTCTCGGGCGGAAGCTCGGGCACGCCGTGGTCGGCGAGCAGCTTCGCCGCGAACTCCCGGTGGCGCGCGGGGATCATGGCGCGCAGGTGCTCTTCGAGCTTCGCGGGATCGATCTCGCCCTGCCCTTCGTACTTCGCGGGAATCACGAGATCCACGCCGTACGGCTTGTCGCCGATGTGCTCGTCGATCCAGCGGCACTCGATCTCGAGCTGCTCGGGCGAGAAGCCGACCGCGCCGAGCACTCCGAACCCGCCGGCCTGCGAGACCGCCGCGACCACGTCGCGGCAGTGGCTGAACGCGAAGATCGGGAACTCGATGCCCAGGCGGTCGCAGAGATCGGTATGCACGGTGCCTCCAGGTGGAACGCCATCTTATCCTATGGCCCGGCCGCGTTACGCAGTACGATGGGCCCGTGCCGCTCCCCTCCGAAACGGTCGGCGTCTCCGGCGAGCCGCTGCGCGCCACGGTCGACGCGCGCTGGACCATGGCCTACGCCGCCGGGCTGGGCGACACGCGCGCGCTCTACCTGGACACGGCCGCGCGGCCGGACGTACTCGCGCACCCGCTCTTCCCGGTCTGCTTCGAGTGGCCCGCGTTCCTGTCGACACGCAGCCTGCCGGTGGGCGAACAGCTCTCCTCGGCCGAGCGCGTGCGCGGCGTGCACGCCACCCACGATCTGGTTCTGCACCGACCGCTGCGCGCCGGGGTGGAGCTCGAGACGCGCGCGTCGATCAGCCGCGTGGAGCGCCGTCCGTCGGGCGCGCTGCAGGTCGTGCGCCTCGAGACCCGCGATGCGGACGGCGAGCCCGTCTGCACGACCTGGTACGGCTCGCTGTTTCGCGGCGTCGAGGTCCTGGGCGAGGATCGCGCCAGGGGCGACGAGCCGCCCGCGCCCGCGCCGATCGCGCCGGACGCGAAGACGCTCGACGAGGTCGAGATTCCCCTCGCCGCGAACGCGGCGCACGTGTACACGGAGTGCGCGCGGATCTGGAACCCCATACACAGCGATGCGGCGGTGGCGGCGCGTGCGGGTCTCCCGGGAATCATCCTTCACGGAACCGCCACACTCGCGCACGCGGTGACCGCAGTCGTCGACCGCGCGCTCGGCGGCGATCCCGAGCGCGTCGCGCGGATCGCGTGCCGCTTCACCGCGATGGTGCCGCTGCCCTCGAGCCTGCGCGTGCGCGTCTTCGCGCCCGAGGCCGACCGCTCGGTCCGCTTCGAGGTGCGCAACGCCGCGGGAGAGTTCGCGCTGCGCAGCGGCCTCCTCGTCCCGCGTTAGCGCCGACGGCTGTGACTGAGCCGCGACGCAAGCAGACTTGCGTTGAGCCACCTCGAGTGGCCGTTGTACACGACCCATAGGGCCCGGCAGCCGCTCTCACTCTTCCTGGACATTCCCCTTCCTTGCAGCTCCGAGACGACTGCCGGGCCCGCTCCGGGCGCTGGCAGTGCGAACGTGCGTGTCGCGAATCGCTGGCGATCCCTTGTGGTAGAGTGAGTTCGTGCGGGTTCTGCTTGTCGAAGACAACGACGACCTTCGGCGCGCGATCGCGAGCGATGCGGTAGGTTGGTCCCGGCACATCGCGCCCGGACGCGGAGCCGTGGAGGTCGACGAGGCGAGCGACGAGCGCACCGCGATCGAGCGGCTCGCCGCCCGCCCCGAGCTCGTGATCGTCGACGTCACGCTCCGCGACGGGAGCGGGGTCGGCGTCGTCCGGGCGGCCCGCGCAATGGACGCTCCGGGCGTCTTCGTCGCGATCAGCGGTACGGCGTCGGCTGCGGACGGGTTCGCGCTGGCGGAGCTCGGCGTGCGCGCCTATCTCGCGAAGCCGTTCACGACCGACGAGCTGCGGGAAACGGTCCGCGCCGCGCTCGAAGAGCGCCCCGACCCGACTTCGACCGCCGCCGATCAGGTCGGTCGCACGGCCATGCACATCGTCCAGGATCGCGTGCGGCGAGACATGCTGAGTCAGGCGCTCGAACGCACCCATTGGAACTTCTCCCAGTCAGCCAAGCTGCTCGGAGTCACCCGGCAGGCGATCCAGCAGATGGTCCGGCGCTTCGAGCTCGAACCGCACCGAGACGACGCACACTAGTCGAACCTGGAGGTAGGGCATGAAGGGATCCGGCTATCGCGAGTACCAGCAAGCCTGCGCACACGGGCCGCGGCGCTTCAACGCGGTCGCCGTGTACAAGCGAGCCCAGGGAACGAACGACGGGGCGCTGCGGGCGGCGGTCGGCCGGCTGCTGTGCGCGGTGGAGGGGATCGAGCTCGAGACCTTGAACGTGCTGGTCGGCATCGGCTGGTCGGGGCTCGGGGGACACCCGTCGCACGCCGAGCTGAAGAAGCAGCACCCGTCGATCCCGACCATGCTCGCGCCCCTCGCGAACGCGCCGACGCTGCGCGTCGACACCCAGGGGGACGTTCTCGTCCAGGTGGCAGCGGAGACCGAGACCGACCGGCTCTTCGCGCTCCGGCTCGCCGAGGTGCTGCTGGCACCGGAGGCCGAGCTGCGCGAAGAGTGGTTCGGCGTTCGGCGTGGCCTCGGGCGCGAGGCGTTCGGCTATCGCGACGTGCACACGCGCTCCGAGGAGTACTCGCGCGGCGGCCCCCTGGAGCTTGCTCTGATCAAGTCAGGAGCCGCGGCGGGTGGCGGCTGGCTGCTCTACCAGCGCTTCAACCAGAACGTTGGCGCATTCTGTGCCCTGCCCGACGCCGATCGAGACGACGTGATGGGGATCGATCCCAACGGCGGCGCGCCGCGCGGGCCGGCGACGCGTCTCGGCCACGTCGTGCTCGCGCGCAAGTACCGCGGCAAGCAGAAGGGGTGGTTCGTGCGACGCGGCTTCCCGTACCGGGAGCGCGGAGAGGAAGGCTTGTGCTTCCTCGCTCTGGCGGCTGCACCGGAGTCCTTCACCGAGGCGCACGACGCGATGGCCGGCACAGGCGGCGGCGGGACCGACGCCCTGCTCGCCTACGTCGAAGCGCGCGAGGGCGGCGTGTACTTCGTGCCGCCCAGCGCGGAGTGGATCGCACCGGGGGTGCGCCCGATCGCGCTCCCCCACGCCGTCAAGGATCTGGAGCGTCAGGCGCCGCTCATCCTGGCCGAGCTCACCCCCGCGGCGCTCGAGTACGCGATGAGCGCGCGGAAGTTCGGCGCGTTCACGGGAGCGCTGGGGCAGGAGGTGATCAAGCCGGAGCTGCGGCCCTCGGTGGAGGCCGCGAACTGGCTGATCTCGCAGATGAGCTCCACCAGCCCTTCGGCGGCCTACGCCGAGCTCGCGAAGCTCCTTGCAAAATCGCTCGCGCAGGCGAACGCTGCGAATCTCGAGGCGGGGGAATACGTCACGCTCGAGCCCTGATCGGATGGCATGAACTCGCGCTTCTACGAGTGGCTGTCGGCGATTGCCGACCAGCGCAAGGAGCTCGCGCACCCGCGCGTCTGGATCCAGCTCGCGCTGGTGAGCGTCGGCGTGCTCGCGGTGGCCGCGTTCGTCCCCGGGCCGCGGGAGCTCTTCGGGCTGCGCTTCGGGGCGGCGGTGCTCGCGCTCGCGCCCGCCGTCTCCGTGGGGGTCATCGGCAGCGCGCTGCTGCAGCGCGACCGGATGTCGCTGCGGGTGTACGGCGTCACCACGCTCGTGAACATCGCCCTGTTGCAGATGTTCGCCGCGTCGCTGGTCTCGCTCTCGGAGCCGCCGGGCTCGACGGTGCTGGCGGCGGTCTTCCTCTTGATCGTGGGCTTCCAGTCCTTCCGTTTGCTCGTCACGCGCCGCTACTTCTTCGCCGCGCTGCCGACCGTCTTCGCGATCGCGGTCGCGCTCGCGCTCAACCCGACGCGCGCGAACCTGTCGATCTTCGCGGTCACGGCGCCCGCCGCGCTCGGCAGCGCGTTCCTGCTGGGGAGCTGGGGCCTCTCGGCGGCGCGGGCGCGCGAGGAGCGATCGTCCCTGCGCGCCGCGCTCCAGGCCAAGGTGCTCGAGGAGCAGACGCGCGACCGCGACCGGCTCGCGGAGCGCCTGCTGCGCATCCTCGAGCACAACCACGACGCGTCGAGCACGCTCTCGGCCCTGCTCATGAACGCGCAGCGGATCCACGAGCAGACGCGCGAAGCGCCGCTCGAGCCGCACACGGTGAACGAGCTCGCCGCGGGCATCGAAGGCGTCCGCAAGGGATTGTCCCGGCTGCGCGAGCTGCTCGAGGACGCGCGGCGCGAGAGCGTGGGCCAGGTCGAGCCGCCGGTCCCCGTCGACGTCGCCGAGATCCTGCGCGAGAGCATGCGAGACGCCGCGGCGACCTGGCCCGACGTCGAGTTCAGCGGACCCGAGCTCGAGGGGGTCGATGGCGCGCGCGTGCGCGTCGCGGGCGCGGAGCTGGCGCTGCGCAGGGTGCTGCAGAACGTGCTGACCAACGCGTGCGAGGGCGACGGTGTGAGCGCCGCGCGGCACGTGCGCGTCATCGCGCGCGCACAGCCCGAGGAGGGCGTGATCGCGATCGAGTGTCATGACGACGGCCCCGGCTTTCGGAGCGAGGTGCTCGAGCACGGCGTGCGCGCCTTCGACACCACGAAGTCGAGCGGCACGGGACTGGGCCTCTACACGGTCGGCTCCCTGCTTCGCGCCTCGGGAGGCGACCTCGCCGTCGCGAACGGCGAAGGCGGTGGCGCGGTGGTCACGCTCCAGCTTCCGACCGAGCGGCGCCGATGAGCGGCCGCGCGATCGAGCGTCACGCGCACCGCATCGTGCAGCGCGCGGGATTGCCGCCCGTGGCCGAGCGCGACGTCCGGCTCGCGCTCGACGCGGCACACGGCGGGCTCGCGCGCCTGCTCGAGCTCGCGGGACTCGAAGCGCAGCTCGACTTCACGTGCATCTGCGAACGCGGCGCGGGGATCCTGCTCATGTACGCCGCGGCCAACCTCGCCGACGACCTGGCCGACGGCGATTGCGACTACCTGGAAGCGCCGGAGCGCATGGGCCCGGGCGTCCTCGCGCTGCTCCAAAGTCTCGGCACGTGCACCCTGGCGCGCACGGGCCTGAGCGCCGAGCGGCTCGACGGGTTTCTCTCCGACATGATCCGCGCCGCGGGCGGACAGCAGCTCGAGCTCGACACGCGCAGCGCCGGCGCTTGGAGCCTCGAGCGGACGCGCGAGGTCGCCAGCGCGATCGGCGGGAATCAGCTCGCCGCGTACCTGCTCGCGCTGTGGGCGGGGACCCCGCTCGAAGCGCGCGCCTCGGAGATCGGGCTGCGGCTCGGCAGCGCGTCCCAGGTCGCGAGCGATCTGCGCAGCGCGGACGCGCGCGTCGTCGAGCTCCCGAGCGACGAGCGCGCGCAGCTCCTCGCGTGGGCGCGCGAGCAGGTCGAGAGCCTTCGCACCGAGAAGCTCTCCTGCCTCGACTCCTTGCTGGCCGATCTCGCGCGAACGCTGGACGCCGGATGTCGGCCGTAGGCTAGAGCGCCCCGGGCTCGTAGCTCGAGTTGAGCGAGGTGCGACGCGGAGCCAAGACGGGGTGAGCGTGCGTCAGCCGCGCGGCGACCTCGAGCTCCGCGAGCGCGGTGTCGAGGTCGCGCGCGAGCTGGTCCAGATCGGGCGCGAGCTCCCAGTCGCCGATCAGTCCCCAGCAGAGCTTGCCGTCGTACGAGAGCGCCGCGACGCCCAGCCCCTGGCGCGCAAAGAGGGGGAGCTGCGGGTGCAGCGCGAGCATGCGCGCGCCGAGCATGTAGAGCGGAGCGTTCGGGCCGGGCACCGTCGAGACGATCAGGTTGTACGGGTGCAGCCGCGTCGCGAGGTCAACCCCAAGACGCGTCAGCGCGACCGAGCCGGTCGAGTCGGCGAGCTCCGTCAGCAGCTCGATGCCGCGCGCGGCGTTGGTCTGTTTGAGCCGCAGTGTTTGTGCCCGCACCTTCCGGAAGCGCTCGAGCGGGTCGGCCTCGGCCACCGGTAGCGACACGAAGAGCGCCGAGACCTTGTTCGCTGCCTCCAGATCCTGCGGTCCTGCGCGCCGGTTCACCGGCACGCAGACCTTGTACGACAGATCGACGAGCGGCACGCCGCGGCCCGCGAAGTAGCTGCGGATCGCGCCTGCGACGAGCGTGAGGACGACGTCGTTCACCGTGCCGTCGAGACGGTTCTTCAGCGCCTTCACGCGCGAGAGCTCGGTGGTGCGCAGAGCCACGCGGCGGTGCGGACCGATGCGGTCGTTGAACGGCGTCGCGGCTGGCGGCAGCAGCGCGCCCGTCAGGGCCTCGGCGACGGCGCGCTGGCTCTCGGTCAGCGCCGAGACCGTCGCGACGGGATCGCGCACCATCTCCGCGGCGGTCCGCAGCGCCCGGAACGGCAGCGCCAGCCTTCGTCCGATCCCGTCCACCACGAGCCGGAGCGTTCCGGGATGCGGCCGTGCTTCGAACTCCGCCGTTCTCGAGACTTCGCGCGCGTCCGGAGACGGCGAGAGCTGCTTGGCGATCACGCTCATTCCGCCCACGCCGTCGACCATGCAGTGGTGGACCTTGTTGATCAGCGCGAAGCGGCCGCCCTCGAGTGAGTCGATGATCCAGGTCTCCCACAGCGGCTTCTTGCGGTCGAGGTGCTGCGACAGGACGCGGCCGACCAGCGACTCGAGCTGCGCGTCGCTCCCCGGCGGCGGGAGCGCCGTGTGACGCACGTGGTAGTGCACGTTGAAGTGGTCGTCGTCGACCCAGATCGGCCGACGCGTGATCGGCGTCCAGGCGAGCCGCTGCCGGTAGTGCGGCATCTCGTCGAGCGTGGATTCGATGTGCGCGACGATGCGTTCGATGTCGAGGCGCCCATCGGGCCGGGCGAGCTCCGCGCGTTCGAAGATCCCGACCGCGGCGACGTGCATCGGCGTAGCGCGGTGCTCGAAGTGCACGAACGAGCTGTCCTGGGTCGACAGGATCTCGTAGCCAGCCCTTGCCATGGCATTCAGGCAAGCAAGGGGCGTTCCTTCTCTACGCGCGCGGGACCGACTCCGACGCAGCCCGGTGTTGCGCAGAGCCTCACGTCCAGCCGGACGCAGGGGCGGCACGCCCCGCTCTGGGCCGGCTAGGTCTGCTCCCAGATCGACTCGAAGCCGTCGCTCTTCCCGAGCAGCTCCTGCGGGCTGTGCTTGTCGATGTGCCCGATCAGTCCGCGGTAGACGCCGAAGCCACACAGCTCCTGCAGCTTCGGCTCGAAGCGCGCGGCGACCTCGCGGGGGATGCCGAGCTGCTGGTTCTCCTGCTGGCGGATGAAGCCGGCGCAGTAGTTCATGGCGATGCCGGTGCGCCGCGTGACCGTGCGATTCGCGCCGCCGCCGTGCCAGAGCGCGCCGTCCCAGACGAGCACGCTGCCCTTGGGCATCTCCGCCGCGATCGTCTCGTACTTGCCGCCGTAGGCTGGGCTCTCGCGGCGGTGGCTGCCGGGCACGATGCGGGTCGCACCGTTCGCCTCGGTGAAGTCGGTGAGCGCCCACATGGAGTTGCAGATGATCGGGTTGTGGGGCTTGTCGAGCGGGATGAGCTGGTCGTCGGCGTGGATCGGCTGCGCGACCTCGTCCGGATCGATCGCGATCGAGGAGAGCGACGAGATCAGGCAGCCCTCGCCGATCACGCCCTCGGCGATCGGCAACACCGCCGAGTGGACCGGCACGCGCTCGAAGACGCGGTGCAGCGCCAGCAGGTTGTAGATGCGCACGGTGCGGTGGCCCTCGAAGCCGTTCATCGCCGGCCGGACGTCGCGTTCGCGCTCGAGCCGCAGCAGCGT